>SXGS01132397.1_pt1 | contig 18647 bp, 18 predicted proteins | sample 3174681 | NCBI WGS metagenome assembly SXGS01 (sample SAMN11356861, study PRJNA531348) | freshwater metagenome | isolation source: freshwater sample F1-80 | place: China: Fuxian Lake, Yuxi | collected 2017-12-25 | reverse complement strand
CGGGATGGAACAGCGTTTCCGGGCCGTCGAGCATGTGCAGCACGCGCAGGAACCGCGAATACACCAACGGCGAACTCTGGCACGCCCTGAACAGCGCGAGGTTGTACGCCTGAACCAACGAAAGTCCCGGCGGTCGGTGACCGGTAACCGCCGGATAACGCTGTCCTTCGCTGGTCGACAGCGACCACGGGAGGAAGATCGCTTTGGCGGCGCGTTCGAAGAAGGTGTGCAATGGCGCACGCTCGTCCAACGTCTCGGCGAGGAGTTCCGCTTCGATCGCGGCGACGGTCATTCCTTGCCCGAACACTGGGTCGAATCCGCAGATCGAGTCGCCGATGCACAGCAAACCCTTCGGGAAGCACTTCATCTGTTCGTAGTGGCGCCAATAGGTGTACGGCAGCGCGTGCACGTGGATCTGCGACGTCGGAGTCGCATTTTCGATCACGTTTGCGATGTGCGGTTGGGCGAGTGAACGCGCAAACTCACGGAAGGCTTCCGGCTTGGAGGAGGGGTGATCCCCGCAGTAGCCGATCAGCGTGACCTGCCAACGGTTGCCTTCGATCGGGAACACGATCCCGGCGCGGGTGTCTGTGGTTTTGTTCTGGTAGATCACCGCGGCGGTGCGATCCCCGGGTGGCCGCGCGAACGTCTGGCTGGCGTACTGCAACTGAATTCCGTTGCGTTCCTCCTGGGGGGCGCCGAAGCCTTCCTCCTGCAACCACTTTGGAACCGAGGAGCCGCGCCCGGTCGCGTCGATCACCAGATCGGCCTCGAGTTCTTCGCGCTCTTGGTGGGTTCCGGCGGCGCACAACCGCACACCTTTGACCGAGGAGCCGGACCAAATCAGGCTGGAAACCGAAGTGCGGTATCGGATGAAGACATTGGAGATCACCTCCACCCGGCGTCGGATCAACCATTCGAGCAGCGGGCGGCTCTGCAGGTGCGCGGTGAGACCGCCGTCGACCTTGCATTTCCAGTCACCATGGTGAAACCAATCGAGCTCTTTGCCCACGTCGAGGGAGAGGGAGCCGTGTTCTTCCAGGGAGGACATCAGACCGGGGAACAGGCGTTCGAGGGCGAGCTCCCCGCGTTTGAGCAGCAAGTGCGCGTGGTTGCCCTGGGGCAACGAGCGGCGCGGGTTGGGGGCGAAGTTGGGTTCATCCCGCTCGATCACGGTGACCATTTCCGCCCGGTTGGAGAGCACTCTCGCGGCCAACAAGCCTGCCATGCCGCTGCCGATCACAATGGCGTGTTGCACGGTGGACCTCCTGTTGAAGCCTACCCAAGCCGGTTCGGCGATCGGATTACACGGGATGACCGGCGGCGGATCTAGCTGCCGCTGCTCTGGCGACGGGGCTCCGGACGGTCGGCATCGGCGTTCGGTTGGAGGGTCTGCGGGACGTCCGTGCGCGACCCCCTCGGCGCACACGCGATGGGAGGAGGCTCAGCGTCGACCGGAAGCCCGTCCACCCCGAGGTGCCGCCGATGTGTGTGGCCGGGGATCGCGCTCTTCTCGGGAAGGCTCCACACTTTCGGCTTGCGGAACCGCTTCGGTGGAAAGCACGTCGGTGTCGCCTTCCAATGCCACTTCGGTGTCCTCCTCCCCGAAGGCGGCCACCCCGTCGCAATCCTCATCTACGGCGTTGCGGTCGATTTCTTCGGCATCCGGCGAAATCGCTGCATCGCTGTCGTCGCAGTCTTCGAGATTCGTGTAGCCGTCGCCGTCGCGATCCTCCACCAACGACAGCTTGAACAGGCTGCCGATCTGGTTGGTCGCGGTGGTGGCGGAGGTGGTGACGATCAAGTCCGGCGAACCGTCGTGGTCGAGATCGCCTGCAAACGCGAGCGAACGGCCCATCCCATCCAACCGAGGATCCGGATGCCGGGAGGAGGGCTGCCAGGTGGTGGCCGCCTCCGGATCCGTTCCCAGGGGGCCGCCCAAGTGAATCGAAATTCGGCGCCCGCTCTTGCGGGCGATCACGTCCGAATAGCCGTCGTCGTTGACATCGCCGCTCACCACCTCGTCGCTCCAGGAGTACCAGGGGTTGTTGTGCCGGTAGGTCTCGTGGATTTCCGTCACCGGGTTCAGGTCGGCACCGTTGGCGTTCCCAAGGTAGATCGAAAGTTTTCCTTCGTTCATCGCCAGGCTCGGATCGGACATGTCGATCGCCAAGTCGTCGAAGCCGTCGCCGTTGACATCGCCGACGCCTTTGATGACGAACCCAAAGCCGTTGCTGCCGTTGGTGGGGACGGTCCAGGAGATGTTCGTCGCCACCGGGCCCAACGCGGAGCCGACCAGCAAGTGGATCGTTCCTTCCCGGTAGTCCGTGGTGCCTTCGCGGGCCGCCAGATCGCCGAAGCCATCGCCGTTGACGTCGCCGACCGACGCTACCAGATTGAAGATCCCACCGTTGGGTACCGGAACGGTGAACGATGCGGCGTGATCGACCCCGTTCGGCGAACCCCGATGGATCTGCACGACGGGAGGATTGACGCGTGTCGCCACCAGATCGTCGAAGCCGTCGCCGTCGACGTCGCTGACCGCGGCGGGTCCGTCGATGTGGTACGCGCCCCAAGCGTTGGTAAACCCCTGGGTTCCCCCGAGCAGCAGGAACGCATTGTCGCAGTTGGCGCAGCTGACATCGCTGTAGGTACCCACGGAGTGAACCAGGTCATTGTACCCGTCCCCGTTGAGGTCGCCGACCGCGAAGCCTGCATCGTACGTCTCGTTGCCGCCGTAGTTGATCAGCACGGTGGGGGTGGCGAGCGGCCCGGCGCTTGTGCCGGCGAACGACACCACTTGGTAGGTGCTGGTCAGCCAATTGTTTGAGAACCGGCGCACTTGCGTCGCCGAGACCAGTTCGGGTTCGCCGTCGCCGTTGAAGTCGGCCACGATCGGGCTGTCTCCAAAGGTGGCGCTGACGACGCCGGAGAGCGGCGTGACGTAGCTGTATTCCGCGTCAATGGAGGGTTCTAGGTTTCGAGCGGCGGATCCGCCGCCCGCAGGACCGTGTTCAGCGGGTGCGCAGCCGAGCCACAGCAGGAACGCGAACGCTGATTTCATCGAACCCCCACATACGCTACCGCAGCGGGATTTCTCAAACGCTTACACGCGATGACATCGACCGGAAGTCGTCGCCGCCAGTGCACCGGAAGAGTTCTTCACGATCCCGATGTCTTCGGCAAACCATTCCAGGATGGCGGTGCCCGGGTGGGGGGGATGCCCTGACGGGTGCCCCGGGGACGAAGGCTGTGCCAGATAGTAAATCGCCTTACTAAATGTCGCTGGTCAGCACAAACCCTAAGTCCCAGCCGGACATTCCGTGGTGCAGCACCGATGCGGTGGCTGCCGGAGCCAGCCCTGCCGCGCGGAGGTCGGTCGCCAACGGATCCCGCTCCGGCGCCGCAAACATGTGGGTCGCCCCTGCCACAGGATCTCGGTGGGTGGGCCTACCCAAAGCCCCCCATTGAACGTGCTGAAGCGGGAGCGGCTTGCCGGTGGACTCGAGCACGATGTCCTTGATCCCTGCCAACGACAGGAACCCGATCGGGCCGCGGTGACGCTCTAACACCGGCGCAACCTGCGCCATCGCGTCCGCCGGTAACGAATACAGCAGCAGCTTCACCGGAGGGGAGACCGGCAACCAACGGAAGTTCTTCATCATCCGAACGATGCGGTTTTCACCGGAGGGCGGATCCATCGAAATGGCGTATCCCCGCCGACAGCGGAGGTAGTGGGTGGCGAAGCTCCAGTCCAACATCTGCAGCGGGAGGTGCCGTCCCCGATAGTCCGGGTGAACCTTGAGATCTCCGAGGTACCACACCCGTCGTTGGGTGCGGCCGTGCGGGATGGTGCGGATCATCCCGCAGCCGACGGCGACCACCCGTGGGCCGTCTAACAGTGCATAGTACGCTAGCTCTCCGAGCCGTTCGAAGAACGCGAAATAGTCCGTTCCATGATCGATGGTGAACCGATCTTCCCCCAACGGGTAGGAGGCGATCGCTTCCAACGCCGCGATCCCTGGGCCGAGGGTGCAGCGGTTTTGTGCGGTGACCCTGACGAGTTTCAATCCCGCACATGGGGGCCGGTGATCGACCGAAATACCCGCCTCGTCCGCGAACGGTGCAATCCCAGCCACAAATCATCGAACAGCGCCACCCCCATCTCCGTGCCTTGGACGATTGCGTATGCCGATCGAGGATCCGACCATTCCGGGCGCACCAACTCGAAGAAGTCCGCGGAATGCCGGAGATCTAGCTCTTCATGGAGGTGGTAGTGCACGACGTGTTCGCGCGGGAGCCACCCGTTGTCGACGATCCCTCGGCCGATCCAAGAGGAGATCTCTTGGAACATCCGTTCAATCGCGCCCATCGCCGCGGCGCCTGAGCGCCAGTCGTCCATCAAACACATGCCGAGCAATGCGGTATCGAAAATCCGGATCTCGGGCCACAACGTTCGCTTTTCGATTTCGGGATCGGTGGTGCCCAGCCGGTGAAGCAATTCGCGAAACGTCAATCCATGCGCGTGTTCGAGTTCGCCTTCACCATGTTCCTCCCAGACGTTTCGCACCACCGGCAGGCGTCGGTCGGTGTCCGGGATCTTCGCTGCCAACATCGCCATCGGCCGGCTGAAGAACGTCACCGCATACAGGAACTGGATCTGCGTTTCTACGAAGTCCTCCCGCGCGAACGAATGATCCCTCAACGCTGCAAAATAAGGGTTGACTCTCCAATCACGGGTGGAAAGCGCTGCCTCAATCGCCGCATCGAAACTCACCGTTTCCTCCCGATTAGGGTGCGTCGATAAAACAAGCTTCGCTCCTGTTCCATTGGAAATAGCGAAAACTCGAACGCATCGCCAAACATTCCTGGAATGTCCTTTTCGTTGTTCAACTGTCGAACGATCAGATGAGCGCCCGCTTTCAGGTTCCCCGCCAGCCGTTCCCCGTTCGCGCGGATGTGTTCCTCGTCCATCCAGTCGAAAATGTTGGAAAGTCCGAGCAAGTCGACGTCTGACAACGAAAGAGCGTCCAACCCCCCATGAACGAACTGGAAGCGGTGTTCGGGGGCGGGCGACTGAAACCACTTGGGGAGGGCATGCGGTTGCCATGCGCCCAGCAGCGCCAGGTGAAGCCAGGGATTGAGGTGCGCATTCTCCGCTGCCAGCCCGCGTTCGATGGCGGCTTGGAAGTACGGACCGTAGGAGTCGGGTTCCGCATGTCGGGTGGCGGCGGTGCTGAACATCGCCTCGATGAACGGCGCGCTGAAGAACTGCCGAAACGCGATCGACCAGTAAGGTAAGTTTACGATTTCGGCGACGAAGTCGGGGTCACCGACCGTGAGTGCCCGCTGCCAACGGTCGGGCGATTCGACCAGATCGTGAAGAACGGCGCGCAGCCCACGAAACAGCGATTCGAAATTTCCGCAGCCGTTGAGGGAATGGGGATCATCGCGACCGACGCCGAACGCTTCCCAGAGGGCTTCCCCTTGGAGAGTGGCCAACGCTTGCCGTTTCTTCTCGACCAACGCCAATTGGTGCGGATTGAGATCGAACAGGGTGAACCGCGCGTCCGGCACCTCCCGTTGAAGCGCGAAGGCGGTGCAGCCGCCCGAAGCGACCAGAGCGAACGCACGCGCACCGATCGCGCGAGCAACCTGGATTTCCACGGTTGGGTCCTCGCGAACGGTGGCAAACTGGATCGGATTCGCGCGCACGGACCCTCCTGCAGTGTCCTCGCAGCCTACGCCGATGCTTTGGGAGATGGCACAGGAAGGTTCTGATCCCGCTTCCGGACCAGGATTTCGACGTGACTGAGTGCGCGGTCGCTTGGAAGTTGATGCGCCGGGCTGGCATCGAAACGGTGTTTGCGACGGACGAGGGAGCCGTTGCTGCCGGAAACTTTGCCGCGCCCCTTATCTGTGGGCCGGTTCGATCCGTGTGCTCCAGGGCGGGGTGAGCGGATGCGGTGGATCGGGCCTAGTGTTCTCTCGCTGATTCTGGCCGGATGTGTAGGAACATCGCAACCTTCAGGCGGAACACCGGTCGACAGCGACTCGGATGTTCCTCCGGATACGGACCCGGTTCTCGACACCGATGTTCCGCCAGATACGGACCCGGTTCTCGACACGGATGTTCCTCCGGACACCGACGGGGATTCCGCGCCTCCGGACACGGATGTCGCGGACAGCGACACCGACGTCCCTGACACCGATGTCGTGGACACCGATATCGTCGACACGGATTGGGACACGGACGACAATGACACCGATCTGACCGACGATTTCGACCACGATGGATTCATCGATCTGGTCGATTGCGACGATCACAGCGCCTGGGTGTATCCGGGTAAGGTGATCACCTCCGACGACGTCTGGCATCCCGCCGACAACGATTGCGATGGTTTCTTCGAGTGTGCCACCGATCTCGACGGCGATGGCGCCGCAGGTGTTTTGCACGATGATGCGCCGATCAGCTGCGCGGATTCCGGTCAATCGGACGCTTTCCTCGATTGCGATGAGGCCGATCCCGGCCGGCGCATGGGGATCCCCGAAAACCCCTGTGATGAATATGATGCGGATTGCGGCGGTGAATCTGAAGAGATCGTGCCCGGCGGCGGCGATGTCAGCGCCGCGATCGAGAATGCCAGCTACGGCGGATATGTCTGCTTGATTGGGACGGAATCCTATCCGGCGATCGACGTTGCTTTGGATGCAGCCGTGGTCAATGTGTTCGGAAACGGGGCAGACGTCGATCTGGATCCGGGAACCTCCATCGCTTTGGACGGTGCTCTTTTGGGCTTGATCGACCTCGACTTCACCGGCACCGGCGTCACCACCGGCGATTGGATGTCGATCACCAACTACGGCAGCGTCAACCTCTTCAATGTTCGGATCGACGACTTTGAAGGTGACACCCTGATCCATGCGGACCTTGGCCACGTTACCGCGACGCATCTGTACGTAGAGAACGCTATCACCACTGATCGCCTGATCGATCTATCCGGCGGCAGCTTTTGGATGGACGATCTCTGGATCAAGGACTCCGATGCCCAAGGTAGCGCTCTAGCGATCGCCGATGCTTACTTTGGCATCGACAATGTGTACTTCGAAAGCGTTCAATCGACGACCGAAAGCCCGGTTTGGGTTTCGGATGCGAGTGGCGATTTTGAGACGTTGGATGCGGCGGATGTGCGCGGGCAGCACGGTGGCTTTCTGCACGTGGACGATGCCAGCGATGTGACGATCTCAGGCAGCCTGGTCGAGGATTCTTCGGCGTTAAAGGGTGGAGTTCTGTACGTGGCGGGGGGCTCGACGATCGATGTGCAGTACGCCGTGTGGACCGACAGTCTGGCCTATGTGTCGGGTGGAAGTATCGAAAACCAAGGCGGTGCGGTTTCGGCGACCAACTCCTTCGTGGTGGACACCAGCGCACCGTTGGGCGGTGCGGTGCACCAAACCGGAGGATCGCTTTCGTTTCTCAACGTCTCCTTTAGTGAGAATGTGTCGGTCTTGGGCGGGTTGTTCAACGGCGAAGGAGGAGCGATCACGGTCCACAACACGCTGATGTTGTGGACAGGTTGCCCGGCGGACGGCGGTGGCACGCACCATGCGGCGTCGATCCTCAACAATGTGACGTACACCTCCCAGTACTCGGGGGCGGTGGGCTACTCCTCGTGCGCGGGGCTGCAGGAGGGAACCACGACGTTGGCCGTCCCAGCCGTCAACATTCCAGGACCGGCCTCTGGAACGGTGTGGGGCGTATACCTATGGAGTCCGTGGTCTACCTTTCCAACTCCCACCTCGGTTCTCCGAAACGGAGGAGATCCTTCTATTCTCGATGGTGATGGCTCCCGCAGCGACATCGGCGGTCTGGGCGGCCCCGCGGGAACCCCCACGATCTTTGCCGACACCGACAACGACGGACTGCCGAACGCCTGGGAGACGGAATTCGGCTACAACCCAAATTCTTCGGCTTCGCCGGGTATGGCCGACAGCGATGGCGACATGATGCTGGCGACGAGCGAACTCGCTGCGGGAACGTCGCCCTACGCGATGGACACCGATGGCGATGGGCACAGCGACTCCTATGAGTTCCTTGTCGTTCACACCGATCCGAACCAATCCGACACCGATTTGGACGGTTGCCCGGACTCTCAGGACGCTCACCCGCTCGACTACACCAGTTGCTGAGGTAGTCAAGTGACTTGACCATGTGCGAACAGTGGTCGACCGCTGTGACTTTGTAGACCGCCTGCGTCAGCGAAATCGGCCGAGCCCAGTCGACGTCAACCCATCGTTTTCAGTGCGGTCGACCACTAGGCTGCATGTGGCGTTGACGCGGCGGATGAGCACGTTAATCGGCGGCCCGGTTTACGTGGGTGAACGATGTCCCGTTTTGTGGTGTTTGTATTCGCGTTGTTCGGCTGTGCACCGGATCAAGCCGCGTTCAACGATGCTGAGACCGCCCGCGTGATCGAAGAGGGCACGCCCGAGGCTTCCGGCGTGCTCGCGTTCCTGAACGACTCGTCAACCACTTTTACTATTCTTGACGTGGACGCTGCACTGGATTCCCCCGCTGCAACGAACCTGATCGCTCACCGCAACGGCCCCGACGGGACCTTCGGAACTGGCGATGATGATCGGTATGGCGACATTGCCGAGGTGGACGCCGTCAAACAGGTGGGTGACGCCACCTTACGATCGTTGCTCAGTTATGCCGAAGCGGAGGGCTGGATCCTCCCAGACGAACCCCTCTATGGAGTGGTCGAAGGGGTCGAACTCACCCAACAGGAAGCGGTGGACATTCTTCGGGTCGCCAACGGCGCGACCCTAGCCGAACTCGACGACGACGTCCCCCTCGATTCCCGCGCTGCACAGGGGATCCTCGACAATCGTCCATTCGGGCTCGTCGAAGATGTCGCCTTGGTTCCTTATGTGGGTGCCACCGCGATCGAACGGTTGGCGGACTATGGGGCGGCCCATCCGGTGGTGCTGCTGACCGGCGAACAATCCCTTCCTGCCTTGGAGATCGCTACCGCGGGCTTGTGGTTCACGAGCGAGTCCGACTACCCTTTGGACATCTGGGGGCTACCCAACGCGGTCACGGTTACCGAGGCCAACGCGATGACCGTCTTGGAAGCGGCCTATTTGCAACGCGAAGATCAACCCACCTGGGATGAACGTGTGCCCGAAGCGTCGTCGCTGGCGTGGTTTTTCGATCGCTACACCGTCGAGCAGGACTGGTGGGAGGACAGTCAACGCGAGGACGCGCCAAAATGGCAGGCCCTACGCACGGTTTTTGAGACCCAGTTGGCCAGTCCCCAGGTGTTTCGGGTGGGGGTACGCTCCGGCGACCACTTGATGGGGGCGATCGAGGTGTTTGTGTTTGGGGTGACCGCCGATGGTGCGATGGTCGGGATCCGGACGGTGTCGGTCGAGACGTGAGGGCCCAACGCGATCCCTAACTCAACCTCTCGGCCTTCCGAGGCCAATTCTCTCGCTGTCGCTCACACCCACCGGATCCACTCGCGCACCAGCGCCTCAAAGTGAGCTTGGTTTCCAGCGATTTCGGGCCCCACCCCGAGTGTCACCAGCGCGCGATCTTTGGCCAGCCACTTCAACAGGCCTGCCGGATCGGGAACGGAAATGCCGCTGGTCGCCGTTGCTTTTACCTTTGCACCGGTGTGAAACACCAACTGAAGGCGATCGGTCGAACGAAGGTTCACCGTCGCAAAGAAATCGGTGGTGCGGTAGCTGAGCGAGTTCCATTTGACCGCTTCGGCGATCGAGGAGTCGGCGCCGACGAGAATTCGGCGAACTTCGCCAATTTCTGGCTTGAGTGCGTGTTGCAGTTCGTGGAAGAAGGTGTCGCCGTTCGTCAATGGGGTCGTCCCGTCGGCGGTCGTTCGCCGTGAAGTGGTTAACCTACTTTACTTTTCCGCGGCACTGTGGGCATTCGGATGCCGGCGCCTGGAAATGCCGCTCAGAGAGTTGTTTTATCCGCGCCAGTTCCGTGGGCGACAGGTCGCAGGCGCCCGGAAGCAGCGGCTCAAAGCTGTCGGTCTTGCGCGTCCGGCGCAAATCCGCTTTCGTGGAAGGCGAATCAGGGATTTCAAAGCCGACGTGGGTGCACTCAGCATCGAGATCGTTGAACATGTTCCCTCCGAGAAATGAGTTTCGTTATGAATTTAGCGCCGGCGTTGGACGGTCCGGTCACAGATGTTCACAACCGCCTGTTGAAGGTGGAAACCGAGGCAGCGGACGAAAGTTAGGATAGCGAAAGGCATTCGCCGTTGTCTGGTCACATGTGTCACAACGAGCGTAGGGTTGCGTTGTACGCTGTTGCGGCGGATTCATCCTCTTTTCGTCCCACCCAACGGTTCATCGTCCACCAGAACCGGTGCCAACTCGCTTGGCGTCGATCCTCGCGAAGTGAGCGTCGGAGTGACTTTATCTTCGCCTTCAGCGATTCCGAATCGGGAGCACCGGTGCGGAGCGCCGTTTGGAGCTCGGCGATCTCGGCCCGGGTACGGGCGATGGCGTCGCGGTTCCATTTCCATGTCAACCGATGGTGCGTTCGAATGGTCCCTTCGGCGTCGACGCGAACCACGGCTTGCTCGTCATGTACGAGGTAGCGGCGCGCGTTGCTGCTAACACAGCCGGTCGAACCGACAATTTCCTCGTAGGTCAGTCCCGCCGCCACCAGCCGTTCGGGCTCCGGAGGAAGTTCATGTGTGCCTTTCGGGCAGATCGCGCGGCTGAGGTGGACGAGCAGCATCAGCCACATGTACGAATCTCCAATGCCCTATTCTGAGCAGGCTTCAGCGCAGGGCTTCCGAAGCTTCAAAAACGCACCGTCCGCATTCCTCCGACATGCCGGAAAAATGGGCGTCGCAGTCCGAAAGGCACGCTGCTTGGTCGTCCTCTGTGCAGCCATGTCCGGTTCCAGCTCATCCAACCTCCAGCCTTGTCCAAGGCGGTCGTCGTCAGAAAACGCCCACGATTGCGGCGGTGCCGGTTCGCCACCGCGCGTTGTAAACGGGTTGTAATCCGTGATCGCAACACCGATCAAAAATGGACCGGTGTGATCCATTGTCGATCACTCTCCGCTCCATTTTCGATCGCCCTTCGCGGCCGATTGCCGATCCTCGGCGTTCGTACGTTGGCACAGCGCCTGCAAAGCGGAGGGCGGGAGGTTCAAATGAAGGCATCCACTTGGGGTTGGGTCACCGCACAGCCGCACCAGCATCTCGTCGTGATCCGCAATGGAAAGGTGGTTTTCCACGCGCAGGGTGGCTCCATCTTTCAGTGGCCGGGCGACGCGGTGGCGCTGGTGGATACGAGGGTTCGTCGCCTTCAATTTACCGCGGATCAAGTCACCCGCGAGAAGATCGGCGTGGCGGTGGCGGGATTGGCGGTGTTTCGGGTGGTGGAGCCGTTGATCGCGTTTCGGATGCTGGATCTGGGGGATCCCGAGGGCGTAGCGTCGATTTTGAGGGAGATGTTTGTCGGGGCCACCCGTCGCTTGGTGGCCAATCTGACCCTCGAAGAGTGCATGACCAAGCGCAAAGATGCGTTGGCGTCCGAACTTATGCACGAGGTGGCGCCGGTGGTTCAGGGCTCGGGCCGGTTGGAGGACGGCGCCCAGGGTGGGTGGGGCTTGGCGTTGGATACGATTGAAATTCAGGATGTACGTGTATTGTCGTCGGAGGTGTTCGAGCGCCTGCAGGCGCCGTACCGGCAGAGCCTAGCTTTGACAGCACTTCAAGCGGAAGCCAAGGTTCACATGGCAAAATTCGAGGAGGAAAAGGGATTCAAGCGCGCCGGAGAGGACTCGCGCCGAGAGATGATGGCGCTTGAAGAGTCCAGGTTGAAAGCGGAGCGTGAACGCGCCGAACGTGCCCAACAACATGAGGCGGATCTCGTGTCGAAGCAGCTGAAGTTCGAAATGGAACAGGCGCAGCGCAAGTTGACCAGTGACCTTGAACAGCAAAAGATCAAGTTAGCGGCTGATTTAGAGCAACATCGGATCAAATTGGCGGCTCACGAGGAATCCGAGCGTCTGAAGTTCGAATCGGGCCTAGAGCGGTCTCGCCAACAAACGGCGTTGAACGAAGAGATCGCGCGCAAGGCGTTGGAGGCCGACCTGACTGCAACCGAGGAGCGTGCGGCCGCATCCGCGCGCGCGGCGGCCCACGATGCGGAAGCCGAGCGCATTCGCCGACAAACCGCCGCCGAAATGACCCGACTCGAACGGCTGGCGATGGGTGAAGTGAGCGATGCGCGGCTTCGCGAGCTGATGTTGACGGTGACCATGCCGCAGGTAGCGGAGGCCTTTCGCGGATCCTTCGACAAGATCGTGGTCACCGGGGGCGGCGATTTCTCGGTGTTGGGGCAGGGGATCGCGCAGGTGTGGACCACATTGGATGCGCTGGGCGCGCGGCTGCCGAAGGTGGATAGCGGGCGAGTATGAGATGTTTTCGCAGAATTGCGCCTTCAGTATCGCCGGACGTCTCGGCGGCGCCCGCCAAAACGCCCCGTCTGCCGCGGCAGCCACCACGTTTCGGCGCCTCTTCAACAGCAGACCCCTCCAAATGATCTGCTCTCAACCCATTGCGCTCGCACGCTACTCGAAAACGACGGTTTCGGGATCGCGCCCTCACGGACGCTCACCCCAACCCGATCGTCTCACCGGGTCTGCTGTTGGTCACCCGCCAAATTCCCCCACCTGCCGCGGCAGACCACCCATTTTTGCGGGCGTCCCACAGGCCGCCTGCCGGACGTCCGTCACCACACCGCACAAAAGTGGCTTTCCACCGTTCCTGCGGGTTGGCCTGTGCTTTGCTCTCGCCCGTGCATGTGGCATGCCGCACCCCGAGCCGCTCACGGCACCCTTCTGTTCCGCAATTGGACCGAAGCCAAAGCGCTTTGGGACAGAATCGTGCGCGGCATTCCTCGTTTTCGAGCGCTGCTCCTCATGCCGGACCACATTCATATTGAAACGTACGAAATGGAAAAGGTCGCCCTCGGACGCGTCATGTACAGCTATGCGCAATGGCGAAACGCACGCCGTGGGGATCGAGGGATCGTGTGGGAGCAACGCCACCAACCCGAACGCATCCTCGACGAACAACACGGCCAACGCACCCAGAGGTACATCTACCTCAATCCTTGCCGAAAAGGCCTCGTCCACGATCCTTTGGCGTGGCCATTTTCGTCTTACCATGACGATCTTGGGTTGACACCATTTCCGCTTCGTTCGCCTGTTGCGGATCCTCACGCCTTCCACGCATATGTGTCGTCCGATCCTTCGACCAAAGTGACAGGCTCCTTTCTCCCGACCGTTCCCCGCGGTGAGTTTTCATTGGATGCGGTTGAGGCCGCTGTGAGCGCGTTGACGCGTTTCACCCTGGACGATCTCCGCCGCGATGGAGCGGCGCGCGGCCTGTTGCTGCGGTCCGCCCGGCATTTAACCACCCTCCCGACCGCGCAGATCGCTCGCCGTTTTCAGGTGGGCGAAGCCACTGTGCGACGGTGTGCATCAACCGATGCGGGGATTCATCGTGTGCTCCGTGTGGTCCACGATCCGAGGTTCCGGCCTTTGTGCGACGAGGATCTGCGCTTCACATTGAGTTTTCGGGCGTATCGTACCCGGTCTTGAACGTTGGGCGACTCGGCCGCGGGGCGGCCGACCGCGTGCTCTCGGGGTTCCGTCGCCTACAAGCTTCGCTTTTCGGCGACCGCCTTCGGCGCCCTGCCGCCCGCTGTCGCGCTTCGTTCCGTTTGCGCCCCACTTGAAGCACTCTGCAACAGTCGGTTGGCCTGTGTGCCGGCATAGTCGGCGAGTCCTCCAGCGGGAGCGACAGGATTTGGGGGCTCCGTGGCTGCGCTGTCGATGTTCGTTGCACCGTCCGCTCCGATCGCTTCGCCGACCCAGAGCTTGTTGTACCTCTGCAACTCGTCAGAGGTCGCCTTGGTAGCTGTCTATGCTGATGTAGTGGATTCCGTTCCCGGTCAAGACCTCATCGATCGAATCGATGGCCCCTGTGATGGCTTATTTTCTGCGGGTAAAATGGCCTTTCTCGGTGTTGTGGAGAACCGGCATCAACGATTGAAGGCCGTCGCTGAGGATGGCCGGGTGGCCGTAGTTGAGCTCGAACTTTCGAACGAAGCTAAGGATGGAATATTGTTTTGGCGAATTTTTGAATCGGACCTCAGGTACAATGGCGCGCTCGCTTTGATGTGAGCTTGGTTCGCTTTCTACGTGGGAGCTCTACTTTCGCTGGGCTTGTCGTGTGTGGCCCCTTCCCGGCCGTGATGGTCAATCGGATTGACTACCTGCGTCCTCGGGAAGCTGCAGTCGCTCTTCCACGATCTCCAGGTATCTTCGTGCTCTTCGGGTCCACACCGTGCCGGTTCTAGAAAGGCACAACATCGGGAACGCCATTGGCTCAGGCCAAACGGCGACGAGTGTACCCGTGCGCAGCTCCGCCCGTACCAAAAACTCAGGAAGAACGGATACTCCTTGCCCAGCGAGCACCATCGCCTTGTGCGCCGACAAGCTGTTGCAGGAGGCAGTGATGGTGGCCTCAGGAATGGAAGATCTGAGCCGATCGAGTGTCGGAAATTGCCGATTTCCGGGGTCCTCCACCTCCCGCGAACCGATGAACCGAGCCAAAATGCGGCGGTCGTCTGCCCAGGCGGCTCCGATCACCAGAAAGTGCCGGAGCGGAAGCAACGATCGAATGCCGATCCCCGGCGCTCGCCGCGCGTGCATGACCAACGCAAAATCGAGTCCACCGCCGCGCACTCGCTCCACCAGGACGTCCGACGGCGCCACGAGCACGTACGGAGAAGTCTGTGGGTCGGAAGCGAACAACTGTGTGTGCACCTCGGGCAACAGCGCCGTGGCGATCACCTCCGATGCGCCCAAGGGCAGGATGCCGGGTCCCGCCGGTGTGGTGAATGCCTCCGAAATACTACGCTCCAACGCTGATAAGTGTGGGGCGCTGGCTTCCAGCAACCGCTGTCCCTTTTCGGTAAGCGACACCCCCCGCGCTCGCCGCTCAAACAGTGGAGCGCCGAACTCCTCTTCCAGTGCTGCGATGGAGCGGCTCACTGTGGATTGCTGCATGCGCAAAAGGGTAGCTCCACGGCTAACACTACCGGCGGCGGCCACCACGGAGAATACTTGCAGGCGCGTTAGATCCAGTGGCATGCATTTTCGCATATCTTGTATTCAAAGGATGCGCTTCTGGATGGATGCTGTGTTGGTTATCTGTAGGGGACAACCGCATCGTTTGGGGTGTTCCATGGTTTTTCGACCATGTCGGATGGATCGTTGGTGTTTGAGTACGATGGTGTTTTGCGGGCTGGGCGCGTGTACCTCGGCGGAGATCGCGGACACGGACGACCTGGACACCGCTGAAACGGACGTCGTCGAAACGGACGCCGTCGAGACGGACACGCTGGAAACCGATGGGATCGATACCGACGATACGGGGGACTTGCTGAAGCCGACATTTACCGCCGGTGGGTGGAACCTGGAGTCGGGCGGTGCCACGATCGAGGGGATCGGTTCGGTGTTTCCGGCGGTGGAGGGGGTGTCCTTGTGGGGACTCTCGGAAACCGAGGCGGAATGGGCGCCTTCGTTGGCAACGATGGCGGGGGCGGAGCCCTTTGACTACGTGCTGGGGACCACCGGATATTCCGATCGCCTGTTGATTCTGTGGGACCCATCGGTCTTTGAGAAGGTCGATGAGTTTGAGGTGGAGGACGTCAATTTGAACGGCTCCCTCCGGGCGCCATTGGTGGTTCACCTGCGCGTACGGGAAGGAGGAAGGGAGTTTTTATTTATGGTCAATCACCTTTGGCGATCGGATTCGGAAGGCCGGAGCGAGCAGGCGGAGCTGTTGAATGCCTGGGTTACATCCCAGGGTCTCCCTGTGATCGCCGTTGGCGACTACAATTTTGACTGGAGCGTTACGACCGATGACCACGATCCAGCCTACGACAAGATGGTTGAAAACGGCGATTGGACTTGGGTTCGACCGGATGTGCTCTCGAAGACCCAGTGCAGCGATTACAATTCCGTGTTGGACTTTGCATTCGTCAGTGTGGAAGTCCTGTATTGGATGCCGGACTCAAGTATTTTAACCCCTGATGCGGAGTGGTGTCCGGACGACGATACACGGCCGGATCATCGGCCGGTTTCGCTGGAAGTGACCCTTCCTGGATAGCGGACGATGGGACGCCTCCGGAACAGGGCGGGGTGGCTCCGGCACCCATCGCGGAGAAGGCATTCACTGCGCCGTTAATACGCCTTCCAAGTCCGCGATCGCCAACTTCCGGTCGCCCGCGCAGAGCAGCGTCGCCAGCGCTTTGCCGCCTTTCTCGACCCGAACCCCTGAGCCATTGTCCTGTTCGGTGCCCAGGGTATCTTGATCGAACACGGTGTAGGTGTGGCCGTCTTGTTCAAACTGGACTTCGTACGCAGCGCTGCGGACGTAGTTGACCCGCTGCCACCGGAATGCCCCGCGCCAGAGTGTGGGATCCTCTGGAAAACGCAGCCCCGGGGATTCCTTCGGACCGAAGCGATACTGAAGCTCGCTGCCGGGTTTTGGGAAATCCGCGGAGATGCACAGGGAGATGAACTTTCCGCTGTCGACCGCACACTCAAACAGCAGTCGCTCCGTGCGCTGGCAATGCCCTGTGGCGTACGCCAACTCGCCGAGCACCGGTGCCTCGGGGGCGACCCCGGAAGGGCTCCCAGGCGGCATGGGGGCGGCGCTGGTGCTGCATCCAAACCACAGCGCGGACAGTAGCGCAAAACGGGGGGCAAGCGGACCCATGATCACCTCTCCAGGAGCTTAACCGGAAGCGGGGGTTCGGTTGGGCGCCTCCCCTTCGGGGCCGGCCTCCGCCGGGCTCGCGCCTTCGCGCTCGGTGTCCGCGGGCTAAAAGCCAGGTAGATCATAGGGTTGTGTCCGCGGACACCCGCTGCGCGTCCCTCTGTCCGCCTGGCGCGTGGAGGGCAGGCAACGCAGCGAGAGGCGGAGTGATACGCTCCCTCCCACGAGGAGGAAGGCGTGCGACCGGTCATTCTATCCGTGGTGATTTGCTCCATTTTGTGTGGAGGATGCGGCATTCTCTCCAGTCTCCCCGACCTGTTGGCCTTGACTCAGGTGTTGAGCTCCGGAGGGTGGGGCAGTTTTACTTCGTTCGAACAGGGACAAATGGTGGGACGGGTGATCGGCGGTCCCGGTAGCGGCCTGTGTTGCGGCGGCTCGCTCGGGTTGATCGTGGGGTTCGCGGTACGGGCGATGAGCGGGAAACCTGCGGCATAGGCCCTAGATCACCGTGCGAGGACCTGTTCCCACAGTTGCAGAAACCGCTCCGCCGAACGCTGCGTGGGATCGAGGTCCACTCCCGCTTCTTCCAACCGTTTCCACTGCTGTGGCAGCATGCCCGGATGCGCCAAGCCCAGAGTGTCGATCGGAAGCGGATCGGTCAGCTCGGAAAGCGGTTTGCAGCGTCCGCGACCGTATTTGGGTTCGGAGTGAGACAAAAAGCCGTTCCAATCGGACGACCAACCGACCGACAGCGCGGTGCGTTGCGCTTCGGTGAGCGAATCGACGGTGAGTGTGGGATCGCCGAACACTTCTCCGACGTGGGCCTCCAATACCTGGGTAGCCCTTTGGTAGTGAAACGCCCAAGAGTCGATGGAACCGACGCAATGGTCGGGAATCGGGATTTGTGGGCGATCAGGGACCAGTTTCGGACCGCTGAGCCCCATCGCGAAGATCCCGCCTTGGGCGTACACTTCGACGAGCTGCGCTTCGGTGATCGCCCAATCGGTGTCGCGGATCGAAGCGAGGCTTCCGTGGGTGAGCAGCGGAGGAATTCCGTTTTCAGCGGTGACCGCCAGGGCATCCGCGCGGCTATCCCGCGTCATGTGGCTAAAGTCGACCAAGATCCCGGCGTCCGCGAGCTCGACGATCGCGGCTTTCCCGCGAGGGGTGAGTCCCCGTCGTTCGTTGCGGCGAAGATGCTTTGCTCCTCGCGGATTGACGAGTCGACCGAGGGTTCCCGGCAGTAGGGCGGCGCCGCCGAGTTCGTCGTCGCGGAGATGGATCAACGTCATCAACGCGACACCCTGATCGGCCCAGAATTGCGCATCTTCGGGATGTTCCAGGAGAAGGTGCGCGCCTTCGATCGAGTGAATCAGCACCATCTTGTCGGTGGTCGCTATGATTTCTCGCGCTTCCTCGGGAGTTTTAGCGAGTGCGTAGTGTTCGGGATGTGCGGCAACGAAATCGTTGATGTAGGCGATCTGCTGGAGGATCAGTTTTCGAGCCTGCTTTGGATTGCGGGCTTTCTCTTCCGCGATCGCCGCGACCAGGAAGATGCGCACCCCGGATTCGCGCAGGTCGGGTTCGAACACCACCTGACGAAACTGGTGACGATAACTCATCTTTGGAGTTTTCGCGGTAAGCCCTTTCTGAAAGAAGGTCCAAGGGATGTGCATCGCGGGATGCCCCTGCCAGTCGATGTGGCCGCGAACCTCCGGTTTTGGGACCTCCTGCACTACGTCCACGGAAATGGGCGTTTCCGTGGAAATGGGCGCTTCTTGGGCCACAGCGAGCAGT
>SXGS01137633.1_pt1 | contig 18665 bp, 16 predicted proteins | sample 3174681 | NCBI WGS metagenome assembly SXGS01 (sample SAMN11356861, study PRJNA531348) | freshwater metagenome | isolation source: freshwater sample F1-80 | place: China: Fuxian Lake, Yuxi | collected 2017-12-25 | reverse complement strand
AATCGCGCCAACGCCTCGGAGCGCCATGACCACGACTGGCTCACTGGTCATGAATCGGACGAGGCCCGCGTAAAAGGGTTTGGACGCGTGGTCCTTGTAGTGTTCCGCCGCGAGGGCGCCAGAGATCTTGGTCAACTTCATTCCGACGACTTGAAGTCCCTTTTGTTCGAATCGGGTTGTGATCGATCCGATGAGTCCTCGCTGAACGGCATCGGGCTTGAGGATGATGAGCGTGGTTTCCATGAGGTTCCTTTGGTGGATGGGAAAGTTGAGGGGTGGAATAGTACAGATCGCCGTGGTCATTTGGTGGCTGCTGAAGTCGCAGAGCGCGATCGGGTAATCTCTCGAGCGGCATGGACGCCCCGAACGACACCGCATCAAAGAAAGTTCCTCCACGGCGCAAAGGCGCGACCGCCGAGGAGATGTCGGAACAGCAGCGCGAGATCTCGGTCAGCGAGTTTTTCGCGAAGAACCGCCACCTGCTCGGGTTCGACAATCCACGCAAAGCGCTTCTCACTGCGGTCAAAGAGGCGGTCGACAACGCTCTGGACGCTTGCGAAGAGGCCTGCATCCTTCCAGACATTCACGTCGAACTCTTGCAGCGAAGCGAGACGCGATTCAAAGTCACCGTGCGCGACAATGGACCAGGAATCGTCCGCAAACAAATCGAGAACATCTTCGGCAGACTTCTTTACGGATCGAAGTTTCATCGACTCAAGATGAGCCGAGGTCAGCAGGGGATCGGCATCTCGGCAGCGGGGATGTACGGACTGATGACGACAGGTCAGCCGGTTCTCATCATCTCGAAGACGCAGAAGAAGAAGCCAGCAGTCGAGGTGTTGTTGAAAATGGACACATCGAAGAACCGCGCCGATGTGGTGAGTGAGACCGAGCATCCCGAAGATGATGGGCTCTTTCAGGACGGCCACGGCACTCAAGTCTCGATCGAGTTGGAAGGTCGTTACCAACAGGGGCGACAGTCGGTCGATGAATACCTCGATCAAACCGCGATCGCCAACCCACACGCGCGATTCACATTCGTGACTCCGGCGAACGAAACAGTTCACTTCAATCGCGGCACGAACGAACTTCCTCCTGAGGCAAAGGAGATTCTGCCCCACCCGCGCGGAATCGAGCTTGGCACTCTCATTCAGATGATCGAGCGAACAGAGCGCTCGCAGATCGGATCGTTCCTCCAAGAAGAATTCTCGCGAGTCTCGCCATCGGTCGCCAAAGAAATCTGCGAGCGTGCCGGCATCACCAATCGCACATGGATCAAGGCAGTCGGGCACAAGGAAGCTGAGGCGATCTACAAGGCCATCCAAGAGGTTCGCATCATGGCCCCGCAGACCGATTGCCTCGTTCCAATCGGAACCAAGGCGCTGCTTTCGGGATTGCTGAAGGAAGTGAAGGCAGAGTTCTTTACAGCCTGTACGCGACCAGCGGATGTCTATCGCGGGAATCCATTTCTCATCGAAGTTGGGCTGGCGTTCGGCGGAGAACTTCCGAAGGACGAGTTGGTGCGTGTGATCCGGTTCGCCAATCGCGTGCCGCTGCTCTATCAGCAGGCGGCGTGCGCCTCGTTCAAAGCGGTGCTCGAAACGAGTTGGAAAAACTATGGCGTGTCTCAGTCGCGCGGATCGTTACCCGACGGTCCAATCGTCGTGATGGTGCACATGGCCAGTGTGTGGGTTCCATTCACGAGCGAGTCGAAAGAAGCAATCGCCGATTACGACGAGATTCGCAAGGAAATGAAGCTCGCGCTGCAGGAAGTGGGTCGAAAACTCGGGATGTATGTGCGACGCCGACAGCGGATGCGAAACGAGGGTGAGCGGCGCAGCATCTTCGAGCGATACATCGGCGAGATTGCGCAGGCGACCGAGTCGATCACAGGCACGCCAGCGAAGAAGATCTACGACTCATTGTTGCGTGTTGCACAACGAAAGACCGAGGAGGCGGATGCGGTCCTCAATGACGAGGGCAAGCGTGTGAAGGATGCAGATCCTTTCAAGAAGGATGACTCAGTTGTCATTCTCGCATCGCGCGCCCCCGTGGCCCCTTCAGATGGCGAACTCGGCGATGTCGCTCACGAGCCTCGCTCTGCGGCTGCCGGGACGCTCTTTGGAGCCGATGAGGCAACGGCCCCTGCACCGAAGCGCCGCAAGAAGACCTGAGGATTTCACCACAGATGGCAAAGAAACCAAGCCGCGAAGAACCAACCCCCACCAGCGATGCGGTGAAAGCGCGCGAGAGCCGACTTGCGAGCAGTCAAGGGACGAGGGAAAAGACACTCGCCAAAATCAGCGCACTCGGAAAGTCGGTGGCATCGTCGGCGCTCGCCGAGAACGATCCGTTTGTCGATGTTCCGACCCGCACAATTTCGAACACCTCGTACAACGAGGCACGCCGGCTCCTGCAGATGGGTGACGCAACGCTGCGCCGCAATCTCTTCAATACTGGGCAGGCGCGCAAGTTCATGCAGACGGTGCTGCTGTCGAAGGGCTGCAAGGACCTGCTCGAAGCGAAGAAGACGCTGAGCCTGCGTGGGATGTACTACAAGAGCCTGCACACAATCGCGGGAACCAAAGAGAAGACGTTCGAGGATCAAGAAGAGTCGGATGGAATTCTCGAGGATATCGAAGTCGCGCTCGCGACCTTGCGCGAGAACCTTCACCTTTTCGCAAAGAAGCGAGGGACGATGGTGGGGAACATCACCGTCGTCGACAATGGCGATCAAATCGACTGTCGCCGAATGGGAACGGGCGGATACGCGATCCCATCGATCTGTGAGCCATCAGTTGTGCAGTTTGGAAAGTGCGAAGCGAAGTTCGTGCTGCATGTCGAAAAGGACACGGTATGGAGTCGTTTCAACGAGGATCGCTTCTGGGAGAAACATAACTGCATCCTGACTGAGGGCAGCGGGCAACCTCCTCGAGGTGTTCGACGCCTGCTCTATCGACTCAACAAAGAACTCGGGCTTCCGATTTACTGTCTGCTCGACTGCGATCCGTGGGGTCACTACATCTACTCAGTGATCAAACAGGGGTCCATCAATCTCGCCTTCGAAAGCGAGAGAATGGCAATCCCAGACGCGAAGTACCTCGGCATTCGCTCGGCAGACTTCGTGCGATGTGGCTTATCAGATGATGTCAAGATCTCCCTCAACGACCGTGACATTGAGCGAGCGAAACAAATCGCGGAGTATCCATGGTTCGTGAAGAAGAAGCACTGGCAGAAGGAGATTCAGGTGATGCTGAAGAATGGGTTCAAGATGGAGGTTGAATCGCTGATCACCAAAGACATCTCTTACGTGACCGAGGTCTATGTGCCTGAGCGACTCAAGGCGAAGGAGTGGATCGACTGAGTCACTGCGGTTCAGTCGGTGCCGCCTGGGGGACTGCGACGACAAAGTCACTTCCCTTGTCGACCTCACTGAACACTCGGATCGATCCGCCGTGTTCTTCCACGATCCGTCGAGCGACCGCTAGTCCGAGTCCGCTTCCGCTCTTCTTGCCAGAGATGTAAGGGCGAAAGATCGCATCGAGTGACTCGGCGGGAATGCCAGGCCCCGTATCAATGACGTGGATCGCGATCTCACACTGGTTTGAGCCTGTCGGCTTGGCGCATTCAACGCGCAGGATCAACTCGCGCCGCGCTGAGTGCTGGTTTGACTCCATCGCTTGGATCGAGTTGAGCATCAGATTCAGGATGGACTGCTTGAGCAATCCCGCATCGACAGACGCGTATGCAGGCGATTCAGGCAGGTCGGTTCTCAGCAGGACACCTGCCCGCTCTGCCTGTGGGTTCACAAAGTCGCTCAGCTCTTCGATCAGTTCGCGCACATCTCTGAACTGACGATCAAGGTGGACGCGCCCCGCATACTGTAGAAAATCCTCGAGGATGTCCTTGAGTCGGCTCGACTCGCGGGCAAGTGAATCGACTCGGCGAATCAATCGCAGCGACTCTTCTTCGGGTAAGGGGGCATCGAGGATCCCCTCACGGAGCAACTGCGCATTGAGAACCACACTTGAGAGTGGATTCTTGATTTCGTGTGCGAGTCCGCTCGTCATCGCCCCAAGTTCGGCAAGCCGTTCCGCATGTGCTGCGCGCCGCTCGGCCGCCTGCGCCCGACGGTTCCTGCGGTGACTCAAGATGACCAACCACACCGCACCGACCGCAGCGCCAACACACAATCCAAGAATGAAGGAGGTTGTCGGGCTCACCCGTTCAACGATAGATCAGTACTGAGCGATCGAGCGACCTGAGCGACTAGGTTGTTGGTGCAGTGGCGCGCGCGAGAGCCTTGGCATGTGTGGCCGCCCACCCCTTGGCTCCGCACTGGGCGCTGTATGTCACTTTTTCACCATCGCGGAGTGTTCGAAAGCCCTGATCTTGTTCGATCACACTGAAATGGACAAAAATGTCCTGTCCCTGGGGACCCACGATGAACCCAAAGCCCTTTCGAGCATCGAACCACTTGATCAGTCCATCAGCGTTGGTAATCGTCTGTTCGTTGTCTGCCATCAGAAACCTCCACGGAGAAGAACCACCGCGCAATCCCGAACGACCGATCTGCTGACCGCAGCCCTGTGAAGCCGGTCAATCTGAGCCATCAGCATTCTGCTCCGAGAATCGGCATTGTGCAAGGCAACTCGCCAAAAGAACCCGCAATTGCGAAGAAAAAAAGGACGGCTCCACGAGGGAGCCGTCCGGTGAGACATGCAACTGTCTATGAGTGGGTGGATTAGCGCCGTCCGCGTCCACCGCCGCCGCCGTGGCCCCCTCTGCCGCGGTCTCCCCCGCGGTCATCGCGCCGGCCATCGCCGTGTCCTTCCTGTTCGCCTTCGGCTCCCACAAGCGCTGGGTCTGGCGCCTCGAGCAATGCCTTGCGGCTCAGTTTGATGCGCCCAGTGTCATCAACATTAATGACCTTCACGCGGACGACATCGCCGATCTTGACAACTTCAGTGACGTTGCGCACGAATCCGTGCGCGAGCTCGCTCACATGCACCATCCCATCGGTTCCAGGTGCCAGTTCGACGAATGCGCCAAACTCCTTGATTGAAACCACGCGGCCTTCGTAGATGGTTCCTACCTTGATTTCAGCGCCGAGGGCTTCAATCTCTGCCCGAGCCTGCGCCGCAGATGCTGCGTCACTGCATGCGATAAACACGGTGCCATCCTCTTCGATATCGATCTGCGCACCCGTGCGCTCCTGAATGCTTCGGATCATCTTGCCGCCTGGACCGATGACCTTACCGATCTTCTCTGGGTCGATCTTGACGATTGTGATGCGCGGCGCGATCGGAGAGATGTCGGCGCGCGGCTTGGCGAGCACCTTTTCCATCTCGTCGATGAGAAACAATCTTCCTTCCTTCGCCTGAGCGAAGATCGAGGTGATCTCATCAATCAACAGTCCGCGAGCCTTGAGATCGAGTTGGATTCCCGTGATTCCATCGCGGGTTCCCGAGACCTTGAAGTCCATTTCGCCGAAGAAGTCCTCTTCTCCGATGATGTCAGTGACATGGGTCACTCGGCCATCGGAACTCGTGAACCGCCCGACCGAGATACCAGCGCAGGTTGACTTGATCGGAACGCCTGCATCCATCAGCGCAAGGCAACCACCGCAGACGCTCGCCATGCTGGACGAGCCGTTGCTCTCGGTGATTTCACTCGTCAGTCGAACCGTGTATGGAAAGTCCTCAGCGCTTGGCAGAATCGCCAAGAGAGAACGCTCTGCGAGCGCTCCATGGCCGATTTCGCGTCGACCTGGTCCTGTGATCCTGCCAGCCTCACCAGTGCAGAATGGAGGGAAGTAGTAGTGCAGGTAGAACTTCTTCGCATACTCAGGCAGAAGTCCGTCGACGATCTGCTCATCCTTGGTTGTGCCGAGCGTGCAGGTCACGATCGACTGGGTCTCGCCCCGTTGGAAGAATGCCGATCCGTGCGTGCGAGGCAGCAACGCGACGCTCATGTCGAGAGGTCGAATCTGCCTCAGCGGACGGCCATCGGCACGCACTCCCTTTTCGGCAACGAGGTAATGCGTGATCTTTTTCTCGAGCAGCCTCAGGCACTCCTTTGCTTCGCGCGCGCGGCGCTCAGCATTGACGTGATCGGTGTAGCTCAATCCCGCGGGAATCTGGAAGCACGAGTCAATCGTCCACTTCTTCACACGATCGACTTCTGCATTCCGTGCGTGTTTGCCGTGAATCTGACGGGCGGCGAGGAGCGGCTCGTACGCCTTCTCCTTCACGATCGCCATGACTTCTGCAGATGGGCTGACCGAATCGCCAGCGCGCTTCGCAGGTGATCCTGCCTTAGCGTGCAGTTCGTTGATCAGTGCAAGGATCGGCTTGATGCCTTCTTCAACACCGAACTTGATCGCAGCCACCATGTCTGCCTCTGAAATCTCTGCAGCGCCGACCTCGATCATGTTCACGCCATCGCAGTGGCCAGAGAGCACCAGATCGAGATCGCTGAATTCCATCTGAGCCTGCGTGGGATTGATCACGAAGTGCGGCTGATCGTCGATAAAGATTCGCCCAACACGCACGGTCGCGACTGGACCGCTGAAGGGTGCGTCAGAGAGGTGGAGGGCCGCCGATGCCGCCGAGCACGCCAGGACGTCAGAGTCATTCTGCCCATCGTGAGAGAGCACCAGCACCTGCAACTGCACTTCATCGACAAAACCCTCAGGAAACAGTGGGCGGATCGGACGATCCATCATCCTCATGGTGAGGATTTCCTTTTCGCTTGGCGGGCCTTCCTTCTTGCGAAAACCGCCCGGATACTTACCGGCAGCTGGAGCCTTCTCGCGGTAATCGCACGTCAGCGGAAAGAAGTCGATCCCGGCTCGGGGGTTTGCCCGCACAGCGGTGGCGAGCAGAACGGTCTCGCCGTAGGTCGCGAGAACAGCGCCTCCAGCAAGTTTGGCGATTTTTCCAGTTTCGAGTCGAAGGATCCGTCCGCCGATCTCTTTTTCAACGGAGACATGTGGTCTAGGTGTCATTGTGATGCCTTTCTATGCGTGCAATTCGAAATGAGGTGTGTGCGTCGCAGTCGAAGTGCTCGAATCGCGACATGGAAGAACCCCACCGAGGGCAGAGGCCAGATCGCACGAAAGAGCTGCGAATTGGCGACTGCCCCCTCGGGGCGGAGCGGATTACTTGCGCAATCCCAGTTTCTTGATGAGTGTCGCGTAGCACTCGCGGCGGGTGTCAGCGAGGTAGCGCAAGAGGCGATTTCGCTTGCTGACCAACAGGAGCAAGCCACGCCGTCCGGCGTGATCTCGCTTGTGTTCCTTGAAATGACCTTGAAGTGAATTGATGCGCTCAGTCAAGACGGCGATCTGTACTTCGGTCGATCCGCAGTCGGTTGCATGGGCGCGGTGGGCCGCGATCACTGTTGCCTTCGTTTGTGTTGAGATCATGATGGTCCTTGTGCGATCGTTCGTCACGAACGACCTGATTCGGTCGGTGAATTTGAGTCCCGAAGGCTACCGAAATGCCCTCACTCGGTCAACCGCTCACGGCCGTCACCCCGAGAGCGGATGCTCATTCGGCGCCCGATAACGGCCACGCCGGCAGGCCGCCGCAGGAGCCGCGCAGAGAACCGAGGGACCGATCTATCCTCGCGGGATGAAGAGCACAGCAGATGGCTTGCGCGCGGAGACGGACGCCTTTCTGGTGCTCAGCGCGAAGATCGAACAAGGGGGAGGTGCGGGGGGGGTGGAGCGTCAGCACCGCCACGGACGGCTCACCGCTCGCGAGCGAATCAGTTTGCTTCTCGATCAATCCGCGCAGCATCTTGAATGTGGGCTCCTCGCCGGTTGGAACATGTACCGCGAGTACGGAGGGGCACCGAGCGCGGGCGTGATCACAACGATCGGGCAGGTGGAGGGTCGCCTGTGCATGATCATCGCGAACGATGCGACAGTCAAGGCTGGTGCGTTTTTTCCGATGACATGCAAGAAGATCATTCGGGCTCAGGAGATTGCGCAGCGTGCGCGCTTGCCGCTGCTGTATCTCGTTGACAGTGCGGGTGTGTTTCTTCCCCTCCAAGAAGATGTGTTTCCAGACACGGACGACTTCGGTCGGATCTTTCGAAACAACGCGGTGATCTCAGCGGCTGGAATTGCGCAGTATGCAGCGATCATGGGCAATTGTGTCGCTGGCGGCGGCTACCTGCCGGTGCTGTGTGACACGCTTTTGATGACAGAGGGAAGTGGCCTCTATCTCGCAGGGCCCGCACTCGTGAAGGCAGCCATTGGCCAAGAGGTATCCAGCGAGGACCTTGGTGGGGCGACGATGCACGCTCAGATTTCAGGCACGATTGATTTTCATGAAAAGGACGATCCCGGGTGCATCACTCGATTGCGTCGACTGATGCTGATGAATGCGTCAGCACCCATGGCAAGCGCCCCTCCAGTTGCCGCGGTTGAGCCAGAGCGCGCCGTCGAAGATGTCTACACCGTCTACAAGAGTGATCCAGGGTCGCAGTACGACATGCGCGACCTGCTGAAGTCGGTGCTCGATCGCGGATCAAGTGACGAGTATCGCGCGGAGTACGGTCCGTCGCTCGTCTGCATCTATGCGCGAATCGGTGGATTTCCCGTTGGAATCGTGGCCAATCAACGCAAGTTGACTGAGCGGCACATGGCTGGAGGAAGGTCAGGTCCCACAACGACCAAGTGCATGCCTGCGGTGATCTACGACGATAGTGCCGAGAAGGCAGCGCGCTTCATTATGGACGTCAATCAACGCAGGATTCCACTGCTGTTCGTGCACGACACGACAGGATTCATGGTCGGACGCGACAGTGAGCAGGGTGGCATCATTCGCAGTGGCGCGAAGATGGTGAACGCGATGAGTAACTCGATTGTCCCCAAGATCGTCTTGATCGCGGGAAACTCATACGGGGCGGGTAACTACGCCATGTGTGGGAGGGCATTCGATCCGTTTCTGACGCTCGCGTGGCCTGGCGCACGTTGCGCAGTGATGGGAGCGAATCAGGCGGCGGGCACGCTGTTGCAAATCGATCTCGCGGCGCGTGAGCGCAAGGGCGAGGTGGTCGATGAGTCTCAGCGCGCGCAGCTGCTCGCGGCGGTGTCTGCGTCGTACCAGGAGCAACAGGACATTCGGTATGCGGCGAGCCGTGGCTGGATTGACAGGCTGATCGAACCGCATCGGACACGCGATGAACTCATCTGCGCACTGCGGATCGCCGCACAGGCGCCGATTGTGGGTGCCTTTCACACGGGCGTTCTCCAAACATGATGCGCGAACTTGTCATCGCGACCGGCAATCCACACAAGGTTGACGAGATTCGCTCCGTCCTTGAAGGGGTTGGATTGCAGATCATTTCGCTCGCGGACCTCGGGGCATCCGATCTCGCGGAACCCTGCGAGTCGGGAAAGACATTTGCGCAGAATGCTCGAATCAAGGCGGTCGAGTACGCACGCGGCACGGGGCGAATGGTTCTTGCCGATGATTCTGGGCTTGAAGTCGATGCGCTTGATGGAGCGCCTGGCGTCTACAGCGCACGGTGGGCTGGCGTCGGAATGACCCGTGCCGAGCGCGACGCGGCGAATAATGCAAAGCTTGTTGCTGAGATCTCCCGCTTCGCATCGAAGTCGTCGGCGGCGCGATTTGTATGCGCGATGTGCGTTGCTGCAGCCGATGGGTCTGTGATCGCTGAGGCGCAAGGAGTCTTCGAAGGGTCGATCTCATCAACGCCTCGGGGATCGAATGGCTTCGGTTACGACCCGTACTTCGTCGTCGGCTCGACGGGCCGCACGAGTGCAGAACTCACTCCAGACGACAAGAACGCTCGCAGTCATCGCGGCGCAGCCACACGCGCGATCGCGCGCCTGCTGTCTGAGCGCCTCGCCCTATCCTGACTCGCGTGTCGCTGGCTCTCCCGGTCCTTCCACTCGCGACGCCTGGCCAGCGGTACACGTGCCACGGATGTGGAAACTGCTGTCGAAACTTCTCCGTGCAATTGCGCGATGCGGATGTTGCGCGCATCCACGAACAAGGGTGGACGGCCCGACTCGGAGTGAACCCAATCATCTCGTTTCGGGGGCAGGCGTACCTGCGGCAGAATTCGGATGGTGCGTGTGTGTTCCTGATGCACGATGGTCGTTGTCAGGTGCACGCAGAATTCGGCTTTGAGAAGAAGCCAATCTCATGCCAGATGTTTCCGTACATGATTGCTCCTCGACACGCCTCAGCGCAGATGGGAGTGAGCTTCGCCTGTCAGAGTGTGGTTGAAAACAAGGGACAACTGGTGCGCGAGCAGGTTTCAGATGCCACGCGGATCGCGCTGCGAGGGGTACCAGAAGTACTCGCGCCAGTGAGCGGTCTCGTGCTCTCGCGAGGACGGTCCGCCGAGGCTGGAGAGGTCGAACGGCTTGCGACGAGGCTGATTGACTGGATCGGACGTGAACTGCCGCTCACCTTTCGTCTCGATGGGATTGCATGGATCGCGCAAACGCTCGCGGCGGCGCGACTTGATCGCGTTCGAGGAGTTCGATTCAACGAGCTCATTGACGTGCTCTTCGACGCGCTTGCGCAGGAGCTGCCTCTGCAGCCATTCGCGCCAGTGACGGCTCGCCAATGCGCAATGCTGCGCAGCGCGCTCTTCGCACGGACAGAGGATCCCAAGCCCCTCGCGACGGGGGCGCCGGGTCGACTCGTCGCTGTTGTGAGTCAGCTGAGTCGGAGCCGTGTCTGGCGGCGAGGCAGCGGCGCGCACCGCGTGCCACTCTCAGTGGGGGACGCAGACGCGCCTGTCACGTTCGCAGCCGTATCGCGCGTTACGCCTGCAGCTCAATCGCACGAGTGCGCTCAGGTCGATGAGCTCATGACGAGGTGGTTGCGCTCGTCAATCGAGGGAGGTCGTGTCTGGGGATCCGGGTACTACGGATGGAGCGTTGTCGAAGGCATCGCTGCAGTCAGCCTCGCGGCGGCGGCGATTGGGTGGCTCTCACGATGGGAAGCGGCACGGGTGCAAAACCCATCGGTTCGCCTTGAGCATGTGCAGTCTGCAGTGAGACGAATCGATCGGACAGCTGGACGCGCGCCGTGGCTTGGGGGCAGGTCTGAGCGGCTGCGCTTGGCCTACCTCGTTCGTGACGATGGACTGCGCCGCGTGATTTCAAGTCAGTTCGCGTGAGCAGCAGGTGCTACGCGCGTTCGGTGCGGATGATTCGACGTGCCATCCAGATCGAGAGTGGGATTCCACCAATGAGGGCTGCGATCGCCTCGCCAGCTGAGTCCATGATGGAGAGCTGCACAAAGGCGGCATCGATCCCACCTTCGAATCCCTTGGCGGCGAGCAGCTGCGCCACAAGCGCGAAGCCCGCCTCGCGAAATCCGAGTCTTCCGAGCGGACCAAGGCTCGCCAGTAGCCCCGTGCATGCAAGCGCGAAGCTGTCCGCGTAATCCAATCCGAGCCCGAGCACCTGCGCCGCGAAAATCGTCCGTACCCCGTTAAGTGCGAGGTCGAGGCAGCGAACGGGTAAACAGATGAGCAAGCTGCGGCCATCGCCGATGATGCGCGCGCTCTCTCGAAGTCGCCGCGGCACGAAGGACGATCGCGCGAGGCACCACCACAAGAGCGTCAGCGCTGCGGTTGAACCCAGCGCAAGCGCTCCCCACGCCCACCCGAACGAACGCAGCGTGAAAGACGCGACAACCACTCCCGCAATGGGGAGAAGAAATGTCATCAGATCAAGGCCAAACCAGTTGACGATTTCGATGAAGCGCATTCGATCGACGCGCATGTGGTATGTGACGCGCGCGATCATCCCGAGGCGAAGTGGCGCGAAGTTGGCAAGCGTGCAAACCCAGTTGACCGCCATGACCGCCAGGTAGCTCGGCGGTGAAGTGCCACGGTGCGCGGGCGTTCCACCGAGCGGCCGGCGCACAGGGTCGAGCGTGAGCCGAAAGAGCAGCCCATTGAGGATGATGCTCGCGATGCTGGCTCCAACGATGCCAGCGATCAACCACACGTTCGCGGTTCGCAAGCGTGACCAGTCCCCCTTCGATGAGGCGTACCACACACACCAGAAGAGAATCGCGAGGCCAACGACGTACCCCGCGGCGTGAAGCACTTTGGACCGCGGCGACAACTTCGCTGGTCCGTTTGCGACGGAATCTGAGGGTGTGCCGTCAGCGGCAGGACTCATCTGAAGCGCTCGGTCGATCGCTCTAGGCGGGGTTCTTCCCGATCGATGAGCGCATCTCAGTGTCGGCCATCATGTTTTTCATCCTGTAGTAGTCCATGACGCCGAGGTTTCCACCACGAAATGCGTCGGCCATCGCGCGGGGGATGTCAGCTTCAGCGAGGATGACGACCGCCCTGTTCTTCTGCCCCTCGGCAAGAAACTCTGCTTCGAGTGCGACTGCGAGCGCGCGGCGCTGTTCTGCCTGTGCTTGAAATCGCTTTGTGTCGGCTTCGGCCTGTGCTGCCTGCAATTGGGCTCCAATATTCTCACCGACATCAACATCTGCGATGTCAATCGAGAGAATCTCGAACGCCGTGCCCGAATCGAGTCCCTTTGCTAGAACAGTCTTTGAAATGCGATCTGGATTTTCAAGAACACTCTTGTGGTCGAGTGCCGATCCGATCGTCGAGATGATTCCTTCGCCGACACGCGCGATGATCGTCTCCTCGGTTGCGCCTCCGACGAGACGCGAGATGTTCGTTCGCACGGTCACGCGCGCCTTGGCACGCAACTGAATTCCGTCCTTCGCCACGGCGTCGATTGTCTGCTTGCCGGACGCTGGGTTCGGACAATCGATCACCTTTGGCATCACCGAAGTGTTCACCGCATCGACGATGTCACGCCCAGCAAGATCGATCGCCACGGCGCGATCCCACGGAAGGTCGATGCCCGCCTTTTCGGCCGCGATCATTGCACGGACGACGTTTGTCACGCGCCCTCCTGCGAGAAAGTGGGCCTCCATGTGCTGGGTGCTAATGTCGAGTCCAGTTTTCTTGGCGCTGATGCGGTTCAGCACAATCAGCGACGGATTCACTTTGCGAAGCCGCATCATGATGAGATCGAGCAGACTCACTGGTGCGCCGCTGAGCCAGGCCTGAATCCAGAGTTGCAAATACTGCCCCAGAATGAGCAGAAACACGAGTCCAATGACTCCGACGACTGCGAGTCCCACCCAAGCCCAGGGTTCAATCGCGACGAGAAGAGGGGGTGTGAGCATCTTGCAAGGCTACATCCCAATCACGCGCCGCGCGGAGTCGGAGTCCGCTGCTCCCTCACGCGTAGCTGCCCATCGATCGAATCGATGACCGTAATCGCAACTCCTTCGTCAATGACTCCATTCTCAGCGACCGCATCGAGTCGAAGTCCGTTGACTCGCACGAAACCGATCGGGCGCAGCGTCGTCAGCGTTGTCCCCTCAGCTCCAACGAGAGCGGCCAACTGTCGCGCCGATGCCGTGGCAACGACACCGCTCTTGCCGATCGCTGGGTTGTCAGCGGTTCGATGGTCCTCGCCAGTCGACCTGCGCGGTCCATCGGCGTCCTCCTTCAAGATCATGCGATGTGCGATCGGTGTCTTCGACCACAACTTCACCACCAAGAGGACCACGATTGGGCTTCCCGCGCACATCAGCGCGAGGTAGATCCCTCCCCACGTGAGGTCGTAGGCGAACATCGATGCGATCGACCCGACCGCGCTCACGCCTGTCAGGACCGCGAGCACTCCTCCTGAGGGAACAAAGAGTTCGAGAAGCAGGAGCGCGATCGCCAAGCCGAGCAAGCCAAGTGAGACGAAGAGATAAATCTCTTCAGGCGGCGGAGGCTGGGTGATTTGCGAGAGGTAAGTGGTTGCCATCGCTTTCATTCTCCTGCGTGCCGCATGTGGCCACTCGCGCCATCATCTTGAACAGGTTCAACTTCGACAGTCGATCCGCGGCGCCCAACCACTCGAACGCGCGCGCCTGCCTCGACGAATTCACCTCGCGTCTGCGCGTCGAGCGGACGGCCATTAACGAGCACTCGCCCGCTTGGCCTCAGCGGCGTAAGGGCAGTGGCGAATGAACCAAGTGGTGGTGTCACTTCGCGCTGCGCGACAGTTGCACGGGCCTGCGAGGTCGCAGCCGTTGTCAGGATCGCGCGCCGCGCGAGTGCCGATTGCGGAAGTGACTTCGAGGCGAACCACACGATCGTGATCGATCCGAAAATCCCCGCGAGTGTTGAGCCAATGCTCATGAAAAGCTGCTGTTGTCCAGCCGCGCTTGAAAGATCGCGCGTGACGAAGCTCGATACGAGGCCGCCGAGCACGAGCGCGCCCCCTGCGACCGCAACCCATCCGCCAAGGGGAAGAATCACGAGGTCGAGTGCGACGAGGCCGAGCCCGAGCACAACGGCGATGAGCTCCCACCACTCAGCGAGGCCAACGAATGCGGGCGCCCCGACAAGCAAGAGCAGCGCGATCGCCGCAGCGGTTCCGAAGATGCCAAAGCCTGGAGTCAGTGCCTCAAGGACGAACCCAACGATCAATACGACAATGAGCGCGATTCTCACTGGCCAACTGACAAGAAAGCGGACGAGCCACTCAGACCAGTTCTCGTCGAAGCGAATGATCGTCGATGCGCCAAACCACGCTGAGAGTTCTTGATCTGATGCAATCGATGCCTTTGCAAGGCCGAGGGAAAGTGCCTCGTCTGGATGGAGTACGAGCAACTGATCAGACTTCACGATCTGGCCGACGAGTTTCCACTGACCCCGTTCGCCCGAACCGAGGCGCTTTCGTGGAGTCGGCTCACTCTGTGGACTGTCGAGCACTTCGCTCGGAGCGAAGAGTGCAAACCATGGTGAGAGAGACGCGATCTCGCCTCCGCCTTCAGCGGCCACTGCTTGGGAGACAGGGAGCGCCTGACGAGGCGGAGCCTCACCGAACACGTCCGCGTACTCCTGCGCTTCGACGAGAGCGCGCTTGCCTGTCTCAGCATGCTCGATGAGCCACAATTCTGAGCCCAGTCGCACGAACCCTTGGACAAGGTTTTCGTCGTAGCCCCGCCTGCGCGCGCTATCGACAACTTCGGAGATGATGGGAGCCTCCATCTTCGCGCGCTCGGTTGCGGGAAGCGGAACGAGCCCAGCCCCCGGAATGACTTGAATCGGGGCCGCATCCCCGAATGCTGAGCCAGGACTCACAAGAATCTCGCGCGTCGCGAGAGCCAAGATGGTTCCTGCCGAATACGCCTGGGGATGAACCCACGCGACAGTATTCGATGGCATTTGCGATTTGATGAAGTTGCAGAGTTGCAGCGTTGCCAACAGGTCGCCACCAGGGGTGTCCAGGTCGAGCACGATTGCGTTGGCGCCCACAGCCAGAGCTCGCTCCGTTCTTCGCATAACCGAAGCAGCTGTGACCTCATCAATCGGCCCACGTATCGAGATGATGGCGACGGTGCTCGCCTGCCGCTCTGCCGGAACCGCCGTGGGAGCCGACTGATTGGGGAACCAAGCAACGAGCGCAAGGAGAGCAGCGCGAGCGCAGGACACGATTGCGAAATGGTAGAGAAAAAAAGCCCCAGCCAATGGTGGCTGGGGCTTGTGATCCCAAGATTTGTAACAGAAGACTCTGGTTCAATCCCAGCTTGCGATGTGATTCGCGGGGAGTCCACCGGTGCAGCTCGTCACCAGTTGAATCAACATGTCGCCGTCCTTGGTCGTGTCGTCCCGCTTGAAGACATTGTCGACGATGTTGGTTGTACCGACGGTCACGAGGTCGCAGCCCTCAGGCACAAACGTCCGTCCGAATGTGACATGGTTGTCATTGAAGCAGAGGTTGCCGTCCCATTCGTCCTTCGCTCCGTGAATCTCGAGCGTCTTTGACACCGAGTAGTCAGCCGGAGTGATGGATCCATCCTTCACACCCCGGTTGCCAATCACGACAACCTTCGAGTTCACTGAGTTGCGCCATTCGCGCGCGCGGCGGACGGTGTTCGAAAGTGGGAGGGTCGCGTAGGAGACAGCGGATGCCGTGATTCCAGCAGCGGTGCCGGTGATCTTGAAGTTCGTGTCATCCCAGTAAACGTCCGATGCTGGCCGGTACGCGTTGTAGTTGTAGTTCGCGCAGATCGCCATCTTCGAACTCACTTCTGATGGGCTGATCAGAATCTGAGGCGAGAACATTTGCTTCGCGAGGCAGGCTGCATAGAGGCGCTGGTGAGAATTCTGACTCTCGTCTTCGAGTCCACGGCCAGGCAATTCTGCTCCATTGAACGCGAGGCGATCGATCTCGCCTGGGGTCGGAAACCTTCCTTGAGTGCTGTCTACAGAGGCAATCATCCAGCCCTTGTGGACCTGTTGAATCTGGGTCGAGTCTTTGACCTGTCGTGCCGTGGCGCGGGCTTTGGCGAGAGCAGGCAAGAGAATTCCAAGCAAGAGCGCGATGATTGCCATCACGACCAGCAGTTCGATCAAGGTGAATGCGCGTTGTGTATTTTTCATTGTGTTCTCCAAAAGAATGATGAAGTGTGTTCGTGCGTGTGATTATGGGTTGAGGGCGTCGGTGACATTGGCTCCAGCGAACTCGGTTGGTGAGCCGATGGTGATGCCCATCGCGGCGTCGCCGCTCTTCTGGGTCGCCGGAGTCGCTGGCGATCCCTGTCCGATCTGCGACCCAGAGGCGGTCGTGCAGTCATAGTCACACTTGTAAATGTTGTCCTTGCTGAGGTTCAACTGTGCGCACTCATACGAAACCGAGTTGGGATAAAAGCTTGAGAGGAATTCAGCGTGGTTGTCGCCGAAGCACACATTGCCTTCCCACTCTTTCTTCGACGCATGCAGTTGCAGCGTCGGGCTCTTCTTGTAATCGTCGCCCGTCAGCGCGCCATCCTTCGTTGCACGTGTTCCAACGAGCGGCTTCGTGCTATCGCTCGTATTGCGCCACGAAACCTTCTTTCGATCGCCAAAGAGATGCTGATGGCTGAACGATGAATGGCAGAAGGGATTGTTGCCGCCTGGTGAGAGGTGGATGTTCGTGTAGAAAGTCGTGTCCCAGTACTTGTCCGCAGATGGGTCATACTGGGTGAAGTCATAGTCCTTCTTCTCAACCACGATTGGGTTGACTTCGGTTGGCCCATACAAAATGTCGGTGTTGAACATCTCGCGTGCAACGGCCGCAGAGTAGAGGCTTGCCGAATTGTTCTTCGAGAAGTCCTCTTTCCCCTGTCCCTGCATCTGCACGGACTGGGTACCGATGACGGCGGCAAGGCGGTTGATGAGTCCGGGGGTTGGCAACTTGCCAGCTGCATCGTCGTTCGCGGCGATCATGAACGCTTTATGAATCTGAGTGACTTGAGTTGAATCCTTCACCGTCTTGGCATTGGCCTGAGCCTTGGCAAGAGCAGGAAGCAGCAGTCCGACGAGCACCGCAATGATTGCGATGACGACGAGCAGTTCGACGAGAGTAAAGGCGCGTGTTTTCATGGTTTTCATCTCGGGGGTTGTCTCGGGGGGGTGGAACAATCGTGTGGCAAATCAATCACAGATCAAGAAAAAACAATCATCAGGTAGCCGTAGACCATCCACGGTGACCAAAACTGATCAAAGTTCATAAGCCCAAAGCGGGATCCTTCGTTTCGGTTCGAATCATCCAGCTGCAAGCAGCGATCCACAGATCGCACGCCACCAAGCCATCGAATCGAACCGAGATTCGTTCAAATTGTCGGCGGCTGGGCGGAGAGAACGGGCCAGAAAGTCTGGCAAGAAGGACGGGTTGAATTTGTGCCCGAAGACACTCATTCGGTAGCAAGCAAGGCCCAGTCAGCCACTACGACACACAAGACTCTACGACTCTATCCCAGATTTGGATCGAGTCAAGTTTCGGTTTTTATCAAAACATTTCTTGATCGCTATCCTCGGGCCCTATGCCGACGAACACCAAGAACCGTGCGATGGAAGCCCTTGCCGACCTAGGACTTGCTCTCCCATCTCCTCCAAAGCCTGTTGCGTCGTACGTGCCATCGGTTCAGACCGGAAATCTGCTCATTGTGAGCGGTCAGCTTCCGTTCAAGGACGGAACGCTCCTCGCGACGGGGAAAGTGCCATCGGCCGTCTCTCTCGAGAAGGCTCAGGAGTGCGCTCGACAGTGCATCCTCAACGCCCTCGCGGTTGTCGCGGGCGAATCCCGAAGTTTGGATAGAGTTGCGAGGATCGTTCGCCTCGGGGTGTTTGTTGCGTCTGACGAAGGGTTCGCGGACCAGCCAAAGGTGGCAAATGGAGCAAGCGACCTCCTGCAGCAGATTTTTGGCGAGTCAGGTCGTCACGCTCGTGCGGCGGTCGGTACCAACGCTCTTCCGCTCAATGCATGCGTCGAGATTGAGATGATGGTCGAACTCGTGTGACGGCGACTAACGCTTCATCACATGCAGCAGAATCAGAGTCAGGATCAAGACCCCAGAAAGTGCAGCGAGCCCAGCGATGAGCGCCATCGCAAGCCCTGAGAAACCAGGAGTGCGCTTGTCGCTCGGTTGAATCTCGCTTTGAGCACTGCTCTCGATCTCCGATGCGATGCCGACGACGTCGAGGGCGCGTGAGGCGTACCGCAGAGGTTGGCCTGCAAGTGCCAGGTCAATATCTTCCAACAGTTCCGCTGCAGACTGATATCGCTCGCGTGGAGACTT
>SXGS01617921.1_pt1 | contig 18666 bp, 14 predicted proteins | sample 3174681 | NCBI WGS metagenome assembly SXGS01 (sample SAMN11356861, study PRJNA531348) | freshwater metagenome | isolation source: freshwater sample F1-80 | place: China: Fuxian Lake, Yuxi | collected 2017-12-25 | reverse complement strand
CGCCGCGGCCGTGCGAATACAAGCCCGACGCGCAAGCGAGTGCGTCAATCCTAGCCTGGCATACACTCGCTTGCGCGTCGGGCTTGTATTGGTAAGAACTCTTCTGCCGCTCGCCTTACCATCTGCCAAAATCTCCGTTGACGCGCACTCATCCTGACGCAATAGGCTTGCAATGAATTTTGAAGTGAAAGAGCTTTCACCAGAACAATTGGCACAACATCCTGTCTTGGTTGTTTTGCTAATGGGTTTAGCCATGTTGGTTATGGCGTTTCTAGTTGGCGCAATCGTATTTTGGATTTGGGCAGCCCTCAGGTTGCGTCGAGGAATTCCAGTGCTTACGGTCCAACCCTGGTTGCCTCGCGTTTGGGGGCTGGCTGATGTTGCCGTTGCGGGAGTAACCATGATCTTTTGCCAGTTCATGGCCGTGAGGATCGCGCGCGACTCGTGGGGGCTCAAGGCAGGCGACGAACTCCAGCACGACCAAATGCCATCGTTAATGGCACTGCTGGGACTGGCGAACCTTTTCTGGGTAGTATTCGCGATGCTGTGGATCGCAGCGCGGCATCGAGGCTCGCTGGAACAACTGGGATTTGGCATAAAGAACGCACGAGCAAATACGGTGATCGGGCTGGTAGCAGCCGTGGCAACTTTGCCGTTGATCCACTTGCTGATGCTGGCCGTTACCCAAGGCACAAATACCCAGTACAACCATCCGCTCATCAACATGATGATGGAAAATGCAACCGTCACAGCCTACTTGCTTGGTTGCTTCAGCGCCGTATTGGCCGCACCTCTGGCGGAGGAGTTCCTTTTCCGCGTGATTCTGCAGGGCTGGCTGCAATCGATTGAATTCTCGCGGGCTCATGCGTTTTGGATATGGGGAGCATCGGAGGAATTGAGAGCTAGCAGCGTTGAGGTCGAGCCTACATTGTTTCCTATTGAAAATGATCAGGTTCTGCCTGCCGCACAGGGAGTACCCGTCGACACGAATGTGAATCCATTTTTCGTTCCACGGTCCAGCGTTGTTTCGACCGGCAATACCGCGTCGTTGTGGCCAGTCTTTATCGCAGGTACTTTGTTTGGACTGGCGCATTATGGCTACGGATTGAGCTACATTCCCTTGACTTTCATGGGAATCGTCTTGGGATTATTGTTTCGAGCAACAGGCAGTATCATTCCGAGCTTGATAGTCCATGTAACGCTGAACGCGTTCAGTATGTTCGCGCTTGGAGTTTCCATTCTCTATCAACAAGCTGCCTCGGCGCCATAACGGGGCCACGCGTTCCACGATACGGATTGCAAACGACTATTGCGAACTGTCGCGCTATCGTGCTATGTTGACGTAAACAAACTTCACGGTTCCTAGATTCAATTGGAGATCGAAATGGGAAAAGGCAACCACAGCCAGAAAAACGACAAGAAAGCTAAGAAACCCAAACAAGATAAGAAAAACGCGCCCAAGCCTGCTGGCAAGAAATAGTTGTTCCGACTCGGAACTCGTTCTTATCTGCGAGGCGCTTCGGTCTGAAGGGCTTCGAGAGCATTGAAAGCAGTAAGTCAAGGTCGCGCGTTCGAGCCTTTCACGCGCGACCTTATACTGCAGGTGTGTGAGTTGCGATGAGAAGGCAAGGCTTTCCAACTATCTCGTGTAACCCGGAGCAGGTTTGTCGAACTTGACACCTTTGCTGCGCGCATGATCGATCATGTCGTGGATATACGCTTTCCGCTCCTCCAGCGGCAGCGCGTTGACTCGCGCCATCTCTTCGCCAAACACTCGTACCTGGAACTTGTAACTGAGTTCCTTGAGAAATTCCTTCACTTCCGGAGTTAGCCAATCGGGATTTGAAACAGGTTGATTACACATGTTTTACTGCTCCAAACCGGCGAAGTTTCTTGTGGCGTCCGGTAACCATTCAAGCGCGGTGGCAATTACAAATTCCGCAGTGGCTCGGCGCGCATCGGAAATCAGCCGATCAATGCCATATTCCAGTATTGGGCACTTCGGTAAGAGCGCTTCAGCGTGGCTGACTCGAATTGCATGTTGCTCCGCTAGGTCCACCGCCGGTCGAACATCTTTTTTCACTGCGCCAAAATAGGGTCGCACAGCGGTGTCGTGAATTTCTAACCGTCGTCGGTCAAGCTGTTGCCAGAAAACTATTTCTGCAAATACCGCGGACTTTAGTCGTGGATCGTCGTCAACCAGCAATTGCAAGACAGGACGCAGCTCGATGATCTCTCTTGGAATGGGCACACGAGCCTTAATCGCTCGCAATGGATCGCTGTCGTGAATGTGTAACCAACCTCGCAGGTCCGCAGCCTCGATCAATTTCACTCCCAAGTTGTCCGCTAATGGCCAATCTTTCGCTCGATCCGTGCGTTTCAATTCAGCAACGGTGTGCATTCCTGCCAACAATCCGCGCATCTCTGATTCCCATTGGGTCGTCGCGCGTGGTGCAACACTGAAGATATCAAGATGCGCGTCTCGCCCCGGACTCTTCCATTGCACATGAGCGGTCCAACCGCCCCTCAACCAACGTTGGTCTATCGGAGCCGTCAAATGTCCGCGGTAGGAACACTTGGCGCACAAAAACTCGGTATTGGATAACACTTGAAATAATTTGGTCAAAGTAGCCTTGGAACAGAGTATGTCGCAGTCTTTTGTCGATTGTGCCACCCCGTACTGGACACAAGCCATTCCGCTGGTGATGGCACAATGGCCTCCCATCGATTGAACTCGCGCCACCAGTCCTTCAAAGAACTCTTCTAGTTCGGCTTGCGATATCACTGGTTAACTCCAACCTGATTCCTATAGCCACGTGCGTTTGCGAAACAGCCACAGCATTGCGGCAGCGGTGCTGACCATCAGGGACCAGGCAAATAGATAGCCGTGTCGCCAACCCAGTTCTGGCATGTTCCATGGAGAATCGGTATCAAAATTCATGCCGTATACGCCGGCAATAAAGCTCAGTGGCATGAACAACGTCGAGAACATGGTTAATACCTTCATGACTTCGTTCAAGCGATTGCTGGTCGCTGACATGTAAAAATCGCGAATGTCGCCCGCCAGTTCGCGATAAGTATCGACCAATTCGATCAGTTGAATAACGTGGTCGTAGCAATCGCGAAAGAACACCTTCGATCCATCGGTTAAGATCGGAGAATCTTTGCGAGTCAGATCGTTAACCATTTCACGGTGCGGTCGCAAGGCTCGCCGCAGCGCCAATAAATTGCCACGAGTATCGTGGATGCGTTGCATCTGATCGTGACGCTGGCCAGCAGCGATCTCGGCGTCGAGTTGATCCAGGTCATCGCTGATTTTGTCGACGATCGGATAATAACTATCGATGATGGCATCCAGCAGCGCATGCAGCAAATAGTCGGGGCCCTGGTGCCGCAAGCGGCCTTTGGCAAATCGCAGTCGTTCACGCAGTGGGTTCCAGCAGTCACCTGGCCGCTCTTGGAACGACAGGACCAACCCAGGCTTGACAAAAAAACTGATTTGCTCCGTCTGCGTACTTTCGCCAGGATTGCACATCCTCGCTACCAAGAACAAATTATCGTCATAGGGATCGAACTTGGCTCGCTGATGCAAATTGATCACGTCCTCCAGCGCCAACGGGTGAAGCTGCAGGGTTTGCCCTAATTCTTGAAGTATCTCGGACGAACCCAGTCCGGTAACGTCGAGCCAAACGACCGGCCATTTTTGCAACAAACTCGCGACTGCGGAAACAGGAAGATCGACTAATTCGACCAAATCGTGGGGTGAATATGCAATCGCCCGAATCGAAGACCGGTCCGCTTGGGGATCGACCTGGATCGTTCCAGCAGGCGTGCCCGGTCGGCTGCGATGACGGATATGAAGCAACTTCCGTTTTCGACTTTGACCCTTCGAAGCCATCCTGGTCCCCCACCTATGAGCGCGAAAGGCTGCATTGTAATCAAAGACGAGGTTTCCTTGTCAATTCAGTGGCTTTGACACTGAACGATGATAAGCCAAAAAAATCCGAACCGCACGATCTAAAAATTCGTATGGGGATTAGCCAAAATAAGGGGCAAAACAAAAAGCTAATCGGGCTCAAGATTGCCTGGTCTTGCAAAACATTGGAATGATTACAATGTCGGCTAAATCGCTGGGCGCAAGCACGGAAATGCCACGGGCTTTCTGGCTGCGAGAGCATTGATGGTTTTGGACTGGTCGAGTTCGAGATATACCATAACTCGACCTCCCAGGGCTTTCTCGATTTAGCAGTTCGCGTTAAGTTTAGTTCTTTCTACTGTCAGCATTTCGTTTTGGGAGGTAGTTTGTGTAAATGGCCGGAGCCAAAGACAACAAACGCGCGATGATCGAGGCCGAAGGGCTGTCAAAATTTTACGGTCCATTCGCCGCCGCACGCGATATCAGTTTCAAAGTTTACGAAGGTGAGTTGGTTGCGTTTCTCGGTCCTAACGGTGCCGGCAAAAGCACTACGATGAAAATGTTAACCGGTTACCTGGCACCCAGCGAAGGCGTTGCAAAAATCGCTGGCCATGAAATGTTTCACGACCGGATCGCCGGTTCAAAGCATCTTGGGTACTTGCCGGAAAACGGTCCGCTTTATCCCGATATGACTCCAATTGCCCTGCTAAATTTCTTTGCTGACGCACGCGGCATGGAATCGAAACGCAAGAACGATCGCATCAAAGCGGTGGTTGACTTGTGCGACTTATCGAGTGTGGCGTATAAAGCAATCAGTAAGCTTTCGAAAGGTTTTAGGCAACGTGTTGGCATGGCGCAAGCGTTGCTGCATGAGCCCGATGTACTGATCCTCGACGAGCCCACCGCTGGTTTGGATCCCAACCAAATTCGAGAAGTGCGCAGAACAATGAAGCGATTGCGAGAGACCAAGACGATTCTCTTGTCGACGCATATTCTGCAGGAAGTCGAAGCGATGGCCGATCGCGTGATCATGATCAACGAGGGCCGCAAGGTCTTCGATGGTACAGTCGCGGAACTCAAGGAAGGTAAAGGTGACCTCGACAAAGCATTCGAAAAACTGACAGGTGTGGCCTAGCGTTGTCACAATGAGACGGCAGCTCGTATTGAGTTTGATCTGCGTCGATCGCAACAATCGGTGTCGTTTTGAGAGAATTGTTAGTCTGCGTCGCGTACGCAGCGTTGGTGAACTTCTTTGGTAATTGAGTTACTGGAATTGCGATAGGAAAAATGGCGATACTGGCAATCTTCAAACTGCTCGTGATCGATATTGTATTCTTGGCACTCTTATTTCTCTTGGCAGCAGTGCTATCCAAGTCCAAGCGTGCTGCCTATTCCGTCTTGAAACGGAATTTCTTCGGCTATTTCAGCAACCCGACAGGTTACGTATTCCTGTGCTTGTTTGTGTTGCTGACCTCGATGGCAGCGTTTTGGCCACACGAGTTTTTTAGCTCAAATCTGGCAACTTTGGGACAGCTCAATAAGTGGTTTCCCATTATTATGTTGTTTTTCATACCCGCCATCACGATGAGCATCTGGGCGGATGAAAGGCGACAGGGCACGGACGAGCTGTTACTGACGCTACCGGCAGATGATTTTGATATCGTCATCGGTAAATTTTTGGCTTCCGCTTCGATTTACACCGCCTCGTTGATCTTCTCACAAATATCAACTTTTGTGGTCTTGGTGATCCTATCGAAAGGACACGTAGACACCGGATTGTTTGTGGCAAACTATCTGGGCTACTGGTTCATTGGCTTGTCGATGTTGGCCCTGGGCATGGTGGCCTCGTTCTTGACCAGCAACCTGACCGTCGGCTTTATTTTGGGCGCACTGTTCAATGCACCCTTGGCGTTTGCCGCGATGGCAGACGTGATTGTCGATACGCGAGCGGTAGCTCGCGCGATCAGCATGTTCAGCATTAAAGAGCAGTTTGATAATTTTGGGCGTGGCGTCGTAAGTATCTCATCGGTCGCCTACTTTTCGATGCTGGTTGTGTTTGGAATCTACTTTTGTATGGTCTTGATTGGCAGGCGGCATTGGTCGGGTGGCAAAGATGGAAATACCATGTTCTTGCATTTCCTCGGTCGCACGCTGCTACTGGCCCTGACCGTGTTCACGGTTAGCTACTTTTTGCGCAACAATGATCTGCTGCGCCGGGACTTGACCGAAGGTCAGGTTAGTTCGCTCAGCCCGAAGACGAAGGAGATGATTCTCCAACTCAAACCCGCTCGACCGATCGTAGTTGACGCTTATCTTTCGGCGGACGTGCCCGAACAATACGCCAAAACGAAATACGACTTGGTAACGTTGCTGAAAGAGTTTCAAACGCTGGCCTCCAGCCGCCAGGTTCCGTTACAAGTTCGCATCAATGACGGACTGGAAGCATTCAGCGAAGAAGCAACGTTGGCCGAAAAGCAATTTGATATTAAACCACTTCAAGTCCGCGTGCGCGAGCGCGGTGCCTATGTAGATCAAAAGGTCATTTTGGGTGCTGCCTTTCGCTGTGGATTGGAAAAAGTGGTTGTCCCATTTTTCGAAAATGGTATTCCTGTCGAATATGAACTGGTTCGTTCCATCAGTACTGTCGCGCAGCCGAAACGCAAAAAGCTCGGTGTCGTGAATACGGACGCCCAGTTTTGGGGCGGTTTTTCGATGGCCAGCGGCAATTTCCAGCAACTGCCCAGACAACCAATTCTTGATGAACTGGAAAAGCAGTTCGAATTGGAACAGATCGATCCGACGTCCCCGATCTCTACCGACCGTGTTGATGTCTTGATGGCTGTGCAGCCATCATCGATGGGACCGCAGGAATTGACCAATCTCATCGACGCGGTAAAAGCAGGTGTACCGACCGTAATCTTTGAGGATCCTTTTCCGTTTGGATTCCAAGGAGTACCCGCAACCGGAGAACCCAAGCAAGCGCCTGGGGGCCCATTCGGCGGTGGCGGTGGCCCGATGCCCAAGGGAGATATTCAGGAACTTTGGAAAGTGCTGGGTCTGAACATTCCCAAAGATATTGGCATGGGAGGCGTGAATCCCGATATTGTTTGGCATCAATACAATCCGTATCCCAAACTCCGTTACATTTCCAACGCGTCCGATGAATGGGTCTTTGTTCGCGAAGAAGCTGAAGGCGCCGAAGACGCACTCAGCGAAGCCAGTCCAATTACTTCGGGACTGCGAGAATTGATGTTCTTGTTTGCCGGGGCAGTCAAGCATGAGAATCGCGACGATTTGAAGATCACCGATTTGGTCAGCACAGGTACAGCCGCAGGAACAATCAAATACACTGATATCCAAACGCAAATGCAGCGTCGGGACGCCTCTGCGGGCGATCTACAGGCTTTTCAAGGTCCGCCTACTGGTCGATATGTATTGGGAGTGATGGTCGAAGGTAAAGAAGCAGCCAAACCAGCCGAGCCTGCTAAGAAAGAGGAAGCGAAAAAGGACGAATCTAAGAAAGAAGAAGATAAATCGAGGGATGGTGAAAAAAAGGCAGAGGATAGTGGAACGACCACCAGCGAGCCTCGATTGCGTCCGATTCGTGCCGTGTATGTTGCCGATATGGATTGCTTGCTCCCCATCTTCCTGGATATTCGCAAGCGACCCGAGCAGTTCGAAGAAATTGGTTTCCGTTTTCAGAACGTTACCTTTGTCCTGAACATCATTGACGTGCTAGCAGGCGAGACCGGCTATCCGGAGATTCGTAAACACGAGCCTCAACATTCCACGTTGCGACTGGTCGAAGAGCGTGCTGATGAGCATCGCCAGGGTGAGTTGGACCGTCAACGCGGCTATCAAAAGGAATACAACGATGCGTTGCAACAAGCGGAAGCGGAGAATAAGAAGTCAATCGCAGAGTTCGAAGTCAAAGTGAATAAACTGCGCACCGAAGGTGCTACTAGCGTCCAAAAGCAACAGGAGCTGACGGCTCTGGCAACTCAAATGGTTCAGCAGCAGGCATTTCTCGAACGCAAGCTGGCAGTAAAGAGAGAAGCGTTAGAGAAGGAACGAGACGAACGTACCGAGGCGAGCCGTAGGCAAGCGGATATTGAAGTCTTGCGTCTGCAAAACTATTACAAGATGTTAGCGATTTTCTTGCCGCCAATTCCGCCATTGTTGGTAGGGATCATCGTGTTTGTTTCCAGGCGAGTCAAGGAACGCGAGGGAATCTCCAAGAATCGCTTGCGATAACTAGTTGGCAGAGGTTGGGATGGCGGATGCCGTTCATCCAGCCTCTCCGGTAGACCGTTTGTTTTCCGCACGCCGCGTGCGATAGAATGTAATTTCAAGTACCAGTAATAAAGTATTTCGTTCGATAGGGAGTTGTTGCCGTGAATGAAGGTAAGAAGACGGCAATCTTTGCCGCAGTCGCAGTTACCAGCCTGTTACTTGCGATTTTTACTCGCCCACAATCTGCCACGACAGAAAAGGATGAATTAGGCGAAATGGTGAACAAAGCTGTTTTTGCAGCCAAGTTCACCGATCCCGATAAAGCTGCCTCATTGGAGATTTCCACCTACGATGAGACCTTGGGCACGCTAAAGTCATTCGAAGTGGCCAAGGACAAGGTTACCAAACTGTGGAAAATTCCTTCGCACGATGACTATCCAGCAGATGCATCCGAACAAGTACGCGATGCAACGACCCCGCTGACTGATCTCAAGATTCTTGCGGTCGTAACTTCCGATCGCGGTGAACATGCTTATTACGGCGTGGTTGAACCCAGCAGTGAGAAGCTGAAAGTCGGTGACAGCGGTGTCGGCATGATGGTGAGTGTTAAAGATGAAAGTGGTGCCGTTGCCGCCAGTTTGATCATTGGCAAACAAGATGCCAAGAACCAATCGCAGCGCTATGTGCGCGTTCCCAACCAAGATCCTGTGTATCTGGTAGAGCTGACTACAACTCCCTTTACCTCGGAATTCAAAAAATGGATCAAAGGGGAACTGTTGGGCGTAAAGAGCTTTGATATCAACTCAGTCAGTATTCGCGACTACGCAATTACTTTGCAAGGTCAGAACGCCTTTATCAGCCACACCTATGACGCCGATTGTGATTACGATACGACCAGCAGCAAATGGAGTTTGAAGAAGCTGGTCGACTACGCACAAAACAAGCCCAGCGACTCGGTCTTGGCTGCGGACGAAGAATTGAAATCGGAAAAGCTGAATGAACTGCGCTCTAGTGTTCAGTCGTTGGAAATTGCCGATGTCGTTCGCAAGCCAAAGGGTCTAGCTGCCGACTTGAAGGCAGACAAGACTTTGCTGGAAAACAAGGAGAGCATGGCGAGCCTCTACAGCCAAGGCTTCTTTCCCAACCCAGGGCCTGGTGGCAGTACCGAGATATTGTCGTCCAGCGGTGAGACCGTCATTGCGACAACAGAAGGTGTGCAGTACGCGCTGCGTTTTGGCGAGACGCTCGCACGATTACAGAACAACGACGCGAAGGCAGCCTCTGGTGAAACCGGACTGCAACGTTATTTGCTAGTCACGACTACGGTCGACGAATCGAAGTTTCCGCAACCAGAGCTGCAGAAAATTCCTGAGACTATCGAAGAGATGTTGAAACTGGAAGCGGCCCAGAGCCCCGCTGTGCCAGCCACAACACAAAACATTACACCAGCGCAGGAACCAGTTACAACTACTCCCGCAGCCAGTACCGATCCAGCGCCAGCAGTCGAGCCAACTAAAGCCGCAGCACCAGAAGCAGCAAAAAAAGATTCAGCCGAAACGAAATCTGACGCGTCTCCAGAAAACAAACCTGAGGCCAGCTCGAAGCCTGCGGACGAGACAGCCAAACCCACCGAACCCGATGCAAAGAAAGAATCGAGCGAAGCAAAGAACGAGTCCAAAGACGGCACTGACGGTGCAAACCCCGGATGTGGTGATAGCGAATTGCAAGATGCTGCATCCGGACAAGAAACCAAGGCAACCGAAAGTGCTCAAAAAAATAAACCTGCAACAGATGATGCCAAGCCTGCTGACGCGACAGTGCCGGCGCAACAGAATACCGCTCAACCCAGTACCGACGGAAAGCCACCCGAGCCTACTGCCAAGTCAGAGCCAAAAACAGAAACGCCAGCAGTAACCGCCGCGCCTGCGGTCCAGGAAACCCCTGCGGCGCCTGCCAAACCACAGGCTAGCGAGGAAGAATTGAAAGAGCGCTTACAAGCGACCAAGGAGCGCATCACGAAAGAGAATCAGCGCAAGATCGACGAGCGCAACGAGAAACTCGAAAAAGCCAAAAAGAAGGTTCTGGAATTGAACGCGCGCTTTTCCGACTGGTATTACGTCGTCGACGATAGTATGTTCAAAAAGCTACGGATCACGCGAGCGGACTTAGTTGGCAAAAAAGGAGCGACTGAGGCAACTCCTCCGCCATTTCCAGGCGGTAACCCATTGGGCAACCTTCCTGGAGTCCCGTAAGGCGAGAGTAGAGCAATTGTCCTCAATTGCTCAAGAACTGAAATGTAGCGAAAGCTGAAAGGTAGGGCAATTGTGTTGAATTGCTCTACCTTTTGCTTATCGGTGCACATCATTGGACGCGATTTTGTGCTAGTTCGCATTAAACCGGAAAACCGAAACAGAGCTTCTCCTTCATGGCTAACAGCGAACTCGGCAAGAAATGGATTGCTAAACGAACGTTATCGTTCGACAGTAGCGGCATTCGCAAAATCTTTGACCTGGCCGCCAAACTGAAAGACCCGATCAATCTGTCGATCGGACAGCCCGACTTCGATGTTCCGGCTTCGGTAAAGACGGCTTGTATCGAAGCTATTCAGCAAGGCAAGAATGCCTACTCGCTAACGCAGGGCATCGGCCCGTTGCGCGAGCGGATGCGTGCGGAGATTCAGCAACGATATGGGCAAACTGATCGAGATTGCTTTATCAGCTCGGGAACAAGCGGTGGTTTGGTCCTGACCATGCTCAGCCTGGTTGATCCTGGCGACGAAGTAATCGTCTTTGATCCTTATTTCGTAATGTATCCGACACTGGTTCAACTCGTCGGGGGCGTGCCGGTTATCATTGACACCTATCCGGATTTCGGCATCGATATCAGCAAAGTCGAAGCGGCAATTACTCCGCGAACGAAATTGATTCTATTCAATTCACCGGCGAATCCGACCGGTGTTGCCGCGACCGAACAGCAGGTGCGCGACATCGCCCAACTAGCGGCCAAGCACGATATCGCGCTGGTGAGCGATGAAATCTATAGTCAGTTTGTTTACGATGGCAAGCTGTGCACTCCAGCAGACTACAACCCAAACACGATTGTGATCGACGGGTTTTCGAAGAGCCACGCGATGACCGGCTGGCGCGTCGGTTGGGTACATGGCCCGAACGAAATCATGCAAACGATGATCAAGTTGCAGCAATACAGCTTTGTGTGTGCGCCACAGCCGGCACAGTGGGCTGCCTTAGCGGCTATGGATGTCGACATGGCAAGTTATCGAGCTGACTATGCGCACAAACGCGACATGTTAGTGGAAGGCCTGAAAGAAGATTTTGAGTTTACGATTCCCGGTGGTGCTTTCTATTTATTCCCTAAGGCTCCGCGCGGTTCCGGTGACGAATTCGTGCGTCGCGCCATCGAACGCGGCCTGTTAATTATCCCCGGCAGCATCTTCAGCCAGCGCGATTCTCATTTCCGTATCTCATACGCCGCTCCCGACAGTACGATTGAACGAGGAATCGAGTGCCTGCGCGAGCTTGCTCGGTCCTAGAAAACTCATTTGGCCGATGGCTCGCTGACACACGAGTTTGTTAGTGAATTGCGACGGTTTGCCAGTCCTTTGTTTGCCGACTGCACGGGACACGCTACGATCGGTTACTTGGCCAAAGCCGACTGGCCAGACGCTTGACTACATTCGCTATGGACCGGGACGATGGCGTTTACAATGGAGCGATGGCCTGATAGCGATGCTAGCACTATGGCTTTGTCTGACATAGCGCCGTGCGCGTGGAGTTCAGAGTTAGAGTGATATCTGAATTGAGGCAGCACAAACGCGTTTCGGATCGCGATAGCGATTCAGGCTCTTGATGATGTTGCCGATTGATCTGGAAACCGAAGAGTTGAAAATCACCTTCGATTTGAGTTTGACCGTAATTGGTTGATCGAAGTTGACGAGTTGCTCGGACAGCCACAACGTGATCTTGCCGTTGGCATCGCCGTCGATGGAAACGGTGTTGTCGCGAATTTCGACGACTATTTCAGTTCCGGCTGGTGCACCACTTTCGAGCGCGATCCAGTAGAACGAATCGTGCGTTACATCGTCCTGACGCCACACGACGCGATCAGGAAATTCGCGTCTACGGAAAGTACTCATCCAGGGAATTCCTTCGCTATCATTGCCGCCCATCCAATGTCCCTTGTCAGCGTAAATCTTGACCATGTGTTCATAACCGTTTGGGTCGGCACGTCTCAATTCGGCCAGCTTTATTGACCATTGGCCAGCGACTTCGTTGCGTTTATACGCTGAGTCATTGCCACCCATAAAAATGGCGAAGGGTAAATTGCGCAAACCCTGAGGCTGGGTTTCATTAGGATGACCGGCCATCATACATGCCGCAGCAAAACGATCGGCGATCCTGGGAGCGAGCTGGTAAACGCCATCGCCACCCGCTGAGTATCCCATCAGATAAACTCGGCTGGTATCGATGCCTTCAGCGACTGCGTACGTGAAAATTAACTCATCGAACAACGCGTCGATGTGTGCTTGGTGCCATAGATTCCAAGTGTCCGTAGGAGCCCGCGGCGCGCCGACAATGCCCTCGGCAGGTTCGTACAACTTGATTTGATTTTGCCATTGGCGATCGTTCACTGCGGGCGGGGCGCCACCGCCGCCGTGCATTGATATGAACAGCGCATGCCCAGTTGGCGGAGCGTTGCCAAAGCGTTTTTCTAACCACGGCAACCGATTGTCGTCAACGACCACCACTTTTTCCTCGATCCGTTTTTTCATAGCGATTTTATGCAGATCGACAAAGAATTGCCACAAAAGTCCTGTTGCAAGTTCTGCTTGCTGACGGTCGATGGTCGCTGTTACGAAACTCTCTGTGCGAGCCCAGTTCAAATCACTGGGCTTCGAGGCTAGCCACTCACGCAAGCTATTTAGTGCATTTTCCTGACACAGCAGATTGGACGAAATTGCCACCAGACAAAGGAAACTAGCGCCGAATGAAAATGGCCGCATGAAGTTGCTCTCCAGGGAGTGAGTTCTATGTTTCATTCTTTTCGGGTCGAACTTGAGCCACTTGCGACAGCGCCAGGATTCCCGTGTTGAGGGCTGCTCCCATGATCCCGGCGATTACCGGTTTGGACTTGTCAGGCCAGCATCAGACACAAGTGATACGGCATTGGGCCACACTCCTCCGACGCCCAGTCCAACGAGAAATCGTAATGCCAACATTTGCTCTTGGCTGGTTGCATAAGCTCCCAGTCCTGCAAATACTGAATAGAACAACACGCTGATTCCTAGCGCTCGAGAGCGCCCAATACGGTCTCCCAAATCTCCTAAAAAAATCCCGCCAACCTGCGCCAAACATGAGGGCAGCAGTAAATCTGGCAAACCAATCACCGCCAAAGGCCTTAGTATACTGCTCGCCTAACAATTCCGTGCTGACCGACAACACGCTACCGGCATCAGACCGAGTTCAAAACCATCGAACAGTAGGCTAGAAAAAGCCACCAGCAAAACGAACCAGCGAGCGGATTTTTTCAAACATTTTTCCTTCGTCCGATATCGACGGGTTGGTTCTCCAAGCCATCGACAATCGTATCCTGCAACACCGAACGAAACACGCGCTGATCGACATTTCCGCCGGTTAATACCAATCCGATCGTCTTGCCTCGGAGCGATTCTCGCTCTTTCAAAGCCGCGGCCAGTGGTGCAGCACCGGCCCCTTCGGCAACATTGTGTGTATCGGTAAAGTAAATTTGCATGGCATTCGAAATCTCTTGGTCCGTAACACTCACGACGCGACTAACGTAACGCCAAATAATCTCCAGTGCTTGCATCTCAGGTATTCGACAGGCCATTCCGTCCGCTAAGACTGTCGTCACGGGAGCTTCGATTTTTTCGCGCCGCGCAAACGACAATGAGTATGCCGGCGCTTGTTCAGAAACAACGCCCACGATCTCAGTCGATAGGCCCAGTGCCTCGCGCGCCGAGATCAAGCCACAAATGCCTGATCCAAGCCCGATCGGCACAAAGATCACATCGAGGTGAGCCACTGCACGCAGCAACTCTAGGCTATAACTGGCAACACCTAATACCAAATCGCGATGAAACGAAGGGAGCATGTGCCAGCCTCGTGCGGCCGCCAGCGTTTCGGCGAACTGACGAGCATCCTGAAAATCCGCGCCGTTTTCTACCAGTTCGACTCCCAGCGCTCGCATCGCAGCATTTTTTTCGACGCTGTTTCCGTGAGGAACCACAATCGTTGCTGGTATGCCAAACTTCCTGGCTGCAAAGCCAATCGATTGCCCGTGGTTGCCACGCGTCGCGCTGACAACTCCACGTAGGTGGCGCTCGCGCTGTCTGAGCTGCTGGAAGTACACCAGCCCACCGCGCAATTTGAATGCTCCGATCGGAGTATGATTCTCGTGCTTGACCCAAACCTGCGTTTCGAAGCGTTCGCACAGTAGCGGCCAGCAATGTTGAGCTGTTGGCAACATCGACTGATAAACAATCTCACCAGCCTGATCGAGTTCCGATAAAGTTGGTAACCATTCAGCGACCAGCGCATCGTTGGGGGGCATTATGTTTCAGGCTTAACAAAGACGAAAACCACAGCCGATTTCTTTCGGGCGAGCGTCTGTTCCGCTTAAGTGTCACGCACAACCTAACTCCAGTTGCAGAATTAGCCAAGAAACTCCCAAAGGCGTATGATTTTGCGTCCTGACGAATCCAACGACTGCTCTCAAGCGGGCACGGATGAAACTTTCCATTTCACAATCTTGTTATGCCCGACCGCATAGATTGCGTCTCCAGTTTCATTGAGAGTGGCGCGATGGATATGCATCGGTGCTTTTTCATCTCGAATCGACTTCTTTGGTTCTTTGAGATCAAAGAACATCACAAATCCGGTGTTATCGCCGCCGGCGGCCATCAACCAACTGCCTGACGGATGAAACGCCAAAGATTGTACCAGCCCCTTGAATTCATTGTCTGAATAAATATGGGTCTTGACAGACGACTGCCATTCAAAGATTTCGACTCGAGCTTTACCTTCCAGATGATCGATGTTTCCGACTTGTCCCATACCACCGACCGCAAGATACTTCCCATCCGGCGAAAAAGCCAGGCTGCGAACTCCTCCAATAGAATGCCGCCTCTGATTTGGGTCCCAAGTGTACATTTCCACACAATCAAGCTTGACCAGTTGAGCGCCGTCACCAGCTCGCCATACGATGATTTTGCCAGTCTTGTCTGCGGTAGCGATATGCTGGCTGTCCGGTGAAATGGCACACGCATAGAGCATCGATGGATAGTGATGAGGCGTCATGGGCTCGTGCCCGCGCAGCTCGCGCATAGGTTCACCACCTTGGCCATGCCACAGTTTCGCAACCATATCGTCGCCGATACTGACGACAAATTTTCCATCGGGACTGGCTTGGCAATCGCGAATGAACCTCTGATGAGCGTCAGCGATAGTGTGCTCGGGTTTGCGAGTTTCCGCATTCCACCAAATCAAACGGCGATCGAAACCGCAGGTCACGATCTGCGAGCCAGCGATGGCGACACCGGTCACATAACTTTCATGAGCCGCCTCATGAGCGAGCAATATCGGTTTGTCACTGGCTAAGTCAAAATCGTACAACCGAAAGTCGCTACTGCCGACCAGCAATCTATCCGACTTGGCAAAACGAGCCACGGACATCAATATGTCCTTGCGGCCAATATCTTTCATCAATTCCAATTTGATGGTCGACGGAGTTGTGGCTGCTGGTTCCATGCCCTCACCTTTCAACAATTAGACCTTTACAACCCTCGATACCAAGCTGGAAGTGCCCATCTTCAAGCGAGCACGTCCTGAATGATACGAGTTCCCGGATCAGCTAGTGGAACAGGACGCGCGCCAACGTGATATTCCTTTTCAGGATCGAGCCCCACTGCGTGGAATATTGTGGCGAACAGATCTCCGGCCCCCATTTCGCCATCGACTACCGTCAATCCGTCGGGATCGGATGCACCGTATACCGCGCCCGGTTTGATACCGCAACCAGACAGCGAACAACTCCAAGCACTGGCGAAATGATCGCGACCCAAACTGGCGTTGATCTGCGGCGTTCGGCCAAATTCTCCCACTGTGATGACCAATGTGTGCTCCAGCAATCCGCGTTGTTGAAGGTCATCCAGCAGCACGTTCATTACATGATCTAACTCGGTAACGAGCTCGAGGTGTGTTTCAAAGTTCTGGCCGTGACTGTCCCACCACGCTCGTGCGACGCGGACGAAAGGAACACCGGCTTCGACCAAGCGGCGCGCCACCAGACACTGCTGACCGAAACGCGTTGGACCGTATAGATCGCGAACTTGCTGGGGTTCTCGTTCGATATCGAACAGGTGTTCGCTGGACATCAATCCGCGAACGCGATCATATGCGGTGTTGTGACTGTTGACCGTATTCGACCCGCGATTGCGCACAAATCGATCACTCAGCAATCGACGAAGTCTTTCGCGATCCTGATGATCCACGTCGGTGATCTCCTCCAGTCGACGCAAATCCGCCGGAATAGGGTCTTCAAACAGTTGTATCGGTGCATAACGGCTGCCGAGAAATCCAGGTCCCTGCAACGAACTGCGGCGGCCTTCGGTTTCGGAATAGAACGCGACATAGTCGGGAACAGAACTATCGGCGCGTCCAAGTTCGCGAGCAATCATCGCTCCTAGATCCGGATAATGCAGCGTCGCATCATCTCTACGTCCGCGCAGCATCAATTCTGAAGCACCGCCGTGGTCGCCGTTGCGCGTATTGAGCGAGCGTAGGATCGCCGTGTGCCGATGAAGATTGGCCGCCATTTTCGGCATTAGTTCGGAGATTCGCACGCCTGGCACGGAAGTGGCTATCGAACGAAATGGCCCGCCGGTCGCTCGCCCTGGTTTCGGGTCCCAAGTCTCCAACTGGCTAGCGCCACCAGCCAGCCAGAGCAAGATTACGCGTTTCTGATCACGCTTCAATTCGTCCGCGTAGGAAGGCTGTGCAAAACAGTCTACACCTCCCATATCTGCTGCGAACGCGGTTGCCGTAGCAGCCGCCGTACCAGCAATGAAACTGCGCCGATGAATTTCTGACGACCGACCAAATCCTGGATGGTCAGGCGAACCACAAAAAGCTGGAATTTTCCGCATCATTGCTCATACAGCTCCAAATTCTTGCAAGACTCTTGGATAGGTCAATATTCGTCGCTCACTGGTTTCTTCACTCACCCATACTGAATTTCCGAATTCGGCGAATTCGTCGACTCGGCATAAGCACTTCGCTGAAGCACATGTTGCCAAGGAGCAAATGTAAGTCGGATTGAAACTGAACGTCCCTCAAGCCGCAGAAACCTCTAACGATAATTAACGATTATAACTGCGGCACATGAGCCCGTTCCGATGGTCTACCCCATCACCATGATTAAATTTATTTCAGTTCAATCGTGAAATTGTTAGGCTCGCTTGATTAAAGCATGGAGTTGCCGTCGACGACCGAGCGCTGCCCAGCGGCAGAATGGGCGTTGCGGCCTGCGATTATGACCGCAACGGAACTGTGCGTAGCGAACGGACACATTATTCGTTATCCAACTGCTGCTCCCAGGCCAATTGCCGCTGGTGCTTGAGCAGCGAAGCGGCCGGTTTTCGCGAGAGACTTTCCCGACCTCGACATATTTGGGCCAGCCCCATGAAGGTCGCCGCCTTGCCATCGGGGACATCAACGGCGATGGCGCGTCCGACGTCGTTATTACGCATCTCAATGCTCCACCTGCGATGCTATTAAATCGTACGCCGCCGGTGAATGGTTGCTACAAAATCCGGCTGGTTGGCGTCGTTAGGCGAGCGGCAGATGGGAATATACCAGTACAAGCCCGAAGCGCAAGCGAGTGAGAGCCTGGATTGACATACGCCTGGATTGACGCACTCGCTTGCGCTTCGGGCTTGTATTTGTAAATTTCCTTCTGCCGCTCGCCTTAGTAATCGCGATGCCATTGGTGCGCGGGTCGAAGCTGAATCAACAGGTCATCGAACGACTCATCCATGCGTTGGCGGTGGCAGCTATCTGTCCACAAGCGACAGCGCCATACACGTTCCTATTAACGCTCAAGAGCCGAGTATTCTCAAAATCTATTGGCCCGGCTCAAAGACCGCCCAGCGATTCGAGCTACCACCTCTCAAATCGCTCGACCACTCCCCGGTCGAAGTGACAGTGCTTGAAGGGCGTTAGTTCGGAAACATCAAATTGACCGATTGCTACTACGAACAGGATTCACATCCTCGATTCGCTTAGCTAGCCCAATTTCCGTCACTTAGGCGAGCGGCAGATAGTTTCTTACCAATACAAGCCCGAAGCGCAAGCGAGTGTATGCCAGGATTGACGCACTCGCTTGCGCATCGTGCTTGTATTCGCGGAGGCCTTGGTAAATTCCCATCTGCCGCTCGCCTTACACAGCCATGATGTACCCAGCTTACCAAAGATACTCTAGTT
>SXGS01545136.1_pt1 | contig 18671 bp, 11 predicted proteins | sample 3174681 | NCBI WGS metagenome assembly SXGS01 (sample SAMN11356861, study PRJNA531348) | freshwater metagenome | isolation source: freshwater sample F1-80 | place: China: Fuxian Lake, Yuxi | collected 2017-12-25 | reverse complement strand
CCGAACTACGACTCACTGCTGGCCAAGATTATCGTTCACGGGAAGGATCGAAACCAGGCCCTGGCGCGGATGGAGCGCTGCCTCGCGGAGACGCTCGTGGAAGGGGTTCCCACCACGCTGCCGTTCTACCGCAAGCTCTTCCGGCACGAAGAGTTCCGGAAGGGCGAGTTGTTCACCAGTTTCCTCCGCCAGTACTTCCTGGGGGGATAGGCTCCGTCCACGGCTCCGCCGAGCGGAGTGCAAGGAAATCGCAACCCACACCAAGAAATTGGATCTGTTTCTCGCTGCAAGGCGTCGGCGTGGGAACAGCGTGGGATAAAACACGTAAAGCGTCTCTCAAGGTGGCATCAGCCGCCGGGGGCGCGACTTTGGCAACCTGGTTCATGGATGATCCGACGACGAGGCGCGTGCGAACTGATCCTGAAGGCACTCTTTCAGGCCGAGGTGGGACGATTCTCAGCAGATGAAGTGCTGGAAACCGTCCATGAGGCCGATCGAACGGAGGCCGAAGACTGGACGTACGTGCAGGCAACGGTCCGGGGGGTCTCCTCCGACGTGGAGCGTTTGGATCGCATCATCGGCTTCCTGGCCGAGGGATGGCGGTTGGACCGGTTGGCGAAGGTAGACAAGAATGTCCTTCGAATGGCCCTCTTCGAGTTGATCCAACACCCTGAGTTTCCGACCCAGACGGTCGTGAACGACGCCATCGAGATCGCGCGCAAGTACTCGATGGAAGACAGCGGTAAGTTTGTAAACGGGATCCTCGGGAGTTTTCTGCGTCGCCGCGAGGAGTTGCTCCAGCGTGCCGACGGCGTTGAGATGGGCGCACGCTGATGACCAAAATCCTCGACTCAATCAACGATCCCGCGGATCTGAAACAGCTCTCCTCCCACGATTTGAAGCAGGTGGCTGCTGAAATTCGCGAGGAGATCATTCAGAGTATCGCGCGAACCGGGGGCCACTTCGCTCCCAACCTGGGCGCGGTGGAGATCACCCTCGCCCTGCACTCTGTGCTCGACAGCCCGACGGACATCATCATCTGGGATGTTGGCCATCAGAGCTATCCTCACAAGCTCATCACCGGGCGTCGGGAGCGGTTTCACACCATCAAGCAGCTCGGCGGCATCAGCGGCTACTGCAAGCGTTCCGAAAGCCCGCACGATCACATCGAGGCAGGGCACGGCGGCACCTCGATTTCCGCCGCCATCGGCTTCGCCCGCGCTCGGGATCTTCGCGGCGGGACTGAGACCGTGGTTGCCGTGATCGGCGACGGCTCGCTCACCACTGGCCTGGCTCAGGAAGCGCTCAACAACGCCGGACACGCGCAGAATTCGAATCTGATCGTCCTCCTGAACGACAACGAGATGTCGATCGCCCCCAACGTGGGCGCCCTCAGCGAGTCGCTGCGACGGGTGCGTTCGGAACCGCACTACCTCTGGGCCAAGAAGCAGGCGGATACCGTCCTGCACCACGTGCCGTTCGGGGACCGCCTTCTGGATGCCCTCTCGCGGGTGAAGGACGGCGTGAAGCAGTTCTGCATCCCCGGGATGCTGTTCGAGGAACTCGGCTTCACCTACCTGGGGCCGCTGGATGGGCATTGTATCGAGACCCTGCAGTCGGCCCTCCGACAGGCGCAGCGGATCGGCGGCCCCGTGATCATCCACGCGCTCACCAAGAAGGGGAAGGGCTACGCTCCGGCGGAGAACGACCCGTTCAAGTGGCACGCCACCAGCCCGTTCGACCCGGCGACCGGTGAAGCGAAGTCCACATCCAGCGTCGTCACCTACTCCAAGGTTTTCGCCAAGACACTGATCGGCCTGGCTCGCAAGAACACCGACATTGTGGCAATCACCGCCGCCATGCCGGATGGCACGGGGATCCTGGAGTTCCAGAAGGTCTTCCCCGAGCGGACCTTCGATGTGGCGATGGCGGAGCAGCACGCGGTCACATTTGCCGCTGGACTGGCGGCTGCGGGCATGCGTCCCGTGGCCGCCATCTACAGTACCTTCATGCAACGGGCCTACGATCAAATCGTCCACGACGTCTGCATCATGGACTTCCCGGTGTTCTTCTGCCTCGACCGCGGCGGGATTGCCGGGGATGATGGCCCGACTCACCAGGGCGTCTTCGACATCGCCTACATGCGCTCCATCCCGAACATGGTGGCGATGGCGCCGAAGGACGAGCCGGAGCTTCAGCGCATGCTCGCAACGGGGGTCCAGCACAACGGCCCCATCTGCGTGCGCTACCCGAGGGGTGGCGGTCCGGGCGTACCGATGATCGAGGATCCGGAGCCCCTTCCGATCGGAGTGGGGGAGACCCTGCGCGACGGCAACGATGTGGTGTTGGTCGGCTATGGCTACGGCGTGACGCCGGCGCTGGCAGCGGCGGAGTTGCTCGCGGCAGAGGGGATCGACGCCACGGTGCTCAATGCGCGCTTCGTCAAACCGCTGGACGCCGAGCTGATTCTGGAAGCGGCCCGCCGGTGCGGCCGGGTGGTCACCATCGAAGACGGCGTGCTTCAGGGAGGCTTCGGGAGCGCGGTGCTGGAGATGCTGCAGGACCACGGCTGTCGGGTTCCCGTGCTGCGTCTGGGCATTCCGGATCGGTTCGTCGAGCATGGCAAGCGAGAGAAGTTGCTGGAGCTGCTCGGGCTGGACCCCGCCGGAGTGGCGCGAAGCACGCGTCAATTCGTGAAGGGGCTTCCCAGCGACGAAGAGCCCAGCTACGAACTGGCCGCGCTTCCCAACAAGAAGTCCTGACGCCGGCGCCCGCCGTCGGTGAGGCCAGCAGCCGTTGAAGCGTAGAGACGTCATGAAAAGCGCGGTAACGGCCGTCGCCGCGGCAGCGGCGGCGGCAACCGCTGATGAGGCGGAAGCACAGGGCGCCGCGAGTGTGTCGCAGGCCGATGTGGAGGCCGCGACTCGCGTTTCCGGGAGAGAGTACACCCCCGCACAGCGGGAACAGGTGGCCCGGCGGGCCGGCCGCTCTCGGGCCGCGCTTCAGGCCATGCGGGAGGGCCACCTCTCTGAGAGCCTGGAGCCGGCCACCCACTTTGATCCTCGCATCCCCGGGGTCCGTGTGCCAACGGGCCGTCCCGCGCTCAAGCTCGCAGCGGGCTCTGCTCCGGTGGTGCGAGCGGCCTCGGACGAGCTCGCGTTTCTCAGCGTGGTGCAGCTCTCGCGCCTCATCCGCGCTCGAAAGATCTCCAGCACTTCGCTTACACGGATGTACCTGGAACGCCTGAAGCGATATGGTCCTCCGCTCCGATGCGTGGTCACGCTCACTGAGGAACTGGCCCTGCAGCAGGCGGCTCGAGCCGATCGGGAGATCGCGGCGGGGGAGTATCGCGGGCCCCTGCACGGTATTCCGTGGGGCGCTAAAGACCTGCTGGCGACGCGTGGCACTCGTACCACCTGGGGCGCTCGACCCTACGAGAATCAGGTGTTCGACTACGACGCCACCGTGGTCAAACGGCTTGAGGCGGCGGGCGCCGTGCTCGTCGCCAAACTCTCCATGGGAGAGTTGGCCCAGGGAGATCACTGGTTCGGCGGCATCACCCGATGTCCGTGGAATCTCGAACGCGGCTCCAGCGGCTCCTCCGCTGGGCCCGGCAGCGCCACTGCGGCGGGTCTGGTCGGCTTCTCCATCGGCAGCGAGACACACGGCAGCATCGTGAGTCCCAGCGTCGCGAACGGAGTCACCGGGCTGCGGCCCACCTACGGACGCGTCCCCCGCACCGGCGCGATGGCGCTCTGCTGGACCCTCGACAAGCTGGGTCCCATGTGTCGGGCCGTGGAGGACTGCGCCGTGGTGCTCCACGCCATCCATGGCGCGGACGGCGTGGATACCAGCGCTCCCGATCTCCCGTTCCGCTGGGACGGCGGTCAGCCGCTCTCCCGCATCAAAGTGGGGTACGATGCGGAGGCGTTCGAGCGACTCGAAGCGGGTACGCCTCGCCGGAAGATCTATGAAGACGCGCTGGCGGTGCTCCGCAGGCAGCATCTCGGTCTGCGTCCTGTCCGGCTGCCGCAAAGCAATCCGGCCTATCAGGCGCTCATCGGCACGATCATTACCGTGGAGTCCGCCGCTTCGTTCCAGGAGTTGACTGCATCCGGGAAACTGGATTTGCTGGAACGGCAGGCGGAAAATTCCTGGCCCAACACCTTCCGCTATGGCTCCACCGTTCCTGCCGTGGACTACCTGCAGGCCCTTCGCCTGCGGCGAAGGCTCCAATCGGAGGTGCTCGCCTCCATGGCGGAGATCGATGTGCTGGTGACTCCGCCCTTTGCGGGCTCCACCCTCGCCTTCACCAACCTCACGGGAAATCCCACCTTGATCACGCGCTGCGGACTGTTGGGCGATGAGCCGGTCTCCATCGAGTTTGTCGGCGGATTGTACCGAGAGGCCGAGATCCTGAGGGTGGCGCTAGCCTTCGAGCGGGCCACCCGATGGCATACGCAGTGGCCTGACATGTCTCAGGTCCCGGCGGAATGACGGCGGAGCAGGGGTAACAACTCCCGCCGGCTTGTGAGCCGGGCATTTATCCCAACATCGGTGGGCCCCGGCACGGGTTGTGCTCTTCGCCTGCCAACCAATTTATTCCCTCAACGAGGAGCTTTCCATGTTGGCCCGCCGGATGGACCGCGTAACCGCATCCGCGATCATGGAGTTGATCAAGACCACTGCGGCGGGGAGCTACATCTCCTTCGCCAGCGGCCTTCCCGACCCGGCGCTGTTTCCCGCCGAGACCCTGGCCACGCTCACCGAGCAAACGCTCACGCAGGACGGCCGGGCCGCATTGCAGTACGGCCCGGCCGAAGGCTACCCACCGCTTCGGGAGGCGGTGGCTGAGTTGCTCCGTCGGCGCGGCTTTCGGGCGACTCCCGACCATGTGTTGATCACCAACGGTTCTCAGCAGGCGCTCGATCTCGCCGCCCGTCTGCTGCTCAACCCCGGAGATACGGTGGCACTGGAGAACCCCTCTTACCTCGCCGCCGTCCAGGCCTTCGACAGCTACGAAGCGCGCTACCGCACCCTTCCCCTGGATGAAGCGGGGATGTGTCTCGACACCCTGCCCACATTGCTGGCCGGGCGGCCCCGGCTCCTCTACACGCTTCCGAACTTCCAGAACCCCACTGGCCTCACCCTTTCGCCCGAGCGGCGACAGCGGCTCGCGGAACTTGCCGCGGGCGCCGGCGTGCTCGTGCTCGAGGACGACGCCTATCACGATCTCTCCTACGAGGGCGAAGCGCCGCAGCCGGTCTGCTCCCTTGCCGAAAACCCCGCCGCCATCTACACGGGCACGTTCAGCAAGACGGTGGCGCCGGGCCTGCGCGTCGGCTACCTTTGCGCCGCGCCGCCCCTGGTGGAGCGCCTGGCTCAACTCAAGCAGATCACGGATCTCCACACCGGCTCCCTCACGCAGCGGGTGGTGTACCGCTACATCACCGATGGCCATCTGGAGCCCGGGATCGAGATCCTCCGGCAGACTTATCGCGCACGCCGCGACGTGATGCTCGCCGCGCTCGACGCCGAGCTCAGCGACTGCGCCGAGTGGACGCGTCCGAGGGGTGGGATGTTTGTGTGGGTGCGGCTGCCCCCGGGATGCCGCGCCGGAGAGATTCTGAAGCGTGCGCTCGCCCTGGGGGTGGTCTTCGTTCCCGGCTCCAGTTTCCATCCCGAGAGCGGCGGCGAAAACACGCTCCGTCTCAACTTCGTCAGCTCCACGGAAGAGAAGATCCGCGCCGGCATTCCGCTGCTGGCCCGCGCTATCCGAGAGGTTCTGGCGTGAGGCATCCGGGTCCGGGAGTGAGCCCATCGGTGGTGGAGACCATCGGCTCGACTCCGCTGGTCGCGCTCGAGCGCCTTTGCGAGGGCACCGATCGCATGGTGCTCGCCAAGCTGGAGTATTACAGTCCCGGCCACAGCGTGAAGGACCGGATCGCCCGCAGGATGGTGGAGCGCGCGGAACAGCGCGGTCTCCTCTCGCCGGGTGGGGCCATCGTGGAGACGACGAGCGGCAACACCGGGATCGGCCTGGCGATCGTCGCCGCGGTGCGGGGCTACCGCTTCCTCGCCGTGATGTCGGAGGGCAACAGCGTGGAGCGACAGCGGATTCTGAGGTCACTCGGGGCCGAGGTCGTGCTGGTTCCGCAAGCGGGGGGCGGCCGTCCCGGACAGGTATCGGGCGAGGATCTGGTGTTGGTGGAGCGCCGCGCCGAGGAACTCGCCCAGCAACTCGGGGCGTTTCGTCCGGACCAGTTCGAGAACCCCGACAATGCGGCGGCCCACGCGGAGACGACGGGCGTCGAGATCTGGGAGCAGACCGGCGGGCGCCTGGATGCGTGGGTCGCATCGGTGGGCACCGCCGGGACCTTCGCCGGCGTCGCGCGGGCGCTTAAGGCGCGGCGCCCATCCATCCGCTGCGTGGCCGCGGAACCGGCCACCGTTCGTCCGCTCGCCGGCATCCCCGTCACCAACAGCTCTCATCAGATCCAGGGAACCGGCTACAACCGCATCCCGCCTCTCTTCGATGCCGCCGACTGCGACGACGCGGTGGGCGTCACCGACCAGGACGCCATCGAGACGGCGCGGGACCTGGCGGCCCAAGAGGGCATCGTCGGCGGCTTCTCCGGCGGCGCCAACGTCTGGGCCGCCCTCCAGGTAGCCCGAGACCTGGCGCCCGGTTCCGTCGTCGTGACCGTCATTCCCGACACCGGCCTGAAGTACCTCTCCACCAACCTGTACCAGTAATCCTGTGAACGAAAGGCAGAACCAGGTCGCTCATCACAACGTCTGACGCGACGGTGTATTTACAGGATGGGATGCTTCCTATGCTCCGTTGGGTGGAGACAAGATGAGGGGACAGGCTGACCCGGTCAACATAAGAGACGTCTCTGACTGCCTGGTCCTCGCGGTCGAGCCAGGAGGTGCCAAGGAGAAGCACTGGTTCTTTGACCCGGAGCGCGTCCAGCCCGGCAACCCGGACAGTAGTCGGTCGCTCTTCAAGTATGCTCGCCGCGAGTCCGGAGAAGACTGGTCGGAGGTGCTTGCGAGTTGGCTCGCCCACCGGTTGCAATTACCCCATGCAGAGTATGATCTTGGGGTGTGGAAAGGCAGAAGAGGCGTGATCAGCTATAACTTCCGCTCGCCGGGACAGGAAGTAGATCATGGCGTCGACCTGCTCTGCCGGATGCTTGGGCCCAATTACAATCCGATCGGCTCCAAGGGGCGTGAGCGGAGACAACACACTCTAAAGAACATCTTTTGGGCGCTTGAGACTGTAGGGGCTCCAGACGGGATGGATTGTGGGGCAGGCACAGTGAAGAAGGCATCAGACGTGTTTACTGGTTACCTGATGCTGGACTGCCTGATAGGGAACACGGACAGGCACGACTACAACTGGGCTGTGCTATCCCGCCCCAAGCTCTCGGATCGAGAATTGCGGCTGGCGCCGACATACGACCATGCATCATGCCTCGGTAGAGAACTTTCCGATGTGAAGCGCTCACAAATGCTGAAGACCCACTCGGTTGGCACGTATGCCGAAGGTGCTCGCTGTAAGATATTCTCCGACGATCCAGAGCCGAGGCTTTTGCGCCCGGTGGACGCCTTTGCCGATGCGGCGGCGAGAGTACCGGACGCCGCCGCGTACTGGCGAGAACGCCTGCACTCGATCTCGGAGGCTGACCTCCGGGGGCTGGTCGAGCGAATGCCTGGCGAGCGGATGAGCGGGGCTGCCCGTTGTTTTGCCGCGGAGTTCCTTGTGCACACTCGCAGCCGACTGCTTGGATTGGATGGACCCCGCAAATGAGCACCTTGATGGTGGGGTGGCAAGATGAGGCGACGCGCCGGTGGAGCCTCATCGGGCAGCTCTCATATGCCGAGGGCGAGTACGTGTTTCGGTATACCCGCGGGGCGGAGCGACTCGGGGGTGAGGATCGGCACGCGCCTCTCCTCGCGTTTCCTGCGCTGAACCGTGAGTACCGATCCGCACATCCGTTTCCGCTGGTATCGGGTCGAGTGCTCTCCAGCAAGAGGAGTGACTTTCCCGGATATGTGGCGGCTCTGGGACTTGAAGTGACCGCCGACCCGATGCAAATCCTGGAGCGAAGCGCCGGACGAAGGGTCACCGACAACATTGAGTTGGCGGCGTTTCCGGTTCGCACCGACAGCGGCGAGCTGGAGCTGTACTTTTTGGCGCATGGCGTTCGGCATGTGGATGGAGCCGCCGAGCGGATCGCGGCGCTGAAGCCCGGCGACCCGCTGCGGGTGGTTCCGCAGCCCGACAAACCCGGCGAGGACCCGGATGCGCTTCTAATCGTGGCCGCCGGCGGACCCGACGAACTGGGTCGGGGCCTGGGTTGGGTGCCGCGATACCTCTCGCCTGAGATCACCTGGTTGGCGGAGCGCACGGCGGAACCCTATCTCTTCGTGGAGCGGGCGACTCCGTCAGCGCCCAGTTCGCTTCGCCTGTTGTGCAAGCTGTACCTGCCCTGGCCGGAGGGGTATGTGCCTTTTGCCAGGGAGGATGCCGAGTTGCTCCCGATCGAGGCTTCGACCGGGTGATCAAGGGTGTCAGGCCTTTGCGGGCGGAATGGCGGCGCCGATAGCGGCCCTCGCGCGTTTCTCGACGAGCCCTTTCCAGATCTCCAGAATGAAAAACGGCGCGGTGCCGAGCGCCAGGAGCGCGGCGCACTCGATCAAAGAGATCGGCGCCACCCCGAAAACCCGCTGCAGCGGCGGGAAGTGGTGGATGACGAGCTGGATCAAAACGGATGCCGCCACCACCAGGGTCAGGCGAATGTTGCCGGGCCCCTGCCGTTTCCAGAAAGGCCGAATGGGGCTGCGGACGCCGAAGGAGCGGAAGAGCTCCGAGAACACGAGCGCGGAAAAGGCGTAGTTGCGCGCCGTAGCCAGGTCCTTCTCAATGGCAAGTCCGTACCAGAACGCGAGTAGCGAGACACTCGCCTTAAGGACTCCGGATGCGCCCACCAGCAAGACAAAGTCCCGGTCGGCGAACTCCTCCTTTGACGGGCGCGGAGGCCGACTCAAGACGTCCGGATCAACGGGATCCGTGGCCAGCGCGAGAGCGGGCAGGCCGTCTGTCACCAGGTTGATCCACAGCAGTTGGATGGGGATGAGCGGCATTGGCCAGCCGATCAGCACCGCAAAGAGCATGACCAGGATTTCCGATGTGTTGCCGGCCAGGAGATACTGAAGGCACTTTTTGATGTTGTCGTAGATCCCGCGACCCTCTTCCACGGCGGCGACGATGGATGCGAAGTTGTCATCGGTCACCACCATGTCCGAGGCTTCCTTGGTAACCTCGGTACCCGCGATTCCCATCGCGATCCCGATGGAGGCCTCCTTGATGGCGGGCGCATCGTTCACGCCGTCCCCTGTCCTGGCCACCACGGAGCCCCGGGATTTGAAGGCGCGCACGACTCGCAGCTTGTCCTCTGCGGTGACCCGTGCGTACACCGCGATGTGCTCCACCCGCTGGGAGAGCTCATTGTCCTTCAAGTTCTGGATTTGAAGGCCCGAGACGACTTCGTCTCCCGGACTCAGTATCCCGAGTTCGGTCGCCACCGCCGCGGCCGTGGCTGGATGGTCTCCGGTGATCATGACCACCCGGATCCCGGCCCGCTGGCAGAGCTTCACGGCGTCCAGAGCTTCGGGGCGGGGCGGATCATGCATGGCGAGAAGTCCGGCGAAGACCAGATCTCGCTCCAACTCATCCTCGCCGAGGGGCTCCCACTCCGACTCAGCCAGGTTTCGGTAGGCCACGCCGAGGACGCGCAAGGCCCGTCCGGCAAGGTCTCCGTTGGCTTTCTCAATCTCTGCGCGGCGCGCGTCGGTCATCGCCACTGTTGAGCCGTCGGCGGTCAGGAGGTGGATGCAGCGAGAGAGAAGCAGATCCGGCGCGCCCTTGACGTATTCTCGTGGACCGTCTGCCGTCTGTCGGACGATGGTCATCCGCTTTCGTTCGGAGTCGAACGGAAGGACACGGAGGCGCGGGTTGGCCTCTTCGACATCGGCGCGAAGCACGCCGGCTTTCGCGGCAACGACGAGAAGCGCCGCCTCGGTGGGGTCCCCCGCGATTCCCGACTTGCCGTCGCGCTCGTCGAGTTCCGCCTCGTTGCAGCCGGCTGCGAGCGTCAGCACGGTCTTCAGCGCATCATCCCCGGTTTTCGGCAGAGCTTTGCCCGCTTCGATGAGTTCGCCTTCCGGGCTGTAACCGCGGCCGGTCACCTCCAGTTCGCGCCCGGAGAGCCAGATCGCTCGCACGGTCATCTCGCCCATCGTGAGCGTGCCGGTCTTGTCTGAGCAAATGACTTGAGCCGACCCCAGTGTCTCGACGGCCGGCAGTCGGCGGATCAGCGCGTGGCGGCGCACCATCCTTCCGACGCCCAGCGAAAGAGCCACCGTGACGACCGCGGGAAGCCCCTCCGGCACGGCGGCCACCGCCAGGCTTACGGCGGTGAGCAGCATCGCGCCGGGCGGTTCGCCGCGCCAGAGCCCGAGGGCAAAGACCAGCGCGACAATCCCCAGACTGGCAAAGAGAAGCGATCGGCCGACTCGATCCAGGCGGCGCTGAAGCGGAGTCTGACCGTCCTTCGCTTCATGCAGCAACGAGGCGATCCGGCCGACTTCCGTGTTCATGCCGGTGGAGATGACCAGTGCCCGACCCTGGCCGCCCACAATGCTGGTGCCCAGGTAGACCATGTTCAGCCGGTCGCCCAGGGCGGTTTGAGCCGCGGAGAGGGGGTTCGGATGCTTCCCCACCGCCTGGGACTCTCCGGTGAGCGAGGCTTCGTCGGAGCGGACGGATGCGGCTTCGAACAGACGCGCATCTGCGGCGACCAGGTCACCCGCGGTCAAGACCAGCACATCGCCTCGCACCACGGTCGACGCGGGAATCACGCTGGAGCGGCCATCTCGAAGGACGCAGGCCAGGGGCGCGGCGAGTTTCCGCAGGGCCGCGACAGCGCGTTCCGCTCGGTACTCCTGGAAGAATCCAATCCCGGCATTCAAGAACACGATAGCTCCGATGGCGATGGCGTCCGCACTCTCTCCAAGCAGCGCGGCCAGGCCGGCGGCGGCGATCAAGACCCAGATGACGAAATTCTTGAACTGCCCCAGAAAGAGAATCAGCGGATTCGGACCTGAGAGGCTGCGGATTTCGTTCGGCCCATCCGCGGCCAGCCGCTGCGCCGCCTGCACCGAGGAGAGGCCCTGGGTGAGCTGGATCTGCAGATCCAGGGCCAACTCTTCAATGGGTCGCACCCACGGCGGCGAGGCGCCGGCGGTTGCGGGGCTGCCTGTCGCCAGGTCGGAGGCGTTTGTCTTGGAGGTCATCAGCAGGAGACGTTACTTTTCTACCGGCGGGGGAGAACCCGGACCGGAAAGCGCGCCAACGGCCCGCAATAGTCGGTCGTGGGCTGCCTGGTGTTCGTAAAGGGCCTGAACTTCGGCATTGCGCGCTCGCACCAGCGCTGCAAGCGCATCGAACGCCTCGACGTTGATGCCGATGCCGGAACTGTAGCGAAGCAGCGCGATGCGGTGGTTCTCTTCCGCCGCAGTGGTCGCTGTTCGGGCGGCGTGGACATTTCGCTCTGCGGCCCGCAGGTTGGCCAGAGCCGTGGCGGTTTCCTGACCGACTTGCAGTGCGACCTGGCGCCGCGCTTCCTCCAGCTTTTGCGCCTCTGCCCGCGCAGCGCCGACACGCGCCCGTCGCACGCCGCCGTCCAGGAGCGGCAGCGAGGCCGTCAGCCCAAAGGTCGTCCCACCGAACAACGGCTGTCCCTTCATCTTCATGAGGTCCGCCATGATGCCGACGCCGACCTGAGGCCGGTAGGCGCCGCGAAACACCTCCACCTCGGCAGTCCCCGCGTCACGGCGCCGGGCGGCGGCGGCCAGTTCCGGGCGGTAGCGCTCGGCGGTATCCAGAAGCTTGAGGAGTTGAGGATCGCCTCCGCCGCTCGGTTCTGCGGGTGGGGTGGGGCCCGCGCCCAGCGCGGCCAGGAGCGTGCTGCTGGGCTGGAACTGAAGGGGTTCGGTCAGCTCAAGCTGGGACTCGAGGTGAACTCCCATCAGCGTCTTGAGCTGAATGAGGCTGATCTCCACGTCACGTTCGGCGTTGGTGAGCATCTGTTCCGCGGTGGCGACCTCCGCCTCATCGCGCAGGACATAGAACCGGGGCACCCGCTGCTGTTCGAAGCTCAGCTTGTCGATCCTGAGACGCTCCCGGTTCTGATCGAGCGCGGCGCGGTAGACGCCCAGGAAGCTCCTGCGGGCCTGCACCTCGCGGTACGCGAGGCGCACCATCAAGGCGACATCCTGATGGGTGGTCTCGAGTTCCGCCTGGGAGGCTTCTTGTAGGGCTCGAGCCTGGATCACCATCGCGCGGAGGCGATTTCCGGTGAAGAGGGGGTACATCAGGCTGACGTTTTGATCGAAGAATGCGTCTGCGGGCAGCGCCATCGTCATCTGAGGCTGCACCGCCGCCGGGCTGTTCAGAATGTTGGCGGCGCTGCCTCCCGAGAGAAAGGTGTTGGCGGAAACCCACGGACGGCGCTCCGCACGAGCGGCCTGTACCCGCTGGACCGCGACCTCCACCTCTTGAACAGCCCCGCGCACAACAGGACTCTCTCGCAGCGCAATGGCCACGGCCTGCTGCACCGTGAGCCGTTCCTGGAGCCGTGGCCGGGTCGAGAGGAGCGCCCCAACAGGCACGACACCGCCGGTTTGCTTGGGATCTCCGGAGGTCGGTTTCGTCGCCGGGGCATCCGTGGCGGCCGACGACTGCGCGACCGAAGGGGCGGCGGCGAGAAGGGCGGTGATCAGCGCGAAGGTTGCGCCGGCAGTGCGATGCATGGTCATGCGGAGTCTCCGGCGGGTGCGGCAGCGGGGGGCGGTCCGGCCGGGGGAGGGGTGGGCCCGCTCGATCCGGGCTGAGCGGGTTCCGCAGCCTGAACGGGCCATGACCAGTCCCGGTTCAAGAAGATCTTGTTGAACCACCGTACCACGTCATCGGTAAACGTGTGCATGATGGGCACATCGAAGAGCGAGAGAAACGTGCCGGTGAGCAGCCCGCCGATGGTGACCACGGCCAGGGAGCGATAGGCGTCCTGGCCGGTTTTGGGGAAGAAGGCGGCGGGAATGATCGCGATCGCGGTGATCGTGGCGCTCATGATGATGGGTCGGAGTCGTGCTGGGCAAGCGAGCGCGACGGCTTCATCCCGCTCTACCCCCTGGTCCCGATACTGCACGATCAGATCCAGCATCAAAATGGCGGTGGTGATGTCCATGCCGGCTACCACAATCAACGCCATCAGGGAGACCGACGAGAAGGCCAGGCCCGTGATGAAGAGCAGGAAGAAGATGCCCGCGAGCTGATCCGGCAGGGACGCAATCATCTGGAGCGGCTGAATGAAGCCGCGGAACTGAGCTACCAGGATCAGATACATCATGATGAGCGACAGTCCCAGGCCGATAAAGAGACGGCGGAAGCTGTCCATCATCTGGGTCATATCGCCCCGCATTTCGAGGCCATAGCCCGGCGGGAAGTTGATGGCCCGGATGCCGGCGCGCTCATTGCCCCCGTAAGCATTGCTCACCAGGTTCATCGCCACATCCATCGAGGGCAGATCGCCGATCCGGTAGAACGCCGTGAGCCCCATCACGCGGCGGAGCCCATCGTGCTCGATCACCGTTGGCGCTTCCCGGCGCTCGACCGTGGCCACGGAGTTCAGAGGCACCTGACGACCGTCGGGAGTGGTCAGGTAAAGGCTCTCCAGGTCCCCGCTGTGGCGACGGGCATCCTCTTCATACCGAACCAGAATCGTGTTCTGCCGGAGGTTGGGCAGACGGTAGAACTCATTGGTCAGCCCGCCCCGAAGGCTGTAGTAAGCCTGCTGACTGATGCTTTCCGGCGAGAGCCCCACCTCCTGAGCGCGGGTTGGGTCCACACGGATTTCATAGTCGGGCAGGCCGATGGTCCAGGTCGTGGCGGGCTGATACACGCCACGCGTCTTGCGAGCCACGTCGTCCAGTTGGCGACCCACCATATCGAGCACTTTCAGGTCGGGGCCATACGCGATGAGATGGATGGGCGCTGCCGCAGTGGCCATCACGTCGGAGCCCATCTCCTTGATCTGAAATCGTCGTATGCCCGGGATCGACTCGAACGCCTCCTTCTGGATGGCATCCATCACCTGCCAGATGGTGCGCTTCCGATCGTCCTTGTCGCTGAAGGTCAGCATGAAAGCGGCGCCGTTCGCCTGCGGCATGGCGTAGCCCGTGAAGAACGGGCTCCAGCTTTCGAACATGCTCTCCGCGCCGATCTCGATGCTGCCCTTTTCCAGTTCCGGATGCTTGAGCATGATTTGCTCGATCTTGCCGACGGCTCGCTCGGTTTCCTCGAACGAGGTTCCCGGCGACATCTCGAGGAGGCCGCTGGCCTGTCCGACATCCGCAAGCGGCATCATCTCGCTGCCGATGAGAGGGTAAAACGTGAAGCCGCCGATGATGATGGCCAGGATGACGCTTCCCACCAGCAGTCGCCGTTTGAGGGTCCACCGCACCGCCCGCTCATAGGCTCGCTCCACGCGCTCCAGGAAGCGCTGAAACGGGTCGATGAAGAAGTAGAGCACTCGCCCCGCCGGGTGCTTGCGGTCCGCTTCACGGACTTCCTCGCGGCGCAGCAGCCTGGAGCAGAGCAGGGTGGTCAGTGTGAAGCCCACGAGCATGGAGCTGATCTGGCAGAAGATGACCGGCCATACCAGCTCCCGGAACATGATCTCGACGATGCCGCCGCAGAAGAGGAGTGGAGAGAGGCCGACGAAGGTGGTGAAGGTTCCGGCCAGTACCGCCAGGCGAATCTCTCCAATCCCGTCGCAGGTGGCGGTCTTCACATCCTTGCCCATCCGGAGGTGTCGCTCGACGGCATGGACATCGACGATGGAGTCGTCCACCAACCGACCGATGGAGATGAGCAGACCGATCAGGGTGCCGGAGTTGAAGCTCATGCCCATCGGCACCATGAAGAGAATCGCCAGCAGGAGCGACGCCGGCAGCGACACGAGCGCGATCAGCGCGCTGCGCCAGTCGCCGAGGAAGAAGAGGAGCGCCACCCCCGTCATGAAGATTGCCAGGATCAGCTCGTCCCAGATGTTGTTGAAGAGAACATCGGTGAAGCGTGCGTTGTCGTAAGCGGTCTCGAACCGGATGCCTGGGAAGTCGCGCTCCATTTCTCGAACCGAGCGCAGGACGGCAGGCACGACCTCGGTCGAGCTGCTGCCGGGATCCTGAATGATGGACACATCGATGGCCGGTGAAACCTCGCCCGCCGCCTTCGGGGGATGCTTCAGGTAGTGGTAGCCGCTTCGCCGCTCCCAGTGAGTGTCCGCCACGCGGGCTACATCCCGGATGTAGACGGTTCGCGGGGAGCGTGCCGAGCCGGCAGTGGCCCCTCTGAAGTCCCCGCCCGCGGGCGATGGCTCCGGGCTCGCGCCGCCTCCCATGCCCCCCATGGCGCCCCCGCCCGAGCTTGCGCCAGCGGACGGCGCCGACCCGGATCCCGGCGTCGCTCCGGAGGTGACGCTGATGAGCGGGTAGTTGAGCACGTCGGCGGCGCTGGTGGCGCGCGTGTCAACCCGGACGATCCCTTCCTCGGCGCCCTGAGTCAGGTTTCCGGCGGGACGGCTGACGTTGAAGCGGTCGATGGAGTTTCGAACATCGAGAATGGAAAGCCGGTAGGCCGCAAGCTGGTCCCGATCCACCACCACCTGCAACTGACGACGGTAGCCGCCGAACGGGACGACGGAGTAGACCTTTTGAACCCGCTTCAGTCGGTTGATGACCTCGTTGTCCGCGAACTCTCTCAAACGCTGCGGGTTCCATCCCTGCGCCGCGTCTCCGGTGAGAGCCAGTGAGAGGATGGGAAGGTTCAGCGGATCGATGGGGACGACCCACGAGGGTTTCAGGTTGGCGCCGGTGCTCGGCAGGTTGGCCTGAATGACGTTCATCAGGGCCTGAGCGTCGAAGAGAGCCTTCTTCATGTCCACGCCGTAGTTGAATTCCAGCGTGACGAGTGAGAACCCTTCCTGCGATGAGGAGCGGACGTAGTGAAGGTCCTTGACGTTCACCATCTGCTCTTCGATGGGCTTGCTGACGTACAGTTCCATCTCCTGAGCGGAGAGGCCCGGCATCATCGTGACCACGCCCACCATCGGGCTCTGGACATACGGGGCAAACCGCCGCGGGAGCGCGAAGGCCACTGCGATGGAGCCCATCACAAAGACTGCGAAGTAGAACGCGATGATGAGATAGGGGTGTTCGATGGTCCACCGGGGCAGGGCGCTCGCCGCGGTGGCCGCCCGCGACAGCAGCGGCGACCGTTCTCGTGGGGGCTGATTTCGGTCTGAGCTTTCACTCAATTCAGTTACCCCCCTTGCCGTGAGCAGAGTGGTCCTCCGCGCGCGTTGGTCGAGCGGCGGCAGGCGGGGGAGTGGGCCGTGAGTCATCCATCGCCGTGGGCGGCGCCACCGCGCCCCCTCCGGCGCCGTGGCCGGTGTGTCCCCCCGAACCCGGCACGACGCGTGCGTCGGGGAGAGACGCGGGGCCGCCGGTTCCCCACGCGACGGCGCTGACGGTGTCGCCCGGGCGAAGTGAGTCGTGACCGCGAACGACGACCTGCTGGCCCAGCCGCAGCCCGGAGAGGATCTCGGTGTAGCTGCCGTCGCTAGACCCCGCCTCCACGTCCACTCGCTGCACCACGAAGGACCCCTCATCCACGCCCGCTTCGGCGACCCAGACGTAGGCGGACTGCTTCATGGAGAGGATGGTGTTCGATGGCGAGCTTTGCCATCGAAGTGCGGCAGACGGAATCCGCAGAGCGCCTGCGGCCTGCGTGCGGGTGGGCCGAGTCTGGATTTCCATCCGAACGTACTGGCCGGGCAGAAACCGTCGCGGGACGTTGGCGAAGAGGGCTTCCACTGTTCCCGTGCGCGCAACGGGATCCATCGCAGGGGAGATGGAGGTGACTCGCGCCTCCAGCGGTTCGCTCTCGGAGTCCTGCGTGCGAACCGTGACCCGCGCTCCGATCCGGATGCGGGCGAGATCGGCATCGCCGACATTGGCCTGCAATCGAATCGGCTGGATCTGAGCGATCTTCAAGATGGCCTGACCGGGGCTGACGAGCACGCCCGGGCTGATGAGTCGCTGGGTGACGACGCCATCCACCAGCGAGCGGATCTCGGTGTAGTCGCGAACCACGGTGGAGGTGGCGAGCGAGGCCTCCGCAAGCCGTACTCCCGCCTGAGCCTGACGAATTTTTCCGGTTCCCGCCCGGGCCATCGCCTGCATCGCCCGCGCATTGGCCTGCGCGCCCTCCAGGTCCCCATCGGACATCTTGATACGGCCCGCCGCGGCAGCGATCTCCGCCTTCGACTGCTCCACCTTGGCTTCCATCGCCAGAATACGAGATTGCGCCTGAGCGATCTTCCCCTGCGCGCTCTCAACCATCGCCTCGGCGCGCGCCCGTTGGGACTCGGCAGCTCGGATGTCGCTCCTCACGGCCAGAAGTCGGGCTTCCGTCTGGCGAACCTTTGCATCGGCGCCACGGGCGGAGGCCTGTTCCCTCTGGAACTCCTCACCGGATACGGCTCCGTTGTCGAAGAGTACCTTCATGCGGGCTATCTGCTTTTGCCAGTAGGCCTGGTCCGCCAGCATCGCGGAGAGCATGGCCTCGGTCTCGGGCAGGGTGGCCCGTGCGGACTGGAGCATCGATTCCGACGCGGCCTGCTCGTGGCGGGAGGCCGTCAGGTCGGCCTGCATGCTCTTGAGATCCCCTCGGGCTTCGGTGAGGCCGGCCTGACTCTCCTGAAGCATCGCCACGGCACGGGAGTGCATTCTTCGAGATTCTTCGAGGGCGCCTTCGCGGCTTCTCACTTCGCCTCGCGCCTGCGCCACGGCGGCCTGCGCCTGTTGATACTCCAGCCCGGCGATGGCCGCCATCTGCACGGCGACGGCGCGGTTCGCCACCCGTTCGTCCACCCGCGTCTGGTACTCGCGAGTTGTCCAGCTTCGCCAGAAGCTGGCCCTTGCGGATGGGATCGCTGACGTAGTACGGCATCCAGGTGATGGAGCCGGTGACTCGAGGATAGACATCCTGCTCCACGAAGCCCACCGCCGAGCCGGTGTAGCGGACCGCCGCCTGGACGGCCGCCGATTCGACGGCAGCGAGAGCGACCGGACTTCGGCCGGGAGGGGCGGGCATCTTCGACATGTCGGAGGCGAGCGCATCCACCAGGCTCATGGAACCGGGCCGCTTCAACGCTCCCACGAGCCACATCGATCCTCCGATGGCCAGCGCCAGCAGGACTGCCGCTCCCAGGACAATCGGACTGAAGAAGGTTCGGAAGCCGGGTCGAACTCCAAGCCGCGTGAGCCGGTACCCGATGAACGCCAGGATCAGGCCACCGACCACCCACGGCAGGATCCACCAGGGTGGTTCCCTGGACCCGGTCCGAGCAGCGGGCCCGCCTGTGTTCTGGCCGGTCTTCAGGGCCAGTTGGCTGACCACCTCCCCGGAGGGACCTGTCACTCGGAGGGTGATGCGGTACGAGCCCTCCATTGCAAATCGGGCGGCCGCCGCATAGGTT
>SXGS01678452.1_pt1 | contig 18673 bp, 15 predicted proteins | sample 3174681 | NCBI WGS metagenome assembly SXGS01 (sample SAMN11356861, study PRJNA531348) | freshwater metagenome | isolation source: freshwater sample F1-80 | place: China: Fuxian Lake, Yuxi | collected 2017-12-25 | reverse complement strand
GAACCATAAATTCCTCCCGTTAATCGAGGAGTTTCGCCTGACCGAATTGCACTCGCCGAATCGGGTGTTGGGTGTTGAGCACTCCCAACCGACGAAGAAGGGCGGGAATCGCATCAAAAGACGCACGCCCTAGGTCAACCGTGTACACCACTGCACGGGTGCCGACGGGTTCGGGGTTGGTGATGAAGTGGAATCTGCCGCTTTCTTTGCTACCAAAATCGCCGTTGAACCCGGCGAGGTACCAGTCCGCCATCACGGGATCGATGGCGTTAATGCGGGTTTCTTCGTCCATCGGTCGTTCGAACTGGATCGAAATCTGCAACCAATGCCATGGACACCGCGATGACACAAACGTTGGAACTTCTTGATCTTTCCAAGGGAATACGATCGAAAGCTGAGCGAGGGGTTCGAGCCCATTGAGCGCGACCACCATCGGCTCTTGCTCGCTGTACACGGACGCGGCCGTTCCATCCGTGGGATTGACAATGTCGATGCGCATCATGGCGTAAGGACGCGCGCCCTGGGTGATCGTCGCTTTGGGCTCGCCGTCAGGCCCGCGAACCATTCGAGTCGCCTCTGCCAACCAGCCGGATTTGACACTTTCGGCGACCGCTTCGTCAAAGTAGTCTTTGTAGCTTTGTGCATGGGCCTGCAGGAAAGTGCCGGCGGGATGGTCGGAATCTAAGAAGGCCTGAGTGGCAGCAGCCACGGTTTCAGCCGCTTTTTTGGAGTCTGGGTCAAGGCGCGGATGATCGGCCAGTTCTCGGTAAACGCGCATGCCCGCTTGGATTTCCCCGGCCGCGAGCAAAAGTTGGCCCAATTGCAGTTTGGGCTCCAGCGCGTCTGGCCAGATTTCTAGTGCTTGTTCGAGGGTTTTTCTGGCGTCGAGAACCCGGTCGAGCATCTCATAGGCATTCGCGAGGCCGATGTAAAACGACTGACGAATGCCGTCATAACGTTCGTCGGTGTAGGTTTTTGCGGCTTCGACGGATTGCTCCAAGTACGGAAGCGCTACGATGGCTTCGCCTCGGTGCAGATGGGCCATGCCCACCCCATGAATCAGGTCGGGTCGGGTCGGGTCGAGCGCGAGGGCTTCCCGAAAGTGTCGCAACGCGTCTTCGAATTTCTTGTCGGTGATGGCCGCGATAGCGGCGCGGGCATGTTCATCGAGGGTCGCCATTCCGTGCTCCGTGGTGACCACTCTTTGTACCTCAAATCAGGTTCCGCGAGTTCCCTCCCTGAGGTCTTCGGTCACGAGATCGAGCAACGCGGCCGACAGCTCGATGATCTGGTTGTGTGTAAAGCCCTCGGATTTCAACTGCCGGAAGAAGCTCTTGGCGAGAACCTTGTTGCGGCTGTGGTGCAGTTCGGGTTGCGGCGTGGCGACGTTCATTCTTTCCCCTGGGACGGCAGCGTCCAAGCAAGGAACGTGCCAGCCGGCATAGGGGAATAAAGGGCGTTCGCGCATCCACGCAGCGCTTTTTGGCCGGTGGTTTACGCGGTTTTACGGAATGCCGCGCATCGGTTTACGCAGTCGTTACTTCTTGCCGGGGCCCGCTTTCTGTTTGGCCATGCGAACGTAGTTTTCGATGGATGGGATCTCGGGGTCGATCTTCTGTGCGCGAACCAGATCTTCCACCGCTTCCGCATAGTGTTTCCGGTAGTATTGGCTGATCCCGCGATTGCAGAGTGCTTTTGCGTGGTTTGGCGCTTGGGCGATGGCTGCGTCAAAATACTCAATCGCTTTACGATAGTCCTTTCGGGCAAAGTACAGTTCGCCAATGGCAACTTGGGGTTCGGCGCTGTTGGGTTCCGAATCCTCTGCCAAGGTGAAATCGCTCATCGCGCGGGTATAGTCGCCTTTTTCGAGGGCAAGCCGCCCTCGCCCGATCCTGGCGCCCAGATGATTTGGATCCGCATCCAACGCGTCGGAGAACAGCGTCGCTGCCTCCTCGAAGTTTCCAAGGTCCCATTCGGCTCGGGCCTGAGCCAACAGGGTGGTCAACTCGGTGGGGGTGGGCAGAACCGGTCTTTGGCTGACGGAAGAATCCTGAAGTTCGAGCTCTTCATAGTCGTCGTCGGGTTCAACGGCGCTTTCGTATTCCACCAGTTCGACCGAGAAGCCATCGCCCATTTCTGATGGGTCAATATCGGCTTCGCCGAGTTCGAGTGGTTCTTCTTCTTCGCTCAGCACCTTGCCGCCGGTCGGGGTGAGCTGAATTGCCGCCGAGCGGGGTTTGATTCCCTGAGAGTCCTTGACGGTGGGCACGGCGGATACGGACGCGACGCTGCGCGCGCTGGGAACCGGCGCCGCGGCCGCAGGACGGGATTCGCCGGGGCGGGTCGCGATTGGGGCCGGGCGTGGCGTGGCGGTTCCCACGGGTCTTGCCGGCGGTGCCCCTTGCTTTTGTGCTGCTGGACGGGGGCTCTCGGGCCTTGGGGGCACGTTGGGAGAGTTGGAAAGGTCCGTACGCGCCCGAACGGTATCGACCTCGGACTTCTTGACGATCACCTCCGCAACCGAGGAAGGATCACGGTCTTCGTCGTCGGCACCGCGCGTTTTGCCGAGGAAATCGGCCAACGCCGGAAGCTTGGACATGTCCTGAACGAACGTCGCTCCGGACTCGTCCTCGTCATCTTCCTCCAGCGCAACAACGTCACCTTCTCCATCGTCGTCTTCGCCAATCAGGTCGAAGGTCTCGGTCGCACGCACGGGAGCGCCAACGGTGGTCGCATGGTCGTCGTCGAACTCGCCCACGGGTGGTTCATCAAAGTGGACGAGCGGCACTTCGGGCGACTTCGCCGAGCGAGGTGGCGCCGGTTGTGGCGTTTCGTCGAACTCTACCAAGGTCGGCGCGGACAAATGTGAGACTTTCGGTGCCGGCGCCGGCACGGGAGTAACTTCCATTTCATCGAATTGGACGAGTGAGGACAGGTCCACCGCTGGCTTAGGTTCGGCTTTGGTCTCTGGTTTTGGTTGCGGTGCGGCCTCGATTCGCGGCGTGGGCGTGACCGTGACCTTGGACTCGGCGCCCATGTCTTGGGGCTCGGTTTCGCGCTCCTCGGTGTGTATGGGCAGCAGAACGTCAGCGGAACCCTCGGGCCCGTCGTCCAAATCCATCGGACGATCGCCGGTCGTGGGGGACGCACCGAGCGCCGCGCCTAAGAGTTCCTCGGTGTCTTCCTCTCGGCGTGCGTCGCGGAGGCCGTAATGGCCGGTTTGGAGACGAGCTTTTCGAGATGCCTCTCGAAACACCCGTACGACGGAGCGGTACGGAAGAGAGGAGGCCGCGGTGGTGGCCAGTTGCAGCTCCGCTGCCGCGGCGATCGCCTGTAAATCGTCGCAGATCTCCAGGAATTGGGAGCGATCGGATTCAGACGAGGCCACCGGTGGCCCCCTTCAGCTCTTCGGCAACGCCCGCAAGCTGTGCGATAAGATCGGTTCGTGTCTTTGCCAGTTTGGTCACGGTGCTTTGAACGGATTCCGCCCGACGGGCCGTGTCCGGATTGGGTGCACCACGACCGGCCTGGGCTGAAATTTCGCTCTCTATGCGACTCTTGAGTGATTCGCTTTTCCGTAACTCGATCTCCGTAGCTTCCAGCTGGGAGGTGAGTTCGCGAACGGTCTTGGCGCGCGCCAATAGGTCCGAGATTTTCTGTTCCAAGAGGGTGTTCAATTCCTCCTGAATGGCGCGCAAACGTTCCGTCTCGGTTGGCATCGACCGCCTCGCATAGGGGCCCGACATTAGCACCGGTCGGGGGGCACCGTCAATCGCGGGTGCTAGGCCAAGCCGTGCCGTTTGAGCATCCGACCGATGGTCTTTCGATCCACGTCCGCAAGCCGTGCGGCTTTGGAAAGATTGTTTTCGGAGCGCTCCATCAGATCTTGGAGATAATACCGTTCGAAAGAGTCGAGAAGCTGATCGCGGGCCTCCTTGTAGGAAACACCGGCATTGGGGGGCTGAAATGTCTCGCCGCTGGCGACGCCGGGGGGCGCGACCTCGGGGCGGAGCGCTTCGGGAAGGGCGTCGAGGCCGATCCAGGGGCCGTCACTGAAAGGAAGAGCCCTAAGAAGTACGTTTCGGAGCTCACGAACATTGCCCGGCCAATGCCAGTCCTGAAAGATCTGCGCCACCTCGGGCGAAAGCCCCTGAACCGCGTGTGGAAAGGGAGCATTGGCGAGCAAATGCTCGACGATCAGCGGAAAATCCTCTCGACGGTCGCGCAAAGGAGGAAGGTGGACTTCCACCACCGCGAGCCGATAGTAAAGGTCTTGACGAAATCTGCCTTCGTCTACGAGTTTGCGCAAATCGCGATTTGTCGCTGCAACCACTCGAACGTCGACCGGTCGAATTCGTCGGTCGCCAACGCGCCGAACCTCCCTCTGTTCGAGCACTCGAAGGAGAGCAGGCTGAAGTTCGAGAGGAAGTTCGCCCAGTTCGTCCAGGAAAATGGTTCCGCCGTCCGCCTGCTCAAACACGCCGGCTCGTGGAGCGATAGCGCCTGTGAACGAACCCTTTTCATGGCCGAACAGCTCGCTTTCGACGAGATTCCGAGCGACAGCACCGCAGTCAAACACGACAAATGGGCCGTTTCGGCGCCGAGACGTCTGGTGAAGGGCGCGGCTTACCAGCTCCTTTCCGGTTCCGGTTTCGCCGCTTATCAGCACGGTTAGCTCCGTCGGGCCGACCTTTTCCAGCACGGAGAACACCTCGCGCATGGCGGTGGAACGGCCAGCTAAGCCATGAAAGCTGGTGATCTGTGCTGGAACGATGTCGACGACCTCGTCGTGCGGCAGGTACTCTATCTCGGTAAGTCCGACCCGGAAACGGCGTTGTTCGCCCAAATATACTTCTCGAACGCGGACCGGGCCGACAAAGGTTCCATTGGTGGATTCATTGTCTCGCAGGACGGTTCCGGACGGTAAGCGCGCTATTTCTGCGTGGTTTCGGCTGACCGTGGTGTCCGTGAGTTTTAGATCGTTTCCGGTTCGAGTGCCAATTCGCACCACGGAATGGTCGAAATGACCGGATAAGCCACGGTCTGGCCCGTCCATGACGGTGAGCGTCATGCTTTTGAGGTGCAACTGCCGTCGTGAGGAGCGGTCAATGATGTTCGTGGTTTCGCTCATGGGCGCCTAGTCTAGCAGGGCCGGACGGCGCTAGCGTCCACGGTTGCGTAAACGCGCGGCGATCCGTTGGATGGATCGGCGGTCTAAGCCCGCCGCGCGAGCGGCCGCGCTCACGTTTCCGTCGTGCGCGTCCAGCAGCAGTTCTACATAACGTTGTTGAAAAGCGAGCAGCCATTCGTCTCGGGCTTCGTGGTAGGGCCGATCGATACGTATGGGGGCAACGGTCGCGGGATCACGTTTGCCGAATCGCACAAAATGCGGAAGGTCGTCCGGCCCGATGACGTCGCCATGTCCGAGTGCAACCGAATATTGAGCTGCATTTTTGAGCTCTCTGACGTTTCCGGGCCAGCCCCAGGTGGTCAGGAGTTCCGCGGCCTCGGGAGAAATGGTGGGGATCGGACGCTGAAGCTGGTGGGCGATCTGGGCCACCAATGCGGAGAACAGCTCGGGAATGTCCTGGACTCGGGCCCGAAGGGGTGGGATGTACAGTTCGACCACGCCCAATCGATGCAGCAGGTCGCTGCGAAAAGAGCCCGTCTCAACCAAAGAGTTGAGATCCCGCCATGTCGCGGCCAACACTCGGACGTTTGCTTTGTGCTCGACATTGGAGCCGACGGGCCGATAGGTCCCTCCCTCTAAGAGCCGAAGGAGCCTAGATTGAGCTTCTAAAGGGAGCTCACCCACTTCGTCGAGAAAGAACGTGCCACCTGCCGCGGCCTCCACCAGCCCGATCCGACGTCGGTCCGCCCCGGTGAACGAACCGCGTTCATGTCCAAACAGCTCCGATTCCAGCACGCCGGCGCTGAGAGCCCCACAGTCTACCGGAATGAAGTCGCCGGTACGCCTGGACGCCGAATGCACCAACCGTGCGACGACCTCTTTCCCTGTGCCGGTTTCACCTCGGATCAGAATGGGAAGAGTAGTTTGCGCGATCTGGTCGATTTTCCGCCGCAACTGAACCATGGCTTGGCTGCTGCCAATCAGTTCGTTCGGGCCCATTAGCGCCGCCGAACCGGTCGCCAACGGCCATTGGGCAATGGACGACCGCCACGTGCCGCGGGATCGTCCATCACAAAAGCCCAGGCGGCGAAGCTGCGAAGGCCCACATGGGCATCGACCACGACTCGTCGAAACAGTCCCTCGGGAACTCCCTCATACACGTCCAGAATTCCTAGGAGGCGAAGATCGATGGGCCTTTGTGTCAGTTCGCCGTAGACCCATTCGGTGCCGATGGGACGAAGTGCCGGGTAGCCGGACGGCAGATCAAAGAGTTCGCCCCTAGTCTTGGCTTCCACACGAGGGATTCCGGTCAAAAATCCGCCGGCATCGTATGCGGAAAGCAGGGTGCCGTAGATAAAAAGCGGCTGTTCGACGGCCACTATTCGATCACCGGTGGCGCATCCGGTGGCGTTTGAGTTTCCAGCCAAGCGTGGAGTGCTTCCGCCAAGGCTTGTAAGCGTCGATGTACCTCGATTTCATCGGGCTCGGTTCGCAACTGAACGAAGAATCGCTCGGCCAATACGGCTCGGGGGCCCACTCGGGACGCGATCCCGAGCGACTCCAAAACCTGTAGGAGGGCGGAACTTCGCAAGGTCCCTTGGCGGCGGCGGCAGGGGGTCCATCCGCGGTGGTAGGCGAACCCATCCAAGATATCCAGCATTTCACCGAGATGATTTTCGTCGACCCTGAGGTCGAAGCTGCTCCGCCGGACCAGCAGTTCAAATCGCTGTGGGGCGCTTCGGTGCAAGAGGAGGAGGGCGGCGACCAATGCAGGGTAGGGCGCGTGCATCAGAAGCCGCAGTCTCAGAGAACGGATGTCGGAAATGACCTTCGGAAGGGGCTCCCCGGGATGGATGATCCCGCCGTGGTAGAGGACCGGGCGATGTGCCACGTCCGGAAGCGACACGTCCTGAGCGCCCTGACGTGCATGTTTTAATGCGGCATTCAGAGGGTCGAGGCCGTTTCGGAGGGCGGCGAGCGTAGGCGGAAGGGCGATGGCGAGTCCGGGCTGATCCCAAGCGTCGAGAAACGGCTCTTTTACGGCGGGCAAGAGGACGCCCGGTCCCTTTGCCATCGGGAACGACTCCAACGACCGGTCCATGAGCACCCTTCGTAGCTCCGGTTCGACGCGCTCCGGGTCGATTTCATGGCCGAACAGGCGGTGGTCCCAAATCCGAAATCGGCTTCTCACGCGATCAATGCGAATTTGCGCCTGCCGATCGCCCGAAGCGGCGAGCTTCAATTCGGAAAGGTAGCCGCGGTAAGAGGGGTCAGAAAGTGCGATCGAGGCGGTGGTGTCGGCGAGGTCGCGTTGTGCGATCGCCGAACGCGTCGCGACCAAACGTTCCTCTAAACGAACGGCGTCTCCGCGGCTCAGCGCGAGATCGACGTACCCACCCAGCGGCGCTTCAGTGACCTGCGCGCGGTCGAGCAGGGCACGAACTTGTCCCAACGAAAGCTCACCGTGGTCTAGCAGCGCGCACAGTACGAAACGGTAAACGTCGGGATTGTAGTCGCGGCCGGCTTTTAGGCCCAGACGGAGGGGCTCAGGTGCGGTGGTCTTGGCGACCAGAGGGAGCTCAAGTTGATGATCTTCAAGGGTCTTTAGGCGCGATCGACCGATGGCCGGAGTGATGAGCGCAAGGACGGCTGCCGCCCGAGCGGGGACCACATGTGTCGGGAGATCAGGTTCCTTCCGAACAATCAAATCTGCTACGTCTGCAGCGTTGGGGAGCTCGGTGCGCCCGTGCATTAACTCGACTACAAAAGGATGCGACCAAACGGCCAAAGCGTAGACTCGGGCGCGCTGGCGACCCGCATAGGCAAACTCCAGACCGCTACCCGTCAGCTGAGGTTCGGCTTCGGTCGCGAGGAAACCCAGCCAGGCCGCTGCGTGTGCATAGCTCTGGACGGTGCGTGCGTCGGCGCCGAGCGCCTCTTGCAGCCCTCGAGTGCTCCGCACACCTTGCGCGACGAGGTCAACCAGCCGTGCCACCATGCGGGGATTATCGGCGCTAGGTACGAAGCTTTGGCGGTGGGGCGGTTCCATGTGCACCAAACAGAGGGCCACGTTGGGCGGCCCTCGGATGTATAAAGTGGGGACCAACGCGGGTCCACCCGTCTGAGCAGACCAATGAATCGACTTGATCGCCGCATTGCTATCATTAAAGCTAAGAAATCCGGGTCTTTTGACCCAGATCAAGTTTATCTAGGGAACGCACAGCGCGGCAGAGTGGCGCGAAAACTGCGGACCTTGATTCGAAATGGTCAACCGTCTGTTCTGGTCACACCGAGGTGGAGCGAGGCGTCGTCCTTTCTCGATGACTTGGTGGCGGACCTTCAACTGGGAACACCGAAGGTTCGAGCTCGAACTCTGTCCGTTGCGCCGCTGCAAGGACGCTCGAATTTGGAGGCCTGGAATTGGCTTGTCCGTGCGGTGATGGAGTTTGCGGACCTTCCGATGGATGGCCCGTTGTCGCACGTGATCGACCGAAGCGGTTTTCGGGCGGCGCTTGGTGGCGTGTTTCGGCGGACGGTGCGTTCAGAACCGAGTGCGTTGTTGATCTGTTGTGCTGAGCACGTGCCCTTTGAGGTCCTTCAGGACTTTGTGGGCGCCTACGATGACCATGTGATCGAAGCCGGCGAACAACGTAGGTTAACCTTGTTGCTGTCGGGTATGATCACCCACAAGAGCTTCGCGTTGCGAGAGGCCCCGCGGTTGTGGTTGCCCGACTTTGGCCCGCGAGAAGCGGTGGAGGCGCTCGCCGAGTGCATCGGGATCGCTGACCCACATGCGTTGTGGGCGATGGTGGGTGCCGTTGGTGGAGTTCCGGCGATGATCGAGCGTTTGGGCCGATCGGGAGAGCAAGGTCTGATCCCTCACGACCGAGCCTCGCTGTGGCGGGCGTTGGGCCCGCTTGTGGATGAGATCCGGGCTGCCGTCGCTATTGTGAGTTCGGCCGAACGTCTGGCTGAGCGCGTGGAAACCTTGGCGGCATCGGGTTTGGTGTCGGAGGAGCCCATGCTCGACGCGTCTTTGGTTCAGGCAGGTTTGTTGGTGCGGGACGTACGCAAAGACGAGGCTCGGGTTGCGCTTCGTGCGCCGCTGTTTGCCGACCTTGCCGCCGGGCGCTGACTGACCGAGTCCGAGATCGAGAGCAAGCGTATCAGCGCGACAATCTTACATCTCGACGTCGAGACGAACCAGGCTTAGTCCTCGGGCACCTGGAACTCGAATGCGATCTCGTCGCCCAGTTCCTGCTCGAGATATTCCTTTAGCCGCTTCTTGATGCGCGCTTCCACCTGGCGGATGCGCTCTTTGGACACACCAAAGTTCTCGCCGAGCTCGCTCAAGCTGACGGGATCGGCGGCTACCATTCGGGATCGCCAAATCTGCTGCTCCCGTTCGTCGGTGAGAGTTGCGGCGAAAGTGGCGAGCTTGTCTTTGACAATCGCACCCAATTCGGAGCTGGACGTCTGGCTCTCGGCGTCGGGGGTCGAGCGCTCTGGGACCACCTCGGCGAGCGTCCGTCCTCCTTCGTCGTCTCCCGCAGGACCGTGCAACGAAAGGGCCGGCGCCCGCATGTGTTGGTCCACTGCGTTGACATCGGCTTCCGTCACGCCGAGGCGTTCCGCAAGCAGTTTCGGAGAAGCATTGATGCCCTCTTGAAGCAGCCGATCGCGCTCCTTCTGCAACTGGAAGAACAGTTTTCTGCCGGCGCGGGTGGACCCCAGTCGAACCAAACGGAAGTTATCCAGGAGAAAACGTAGTATCATCGCCCGGATCCAGTACTGAGCGTAGCTGGAAAAGCGGATCTCGCGGTAAGGGTCGTATCGACGAAGAGCCTCGACCAATCCGACATTTCCCTCTTGAATCAGGTCGAGAACGTTGGCCCATTGGCGGTGGTACTGGAACGCAATCTTGATCACCAAACGGAGGTTTGCCGTGACCAGTGCTTCTGCGGCGCGTCGATCCCCATTTTCATAGAATGCAACAGCAAACTTCCGCTCCTGTTCGGGATCGAGGAGCGGATACCGGCGCACCTGGGCGAGGTAGTACGACAGCAAATCGCCCGTGCGGGTGACCGAACGCGGCGGGGCTCCGAGCGCGGGGAGATTGGGGGGCACCTCTCGAACCGGTTCGTCCTCGGTGGGGTCGTGGTTCTCTTTTTCCGGTGACATGGGGTCCTTCCGATCGAAAGCGGTATTTGCTAACCCTTCTGCAGGCGTTCCGACAGGTGCGCGACGCAAGAGGGCGTGCCGGCCAGCAATGGCTGACCAACTTCGGACAAAGGGTTAATCACCGCACCGGCGAGGTTCGTCACAATTCGTCCCACTTCCGTGACCAGCAGGACCCCGCATCCAATATCCCAAGGTTCCCACGAGGGAATCACCGTGGCGTCGGCGCCACCGCCGGCGGCCTGGGCGAGGTGAAAGGCCGAAGAGCCGAGGGCGCGAACTTTGCCGCGCCAGGGAATCGGCATTCGACGATGGTAACGGGAGGGCAGGTATAGGCTCTGCTCGTGTGTCGGGCGTTCGGGCGGAAGGGCCAGGCGCACTCCATCGCGCCATGCTCCTTCACCGCGTTGCGCGAACCAGAACTCCCGAAGTCGCGGCAGCAGAAACGCCCCGACTTGAAATTGTCCATCTTGCACGAGGGTGATTGTTGGGCCCCAATGCGCGAGTCCCTCGACAAAAGCGCCCGTGCCATCGATCGGGTCGATGTACCACGTGGGGTGTCCTGCGCGTGCGTTGGCTCGTCCCCCCTCCTCGCTGATGAGTCCATCGCCTGGAAATAGGCGTTGCAGGGCCTCAAGAATGATTGCCTCAGCCTCAATGTCCGCGTCTGTCACCCAAGTGCCGTCGCCCTTTTTCCGAGGCGTGACTTGTTGAAAGTGACGTAGCGCCGCTTCGCCCGATTGGGCCAGCACGGCGTGAAGGGCTTCCGCAAGCTCGTTGGGGGTGGCCGATGTCCATCCATGACTCGCCTTTACCACATGAGACGCCCGACGGCTTCGGGCTGTGCTACCGTTAAGAAGGGAGTGCACGTGGCGGCGGGAAGACTGGAAGTGGTTGGGCCTTACGACGCCTGGCATGCGGCCGCTCGGGAGGGGCGCTGGAGTGGGTCTGGGGTGGCCCGCCGAGTGCTTTTGTTGGTGGGGCCGGAAGGGGTGTCGTCCGACGCGCCGGCGCGCGCTCGTGCGGCGGCCGCACCATGGCTGGGAAAGACGGTTCGAGGCGTATTGCCGCTGATAGCGGTTGAGCCGATTGACGGGCGGGTCGCGTGGGTGCATGAACATGTGGATGGGCTTGGTCTAGGTCATGTCGTCGGTGCCGAGGGTCAAGCGGGATTATCGAGCCGAGCCGCCGCCGAAATTGTGGCTCGGGTAGCCGAAGTATTGAGCTCTCTGCCGCCCGAGATGCGCAAGCATCGCGGTCCCGAGCCGCAGGACCTGCTCGTAGACGGCTTTGGCCGATTGCAAATTACCGGTTTCTACGGTCCTTTTGCGCCGTCCCCCTGGATGCGTGTGCCGGGCCCGGACGTGGAGGGGGATTCCGGTTCCGTTTACCGTTTAGGGGTGTTGCTCGCCCATTTGTTGGCGGGGGTTCCGCCGCAACCGGCGTCCGATCCGCAGACTCACGAGGCGATGATCCGGCGGGCGCTGATTCGAGTGATGGCCCGACCAGGGCCAGCCCCCACGGAGAGGTTTTCGGATTGGATTCGAGGAATGTTGGCCTGGGACCCCAGCCAGCGACCCCCGCTCTCGTCGGTCGGTCCTGGGTTACGGAAAACAGCGTTGGAGTTAGGGGCGGATGATTTGGTGCGTTGGTGCTCAGAAAACGTCGAGGGGCGTCGTCAGGGTTTACTGCGGTGGAATGAAGATCTGGTGTTGAACCAAACGGAGTCTGGTCAGGCTTCTGGAGTTTCAAGCCTTCCGACTCATGTTCCGACGAGTTCAGAGTTTGCCGATACGGAAAAACGACGAAGGCTCGAACCGCTGGCGAATGAGGACGATGAGACGCAGGAAGCGGAAGTCGTGTTGGCGGATGATGGGAGCTCTACCGGTACGCGGCCGATGATCAGCCGCCCGACCCTTCCTGTTTTGGTCGGCCCGCCGCCTGAAGCTCTGCGGAAAACGCCCAAACTGCCGGCGGATTTGTTTGGTCCGGTGACGCAGACGCCAGCACCGCCACCTCGTCGCGGTTGGGGATGGAAGGCGTCTTTGGCGTATGCCTTCGTTGTGTCCGTGATGGCCTGTGTGGCGATTCTATTGATCGCGTACCTCTTGCTGGTGCCTCCGGATCCTCGCGCAGCGGACGCGGACGCACACTTAGCGGAAGTTGGCCTCGCGGAGGCGCTTTCGGAGATTCCGGATCCGCTAGTGGTGTCTGTGCCCCAGGAGGCGGTGGCACCAGGGGTGCAGGGTTTCGTCGTTCTGTGCGATGCAAAGCCGTTGATGGCGGAGGTGCCCTTGGGGGCCGAATGCGTCGCCCGCGGTCTGTGGCAGGGCAAACCCCTGGAGTTTCGATGGGTCGTGGCCGCACCTGAACGAAGGGTGTGCTTTCGTGGCGGGACGGCGGCCTGCGAGGTGGAACCTAGTTGAAAGCCCAGTGAAAAGTGTGCCTGCTATCGTCAGCCTGGGAACGGATGGACACCCACAACTCCAGATGGGTTGCCTGCAATTCCGCATCCTCCTTTGGAAAGCCGATGATACCTTCGGCCTGGTCGAATACGACAGAACGAACGAAGTAAGCCGATCGAAACGGACCGGCCGCTCTGGTGCGATCGACCAAATCTCCAGCGAGTCCGAAGTTCTCCTGAAGAAGTGCTGCTCTAAATAATGGAACCAAGAAGTCGTCGGGGGCTGTGGCCGGCGGTGACGTTGGCACGCCGTTGACCCGTAATTCCGTGGCGCTCGGATCCCAAGTGAACGGGGCGCCGTCGACGCGCACGGAAAACCACCATGCTGCGCGATCGTTGAACAGCCTGCAGGATCCATCGCCCCAGTGATTCCAGGTGGCATCTTCGGCGAGCAAGGGTTCCGCCGACGCAACGTAAGGTCCGTCCTCGATCACCACCGGCTCGAACTCGACGGTTGGGGGCGCCAGGTGCGCATCCTCCAACCAATCCCGTCGAAACCCGCGAATCTCTTGAAGCGCGTCATCTCGACCGTGGTGCGGGACCGGTCGCGACGGCGTACGTAGGCAGGATGCCAATAGAAGCACCGTTAACACGGTGCCCATGCGAGATCCGTTGCGCAACCCTTGTCAGCCCTCCGAAATCTAATATAGGGGATAGCTGTTCGTGGGTGTAGCTCAATTGGTTAGAGCGCCGGACTGTGACTCCGGAGGCTGAGGGTTCAAGTCCCTTCATCCACCCCAGATTCTTGGAGAGTGATTTCTTTTCGATACGGGCGCATAGCTCAATTGGCAGAGCACCGGACTCTTAATCCGTAGGTTGTAGGTTCGATTCCCACTGCGCCCACCATTTTTTAGTTGTTCTGGCACCACTTCGGTGCAACCGCCCATCGCCTCGCGAGAATGGCGGAATTGGCAGACGCCCTGGACTTAGGATCCAGTGGGGAAACCCGTGGGGGTTCGAGTCCCCCTTCTCGCACCCATACGTGCGCAGGTGATTCTGATGAAAGTTGACGTCGTTACTCTTGGTTCGTTTCAGAAGAAGCTTGAATTTTCGGTGCCCGCGCTTCGCGTCAAAGAAGAGCTGGACAAGGCTTACCGCGACCTAGGCTTGAAGGCGCGGATTGCAGGTTTCCGAAAAGGAAAGGTACCTCGCAAGGTCTTGGAAGCGAAGTTTGGTCCTCGCGTAAAGCAAGATGTGGCGAATACGCTGATCCAAGAGGGTTACAGCGCGGCGGTGACCGATCATCAGTTGGAGCCCGTGGGTCGCCCACAACTTCAAAATACGGGTGAGTTCCAAGGGGAAGGTGAGTTCAACTTCACCATCACCGTGGAAGTGAAGCCGGAAGTGGAGCTCCAATCGTATACAGGCTTGGAAGTAGTCTATCCGTCGGTGGAGATCACCGACGCTGACCTCGATCGGTTGGTGAAGGCCACTCTAGAATCCCGCGCGAAGCTCTCCGAAGTGTCGGATCGCGCGGTCGCGAAGGGCGATTTGGTGATCGCAGAGTTGGTGGTGACCAGTGGCGATGAGGAAGTCGCCCGCGAAGTGGGCACGATGATCCGCACCGACGGTGATCCGTACTACCCTGGTGTGGAGACCCTTTTGGTTGGCGCCTCGTTGAACGAGGAGAAGACGGGTACCGTGTCCTTCTCGGACAAAGCGCGCAATGCCGCAGTGAAGGGTCGCGAGCTCTCCGTTACCGCGAAGGTACTTGGGATTCAGTCGCTTCAAGTTCCTGAACTGACCGATGCTGTCGCCGCTGAGCTTGGCTACGATGGCGGCGTGGATGGTATGCGCACGGCAATTCGCCTGAAGACGCATACCGACCGCGAGCCGATGGCCCGCAACCAGGCGCGTGCAAATTTGTTGCAGGCTTTGATTGCGGCGAATCCGTTCCAGGTGCCGGACGGCATGATCGACTCTCACCTTCAGATGTTGGTGGAGGAACTTCGGTTGCAGCAAGCGTTCCGCAAGGGCGATCCTCGCAAGCTGAACTTCAGCCCCGAGCAGATCGCTGATCTTCGCGTTCGCGCGGAGTTTGCGGCCAAGGGTGGCATTATCCTCGATCAAGTGTCGCGCAAGGAGACCCTGGAGGTCACCGATGCGGACATCGAAGCGAAGTACCAGGAGATCGCCGATCAGCGCGAGCAGTCCGTGGAGGCCATCCGCGGCTACTTCGTGAAGGACGGAGCGGTCGACGAGCTTCGTGCCCGCCTTCTTGAAGAGAAGACCCTCGATTGGTTGTTGGAGCGCGCCAAGATCGTCGGCGCGGAGGCTCCGGCGGCTGCTGCTGAAGAAGCCCCCGTAGAAACCCCTGCCCCAGCGAAAGCGAAAGGCAAGGCCAAAGCTGCTGCTCCGGCGGAGGCTGCTCCAGTGGAGGCAGCTGCCGAGGAGGCTCCTGCCGCTGAAGCCAAGCCGAAGCGCAAGCGTGCCAAGAAGGGCGACGCTGAGGCTTCGGAGGAATAATCTCCGGGTGTTAAAAAAGCCGCGGTTAAGCCGCGGCTTTTTTGTTTGTGCGCATCGTTCAAGTTTTTCGCCTTGACCCCGGGCGGTCCGGTGACGAGGCTGTGTGGTCGGTACCGCCTCGCGTCGGTTACCAAAGCGACATCTTCGGAGGATTGGCGGATTATGGAACCGATTACGAACATTTGGGTGACCGATCAGACTCACCGCGGTGAAACGACGCGCGATATTTGGTCGCGTCTGTTGGTTGATCGCATCGTATTCCTTGGAACGGCGATCGATGATGCGGTGGCGAACCTGATCATTGCGCAATTGTTGTTTCTGGAAAGCCAGGATCCCGAGAAGGACATCTACCTGTACATCAATAGCCCCGGTGGCGTGATCACTGCAGGAATGGCGATTTACGACACCATGCACTACATCCGGCCCAGCGTGGCGACCATCTGCATTGGTCAAGCCGCTTCGATGGGTGCGGTGTTGTTGGCGGCCGGCGCCCCCGGAAAGCGTCGGGCTCTACCGCATTCTCGAGTCCTGATTCACCAGCCGCTGGGTGGTTTCCGTGGACAGGCGTCGGACATCGAAATCCACGCTCGGGAGATCTTGAAGTGGAAAGATACGCTTAATAACGTACTTTCCGCCCACACCGGACAGCCCAAGGCGCGCGTGAGCCAGGACACTGAGCGCGACAACATTATGGGTGCGGCAGACGCCAAGGAGTATGGCCTCATCGATGAGGTCATTGACGCCAAGTTTGTCCCACCCGAGAAAAAATGAGCCGCGTCTGCGGATTATGAGGAGTACGCGTGCGAAGGAAGGGGAGCGACGGCAAGGATCTATGTTGCTCCTTCTGCGGAAAGTCGCAGAAGGACGTCCGTAAACTCATTGCCGGGCCATCCGTCTACATCTGAGATGAGTGCGTTGAGCTATGCAACGACATCATCACCGAAGAGTACGAGCGGGAGGACTTTTTCGCGACGCGTGGCTTGGTACCCAAGCCCAAAGAGATCTACAACTTCTTGGATCAGTACGTTGTCGGCCAGGAACGGGCGAAGAAGATTCTTTCCGTCGGCGTGCACAACCATTACAAGCGTGTGGAAGCGCGCGCCGGCCACGACGAAGTCGAACTTCAAAAGTCCAATATTCTGTTGATTGGGCCGACAGGCTCCGGCAAGACGCTTCTTGCGCAGACTTTGGCCCGATTTCTCAACGTTCCGTTCACCATTGCGGACGCCACCAGCCTCACAGAGGCGGGGTACGTCGGTGAAGACGTAGAGAACATCATTCTTTCGTTGTTCCAAGCGGCCGAATACAACGTTGAGCGTACGGCAAAAGGGATCATCTATGTCGACGAAATCGACAAGATCTCCCGAAAGGGTGAAAATCCGTCGATCACCCGCGATGTGAGCGGAGAGGGCGTTCAACAGGCGCTTTTGAAGATCATTGAGGGCACCGTTGCCAATGTTCCGCCAAAAGGTGGCCGAAAGCACCCTCAACAAGAATTTCTTCAGATCGACACCACGAACATTCTGTTTATTTGCGGCGGTGCCTTTGTCGGCCTTGAGAAGATCGTTGAAAACCGACTTGGTCAGCAGCAAATGGGTTTTGGACAGACGGTGCAGGATCGCCGTCAGCTGAGCCGCAATGAACTGCTGGCCAAAGTGGAACCCGAGGATCTCCACCGATTCGGGATGATTCCCGAGTTTATCGGTCGAGTTCCGGTGATCGCGACGCTCGACGAATTGGACGAATCCGCTTTGGTAGACATTCTCACCAAGCCAAAGAACGCTCTGATCAAGCAGTATCAGCGCCTATTCGAAATGGAGAGCGTCAAGCTCAAGTTCACCGAAGGAAGCCTCAAGTTGATCGCCCAGGAAGCGCTGACTCGGAAGGCCGGGGCGCGAGGATTACGGGCGATCATTGAAGACATTATGTTGGACGTGATGTACGATCTTCCGTCCAAAACGAATGTCAAAGAGTGCATTATCAGCGAGGAAGTCGTACTGCGAAAGCGGGACCCAATCCTCGTTTATGAGAATGAGGCGGAGTGGGCATAAAGTCTGCTGAAGTGTTTTGAGTGCGCCGGGAGTAAGCTTTTTCCAGAGATCGCGGCACTGTGCGATCAGGAGGGGTGATGTTCTTCCGCGAACGACGAGCGAACGAGGGTTCTCGGGTGTTGCCGGTGCTCCCGTTGCGCGATGTGGTGGTGTTTCCGCACATGCCGACATCGTTGATCGTTGGGCGTCCGCGCTCGATTTCTGCGTTGGCGGGCGTTGCGAAAGGCGCCCGAGAGCTCTTTCTTGTGACGCAGAAACTGGCGGACAAGGCGGATCCAGGTCCGGACGATCTGTTCTTGGTCGGAACCATCGCGACGGTCGAGCAAACTTTGAAGATTCCCGACGGCTCCACCCGCGTGGTGGTGGAGGGTCGGCGGCGCGCCCGGATCGTTCGAATCCTGGACAATGGCGAGTATTTTGAGGCGGAGATCGAGGAGTTTGCGCCGGTGTCCTCGCCCACCGTGGAAGTTCAGGCCTTGGCGCGGACCCTGAAAAGTACCTTTGAACGGTATGTAAAGCTCAATCGCGCGGTGCCGCCTGAAATGCTGCTGCAGGTGAATGCGCTAGAGGACCCGGATCGTCTTGCCGATACGCTGATTTTACCGCTGCAATACAAGCTCCACGAGCGCCAGGAACTCCTGGAAATGGTGGACGTGGGCCAGCGGCTGGAGCGCGTTTACAAGACCCTTCTGAATGAAATCGAGTTTCTTCAGGTAGAAAAGAAGCTTAAAACGCGCGTAAAGCGAGAACGTGAGGCAAATCAACGCGAGGACTGGCTGAACGACCAGGTCAAGGCCATCCAAAAAGAGATGGGCGACAAGGAAGGACGAACGGAACTAGAGGAACTTGCCCAGCAGTTGGCAGCTAAACCGATGCCGGACCCCGTTCGAGACCGAGCCCAGCGGGAATTGCGCAAACTCTCACAGATGAACCTCATGAGCGCGGAAGCGACGGTGGTTCGGAGTTATTTGGACTGGATTCTGGCGCTTCCCTGGGTGGAAAAGAGCCCCCGCACGGTCGAAGGCGCAGCGTTGGTGGACACCGCGGTCCGGGTGTTGGACGAGGACCATCACGGCATTCACAAAGTGAAGGAGCGGATCGTCGAGTACATGGCAGTGGCGGCCATGGTCGATCGCATCCGTGGCCCGATCCTGTGCCTTGTGGGGCCGCCGGGGGTTGGGAAGACCTCTCTGGCCCGTTCGATGGCGCGCGCCATGGGAAGGCCATTTGCGCGCATTGCGTTGGGGGGTGTTCGCGACGAGGCGGAAATCCGGGGGCATCGGCGCACCTACATTGGGGCAATGCCGGGGAAGATCCTCCACGCCATGAAACGCGCCGGACGTGTCGACCCGGTGATGTTGCTGGACGAGATCGACAAAATGT
>SXGS01729750.1_pt1 | contig 18675 bp, 17 predicted proteins | sample 3174681 | NCBI WGS metagenome assembly SXGS01 (sample SAMN11356861, study PRJNA531348) | freshwater metagenome | isolation source: freshwater sample F1-80 | place: China: Fuxian Lake, Yuxi | collected 2017-12-25 | reverse complement strand
TTTCCGTTCTACGGTGACGAAGATGCGAGAATCAACAAAGGCCGAGAGCTGTGTTGCGGAGGGAGCGCAGGCAGGTGAGCATCCGTGATCACTCCACAGTGGTGGTTCAAAGGCTGGGCCCTTCCCAAAGGGTGCAGAGAAGCTGCATCCGAGTGCGTGCTGCCTGCCGTAGCGTGGTGATTGCGGTCTGGAGACGCGCGTGGGCAATGCGTCTGCCGGTCTTGGTACTCCTTGTGGGTCTGGAAAGTACGAGATACCTTCCCATACGCTTTGGTCCAGACGACCCGGAAATCCTGTCTCCTGCGTTCCTCGCCCAGGTGGAACCCGGCGCGATGTATAGTGGCGTCTTCTCCCAGGATAGTCGTTTCTTCGCGGTAGGAGGCTACTCCCGTATCTACCTCTGGAGGACGCCCTTCCAGGGGCCTCCCACCTCAGTGCGAGCCTGTCCGGCGCGCGTGTCTTCTCTTTTCCTTTCGGCACCATGCCACACGTTGGTAGGTGTGGGAGAGGCACGTGACGCCGAAGCAAGTGTGGGCGCGGTATCTGACCCCACGCTTCGGTTCTGGCGCTATCCATCGCTGCGTGCAACACCCCGCCCTCCGGACGACTCGCACTACCTGGATGTGTTTAACGCCGCCCTGTCTCCTGACGGAGAGCACCTCGCCGTCGTCCACCTTCTGGATGGGAGGTGTTCGATCTGGGATGTACGTTCCCGACGCCTGGTTGCCAGGCTAGCCACCGGCGCCCCGTTCCGCTCGCAACAACTCTGCTTCTCCGTTGACGGACACCTGCTGGCGATCGGTGACGGTGATGGAAGAATTGCATTGTGGGATGTGCCGCGGGCCCTGCGCCTCAGGCAGTGGCGGGCGCACAGCAAGGCAATTGATACCCTGGGCTTCCTACCGGGGGGACACACTCTCGTCTCCACCTCCTATGATGCCACAGTAAAGAGGTGGGCCGTTCTTGACGGGACGCTGCGCAGTACGCACCACGAGCATACCAGCCCGTTCGGCCACGTGAGTATTGCTCCCGCGGGGCGCTACTTTGTGACCTGCGATTGGCAAGGCCGGTCGGCATTGCGTCGGGCATCGGATGGAGGCGTGGTGCGTACTTACTGGTCGGCCAACGGGAGCGTGCTCAATCCGGCGGGAGACTTGCTGGCAGTGGGGGGCCGGGGCCAGGCAATCGAGATCTTCACCCCAGACACGGCGGTCATGCGGTATCGTCTGCGTGGGAGCCAGGGTGCCCAGAGCTTCGCGTTTTCGCCAAACGGTCGGTGGATCGCCGAATGGAACGACAACGGCACCGTGGGGATTTGGCGTGTTCCCCATACTCCTCGTCACCGCAGATAGCCAGAAAGCGGGAGTTTACCCCCCATGCCTCGAGGAAGCACCTAACGATGAGCACCGCCCTGCGCACCGAGTGGCGCGGCGCCACGCTGGCAGCGATGCAGGACCACGTGGCCGGCGTCACGCGCACCGATCACCTGGACCACCAGGGCACGGTGCAGTGCCTCGCTGACGACAACGGCGTGGTGACCGATCGCTTTTCCTGCGACGTCTGGGGGAGCCAGTTCAAACGTACCGGTACGGGTATCAATCGCCAGTGGTACATCCGAGTTGCGGGACGCCACATGTGGAGACGCGCCGTGCGCGATATGCGACACCCGGGCTGCCATCCCGCAAACGGAGTTGCGGGACTCCACAGGCGGAGGCGCGCCGTGCCTGCTTCGTCGTGGAGTTCCAGGCGCGGGCGCACCCGCAGATGCTCTTTCGCCTGTTGGAGTACTTCGCCCGCTTGCTGCAAGCCCGCAACAGAGCCCGCGGGCGGCGTCCGGCGCACGAGATTGACGCCGGCGTGGTGAACCTGACGGGCGCCGCGCCGGGGCATTTGCTCCGGTTCCAACTGGACCCGGGGTCGCACATCAGCCTGCACTTTGGCGTGGTGGAGCGGTCTCTGGCGAGGGAATCTGCGGCAGAACTGCTGCAGGACATAGCGGCGGGAAAAACCACGCGGAACCTGCTGGGGTTTGTGCCGTTGATGCAGGGTGGGAAAGACGGGGTTATCATAGAACAATGGAAGGCAGTGGCCGCCGGCGAGCCCTCGGCGGTGCGCCGTTCGGACTACCGGAATCTCGCACTGGTGTTCGCTGAGCTGGCGCGAAACAAAACGGCCTGGCATGCCGGCCTCGAGGGATGGAACGAGATGCGATCCGCACTCGTGGATAGCTGGAAGGAGGAAGGCCGCGTGGAGAAGGCACGGGAACTGCTCATCGCATTGGGCGGGCGACGGCATGGGGAGCCGGACGCGGAAGCGGCGCGCTCGATCAAAGCGTTGACGGACGAGGACGCACCTGGGCGTCTGGCACATCGCGTCTACGAAGTGGAGTCCTGGGCGGAGTTGCTGGCGCTCTGAACGCGACCCACCATCCGCTGTGCGGCACGGCAGCTACGCGGCCGCTTCCTGTTCGGTCGGAGTGAGGATTCTGGTGGCGAGGGCGTGCAGCCAGTCTTCCAGGCCGTCCGCACCCTGTGCGGGATCGGCATTGCGCGGGAACTCCCAGTAGTCACCCTCGCGGGTCTTTTGCTTCATCCAGGCAGTGACGATCTGCACTTCGTCGAGGAGCGCGGCGTCCAGGCGGCGGGAGACGTCTTCCGGGGTGGGGGCGGCGAGGGCGGCCAGGCGCGCGGCCCGGTGCCGGCGGGCATGGGGATCGGTCAGTTCTCCCAGATCGCCTTCGTCCTGGTACACCAGGCGGCCGCAGCGAAACACGAAGTAGCAGAGGCGAGGCCCGCGGGCAGCCGGACAGACCGCTACCAGGGAGAGCTCGCGAACCGCGCTGACGAGCGCCTGCTGCCGGCCGGCGACGGATTCGATGTGTCGGGTCGCATCCCGGAAACGCGCTGCGAGTTCGAATTGCAGGCGCTCGGCGGCTCGGGCCATCTTCTCCCGCAGCAGGTTGATGACGGAGTGTTCCTGCCCGGCGAACACGTCGCACGCGCTCTCCACCGCCATCCGGTAGTCATCCGACGTGATCTCCCCGAGGCACGGCCCGGAGCAGACGCCGAATTCGTAGCGGTAGCAGGGGCGCTGGCCCACGAGTTGTTCACCTGGGAAATCGCAATCGCGCAACTTCAGCGAATCAGTGAGAGCCCGCACCGCCGACTCCAGGGCACTCCGGCTGTGGAACGGCCCGAAGTAGGTGGCGCCGTCCCGTTCCGGCGCGCGGGTGATCTGGATCAGGGGGAAGGGGTCCTGGGTGTCCACCCGCACATAGGGCAACGGGACAAACCCGCGCAGCAGCACGTTGAACCGGGGCTGGTGGTGCTTGACCAGCCGGCTCTCCAGCAGGAGCGCTTCCAGTTCCGACCCGGTCTCCTGCCAATCCAGCTCGACGATCTCCTGACGCATCCGGCGCACTTTCCCGGCCACCACCCGACCGGTGAAGTAGGAGCGCACCCGGTCCCGCAGACACACAGACTTGCCCACGTACACGATCGCTCCGGAAGCGTCATAGAATCGGTAGATACCGGGACAAACAGGCACCTGGCGCAGCCGCTCTTGCAGCAGATCCTTGTTCCGGTAGAGGGCAGTGCGCCGCATGATGGTGAACTATTCTTGAGGAGCCGATCAGGAACCGCAGGATGGGAACCGGCCGGTGCGGATCAGGCAGCGCCGGGCGCCGACGACGCTCGACTGTGTGATTCTCGGCTGAGACCCGTGGCGGCGCCGCACACGCCGGGGAACATTCTTGCGCACGCAGGAATCACCCCCGGTCGGGCGCGAAACTCGGAGTGCGTCGGACGGCTGCGGGGTTCGCCCAATCCGACACTCCGCAGAGGCGAGGACGACAGCGGTCTCGACACTGGAAACTCAAACTCGAAACCTGGAGGGGACGAGGGCGACTCTGATACTCGAAAACAGGAACAGAATGAAGCTGAATCGACGGCAGTCACTCACGATGGCGGGTACGTGGTGGGCGGCGGGGATGGGCATTGCCGGCGCGGCACGGGCGCAGCAGGGTACAGCGCCCGGGTTTCAAGGTCTTCAGGATCCGACGCTGGCGGCCTCGCCGCAACCCGTGAGCCTGCTCCTGGCAGAGCAGCCGCTCGTGAATGTAGACTGGGATGGGGACTCCGGAAGACAGAAGCTGGTCGGTGTGCTCCGAGATGGCCCCCGGGGTCTGGTGGAGGTGACGGACGGCATCGGGCGTCGCCGGCGGGTGCAGTGGGCCGAGATCGAAGTGATCCAGCCGGTCACTATTCCGTCCGAAGGGCTCCCCGAGGGCAGCTTTCGGGTGGGGGTGTTGGGCGAGCCGGGCCAGGGATTTCAACAGCGAATCCAGATCGGGGGTTACAGCTCGAATGGTGGAGGGGCGGCCGGCGGAGGATTGGGCGGTCCCGCCGGTGAGGCACAGCAGGGCTGGCGGTTACTGCGGCTGCCGGAAGGTACGATTACACTGGAAGGGGCCCCGTACGGACGGGTCCAGGTACCGATCCAGCGGGTCTATTCCTATCAACTGGCGCCGCTTCGGGGCGTCGTGCAGGTATTTCCCCCCGGGGAAATTCGCGTGGAACTGCAGCGCGGCACGGTCGTGAGCGTGCAGTTCCCTACGGTTGTTTACCTCCGCCGTGACCTGCCGCGCGGCACGATTCTCCTCACCCTGGAGGACGGGCAGCAGTTCTCGGGGCGCGAACTGGCGCTGCCGAAGGTGAACATCCCCGTGCTCGACGCTCTAGACGAAAAGGCGCCGCCCACCATTGTGCCGCTGACTCGGGTGCTCCAGTTGCAGCGCACCCCGCCGCGCGGGTCTCGATAGCGCCGATCGCAGCGGCGGCAAGGGGTGGGAGATGCACCCACCCCTTGCCGGCTCAGCGCGAACCAGGTTCCGTGCGAAAGCTCTGGTGGAGTAGCCGTCGCATCTCGTCCAGTTGTTCGGCGTACGCCGGATCAGCAGCAAGATTCCGGCGTTCCAGTGGATCGTGCTGCATGTGGTACAGTTGCGTTCCCCGGGCGCCGCGGTCCCACTCCGTATAGCGCCAGTGCTCGTTACGCACGGAATGTCCCTGGAACGGGCCGCGGGCGCCGAAGCGAGTCCCTGCGCGGGAAACCTGCGTGTACGCGGGATGCTCCCAGGTCCGTTTCGGGTCGGAGACGAGCGGCGCCAGGCTTTCCCCATCGGCGCCCTCCGGCGCCGGCAGTCCACACAGGTCCGCCACCGTGCGGTGAAGATCTACCAGTTCCACGGTGCGCGCGCAGGTCCGCCCTCCGCGCCGGCGTGGGTCTGCAATGAGCAGCGGCACCCGGGCGGAGTTCTCGAACAGGCTCATCTTTTGCCAGAGGCCGTGCTCGCCCAGATGGTAGCCGTGGTCACTGTGAAAGACGACCAGTGTTTTCTCACGCAAGCCGAGGCGGTCCAGGGCCTGGAGGACCCGACCCACCTGCGCGTCCATGAAGCTGGTGGAGGCATGGTATGCCTGCAGAGCTTCCTTGCGCCGCTCGTCGGTCATCTGATCCTGCTCGGGGAGGGAACTGCCGTACGCGGGCGCGGGTTCCCGCCGGCGGTCGGCATCCGACAACTCGGGGAGCGTCAGCGCCTCCGGCGGGTACTTGCGGAAATACTTCTTCGGCGCTACATAAGGTGTGTGCGGCCGGTAGAAGCCCACGGCGAGAAAGAAGGGCCGGTCGCGGGGCTCCTCCAGCAGGCGGATCGCCTCCTCCGCCCCGATGCCGTCGGTCTGCTCCGCGTCTTCCCCGTCGGCGGCCAACCAGCTCAGTGTGCCGCCGAACTGTCCGGGTCGAAGGGAAAAGATCTTCGCCTCGTCGGCTCGATCGCGTCCTTTCGGATTGACGACTTTCTCCCACGACGGTGGATCGTCAAGGCCGCTGGTGCCGATCTGGAGCGGCACTCCATAGTGGTAGAGTTTCCCCACCCGGGCAACGAAGTAGCCCGCACGGCGGAACGTCTGCGGAAGCGAGACGGCATTCGGGACGTTCTCTCGAAACTGGGTGCGATTCTCGTAGACACGGGTATGATCCGGGCGGAGGCCGGTCAGGAACGACGCGCGACTCGGATTGCAGAGCGGGAACTGGCAGTAAGCGCGGTCAAAGCGGACCGCGCGCCGGGCCAGGCGCTCCAAGTGAGGGGTGCGCACGATCGGATCGCCATAGCAGCTCATCCGATTGTTCAGGTCGTCGGAGACCAGATACAGGACGTTCAGACGGGCCGCCTGTGCCCCGGCCGGCGGCGCGGGGACACCCAGCGCGCCGCCGAGAACCAGTAGAGGCGCCAGGAGCGCAAGGGTCTTGAGAGAACGCATGGGACGTTTCCGAGGACAGCGCAGGCCGACGGAGGCCGGCAAGATGCCGGCGTTCCCAGGGTTCGTTGATCGCTGCGTCGGTAGTTTCGCACTGTATGGGACCGATTCCTGTGCGGGCTCGTTGCACTCCTGTTCCTCGATCGGGAAACCGGGGCGCGCGCAATGCCCATCGTCCCGACTTCGGCCCCGTTCGACGCGTGCCCGCAACCGGAATCGCGCGGTGAACGTTCCTAATTGGGGCCCGAGGAAGGGACACAAGCACTCGGCTGCCGAACTTGAAATCCACCCGTGAGGAGAGCGACACCATGCAGACTGCACCAGGAATGACCCCGTCCCCGTATGCACCCACACCCCCTCCCCGTCCGGGACGCCCCTGGTGGGTCTGGCTGTTGGGCGGGTGCGCGGGCTGCGGTGTGCTCGCGCTGCTCGCGGCAGGGATTACGGTCTTCGCGGCTTTCCAATTCGGGAAGGGGGTCGCCGACAAGGTCGGCCCAGTTACCGCACAGAACGTTCGCACCCAACTCGGGGCGGACATCCCCTTCTATCCGGGCTCGACCTTTGCCCCAGAACCCACGAAGGTCCTGCTGGTCGGCATCCGCATCGTCGAGAAGATGATGGGGAAGGGCGAGGCGGCGTTCCTGCGTGGGGCGGGCACCTTTACGACGGCAGATGCCCCGGACAAGGTGGCGAAGTACTATGACACCCATCTCAAGAGCAATGGCTGGAAGGTGATTCGGTCGGAGGATCGCGGCTATCGCGACCAGGTGGTGTATCAGAAGGGGAACGAGCTCCTGATGCTGATGATCCAGGAACAGAGCCGCGATGCATCCGGCGCCACAAGCATCGTGCTTCTGCGGGGCGGCAGAGAGCTGATTGAGGCGATGGCCCAGCAGCTCCGGACGCAAAAGCCGGCGGGCGGTGGGTAGGACCGGAAACGATGTTCGTCCGCCGCCTGCATGAGTGCGAGTGCATCACTGCCAACGATGGGACCGAGTTGCGCGAGTTGTTCCACCCCGCGAAGGACGGGCTGCCGCTGGGGTGGAGTCTGGCCCATGCCGTCATTCCCCCCGGACGGCGCTCTCTGCGCCACCATCTGGAAGGTCTGACTGAGGTGTACTATCTCCTCGCCGGGCAGGGACGGATGCACATTGATGACGCCGTGCATGACGTAGCCGCCGGAGACGCCATCGTCATCCCCGCGGGCGCAATCCAGTACCTCGAGAACACCGGCGAGGTGGAGATCCACTTTCTCGCGATGGTGGAACCCGCGTGGGAGGCCTCCCGCGATGTGCGCGACGAGTGATCTGTTGCAATCCGCGGCCGCCCCGAAAGGCCGTCGTACCTGGTGAGGCCGTGCGGGCGCCGGCTGATCTCCGAGGAGGAACTGTGTGTTCCCCGCGCATCCGTATCTTACCCGGTGCCGCCCGCCTCTCCGATTTGCCGGCCTCTGCCGGCGTGGGTTTCCCCCTTCTGCACTCTGGCGATCCTGACCTATGAAGATCACTCTCCGCCTTTTTGGCGAACTGCGCCGATACCTGCCGCCCGAACAGGCCACCCGCCGGTCGGTGATCACCGAGGTCCCCGACGGCCTCACCGCCGTGCAGCTCATTCTGCACCTCGGCATCCCCTACGGTGGGGATGAAGGCCAGATGGTGGTGGCCGTCAACGACCTCGAAGTGGAACACACCGCCACGATCCGCGACGGTGATGTAGTGAGCATGTTCGAGCCCCTGGCGGGCGGGTAGGAGGACGAACCCGCGTCGAGGAAGAAAGGGGAAGTGTGCTGATCCGCATCCGCTCCGGCGTGCCGCCGCAAGTCGGGCTACCGGTTCGGTGCGTCACTCGCGTTCCCTGAGCACCCTTAGAATCTTTCACCACCAGCCATGCCTGCACCCGAAGCTTCCGCGCATCCTGAATATGCCGTGCTCGGCAAGTCTGCCCCGCGGGTAGATGCCGTAGACAAGGTCACCGGCGCCGCGCGCTACGGCGCGGACGTCAACCTGCCCGGCCAACTCTGGGCCACTTTCCTCCACAGCCCGCACGGCCACGCTCGTATTCTCCGCATCGACACCAGCAAAGCGGAAAAGCTCCCCGGCGTGATCAGGGTCGTCACGCAGGACTCACTGGGCGGGGGGGCCACGCAGGAGACGCTGGACACCGTCCACGGCATGCGCCTTTCGCAGAGCCTGCTGGCCACTGATGTCGTCCGTTACCAGGGCGAGAAGATTGCGATGGTCTGCGCGGTCAGCCCGGAGATCGCTCGGGATGCGCTTCGCCACATTGAGGTGGAGTATGAGCTGCTCCCCACTGTGGACACCGAAGAGCAGGGGATTCATCCGGATGCGCCCACCATCCGGGAGGAAGCCAAGACCGTAGACGCGATTGAAGGCAGCCCCTGGGCGGACCTGGGACAGTGGAAGAACGTTGCACAGGAGGCCCACTTCTCCGTCGGCGACGTTGAGGCTGGTTTTGCCGAGGCGGACTACATTGTCGAGGGCGTCTACCGGATTCCCCGCGTGCACCAGACCTACCTCGAGCCGCACGCCTGCCTGGCCCGGGTGGAAGCCAGCGGTAATGTCACCGTCTGGACCAGCACTCAGAGTATCTTCGCAATCCGCAGCGGCATCGCCAGCAGCCTGGGGATTCCCCAGAATAACATCAACGTCATCGGTCAGACCATCGGCGGCGGTTTCGGGGCGAAGTTCGGTACGCTGGTCCATCCCTATGCCGTGCTGCTCTCCCAAATGACCGGCCGCCCGGTGAAGATCGTCTACACGCGCGAGCAAGAGATGGTGGACGGACGCCCGGCCCCGGGCGCCACGATCTGGGTGAAGACCGGCGTCAAGAAGGACGGCACCGTGACCGCGCGCCAGGCAGTCGGTCTCTGGGACTGCGGGTGCGTGCCCGGCGCCAGCATCCACGCCACCAGCCGCATCATCGGCGTGTACGATTTCAAGAACATCAAGTACGACGCGTACGGGATTCACACGAACAAGCCGGGCACCTCAGCCTATCGAGCACCCGGCGCCCCCCAGGGTTCGTATGCGTCCGAGGCCAACCTGAACCAGTGTGCCGCTCAGATCGGGATGGATCCCGTGCAGTTCCGCCTGATGCACATGGTAGAAGACGGCGAACAGCGCGTCAATGACCGCAAGCCCCTCACCCGCGTCGCTTTCAAGGAGACGCTGGAAGCCGCCGCTGAACTGGCAGGCTGGGCGAACCGCAGCAGTGCTGTAAATGAAGGCTGGGGCGTGGCCGTGGGCGAATGGACCAACGGGGCAGGCCCGGGAAGCGCCGTCTGCTCCCTGGGTGAAGACGGCATGCTCAAGGTTTTCTCCGGCGCGATGGACATTACCGGTACCGACACCGGCTTTGCTCAGATCGCGGCGGAAGTGATGGGGATGCCGTTCGACACGGTGCGTGTCATCCGGGGTGATACGGACAGCGCCCCCTTCGCGACGGGTTCCGGCGGGTCGGTGGTGCTCTTCTCGATGGGCAACGCCGTGAAGCGTGCCGCCGAGAGTCTGCGGGAGAAGACCCTGGCGCTGGCCTCCCAGCATCTGGAGACGCCCATCGCCGACCTCGAGCAGGTAAACGAGACCAATGAACAGGGCCGTGTCATCGCACGGATCCGCAAGCGGGGTGACCCCGAGACGAGCGCCTCTCTTGCCGAACTGGGCCAAATGGCGCTGCGGACCACGGGCGGCCCGCTGGTGGGAACCGGCACGTTCGCCAGTGAGCCGAGCCACCCGGTCATCGCCGCCCACATTGTGAAGGTGCGAGTGGATCCCGATACGGGCGTGCTGGAGCCGCTGGAGTTGCACGCCGCGCTGGACGTCGGCTTTGCGGTGAACCCGTACGAGGTCGAAGGGCAGATGGAAGGGGGAGCGGTGCAGGGCCTTGCCTGGGGCTGGATGGAGGAGATGCAGATCCAGGGTGGTCGCAATGTGAACAACCACCTCTCCGATTACCGCCTGCCGACATCCATGGACACCCCCATCATCCGCTGCAAGTACATCGAAGTGCCGAGTGAGAACGGCCCTTTCGGTGTGAAGGGCATCGGCGAACCGGTGATCGTCCCCACCCCGGCGGCCTTCCACGCGGCCGTGCAGGATGCAACCGGCGTCTGGATCCACGACCTTCCTCTCACGCCCGAGCGTGTGTATTTCGCGCTCCATCCGGCAGGGAAGGACTGACGTACCATCGGGGGGGCGACCCGTTCGCCCTCCCATTATGCCTTCCGGCCGGTGCGCTGGAATGCGAGCACGATGGTGTATCCGACGGGGCCAGAGCCGACCGGCCGTGTGCCGAGGTCGCGCATCAGGGCCGCGGCAAGCGGCGCAGGCGGACGTGGCTGCGCGGTTCGGCGCGATCCCGCCAGGGATGGCGGAACTGCTCGGGGACATTCGGTGAGGAGAGCGCCTCAACCAGGCTGACCCGGGGAACCCGGAGTTCTGCCGGCAGGATGCCGGCGCTCCCAGGGGCTGTGGTCGCCTCGACCAGGTTGATCCGGGCAACTTGTTGGAGCGCTGCCGGCAGGATGCCGGCGTTCCCGGGGGCGCTGCGACACGCGAGGGCGCACCGAGCAGGCGAAACGGCGAAATTAGGGCGCCAACTCACCAGGCCGGCAGGATGCCGGCGTTCCCGGGCCGCGGTCGGCGTCCGAATAGGGGAGAGTTACTTGTCAGCATCCGCACTGGTCCGCCGGCCCTCTGAAGGCCGCACCGTCGCCGTCGTCGGCGATGTGTACCGGTTCCTGGCCACCGGGGAGGAGACGAACGGCGCCTACGCACTGTGGGAGGCGCGTGTGCCGCCGGGGGGCGGGCCGCCGCCGCACGTCCACAGTCGCGAAGAGGAGGGTTTCTATGTGCTGGAGGGCGAGATCACCTTCCGGATTGGCGAGCAGCAGTTGGTGGCGAGCGCCGGGATGTTCGCAAACATGCCGGTGGGCACCCCCCATTCCTTCCGTAACGAGAGCAACAGCCCGGCGCGCATGCTGATCTCCGTTGCTCCGGCCGGTTTGGAGCAGATGTTTCTCAGGGCGGGACGGGAATTGCCGCCCGGCACGGAAACCGCGCTCCCGCCGACCCATGCCGAGATTGAGAAGTTGCTGGCGATTGCCCCCGAGTACGGGATCGAGATCCGCCTGCCCGCTTCCCAATGAGCGGGAGCGAGTACTGCCTGGTGTTGCCGGTCGCCCGGCGGTTCTGGGCGACTGGCAGCGCCGGACCGAATGTCTGAGTGCCTGGAGTGGATCGGGGGACCGGGGTACGGTCGTAGGCTGCCCGGCCCTGCGGAGTACGGAGATGAGTGACGGACAACCGAACAGCAGTCCCAGCTTGTATGAGCGATTGGGCAGCGTCTATGCCATTGCTGCCGTGGTGGATGACTTCATTGATCGCGTGATGGACGACCCGCGTCTGAATGCGAATCCCCGGGTGGACGAGGCGCACCATCGGGTCTCCCGGGCGGGGTTCAAGTACCTGGTGACGGAGATGGTCTGCTGGGCCACCGGGGGCCCGCAGACCTACACCGGACGCTCCATGCGCGACTCACACGCCCATCTCGGCATCACCGAAGGGGAGTGGCAGGCGTTCCTGGACGACCTGCATCAGACGTTCGAGCACTTCGCAGTTCCCGATCAGGAACGAGGGGAATTGCTGGCCATTGTGGCGAGCACGAAGGGCGACATCGTCGAGATGACGGCGTAGTGGGAGCCGGCGCGGTCGCTGCGCGGCCCTCCGTTCAGGCGCAGTGGGTCGGCGGAACGTGTGCACTCGGTGCAGCCGGACACGCAGCGAGCACGCACGTCCCCTCGATTAGCGGCGGGTCGGCCAGAACTGATTGGTAGTGGTGGCGTTGCCCCAGAGGCTGGAAAGTTTCGCCCAGCGCACATGCCCGTCAGCGAACAGGTAGTTGGCGCCGCCCGCGTGTCGTCGTGTCTGGAGCCCGGCGGCTTCGTATTCTTGATACCAGCGTTCGAGCAGGGGACTCCAGGGCGGACGTCTCTCCTCGCCGGGGGCCACATCTACCGCGTTGATCGCGTCTTCCCGGTCGGCGATGGTGACACCCTCCCGCATGGGCCACTTCGGCCAGGGGTCCTTCCACCAGGTGAAATGTTCCTGCGGGATCGCGGCGCGTTTCTCGCCCAGCAGCACCGTATCCGTCGCTTTGGTGAGTGAGGCCTCGTTCATCCCGAAGAGGAACCAGCCGTTCATCGCGTAGGATGGCCCGGCGTAGTGCGGATCAGAAGGGCAGTGAAAGACTCCGGTGAACTCCTGCCCGCGGTTCTGCTCCCAGTCCGCTTCACGGAAGCCGTGGTTGATGTACTGCATCACCAGCACAGTCCAGTTTGTGTAGAACTCCTCGGCCGCCTCGGGTGCATCCTGGGATGAGGGAGCGCGCACGATGGGATACTTTCCGTCGTAGTCTGCCTTATAAAGTTCGAGCGCCGTGCCGAGTTGCCGGAGGTTGCTCAGGCAGGTGGTCTGGCGGGCCTTCTCGCGTCCCTGCGCGAACACGGGGAAGAGCACTGCCGCGAGAATCGCGATGACGGTCACCACCACGAGCAATTCGATGAGCGTGAAACCGGCGCGGATGGATGTGGAGCGTTTCATCACGAAGTCTCCTGAGACTGACAGGGCTCTCATGGCGCAGCGTGAGTGAAGAGGCGAAGGGCAAGAACGAAGCCCCGGACGCCTCACTCATGCCTCACTTCTCTTCACTCTTTCCTCGCCAACCTCATCTAATGAATCCACCAGATGAGGTTGGCTCCCTGCTCCTGCCCGAGGATCCCAGAGGCAGTATAGGACTTCACGTGGCCGTCCGCAAACGTCAACTGCGTGCGACCGCCGTTCTTGCCGTCCCGAAAATGGCGGCAGAAGACGGGCTTGAGCTGGCTCGGCTGCAGAGCGCTCCCCAACACCAGATCCTGATCGGCCACCAGGGGTGTGGAGAGCCGGACGTCGCGTAGATTGCGGCGCCCCACTGTCGGGTCGAAGGTGTAGCCCCTGTACTTCAGAGCCGGATCGCCTGCCGCCGTTTCGGCGAGCAGTACGGTGCGGCTCGCTTCATCCATTTCCGGGAGGAGCAGCACCCGGCGCGGCGCCTCGACCCCCAGCGGATCGTAGCCCGTGGTGGAATTGTAGCCGATCGGCAGCCACCCCCGACCGTTCCAATCCGCCGCGAAACGGGCCCCCGGCGCACTGGGACAAAGAAATGCACCGGTGTTGCGGACATACGGCTGGATGCTCCCGGTCCAGACACGGTCCGGCGCGCTTGTGGGCGCCGCGTAGTTGGTCACCATCGGCAGTGCCTCGTCGTAATCCTGTGCATACATCAGAATAGCGGACGACAACTGCCGCATATTGGACAGGCAGGTGGTGGCTCGTGCCATCTCTCGTGCCTGCCCGAAGACCGGGAAGAGAACTGCCGCGAGTATGGCTATAATGGCGATAACCACGAGCAGTTCGATCAGCGTGAAGCCGGAGCGGTACTGGCGCACGAATGCTTCCCCCCGGGTGTAAAACCCCACCGCGCGGGCGGGCGCGAACCCGCCCTTTACAGGGAACTACGCGTGCGTCGTTCGCGCGAGGCGCCCGACATCGGGGGCTGCGGCAGCGAGTGAGACCGTTCCTCCAGGAACATCTTGAGGGGAGCCAGGGCCTCATCATCGGCACCGGAAGTGCTCTCTTCGCGGGGCATGGCGACCATCCGCATTGCGGTGGGTTCACTTTCCCCACCAACGGTGATCGGATCAGCGGGATCGGCCGCGATCGCCGCGTTCAACACCGGGTCGCCGGGATGAGTGCGCGGATCAGACGGGCCCTCCGCAGCCGGTGCAGAGCCGGTGCCGGTACTGCCGGTGTCCGGGTCCGGAGTGGCTCCGGAGACTCTCGTCGGAGCTGGGACCGTCTCTGAGAGCAAAGTCGCCGCCGGAGAGGGGGCAGGTCGCGAGCCGGCGGAGCGACGGGAGGAGACGATCCGAGGCAGCGCCGCCGGATCCGAGGCCACGGCAGCAGGCGTGGCTGGGCGTGGGGTCGGGGCGGGCGAACCGGCGAGGTGGTGGAACTCGACGACCGACCCGGTTCCCGAAGCGCTCAACGTCGTGGCGTGAACTGTGGGCACAGGCGCCATGGTCTCGATCGGTTGTGTCCCGGCGCGTGCCTCCCGCAGGGCAGGTGCTTCACGCGCCGGGAGCGTCGCTCCGGGGGAGGCCACGTGGGGACGAGCCTGCAGGTTGGTCGTGACCAGGCCAGCCAGACCGGCGGTCGCGAACGACATGCCGACGAGGCGCGCGGTTTCCTGGAAAGCCGACCGCCGGGGCAACTCCACGGGGGCACTGCCTGCATACATGAGTTGGGTCATGATACGCGAGTGAAGGCCTACGGGCAGTTCCTCAGTCGGCACCAGAGCCGTCAGGTGCTGCACCTGGCGCAGGCGAACCAATTCCCGTTCGCACGGTTCGCACGTGGCTACATGGTGCTCGACTTCCCGAGCCGCCGCGCACGACAACTCCCCGTCCACCAGCGCGGACAGGCGGCTCCGTACTGTTCGACAGTGCATCCTGCTTCCTCCTCGCTACCACTGCGCCCCCTTGCGCAGTGACGCTTCCTGCCGCTATGACGCGTCTTGAGGGAGAAGGTTTCATAATCTATGTCACAGCATCGAGTTTGGAGTGACGACATGATTCCGTGTCGCGTCCCTCTGCTCTCCGATTTGAGTTGCGCGGCGGGATACCAGGCCCCAACGCTCACTTTGTGTCAGAACGCGGCGCCCGGGGAAGCGGGTGTGGAGTCTCCGCACTCTGCTTCGGAGCTCCGCGGCAATCGTTCGACTCGCTCCGAAGCGGGCACGAAGGAGCGCGTTTGGGATGCCGTCCTTCCGGTTGCTGCGACGCAGGATGCCGGCGGGGTTGGCGGAGTGTCCGCCGGCACGCCCATCAGTGCGTTGGAGAGCCGGGTTGTGACGCCTCCTGCTGCCGGGGAAAGGGCCGGAATGTTGTGCGGCTGTGGCGCACCGGCGAGACCCAGGATGAGGGTTGTGTTGCTGAACGTGACCGTTCCCGGCGTGCGGAAGCGATAGACGGCGAGCAACCCACCGACATCGCCATCCGCTTCACCGTGATCCGGCCCTGACGGGGAAGGAGCCGACGCCACGCAGGCCGACCGCTCATCTGGGAAGGCCCAGGCGGTTCGGCGTCTTCCAGCGTCCTGGTTCGTCTTTCGCCGAGGGGGAGCGATGCCATTCACGGTGGGGTTCATCGGGTGCGGGGGGATCTCCGCCCGGCACCTGCGCGGCTTTGGAGAGCATCCGGACTGCCGGTTGGTGGCGGTGGCGGATGTGCGGCGGGAAAATGCTGCGTCACGCGCCGCTGAGTTCGGCGTGGACCACATCTATACCGACTATCGTGAACTCCTCGAGCGGCACGCGCCGGATATCGTGAGCATCAACACCTGGACCGGCACCCACGCGGAGATCACCGTCGCCGCAGCGAGAGCCGGGGTGAAGGGGATCCTGTGTGAGAAGCCGATCGCGCGGGATCTGGCCGAGGTGGACGCGATGCTGGCGGCGTGCGATGCAGCCGGCACGCGCCTGGCGGTGGGGCATCACGCCCGGTTCGAGCCGCGAAACGTCACCGCCCGCCGCCTGATCGCCGAGGGAGCGATCGGCCGACCGCTGCTCCTGCACAACCGGACGGAAGGCGGGCTGCTGAATAATAGCTCCCACGCGATTGATCGGATGCGCTATCTGCTCGGCGATGTGGAGGCGGCCTGGGTGTTGGGGAACGTGGCCCGCAGCACCGATCGCTATGAGCGGGGTGAGCCGTGCGAAGATTGCTGCGGCGCCATCCTGGCGTTCCGGAACGGCGCCCGGGCAGTGCTGGAGAGCGACCTGCCGCGGGCCGATTGGGACGCCCCGTACCAGGTCTACGGCGCCGGGGGAAATCTCTGCTTTGCCGACGCGTTGGAACTGCTGGATGCGCAGGGACGCCGGACTCTGGACCTGGATCCGTCTCCGACACAGCACCAGGAGTTCGTGGCGTGGCTCCGCGGGGAGTGCGAGATGCGCACGGATGTACACGGTAATCGCCACACCGTCGAGATTGAGATGGCGCTCTACGAGTCGGCCCGACGCGGAGGGGCAGTCCAGTTCCCGCTGGAGCCGGGGCCCTCTCCGCTCGTGCAGATGATTGAAGAGGGCCGGCTGGTGGTCACCACACCGGGGCGCTATGACATCCGGGCGAAGCCGTAGGGTATTAGGGTTCCAGGGTTCTGGGGCAACCGGGGTTTCAGGTGTCGGTAACTCGACGACCCGGAACTCTGGAACCCTGAAACCTGAAACCCTAGAAACCTGAAACCCTAGAAGCCTGAAACCTGAAACCCGAGAAACCTACCATGCAGTGGTGTCTGAATACATACGGAACAGGGCAGGATCTGGCCCTGGGGCGACTGATCGAACTTGCCCGCCAGACGGGCTATGAGGGCATCGAGTACTTGATGGACTTCCAGCAGCCGCATGGCGTGGAAGCCGATGCCGCGCCGGATCACCTGCTGGCCGTAAAAGCGGCAATGGATGCCGCGGGGTTAGAAATCGCCTGCGTGACCAGTTGCGCACACTTCCACGACCTGGACGGGGAAAAGCTCGCGGAGAATCGACGCCGTGCCGAGCGCACGATCGCGATTGCGCACGGATGGGGCTGTCCACTGGTGCGCGTGCTGGGGGATCGGGTGCCGGAAGACGAGCACAAAGCGGCCGTGCTGGCGCAGGTCACCGGCTGTCTGCAGGACCTGGCGGATGCGGCACGGCCGCTCGGGGTGCGCGTGTTGTTGGAGATGCACAGCAGTTTCGCCGACCCGGACTACTCGATCCCCCTCGCAGAACGGGTGGCGCGCAGCAACTTCGGGCTCATTTTTAACGGCCAGTTTCGTGGGGGCCGCGCTCCGAATCCGCCCTGGGGAGTGCAGTCGGGAGAGTCGATCCGGGGACTGTACGACCGGTTCCGGCCGCATCTGGTCTCGATGCACGTCCACGCGATGGAACCCCCCGACCAGTGGCCGCACTACCAGGAACTCTTCCGTCTCCTGCGCGCCGACGGGTGGGACGGGTGGGTCTCGCAGGAGTCCGCGTACCGGGGCCCGGACCCGGAGAAGGTGCTGCAACTCTACACCGCACTCTTCCACGCCCTCGCGGAGGGATGAAGGTACTGATCCCCAATGCGCACTAAGACAACCGCGTCCCCTCGAGCCTCCCGCGCGCAGGAAGTGACTGCCGCCCCTCCGAACCTGAGCGATCCGGCACTCTACCTCAACCGCGAGCTGAGTTGGCTCGAGTTTAATGCTCGAGTGCTGGAAGAAGCCCAGGACACGTCCGTTCCGGCTCTGGAACGCGTGAAGTTTCTGGCTATCGTCAGCTCGAACCTCGACGAGTTTTTCATGGTCCGGGTGGCGGGATTGCGGCGGCAGGTGAAGTCATCCACCGTCCATCCCGGCCCGGACGGCCTGACCGCCGAGGAGCAACTCCGCGGCATCGCCGCCCGGTGCCACAAACTGGTACAGGACCAATACGTCTGTCTGATGGACTCCGTCCTGCCGGCCCTGGCGACACACGGGATCCGCCTACGACGCATAGGGGAACTGTCTCCCGAGCAGGCCCATTGGGTGGAGGACTACTTTCATCGCCAGGTCTTTCCGGTCCTGACCCCACTGGCGATTGACCCGGGGCATCCGTTCCCGCACCTCCGAAACCGCAGCCTGAATCTGGTGGTGACCCTCAAGAAGCGGGGCTCCGAGGCGTCGCCATTGTATCTGGGAGTAGTGCAGACGCCCTCGAAGATCCCGCGCCTGGTGCATGTGCCCGGCCCGGGATTTGAGTTCGTGCTGCTGGAAGACGTGATCTGCAGCCAGATGTCGGAGCTCTTTCCTGGGTTGGTGCCGACGGGCTGCTATCCGTTCCGGATCACCCGCGACAGCGATCTGAGTTTTGACGAGGACGACGCCGAGGACCTGCTCGAGCAAATCGAGGAGCAGATCCGGCAGCGAGAATGGGGCGACGCAGTCCGGCTGGAAGTGGCGGAGAGCATTTCCGCAGAGGCGCTCGCGCTGCTGCTCGACGCGCTGCAACTGACCGATCAGGACGATTATCCGGTGCCCGGCCCGGTGAATCTGGCCGACTTCATGGCTCTCTGCCGTCTGCCGGACTACGATCGTCTCAAAGATCCGGCGTACGCGGCGCCGGAGATCCAGACGCTGCATGGGAAGAAGGACCTGTTCGCGGTAATCCGGGAGGGGGATATCCTCCTACACCACCCATATGAGACCTTCCATTCGGTGGTCCGGTTCATCCAGCAGGCGGC
>SXGS01581879.1_pt1 | contig 18678 bp, 18 predicted proteins | sample 3174681 | NCBI WGS metagenome assembly SXGS01 (sample SAMN11356861, study PRJNA531348) | freshwater metagenome | isolation source: freshwater sample F1-80 | place: China: Fuxian Lake, Yuxi | collected 2017-12-25 | reverse complement strand
TGCAGCGATAATGAAGCCGCCCGCCGCCTCAATCAGGCTCGGACCGAACTCTTTCAACTCATCAATAAGTCCCAAACAGACGTTGCCTGATCAGATTCATCCCCCTCCTGCTTCAGGCTCATTTCAGGATTGGAAAGGACTAGCTTCAAACTGGCACCGACGAAGTGAGTTGCGCATACTTCGCACCATACCGGCTTACACCCAAGGGTTGATTTAGTCTTGAGTTCTTAAGCGCCTTTAGTTTGATGTGATGGCCACCCCCCCACGACGTTTAAATTCATTCTTCCGGAATTCCACTCTGTCCGCGTTAACAGCTTCAGTTGCCGAACAGCAGGAATTACTGCGCCGAGTGAGAACCTTGTTGCCGGTAGGCTTGCGTGACCACTGCAAGCATTGCATCAGAAAGAATGACACCTTAATTATCCAAGTGGAATCAGTCGCCCAGGCAACATTGATGCGCTTCCAGGCACCCACGCTCCTCGGACAAATCGCACCAATGGTTGGACATCCCATTCGCGACATTCAAATCCGTAATCTGCCCCCTATTTCCACCGATACGGGGAAACCCGCTGTGGCGCACCATCAATCAAAAATGACGGCGCATCATCTCATCGCGTCGGCAGAAAGCTGTAACTCTGAGGAAATCAAGGCGGCGCTGACAAGGCTGGGGCGCACGCTCTGGAAAACCTAAAGCCGACCACACACCTTAAAGAGAGCACTGTGAGCCATCAAGCGCAGGCCACATACAACCAAGGGGGAGTGCGGCTTGGTTACCGCAACATCCCTTTGTAGTGACGGGTTTCAGACTACCCAGCCGCCGTAACGAGTCGACTGTAGCAAATGGGCAGGGTTTCTTCTTTCTGGAAAGTCACAGACTCCCAAGCGTCTTGATGGCTCAGCAACTCACGCAGCAGCAGATTGTTGAGGCCATGTCCAGATTTGTAACCCGTAAAAGATCCGATAAGGCTGTGGCCGAGCAAATAAAGGTCTCCAATCGCATCGAGAATTTTGTGCTTCACAAACTCATCAGCGTAGCGGAGACCATCTTCATTAAGGACACGGTAGCTATCCACAACGATGGCATTATCCATGCTGCCGCCTAGCGCAAGGCGGCGTTTTCTTAGCGCCTCAATGTCACGCATGAACCCAAAAGTTCGGGCACGACTGACTTCCTTCACAAAAGAGGTAGAGGAAAAATCGATGCTGGCCGTCTGAACATCTTCATTGAACGCGGGATGATCGAAATCAATCGTGAATCCCACCTTAAAGCCCTCATAAGGCTCAAAACTGGCCCACTTGTCACCATCCTGTACCCGGATCGGTTTCTTTATCCGGATGAAGCGCTTCGGAGCGTTCTGCTCCTCAACGCCCGCTGACTGAATCAGGAAAACAAAGGGCCCGGCACTGCCATCCATGATGGGTACTTCCGGAGCGCTCACATCGATATAGGCATTATCAATACCCAACCCTGCCAGCGCGGACAATAGATGCTCAACTGTCGAGACCTTGACGTCCCCCTTGACGAGCGTGGTTGAGAGCGTGGTCTCTCCCACATTCTGGGGAGTTGCAGGTATATCGACCGGCTCAGGCAAATCGACCCGTCGAAAGACAATCCCGGTATTCGGTGCAGCGGGCCTCAGCGAGAGAAAAACCTTCTCACCCGTATGCAAGCCAACCCCGGTCGCCTTGATAATGTTCTTCAGAGTTCTTTGCCTGATCATCAGATTATCTCCTGATCCAATTACTATCTTTCCGGCTTTTTCTAGAGGAAAACAGATCCAGCCGGTCTATGGGGGCTCAAGCCGATAAATCACGAGCCCGTTTTAACAACTAAAACCTGCTTTAACTTCAGTCGGCTTGCCGGCGCAGGAAGGCAGGAATATCCAAGTATTCCAGATCCATTTCCTTTTCTTTTTTCGCTTCGACACGGGGCTCCATCTGCGACTGCTTGCGGGCAACGGCGGGCCTGCGAGTCATCTCGCCATAATCAATCTCACCTGTCTTCTTCGGCACTATTTTCAGAGTGGGTTCACTGGCATAACGCGGACCAGAGAGTCCGGTGGCAACCACTGTCACACGCAGTTCATCGTGCAGGTCCGGATCAATGACGGTACCAATCACGACAGCGGCATCATCGGATGCAAACTCCCGGATGACATTACCAACCTCGTCAAACTCGCCGATAGCCATATCCTCGCCACCAGTGATATTGACCAGGATGCCCCGGGCACCCTGCAGATTAATGTCTTCCAGAAGAGGACTGGCAATCGCCGCTTCCGCCGCTTCGCGAGCACGGTTTTCCCCATGACCGATGCCCGTGCCCATCATGGCTATTCCCATTTCAGACATGATGGTACGAACATCCGCGAAGTCGACGTTGATCAGACCGGGACGGGTGATCAAATCGGCGATACCCTGCACGGCACCCAATAAAACATCATTCGCGGCGGCAAAGGCATTCATGAGACTGACTTCACGTCCCAGCACTGGCAACAATTTTTCATTGGGAATAGTGATCAGTGAGTCAACGAACTGGCTCAGCTCATCAATTCCCTTCTCGGCCAAGTCCTTACGCTTCTTGCCCTCAAACGCAAAAGGCTTGGTTACTACGGCTACCGTAAGAATACCCGCCTCTTTGGCAATCTCAGCGATGACTGGTGCGGCCCCTGTACCGGTGCCACCACCCATGCCCGCTGTGATGAAAACCATATCCGAGCCTTCAAGCACCTCAAGAATCCGATCCCGATCATCCAGTGCGGCCTGACGACCAATATCTGGATTGGCACCGGCACCAAGCCCCTTGGTCAGTGCATTACCCAGCTGAATCACCGAACGAGCCTGCAAACTCTTGAGAGCCTGAGCATCGGTATTGGCGCAAATAAAATCCACACCATCTACCTGGCTGTTCACCATATGATTCACTGCATTGCCACCACCACCACCGACACCAATCACTTTAATGACAGCATTTTGGCTATAGGAATCAACTATTTCGAACTTCATAACTCCACCCCGTTGTAATCAGCTAATCAAAAATTGCCCGTGAACCAGCTTTTCATGCGAGTCCACATCCCCCGAAAACCAGGCCCCACCGACCCATGATGCTCTCCATGCACGTGCTGCTGCTTACCGAACAGCAGCAATCCCGCCCCGGTCGCATAAGCGGGATTGCGCACAACTTCATTGATGCCTGTGATGGCTTGCGGCATACCAATACGAACTGGCACATGGAAAATCTCTTCCGCGAGCTCCACCAAACCCTCAACCCTCGCGCTACCGCCACAAAGAACGACACCAGCGGCAATCAAGTCATCGAAACCGCTACGCCGTAACTCTGCCTGAACAAGCATCAGGAGCTCTTCATAGCGAGGCTCGACAATCTCTGCAAGATTCAGTCGCGAGATCTGGCGGATAGGCCGCTCACCCAGACTCGGCACCTCGATAAGATCCTCCAGACTAGCCAGCTGAGTCAGGGCACAAGCATGATTGATCTTGATCTCCTCAGCGAACTGGGTCGGTGTACGAAGCGCCACCGCAATGTCATTGGTCACCTGATCGCCGGCGATAGGGATCACAGCGGTATGACGTATTGCTCCATCCGTAAACACGGCTATATCTGTGGTGCCGCCCCCGATATCCACCAAGCAAACGCCCAAATCCTTCTCATCCTCGGTGAGGACAGCGGCGCTTGATGCCAACTGTTCAAGAATGATGTCCTCCACCTCAAGCCCGCAGCGACGGATACACTTGACAATATTCTGTGCCGCACTAACCGCGCCGGTCACAATATGCACCCTGGCTTCCAGACGGATACCGGACATTCCCACCGGTTCCTTGATGCCTTCCTGCCGGTCAATCACATATTCCTGCGGCAGAATGTGCAGAATCTTCTGATCCGCCGGGATAGCAACGGCCCGGGCCGAATCAATAACCCGATCCACATCTCCCTGACTGACTTCTTTATCGCGGATTGCAACGATGCCGTGGGAGTTCATGCTCATGATATGGCTACCGGCAATCCCCGCATAGACAGAGTTGATACGGCAACCCGCCATCAATTCGGCTTCATCGATGGCCCGCTGAATCGACTGCACTGTAGTTTCAAGATTGACAACCACTCCCTTCTTGAGCCCTTTGGAAGCATGGGAACCCAAGCCAACCACTGCGATATCGCCCTCTGGATTGATCTCGCCAACGATGCAAGCCACCTTGGAAGTGCCGATATCCAATCCCACGATGAGATTGCGGTCTGTTTTTTTAGCCATGGGTCGAACGCCTGTTATTCATTTTTTTCTTGCAATTCAAAAAATCCAAACTATCTAACCCGACTTAAGTGGCTTTTGCGATTGCTCTTGGGCCGGAGACGTCGTTCCGCCCTCCTCTATCGGCGTTTTCCAAGTGACCGCAAAACCCCTCGGGTAACGCAAATCAACTTTTCTCAACAGCGCCAAACGCTGACCACCCAGCGCAGATAACTCGCCCAACAACCGGTCCACGGCATTTAGAGGGTTCTGACTGCCGAAACAGATTTCGAGACCATCCGACAAAACCACCGTCCAAGCCAATCGATTGCTGAGCTTGAGCGAAGACACGAGTGACCTGCGGGATTCGAGTTTTTTATTCAGATTATCCAGCATCCCCAGCACTTCAACTTCATGTCCTCGGGGGGCATACAGCACCGGTAGATGAGAAAAATCAGCCACTTGACTCGGCAATACGAACACCTCGCCCGACTGTCCCAAGAGGCTGTCACTACCCCAGCGAGCGACCGGGCTCTGCTCGCTAATATTTACCTGAAGCGTGTCTGGCCAAATCCGCGTCACACTCACTGAACCCACCCAGGCCACCTCCGATGCAGCCTGCTCAAGCGCTTTCATATCCACCGTAAGGTAGTTCCCGCGCGCCAGAGGCAAAAGGTGCCGCTCAACCTCCTGGGGGTCGATATTGGCGAACTCACCCTCAATCCGAACATGCTTAATTGGCAGTAATACCTCAACAGGGGATATGAGACTGTCTCGCCCGTGCATCGCCACAAATCCGGCAAGCAGGCCGACCCCCGCCAATAAAGCTACGCCCAAGGAGTTGTTTTTTTTTCTGCGGGGTTTCTGTAGGCCGCGACTCATAATGGATATCAAATCCGGTCAAAACTGGTTTCGAGAATCTGCCAAACCAGATCATCAAATGAAAGACCCGCCTGTCGAGCCGCCATGGGAACCAGGCTATGGTCGGTCATACCCGGCACGGTATTGACCTCAATCAGCCAGGGCTGCCCACTGTGATCGACCATCAGATCCACCCTGGCCCAGCCGTATACGCCAACAATTTCACAGGCCTCTTCTGCCAATTGCTGAAGCCGCCGCTCCTGCTCGGCCAAAAGACCGCAAGGGCAATGATATTGAGTAGTTTCGGCGCGGTACTTGGCGTCGAAATCATAAAAGGTATGGGGGGTTTCAAGACGAATGAGTGGAAGAGGCTTGCCATTCAGGATTGCGGCGGTGTATTCCTTGCCAACAATCCAGGATTCGGCAAAGACATCGCAATTATATAACGACGCGGTGCGCCACGCCTCCTTGAGCTGTTCACGATCCTCAGCCCTGCTCATGCCAATGCTGGAGCCCTCTTGAGCGGGTTTTATGATAACGGGGAAACCCAGTGTTTCCTCACAGATTATTAAATCCTGCTCAGTTCTGATCCGCATCCAGCGCGGCGTAGGCAAATCAGCCCCCATCCAGCATAGTTTGGTCCGTAACTTGTCCATACTTAGGGCGGAAGCCAGCACTCCGCTGCCCGTGTACGGAATCCCCAGAGCCTCCAGCGCACCCTGCAGGACACCATCTTCGCCACCTCGACCATGAATAATATTGAACACCCGGTCAAAGCTTCGCGAACCCCCAGTGAGGGGCTGCGTCATCTGTCGTCCCACATCAAGGCCCACGGCATCGACACCCTTGCTCAGCAAAGACTCTAAAACGGCACGCCCACTTTTCAGCGAAATCTCTCGTTCAGCGGCAGCGCCGCCCATGAGCACCGCGACGCACCCAAATTCGCCGGGATCCTTCACTTGCCGACTCATCACGCCTCCTCTGGTTTGCAACCCACAATTTTCACTTCAGGCACCAACTGAACCCCCTGAAGACGCATGACCTCTGCTTGCACAAACCGCAACAAGCTCTCTATATCGGCCGCACTGGCATCACCCAAGTTGACGATAAAATTCGCATGCTTTTCGGAGACCTGAGCGCCACCGATCGAGTAGCCCTTCAGACCAGAGGCCTCAATAAGTCGAGCGGAAAAATCCCCTTCGGGATTACGAAAGACAGACCCGCAACTCGGCATATTTGTCGGCTGTGTTTCATTGCGACGAGCCAGCAAACCTTTTATTTTCGTCCGACTTACTGTCACATCCCCTTCTTTCAGGGCCAACTCACAGCTCATAAACCATTCGTTCTCGGGGCCTCGAACGCTACGATAACCCACCTGGTAATCGTCCGGACTTCTGTCCCGTAAATGTCCTAGCCGATTCGCGATCGTCACCCGGCTCACCAAATCCCATGTTTCGCCACCGAATGCCCCGGCATTCATGGCCAGTGCACCGCCCATGGTCCCAGGAATCCCCGCAAGAAATTCGGCTCCCACCCATCCCTGCTCGGCGCAGAACTTGGCGACATGGGCGCAAGGCACCCCCGCCTGAACCTCGACCCTGCCCTGCCCAACGAGGGTCATTTGTTTAAGCCGATGACGTGTACAAATAACGGTCCCACTCAACCCACCATCCCGTACAAGCAAATTGCTGCCCAGACCAACCCACAGTAATGGCTCATTGGCTTCGGTCTGTGTTCTCAAAAAAACCAGGAGATCATCCAGGTCTGCAGGGATAAAAAATCGCTCGGCGCGACCACCGGCCCGCCAAGAATTGTGCTCAGCCATCGACTCGTTGAATCGGAGCTCGCCCCGAATCGCAGTACTCGTCATATCAGGGTTGGCTACAGGCGACGTCATTGATCTGTCAAGAAAAGTAATTAGTCATTCGCTCCGGCAATTCCGCCGCCAACTGACCAATGCTACCCGCCCCCAGCGTCAGTACAACATCACCTGGCTCAAGGATACCGGACAGCAAACCTGACAGGTCGCTTAGTTCAGCCACGAAAACCGGTTCGATCTGACCTCGCACCCGTATGGCTCGCGAAAGCGAACGCCCGTCTGCGCCATTGATGGGCTTTTCTCCGGCCGGATACACCTCGGCGAGAATCAGCACGTCGGTTTTTGAAAGCACATCGACAAAATCCTCGAACAAGTCACGCGTTCGACTATATCGGTGAGGCTGAAAAATCATGACCAGACGCCTACCCGGGTAGGACTGTCGCGCAGAGTCCAGAGTCGCCTCAATCTCCCGAGGATGGTGTCCATAATCGTCGACAAAAGTGACAGCTTTTCCACCCAGGGTAATCTCGCCGTTAACCTGAAAGCGTCGACCGATACCCTTGAATTGGCTCAGTGCCCGCTGAATGGTGGCTGGCTCTATCTCCAACTCGTCGGCAATGGCGATAACGGACAAGGCGTTCAGAATGTTATGACGCCCTGGAAGATTTAAAGTCACCTCAAAATCAGAGACCTGGCCTCTTCGGGCCACCTTAAAAATACTGCGCATACCGTCCTGGCGAATATCAAACGCGCGGACATCAGCTTCATGCGTAAATCCATAGGTTTTCACGGGCTTGCTGATTTTAGGCAATATCTCCCGGACCCCCTCATCCTCAAGACAGAGAACTGTCATGCCGTAGAACGGGACATGATGCAAAAACTCGATGAACGTCTGCTTAAGACGATTGAAGTCGCCCTCGTAGGTTTCCATGTGGTCACGATCAATATTCGTGACCACCGCAATCATCGGCTGGAGATGCAAAAATGAGGCGTCGCTCTCATCCGCTTCCGCGACAAGAAATGAACCTCTACCCAACTGCGCGTTCGTGCCTACACTGTTAAGGCGACCGCCAATCACGAAGGTGGGATCAAGCCCAGCCTCTGCCAAGACGCTTGCAGCAAGACTGGTCGTGGTGGTTTTACCATGCGTCCCCGCCACAGCGATACCAAATCGAAATCGCATCAACTCAGCCAGCATTTCCGCCCGAGAGATCACCGGTATCTTTTGTGCTCTTGCCGCATCCAACTCGCTATTGGACCGGTCGATGGCCGTCGAAACCACAACCACTTCGGCACCCTCAACATTGGCGGCTTCATGACCACGATAGATGGCCGCGCCAAGACCGGCCAGACGTCGCGTGGCCGCATTGTCACCCTGATCGGAACCCGAAACCTCGTAACCAAGATTCAGCAACACTTCAGCGATCCCACTCATTCCCGTTCCACCGATACCAATGAGATGGATGCGGCGAATTTTGCTCATGCCATGCTGGCCATGCATTTCGTCGGAAAGCTTCATGTTTTCCTCCCAGACTGTGAGGGATTAAGCGCATTATCGAGACAGATTCCCGCAACGATTTGCGCCGCATCGGGTTTGGCCTTGGCTCTGGCCTTTTGCGCCATATCGACAAATTTTCCGGGCGATTCAAGCAGGCTCGCAAGCACAGAGGCGAGACGCTCAGGGGTTAACTCCGTTTGTGGCATCAGAACGACCGCTCCGGCATCAGCAAGATAGTGCGCGTTTTTCGTCTGGTGATCGTCGATAGCATGCGGATAAGGCACCAGCACTGCGGGCAGCCCGGCGGCGGCCAGTTCACTAACCGTCATGGCACCGGATCGGCAGATCGCAAAATCCGCCCACCCATAAGCCTCTGCCATATCTTCAACAAAGGCGCTTACGTCTGCCGTAAGTCCCGCCGCGCTATAACGGCCGGCCGTATCAGCACGCATAGCCTCGCCAGTTTGATGGCGGATATTCAGAGGATGGCTTAATTTAGCCAGAGCTTCGGGCACGACCTCATTCAGTGCTTGCGCACCAAGACTGCCGCCAACCACCAAAATGTTAAGCGGATGGCCAGGCGACCACACCATCGGCCTAACCGGCAGTGCCGCAATTTCAGATCGGAGCGGATTACCCGTAAAGCTTGCGCTTACCCTACCGGGAAAACTGCCAGGGAACGCCTCAAGCACTACGGTGGCCCGCTTGGCCAACCACCTATTCGTGGTACCCGGCACGCAGTTTTGCTCATGCAGAACCAGGGGGATTCCCAAAAGGGTGGCAATCAGTCCCCCAGGCCCCGACACAAATCCGCCCATACCCAGCACCACATCGGGCTTAACCCGACGGAGTATCGACGCAGATTGACACAATGCACGCAGCAGCATGAATGGAGCCTTCAAGGTATCCCGCCAGCCTTTGCCACGGAGACCGGCCACGGATAGCCACTCCACCGGGATGCCCGTTGGCGGAATCACTCGCGCCTCCAACCCCCTGCGGGTTCCCACCCAGACGACCTCATGGCCATCCCCCATCAATTCACGAGCTACCGCCAAGGCAGGGTAAACATGCCCACCGGTGCCACCCGCCAAAATCATTACACGCTTGCCCATGTCGCCTTCACTCTGGGTTTTGCTGTCACGGCGGCGATTGACTCACTATGCACTCTGAACAGGATTGCCAGCGCAGCACACATCACCATAATGCTGCCACCACCATAGCTCATTAAGGGCAGCGTGAGTCCTTTGGTGGGCAACATGCCCATGTTCACTCCCATATTGATGAACGCCTGCAAGCCGAACCAGATCCCGATACCGTAGGCCAAAAAAGCCGAGAAACGTGTTCCGGACTTTTCCGCCAGCTGCCCAATTACAAAGGCTCTCCATACCAGAATCATGAACAGCAGGATCACGGCAGTCGTCCCCATGAATCCCAATTCCTCACCAATCACTGAAAATAAAAAGTCCGTATGCGCCTCGGGAAGATAGAACATTTTCTGAATACTAGAACCCAGCCCCACTCCACTCCACTCCCCCCGCCCGAATGCGATCAATGCCTGGGTCAGCTGAAAATCGCTATTAAGAGGATCATCCCAAGGGTCAAGAAAGCTAAGCACACGCCTGAGCCGGTATTGTGCGGTCATGATGAGGATGGCACCCGCCCCAATAAAAATGGCAATCAAGGTACCGAACTGCCATAAACTGGCGCCCGCCAGAAACAGCATTCCCAGCGCCACCGACATGATCACCGCTGTCGCTCCGAAGTCAGGCTCCTTCAACAGCAATAGTGCGGCCACCCCCAACAGGAGGAATGGCCGAAGCATACCTTGATAGGAACTCCTGACCACATTGATATGCCGATCAATAAAGCTGGCCATATAGATGACGGCGATGAGCTTAAACACCTCAGACACTTGAATTCTCAGGCCTAACAAGTTGATCCAACGAGAGCTGCCATTTACCACCTTGCCGATACCCGGAATAAGGACGAGCAACAGCAACAGCAAGCCAACAAAAAAGAGTTGCAGGGAAATTTTGCTCCAGGCGTCGAGCTTGATCGAGGCGGTAAAACAGCCCACCACTAGGCCCAATGCAATGTGCATGAGTTGGTGCCTGGGAAAATAGAAACTGTCATCCGCCATCCTGTCACCAAGGTGAAGAGAGGCAGATGCCACCATGACGTAACCAAAAAGAAGCAATGCGAGCGAGGTTACTAGCAGCAATGTGTCAATGTAAAAACGGTTACCCCGCCATTGCAACACCAAACCGCGACTCGCCGGCGACATGACAGCACTCACTAGACCAGCCTCCTCACTTCCTCACTGAAAATTCGGCCCCTTTCCTGGTAATCCTTGTACTGGTCCAGACTCGCACAAGCGGGAGCCAACAGGACGACATCTCCCGATTCTGCCAAGTCACTAGCGGCCTTGACAGCCTCGCACATATTCCCCACACGAACGGTTTCCACCAAATCCTCAAGCGCGGACTGTAGCCGTGGCGCATCAAGTCCCATCAAGACAAGGGCTTTTACTTTTTCTTTCACCACCGAACGCAGAACACTGAAGTCAGCGCCTTTCCCGTCGCCCCCGGCAATCAGGACAACGGGTTGATCCATCCCCTCAAGCGCAGCGATACAGGCACCCACGTTGGTCGCTTTGGAGTCATTGATCCAACTGATACCGCCATGATCGCTTACCCATTGCGCACGGTGATCCAGCCCCTCAAAAGATTTCAACACCGCCACCATGGCCCGGCGAGACAAGCCCACCGCATCCCCCAAAGCCAGCGCGGCAAGGGCATTCGCCAGATTATGTCGCCCATGCAATCGGATCCCGCTCCGCGCCATGACGGGATCACCCCGACAGACCAGCCACTCTTCGCCCTCGATGACCTTTAGCCCGTAGTCGCAACAATCACTTTCCAGGCTAAACCAAACCGTTTTGCGATCAGGCTGTAGCATGTCAACAACCATAGGGTCATCCCGATTCAACACCATCAACCCATGACCATTGAAGATTCGCCGCTTCGCATCGGCATACGCCTGCAAATCCGCATAGCGATCCAGATGATCGGGACTAATATTGAGAACAGTGGCCGCTATCGGCTTGAGAATATGTGAGCTTTCCAATTGAAAACTCGACAATTCGAGAACATATAAATCGACGCCATCCTCCAGCAGATCCAGCATTGGGGTACCGAGATTGCCGCCAACATGAGTCTTGCGGCCGTCGGCCTCGGCCATCAAGCCCACCCATGTGGTTACCGTGCTTTTGCCATTCGCCCCCGTAATGGCAATCACCGAAGCCTGGGCCATATGGGCGAACAAATCGAGATCACCAAGGACAGGAATACCTCTTCGTTCCGCCGACTGAATCAGTGGCTCATTCAACGAAATACCAGGACTGACAATGAGATGGGTTGCGGCTTCGAACGAGGCCTTCTGAAATCCGCCAAGAAACACGGCGGCATCTGGAAAGGCTTCCCTCAATTCGTTGATGAAAGGAGGGGCCTCCCTCGTGTCGGTTACGGCAAATCGAATACCCTGACTGCCCATGAATCGTGCGATGGAATAACCGGTTTTGCCTAATCCTACGATCAGCGCAGCAGATTTTTCATCAAACGATAGCTCTTTGAGAGGATTCACACGGGGGACACCAGGAGCCGAGACCAACATCGCGTTATCTCAGTTTGAGCGTAGCCAGTCCGCACAATACCAAGATCACGGAAATGATCCAGAAACGGACAATAACGCGTGGTTCAGGCCAGCCTTTAAGTTCAAAGTGGTGGTGAATGGGGGCCATGCGAAAAACTCGACGGCCGGTAAGCTTGAAAGAAAGCACTTGGATCATTACTGACAGTGTCTCGACGACAAAAATCCCGCCCATCAACATCAATACAATCTCCTGCCTTACTAGTACCGCAAGAATCCCAAGCGCAGCACCCAGGGCAAGTGCGCCCACATCGCCCATGAATACCATGGCAGGGTACGCATTGAACCAGAGAAAACCCAGACCCGCGCCAACCAGTGCACCACAGAAAATGACCAGCTCTCCCGCGAGCGGTAAAAATGGGATACCCAGATATTCTGCAAATACGGAATTGCCGGCAACGTATGCAAAAATAGCCAAGGCACCGGAAACCAGTACCGTTGGCATAATGGCAAGCCCATCCAAGCCATCGGTCAGGTTGACCGCATTACTGGTGCCGACGATCACGAAGTAGGTCAGTACTGGATAAGCCAGACCCATACTCCAGGCAAACTGTTTGAAGAACGGGATAATGAAGGTCGTCTCAGCAGGAACCGTAGCCGAACTATAGAGAAAACTCGCCGCCGCCACTCCAAATATCGATTGCCAAAGATACTTATGCTTGGCAGCCAGTCCTTTGCTATTCTGAAGCACCAGTTTCTTGTAGTCATCGACGAAACCGATAACACCGAAGCCCAGGGTCACCAGCAACGCCACCCAGATATAACGATTACCGAGATCGGCCCAGAGCAACGTACTCAGCGCCACAGCCACCAGAATCAGCGCGCCCCCCATCGTCGGCGTCCCGGCTTTGGAAAAATGGCTTTGTGGACCATCATCCCGAACGCTCTGCCCTATCTTGTACTTGCTCAATTGCCGAATCATGGGGGGGCCAACCACAAACGAAATCAACAGAGCCGTGAGAATTCCGAGAATCCCTCTGAACGTCAGATACTTGAAAACTCGAAATCCGTCGTAATACCCCGATAACCAATCCGCCAAAGTTAAAAGCATGAAACCCCCATTGTTACGGTTCCTTTCACTAGTGGATCATACTGGACACGGTCTTCTGGACGCATCGTTTTCGCTGGGTTGCCGCCCGTGATCCGCTTAGCATCAAACGTCATGAGCAGTTGCACCTTGACTGCAACTGATTTAGAACTTCACCCACCACTTTACGGTCGCTGAACGGATATTTAAAGCCACCGATCTCCTGGCTGTCTTCATGCCCCTTACCTGCCACGAGGACAAGATCATCGGGCGCCGCAGCCTCCAGCGCAAAGTGTATGGCCCCGCGCCGATCCCTAATAATCGTGGCATTCTGACGGTTAACCCCCTCAAGAATTGCGTGAATTATACCTTCAGGGTCTTCACTTCGGGGGTTGTCGTCGGTGATCACCAGCCGATCTGCCAGGCTGTCCGCAATAGCCCCCATCTGGGCCCTTTTTCCCCGATCCCGATCCCCGCCGCAGCCAAAAACTACCCAAAGCATCCCTGAGCAATGTTTTTTCATGGATTCAAGTACCGAAGCCAGCGCATCCGGGGTATGGGCATAGTCAATTACTGCGCTTCGCCCACCGATAAGGATATTTTCCATGCGACCTGGCACAGCCGAAACTGACGCCAATGCTTTCACTGCCTCGGAAAACGCAAGCCCCAAACTGAGCAAAACTGCCAGACTGGCGGTCAAGTTTTCCACATTGAAATCACCGAATACCGGGGCTTTTATGCTGGCCGACTGCCCCTCATAGTGGACGGTAAACTCAACACCGTCGGGCTGATGCCTCACCGAACCGAATCTGAGCAGTGGAATATCAAAATCAGGCTGGCATTCATCGGAACAGAAACCTAAAACCTTTACACCCTCTCGTGTCCGCTGAACGATCGATGTCGCCATGGCATCTTCAGCATTCAAAACCACGAACTCCAGACCAGGAGAGTCCATCAGCAAGAGCTTAGCCTCCAGATAGGCCTCCATAGTCTGATGGTAATCCAGATGATCTCTGGACAAATTCGTGTAAAGCGCCCCCCTGAAATGCACCCCATTCAACCGACCCTGAACCAAGCCGTGAGATGACGCCTCCATGGCCACATAATGGTAGCCATCAAAATGGAGCGCATGCAGAATACGATGAACTTCTATCGCGTCTGGTGTGGTATGCGTGGTCAAACCTAGCTGACCCGGCGACCCCCAACCCAAGGTGCCAATCACTCCGGCCTTGGTGGTAGCGCCAAGTGCCGCAGCCAAAAAATGACTGCAAGAGGTTTTGCCGTTGGTTCCGGTAATTCCGATCACGCTCATTGCCTGTGATGGGTAATCAAAGAAACGATCGGCCAGTATGCCCAGCTTTTGATCAAGCCCCTCCACAGCGACTGAAGGGATCCCGTGATCCAATATTTTCATAAACAGCTCCGCGCCAGCCGGATCGTAAATGATACCGGTGCAACCGTTATCTATCGCTTGAGCCGCGTGCTGCAAACCATGACTATGATGGCCTTTCAACGCAACAAAGAGGTCACCCGCTACAACTTTTCGACTGTCGAGCTGAAGACCACCCACCTCAACATCCGGAACCTGGGGCAGATCGCCATACCCTGAGAGAAGATCACTCAAGGAACGTCGCATACCCGATTGGATGGTAGTCCCGGAAGTCACGCAGTCTGACCTAACGGGCCGCCATCATTGGGGGCAGCGGCTGGTCGGGCGCTATATTGAGCACACGCAACGCTTCCTGCACTACTTTGGAAAACACAGGAGCCGCCACGACACCGCCGTAATACTCACCCGCTGAAGGCTCATCAATCATAACAACCGCAACTACACGAGGGTTGCTAGCAGGTGCAAACCCCGCAAACACCGCGTTGTATTTCGAACTCGTGTACCCTCGGGCACCCAGTTTTTTGACCGTCCCCGTCTTGCCCGCAACGCGGTAACCAGGTATGGCCGCCTGTATAGCGGTCCCTTCCTTGGATACAACTTTTTCCAGCATGTCACTCAGTGACGCCGCTGTTCTTTCTGACATGATTCGATGAGCATCGCCATCCTGCCCTCTGCTCACTAAACTCGCCATAGGCATGACTCCGCCATTTGCAATCGCGGTATATGCCCTCGCCAGTTGTAGCGCCGAAGTTGAAACGCCATAGCCGAATGAAAGCGTGGCTTGTTCAAATGCACTCCAACCATGATAGTCGGACAAACGTCCCCTTGCCTCCCCCGGATAGCCGGTCTCCAGCGGCTGGCCAAAACCGAGATTGTGATAGAAGGCCCAAAATTTCCGTGGTGGGACACTCAGCGCAATTTTGCTGGTTCCAACGTTACTGGACTTCTGTATGACCTTGGTGACATCCATCGCGCCATAGCTGTGGACATCCTTAACCACATTAGTCCCGACATGCATGACTCCCCCATGAGTATTGATCATGGCGTGGGGGTGGGTAAGCCCGAGCTCAAGCGCACACGCTACGGCGAATGGTTTCATGGTGGAACCTGGCTCGAACAAATCAGTAATAGCCCGATTTCTGGAAATATCCGGTGACACTTTGCCTCGACTGTTCGGGTTGAAAGCAGGCTGATTTGATAGAGCCAACACTTCCCCTGTCCGCACGTCTAGCATGACCAAGGTGCCCGAACGGGCCCGATGATGCGCCACGGCAGCCTTCAACTCCCGATGGGCTATGTATTGCAATCTTGTGTCGATGCTAAGCGCTAAATCCTGTCCCGGCAAAGGTTGGCGCACATCCTCCATCTTCTCGATGATGCGCCGCTTACCATCCCTGACCGCTCTTCTGGCGCCATCAACTCCTCGCAGGGAACTATCAAACACCAACTCCATCCCCTCTTGACCTTTGCCGTCGACATTGGTCAGACCCACAAGGTGGGCAGCCACTTCACCGGTCGGATAGTACCGCTTGTACTCACGTTCCGCATATACTCCAGGTAAAGCCAGACCTAAAGCCGAGTCCACTTGATCGGGGCTCATTTTGCGTTTCAGATAGGCGAACGCTCGGGTGTGGTCTTCACCTACTCGCCCCATTACTTCGTCGACCTTTAGGCCAAGATGATCAGCGAATGCTTTCAGTCTGTCGGCAGGAATGTCAGCATTCAGAAATTCTTTAGGGTTTACCCATATCGATTTGACTGGGGTACTGACCGCCAGCAACTCGCCATTCCGGTCAGTAACACGGCCACGGTGCGCAGGGATAGGCATGACGCCAACATGGCGCAAATCCCCCTGATGTTTGAGAAACTGCTTGTCTAGGACTTGCAGATAACCTGCGCGCCCTATCAACACAGTGAGTGAAGCCAGAAGAACACCCAACAATGCGCGCCAGCGCATACTGTAGTCCTGACTGGTTTGCTTGGGACGAATAATCAGCATGATGGCTACCACATCAAGGTTGAATGGAAATTATGGATGACGGATCTGGCAAGCCCATGCCTAACCGTCCGAGAGCTTCTTTTTGGATACGCTCACGCTCAGCCCATCTGTTTTGCTCAAATTGCAATTGCCCTAACTCCTCGTCAGCGGCTTCGTTAATTTGCTGAATTCGCTGGACTTCAGAGAATAAAAGTCGCGTACGGTATTTCATGTGGACCACCCCCAAAGCTGATGCAACAGCGACTGCCACCAAAAGCAAAAGCATCTTTATCATTTGTTTTTTTCCGCGACCCTCAACACGGCGCTGCGTGATCTAACATTCGCTCGCAACTCCGACGCACTTGGTTTGATAGGCTTACCCACCCGACGCAGCTGAGGCAACTCCGGTTGTCGGACAAAATGACGTAGATCCCCTGCGCACCAACCCCGCTCCTGGTCTCTCATAAAGCGCTTAACGATCCGGTCTTCCAAAGAGTGGAACGAGATTACCGCAAGCCGCCCACCCGGCCTTAACACCTCCAACGCCTGCACCAGCCCGGATTCCAACTCAGCCAACTCGCGATTAATCATGATTCGGATGGCCTGGAAACACCTTGTCGCAGGGTGCTTGCCCTTCTCGCGTGTAGGCACCGCCTCCTCGATAATCCTGGCCAATTCGCCCGTACTTATGACTGGCGCCCTAACCCTCTGCGTCACTATCGCGTGCGCAATCCTTCTCCCGTAGCGCTCCTCTCCGTACACATGGAGCACGCCGGCCAACTCCTGCTCCGAGACCCTGGCAAGCCATTCCGCTGCGGTTTCTCCCTCAGCCGTATTCATGCGCATGTCCAATGGACCATTTCGCATAAAGCTGAATCCCCGCTCTGGCTGGTCGATCTGCGGCGAGGACACCCCTAAGTCCATCAGTACGCCACCAACCTTGCCTAACCAGCCGTAACGCTCCACCTCAGCCTTGAGACTTGCAAAACTCGTGTGCACCAAGCTAAATCGGCTATCTGTGGCTAGTGCTAAGGCCTCAGCCGAGCAAGTGGCCTCAAAATCCTTATCAAAAGCCAGCAAGCGACCATCAGCTTCCAATCCCATCAAAATCGCTTGACTGTGCCCACCCCGGCCAAAAGTGCAATCAACCGCGACATCGTTCGCACTCAAACAAAGACCATCAATGGCTTCAGACAGCAGTACCGGCTGATGAGCGAAGATATTTTCGAACTCCATTAAAACGACAGCGCCCCCAGCTCGGGAGACAACTCATCCTCGTCCGACTGCTCCTGATCTATCCACTCGTCACGAGCGCCAATCCAGCTTTCCTCATCCCAAATTTCAAACTTGTTGCCCTGACCAATCAGAGCCACTTTCCGCTCGAGCCCAGCAAATCGGCGAAGGGGTTCAGGGATGAGAAATCGCCCCTGGGCATCCATTTCGCACTCGGTGGCGTGGCCTATCAGAAGACGCTGAAGTCGCTTGGCTTTTTTGTTGAGCGCTGGGAGCTTGACCAACTTGCGCTCAATTTCCTCGAATTCTGGCAATGGGTAGAGCAGCAAACATTTATCGAGCCCCACGGTGACCACGATCTGGTTGTCACAGCAATCACCCAATTCGACACGATAGCGAGTCGGCACAGCCAACCTGCCTTTGTCATCAAGATTGATTGCACTGACACCCCGGAACATTTACCCCTCCAAAATCCACTTCATTCCATTATGCCCCACTTTTCACCACCTTCCGCGAATATAGGAAGCCTGCTCGAACAAGTCAAGCCCATAATGAAATTCATCCAGAAAACAGGTGACGCAAGAGAAAGAGCCTGTGACTGGAGCACTGAGGCAAAGCGCAAGAAGGAGAAGTTACAAAGCGAACAGAAGCCCCCAGATGAGGCTGAAATAACCGGAAAAGCTGAACAAGAAATTGCGGCTCAAGCGGGTAGCGCCTGAGTTACTTCATGATGAATAGTGACGAAAAAACAGGAACGGAGAGACTTGGCCGAGCGCTCCCCACCTAGGAGTCTGTCGGACTTTCGATCCTTAAGGCAGCCGATGCCATAAAATATAGGGCATCCAGGGCCGCCACCGAATTATTATTATGGGTCGCTTCATTCCTTTTTCGCGAGAGCAACGCTACGTTCTGCCTCCCTCGAT
>SXGS01364843.1_pt1 | contig 18679 bp, 3 predicted proteins | sample 3174681 | NCBI WGS metagenome assembly SXGS01 (sample SAMN11356861, study PRJNA531348) | freshwater metagenome | isolation source: freshwater sample F1-80 | place: China: Fuxian Lake, Yuxi | collected 2017-12-25 | reverse complement strand
GCGGGTGAAATCGGACAAGGAGCCGTTCACGGTGGCCAGGCAGCTCTCGCAACCGCCGCCGCCACTGGCGCACTCGGCGGGTGCCAGTTCGAGCGACCAGCACTGCAACACACCAGCATCGCCGGCCACGGTGTCTTCAGCCAGCAGTCTCCAATTGCCGCCGGACGGTTCGCCGATGAAGTCGGCGAGGTTGCCTTCGGGCGCGAAGGTGCCGGCGAAGGGCGCGGCGGCGGCGGTGATTTTCGTCGCGGCATCGTCATCGAACGTCGTGCGGCTGGAGCAGTTGTTGCCGTAGTTCGCGGCGTTGCCGCCCTGGTTGGCCGCGAGCACCACTTCCGTTCCCGAAGGCGAACGCAGGCGGAAACGCAGGTCGCCCGCCGCCGGATGGCTGGCGTGAAACGACACGCGGACTTTGCCAACGCGGAAGCTGTCCGCGACCGGCAATTGCGAATTCAACGACCCGAGATCGGGAATCAGTTGCGCACCGTTGCCGCTGGGGAAGGTGCTGAAATCGCCGGGGCTGCCGGTGGGCAGCGTGACCGGGATGGCGAAGTGCCCGTGCGCGGCAGTGTCCAGCACGAGATGGAACTCGGCGTTTTGTCCGCACGGCCAGGTGGGCGAGCTGCGAATCTGGAACGCCGCGCGGTTCGTGCGGAAGCCGAGCGCGGGGATGTTCCCGTACGAGCCTTCGCTTTGGGTGGCGACGATGCCGTCCCAAATCGAGTGCAGGTGGGCGCCGACCACGTTCACGCCGGCGGCGGTCGCGTTTTCCAGCGTCAGGAACAGATGATTGCACTCGTCGGGATCGATGCGCCCGTTGCCATTGCCGGCTTCGACCCGCGCGCCGCCGAGGCGCAAGGGCAGTTCGCCGACGGTGAGCGTGGCATTGTTGCCACCGGAACCCTTAGCGTAGGACAGGTTCAGTGGGATGTGGTTCAGGACCAGTTGCGCCCCTTCAGGCAAGCCGTTGAACGTGCCGGTGGCTAGGCCGGCGGATTCCTTGAAGACGACTCCAAACATTTTGCCCGCGATCGGTGCATAGCCGAGTGAGACATCCAATGTGGCCCCGGTCAGGTCCACCGCACCCAGGACAAAAAGGGAGTCGTGGTCAGACAAATAGTTAGGGCCGTTGAGTTGCACGACATAGTGGGAACCTGGCTCGAAGTCCACGCTGGCCGCCTTCAACGACCCCACGATCTGCCCCGATGGACTCCCCGGCGTGAGGGTACCGTGGACGGTGAGATCCCCTACTTCGCCGCGGCCGCCGAGAGTGCCGGCCGCTTGCACGATTACATCACTCGACGGTTGTTCGCCTTCGACAATCAACGTGCCTGCGGTGACAGAGGTGAAGCCGGTGTAGCTGTTGGTGCCGGCGAGCGTGAACGCGCCCCCGCCCCGCTTGCGCAACGCGCCGTTGCCGGAGATCACTCCGCCAAAAGTGGTCGAGGCATCGTTTTCGCCCGTCTGCAATTCGACCAGGGGGCCCAGCAATTCCAACCGCCCGAAGCCGGACAGTGAGCCGATGGTGTCGTCCCCGAGGACGCGCAACGCGCCCGAGGCGTTGATGCTGACCGGGGCCAGATTGGCGATCTGCGAAGGCGCGACGGCTTCAACAATGTCCGCCTCCGGCCCGCCAACGCCATCGCCCACGATCAGCGCGCCAGGGATCGCGCGATTGGCGCCGCCCGCGCGTTCGAGCCGCAGCGTGCCGGCGTTGACGTGCGTTGCGCCGCCGTAGGTGTTCACCGCGGTGCCGGCATATCTCAGGAGCCCGGGGCCGACCTTCGTGAGGCCGACGGCGCCGGTGATCGCGCCGTGGACATGCAACTCGCTGTTGGTGCGCACGTCCACGACGGGTGTTTGTAGCAACGAAATGTCCCCGGTCCAGGTGTTGATGCCGTAATTGCGCAATGCGCCCGCGCTGCCCTGGCCGGTGGTGTTGAGCACCAGCGTCTCGTCCTCCACCTCGATGCCGCCGCTCAACACGAAGAGCGAGTCGCCGGTGACACTTGTGAGCGCAGCGGTCGAGCCTAGCGCGTGGTCGTTTGAAACGTGCAACTCGCCATCCTGCACGGTGAACGCGCCGGTGAATGTGTTCGAGGCAGTGAGGCTCAGGTCACCGGTGCCGCTCTTGAAGATGTTCGCCGTGCCGCTGATGCGCGCGTGGATGACCAGATCGGGCGAGTCGCCGGAAACCCCGCCCGTTTCGGCCACAACGATGTTGCGCGCGCCCGTGCTGACGCTCAACGCGCCGTCAATCGTGCTGATGCTGCCCGTGAGCGCGAAGCCCGCATTCGCCGCGATGTCGCCTGTTACGGTCAGCAAGCCGACGCCGGTCTCCACATCGCCGCCGCCGTTCAAGGTCAGGCCGGTGATGGCTTCGTTGAAGCCGTTGAGATCATACAGGCTGCCCGCGTTCACCGTCACCGCACCGCCCACGTTGCCCCCATGCTCATGCCGCGCGGTAGCCGTGGAACCGCCGCCGCCAGGCGCGCCACTTGTGCCGATGACGAGATTGCCGGGAGCAGCGACGCCCGATGTCTTGCTCAACAGCAACAGGCCGGCCTCTGCGATCAGATCACCAGCGAAGGTGTTCGCGGAGTTGCCTGCCAGTTGCAGTGTGCCGCCGCCAATCTTTTTCAACGGCCCGTCGCCGCTCACCACGCCTTCGATGCCCAGGCCGCTGCCGAAGGGGACGTTGATGGTTGCGGGTGCATCGAGTGTCACAGTGTATTGGATGACCGCGCTGCCGGCGACGCGCAGGGCGGCGTTGGTGCCGCCGATGCCGGCGCCGGACAACGTGAGGTGTTCTTCGAGCGTGTCCACCCCATGCTCCAGCAGCAACTGGGCGTTGGCGAAGACGGCGGTGGTGCCGTTGGCGGTGCCGAGCGCGGTGTCGTTGCCGGCGTTCAACTGGCCGCCGTTCACGTAGGTCGTGCCCAGATAGGAATTGGTCCCGCCGAAGCGCAACGTGCCCGCGCCGGTCTTCGTGATGTGAGCGATGAAGCCATCGATGTTCGCGCGCACGTCGAGGTCGATGGGCAGCGAACCTTCGGCCACGGAAAACGTGCAGTGGCCTCCAAGAAACACCAGACCGTTGATCACAGCGTTGTCTGGCGAGGCCAGCGACGCCACATTTCCGCCCAGCGTCAAGGTGCCAGTGCCGGTGTGAATGACGCCGCCTTTCAGCGTGATGTCGCCCAGGGTGTCATGGTGGCCGTTGAGATTGAGCGTGGCGTCTTCGTTGATGGTGACCGCGGTGGTGTTGGCAATCTGATGCTCGAAGTGCGCCGTCGCCACGACCGTGCCGCTACTGTTGCCGAGAATGAGATTTCCTGGCACGGCGATGCGGCTCTCCTGCGTGAGCGGGACGATGCTGATGGTTTCAAACTTGTTCATCGCCAGCGTGCCGGACGCGATGGTGAGCGCGCCGGAAAACGTGTTGGCTTCCGCGCCGGACAAGGACAGTTGCCCGACGCCGCTCTTGCTCACGTTGCCCTGCCCGTTGATCGCGCCGCGCACCGTGAGATTGCCGAAAGTGGCGAGGCTCAGGTCGGAGCCATTGAGTGCGATGTCCGAATTGATGGTCAGCCCGCCGCCCAACGCGACGCTGAACAATTGCGGGCGCCCCAGGGTGATGGAGTCGAGACTGATCGTGTTGGGCGCGCCATCATTGAGCGTGACGCCATTGGAGAGCGTGATACTTGAGCCGCGCAGGATGTAGCCGCCGCCCGCGCCGTTGAACTCAATTGCGCTCAGGCGCAGGCCGGGAATGTTGTTGGTGTTGAGCAACCGCGCCGCGCCCGCCGGAAAGACGAGCGTGTCGCCGTGCGCGGGGACGGCTATGCCGCCCCAGTTGTCGCGCAGATTCCAGTTTGCACTGGAAGCGTGGCCGCCGCTCCAGATGCGCGTGGCGGCGTGGGTGGAATTGATTCCAAACCAGGCGAGAAAGATCCATGCGAGGCTCAACGCGAAGAATTGATAGGCACGTCCCAGCGCCGCCTTGCGGACCGCGGCGTCTTGTCTCCACAACCCGATGCGTCGTGGAGTCGTGCTCCGGGTGCTGGTGTGGCGGTTGGAAGAGTGTGTGAGATCGGTTGAGGTTGCCGGGCCAGTGAGCAATGCCGCCGCCTCGATCGGGGGACTATTCTGTTTCATGGTGATGTCGTTGTTCTTTCGCGCCTTGGTTCAGGGCGCTTTTGCCTGTTGAACCGGCTCTCCCATGTCATTAAGAATTCAGAAGGCGACGTTAGTGAGCCGCCGGCAAAGCCGCTGAAGTGATGAGTGAAAGCCCCAACAAGCCCGCGTCCGATCCGGTGTTCGTTTCCACCCATTGGAGCGTGGTGCTGCGCGCGGGCCGGTCGGATTCCCCGGAGGCTCTCGCGGCGTTGTCAGAACTGTGCCGGAGCTACTGGTTTCCCCTCTACGCCTATGCGCGACGCCAAGGCTGCGATGTCCACTCCGCGCAAGATTTGACCCAGGAGTTCTTCAGCAAACTGATCGAGAAGAATTATCTCAACGTGGCCGACCGGCGGCGCGGCAAGTTCCGTTGGTTCCTGCTCACCGCGTTCAAATGTTTCCTAGCCAACGAATGGGACCGCACGCAGGCCCAGAAACGCGGCGGGGGAAAACAGATCGTTTCCTTCGACGGCATGAGCGCCGAGGAACGCTACCTCCACGAGCCGGAGGACACCGCAAGCGCCGACCTGCTCTACGACCGACGTTGGGCTGCAGACCTGCTTGAAGGCGCGAGGGCGAAGTTGCGCGCGGAATACGTGGAGTCGGACAAGGCCGAGCGGTTCAGTTATCTTGAGGCCTATCTTCCGGGCGGACAAACCACGCTGAGCCAGGCGGAGGTCGGCGCTGCGCTCGGCTTGACCGAGGGCACGGTAAAGCAGGAAGTCTTCAAAGTCCGCCGCCGCTTCGGTGAACTGCTGCGCGAAGCAGTGGCCCAAACCGTTGCGCATCCAGACGAGGTGGACGAGGAAATCAGCTATCTCATTGATGTCGTCTGTCGGCGGTGAAATGGCGGCTCAAGCGCTAACCTGCCGCCAGTTTTGCTTAATCATTCGATAGAACCTTGCGCACATGTCTCTGAAACAAACGCCCGATCTGAACGAATACGCCATGGCTGAACATGCGCTTAAGTATCTGGCACTGGCGGATCGCATTCCGCACCGGACGGAAGGCGAGGCTGTTTTGCTGGAGTTCATCCCCAGGACTGTCAGGCGCATTCTTGATCTGGGCACCGGCGACGGCCGCTTGCTGGCGTTGCTTCGGATAGAACGGCGCGAGTCGGAAGGCGTCGCGCTCGATTTTTCCCCCGCGATGCTGGCCGCCGCTCGTGAAAGATTTCGCGGAGAAGACAAGGTTCAGGTGGTGGAACATAACCTCGACGTCTCCCTGCCTGATCTCGGTTCATTCGACGCGATTGTGTCGAGCTTCGCCATTCACCATTGCACAGATGAACGGAAGCGAACGCTCTACGCCGAGATATTTGCCGCGCTGGCACCGGGCGGCGTGTTCTGCAACTTGGAGCACGTGATGCCAGCGACCGGGGACTTGCACGCGAGATTCTTGCGCCAGCTTGGCATCAAGGAAGCAGACGAAGATCCCTCCAACAAACTTCTCGACGTGGAGACGCAGTTACGGTGGCTGCGCGAGATTGGTTTCCAAAACGTGGACTGCCACTGGAAGTGGCTGGAACTGGCACTTCTTGGCGGAACAAAGTCGTGAGCCCATCAGGTCCAAAAGAAACGTGCCCCGAGTGCGGCATGGAGACGTCGCTGAACACCGGCTGCCCACGCTGTTCGCTGCGGCTCGCGCTGTCGCCGGAGGCGCTGACGCCGCTGGAGGCCAAACGTCCGCTTCCGCCCGGCTTGAGATCCCGCTTCTTCGGCGACTACGAAATCATCGACGAAATCGCGCGTGGCGGCATGGGCGTGGTGTATCGCGCGCGACAACTGAGCCTGAACCGTCTCGTGGCCCTTAAGATGATTCAGTCGCATCATCTGCTTTCGGATGAGGCTCGGCTGCGATTCCGCGTTGAGATCGAGTCGGTCGCCCAGCTCCATCATCCCCACATCGTCTCGCTCTACGAGAGCGGCGAGCACGACGGCGCGCATTACTTCACGATGAGCCTGGTCGATGGCGGCGACCTCTCCGGGGATCTCGCGCGGGAACGTCCGCTGCGTCAGCGCATCCGGCTGCTTGTCAAAGTCTGCCGCGCCGTTCACTACGCCCATCAGCGGGGCATTCTGCATCGCGACCTGAAGCCCTCGAACATTCTCGTGGATCAACAGGGCGAACCGCACGTCGCCGACTTCGGCCTCGCCAAGTCTCTCGATAACGACAGCGGCTTTACCTTCACCTCGTCGCTGCTTGGCTCGCCCAACTACATGGCGCCGGAGCAGGCGTCGGGAAAAGTCCGTCAGCTCACTACGGCGGTGGATGTTTATGGCCTGGGCGCGATTCTTTATCACATCCTGGCGGGGCGTCCGCCGTTCCAGGCGGGCACTCCGATCGAGACGTTGCGTCAGGTGGTGGATCACGATCCGTCTCCGCCGCGTGTGTTCCGGCGGGGGGTGGATACTGATCTCGAAACCATCGCGCTGAAATGCCTGCGCAAAGAACCATCCGGGCGTTACGGCACGGCGGAAGAGCTGGCGCAGGATCTTGAACTATGGCTGGTTGGAGAGCCCATCGTGGCCCGGCCGCTTGGGCCGGTGGCTACGGCGTGGCGGTGGTTTCAGCGGCATCCGGCTGTGGCGGTGCTGGCGGCAGGTCTGACGCTCGCGCTGGCGGTGATCGTGGCGGGCACTGCGTTCGGGATCGTTCGTGTCCGGGACGCTGAAGGGAAGGCGGCCGGGCATCTGCGGGAATCGTTGCTGCGCGAGGCGGGTTCACTCCGGCTGATGAGCGAGGTGGGGAATCGCGACCACGGCCTGCGGCTGATCCGTGAAGCGTCGGCGCTGGGCGGGAGCGATGATTTCCGCCAGCGGCTCCGCGATGAACTGCTCGCCACGCTGGCGCGGGCCGAGCCCAGATTTTTTCCGGCCCAGGCGACGAACCTGAACCCATTGCCGGACTTGAACGGAATTCACCCACGTTTCGGGATGTCGGCCAGCGTCGAGGATCAGACGAACATCGTCTTCCGCACCCTGGAAGGAGCGGCCTACAATGGGCGGCTTGTGTCGCGCGACGGGCCGGTCACGCGCGTGGATGTGTTCAGCCCGAACGGATATTTCCTCGCGCTGCGTCATCGTGGCGCGGTGAGCGTGTGGGATTTGCGAACGGGCCTGCCGAGCCTTCAGCGGGCCGGGACGAATCTCGTCTTCGCGTTTCATCCGACTGAAGAGGTGGTGGTGTTCCAGGAATCTCCCAACGAGGCCGTCTGGTTTGATCTGCCGTCCGGCGCGGAACGCCTGCGCTGGACGGCTCCGGTGCAACGTCCGTCGGGGAGACCATCGGGCTGGCACACGTTGATGTTCTCGCCGGACGGCCGGTGGTTGGCAGGGACGTCGCCAGGCACGGTGCTAATCGAGTTGCTCAATCCTCGCGACGGACGGCAGGTGCGGCTGCTGACGAACAGCGCCGGCGTGATCGCGATGGGTTGGAGCGCGGACGGTGACAAGCTCGCCGCGGCGACAGGCGACAGCCGGGTTCAGATTTGGAATCCCGCCAGCGGAGCGCTGGAGTGGACTTCGCCGGCGATGGTCGCGCCGGCGAACAGTCTGGCGTTTCGCCCGCATCGCGACTGGCTGGTGGCTGGGTGCCGGGATGGCAAGGTGCGGTTTTTCGACACGCATCAGAAGCGATTCATCTACGAGCACGTGGGCGACAGCCGCAGGCTGGCGTTCTCTCCGCACGGTATCCGGCTTGGGCCGGTTTGGTCCGAGGGTCGGCTTGGCTGGCTACAGATGAACCGCACCGAGGAGTTTGTTGCGTTCGGTGCGGGGAGTTCGACGCAACGGCTGACGGATGGCGCGTTCAGCCCGGATGGCCGGGTGCTGGCTGTCGGGCACACGCGTGGCCTGATATTCTGCAATCCGAGGGTGGGGCGGGCGGTGAAGGTAAGGAACGATTGGAGCGCCACTGCGTGTGTGTTTGAACCGGACGGGAGCCATCTCATGGTCGGAAGCTCGAAAGGTCTTTGGCGATACGCTTATGACTTGGATGGCGCGAGGTTGTCGTTGTCGCCGGTGGAATTGATTCATCCGAGCGCGCACTGGCGGGCGCTGGCCCTCACGACGGATGGCGGCCGCATGGCAGCGTTCAATCGAGAGAGCAAAGCCGTGTTCGTTTTCGACCATACGAGGACAAACCAGATCGCCTCCTTCCAACCCCATCCGGGCACCGAGGCGCTCGCGTTCAGCTCCGATGGCCAGTGGCTGGCGTCGAGCAGCAGCGGGGAACGCTCGGTGAAGGTATGGAACGCGACTGAAGGCCGGGATGTCCTTAGCGTGAACGTCGGCGAGCGTCCGCGCGGGTCGTTCAGTGCGGACGGCCGTTGGTTCGCGGCGTCGGGCGACCGCTTTGATCTGCGCGAGACCGGAAGTTGGAAACCAGGCCCGCTGCTCCACTTCGCCGACAAGCAGCCCATTCTCGGAGCAGCCGCCTTTTCTCCCGACAGCGCGGTGCTGGCCCTTGTGGTGAACCGGTTCGAGGTTCACCTGTTCGACCTGCGGACGTTTGGGGCACTGGGGGTGTTGCGGTCACCGAGTCCCGTCCAGATTCAAGCCCTCGAGTTCTCTCCTGACGGATCGCAGTTGGGCGCGTGGGGTGCGGAAGGCCGGGTGGCGGTGTGGCAGTGGCAGGCGTTGCAGGAGCGTTTGGAAGGGTACGGCATGGGCTGGGATGGCCCGGCGCGGCAAGCGTCCAGACCGTGACCTGAGGGAGAGGAGTATCTCACTACGACAGCGCGCTGTGGACTCGGACTGTCCCCGTCTGGAGCCGATATTTTGCAACTCGCAGCTTGAATCTGGGACATCTTCTGACATTCTAAGCTCCTGTTCTCGCGCACTTTTGACGTATGATGTACACCGTTCTCCGGAGGCTTTCGCCATCCGTTCTTCCTCCGCCCAGAAATCACTTGGGGCTTGCACCTGTCCTTGCCGGCGACCGCCGGTGAAGTCAGGCGTCCGTTTCCCATGTCGTTCCCAATTCTTACCCTTTCCTCGCCGGAGCATCGGCGTCCATTTTTCCCTCCAATCCCGAATCTTTCCGTCACCAACGTTATGAAGAAACTGCTTCTTGGCATCTTCCTGCTCGCGCTCGTCACCTCGCCCCTTTCCGCGGCGGACACGCTCATCCCGCTGCGCTCAGTCTGGAAGTATCTCGACAACGGCACCGACCAGGGCACGGCCTGGCGGCAACCGGCCTTCAACGACTCTTCGTGGGCCAGCGGCCGGGCTGAACTGGGCTACGGCGACAGCGACGAAACCACGACGATCAGTTTCGGCGGCGTCAGCAGCAACAACAACAAGCACATCACGTATTACTTCCGCCGCGAGTTCACCGCGCCCAATGTCGCGACCTACACTCAATTGCGTCTCACGGTGAAACGCGATGACGGTGCCGTGGTGTATCTCAACGGCAACGAGATCTTCCGCAGCTTCAACATGCCGGGCGGCGACATCACCTACGCGACGTTTGCGAACTTCACAGCCGAGAACTCCATCGACAATCAGAGCATCGACTTCGCCCTGCCGTTGCTGCTTCCCGGCACGAACCTGCTCGCCGTTGAAATTCACCAGGAAAGCCGATCCAGTTCTGATGTCAGCTTCGACTTCGAATTGGTGGGCAGCCAGAACGTCGCCCCGACCATCACTCTCAGTTCGCCGCTGAACGGCTCCCGCTTCACGGTGCCGGCCAGCGTCCGGCTCAACGCCGACGCCTCCGACGCGGACGGCAACCTTGCCCGCGTCGAGTTCTATTCGGGCACCAACTTCCTCGGGGAGACGTTCGGTCCCTACGCGCTCACCGTTCCCGGCCTGCCTGTGGGCGACTACGCCTACCACGCCATCGCGGTCGATTCCCTCGGACTGCGCGCCACTTCCTCAGTAGTGAACATCATCGTCGAACCCTCCACGCCGCCCGCGCTTCTTGGCCAGAGCCCGGCTCCCGGAAACGTCTCCGCACTCACACGCATCGTCGTCACCTTCAGCGAACCCGTCTCCGGCGTGGACGCGTCCGATCTGCTCATCAACGGACTTCCTGCCGCCACAGTCACCGGTGCCGGCGCAAGTTACACTTTCGCTTTCCCGCAACCCGCCGACGGCCTCGTGCTCGTCACTTGGAACGGCGCGCACGGCATCGCGGATTTGGAGACAACTCCTCGGGCGTTCGACATCCACGCGCACGGCACCACCTGGCAATACACGCTCGCCGACAATGTCCCGCCGACCACCGCAGCCATCACGCCCGCGCCCGGCGCGACACTTGCGCAACTCACGCGTGTGAACGTCACCTTCTCGGAAGCGGTGAACGGGGTGGACGCCGCCGACCTGATCATCAATGGCAGCCCGGCCACCGCGTTGACTGGTCAGGGTGCCGGCCCGTACGAATTCTCCTTCCCCCAACCCGCCGCTGACACCGTCACTGTCGCATGGGCTCCGACCGCCGGCATTCGTGACCTGGCGGCGGCCGCGAACACATTCGCCGGCTCGGCCTGGGCTTACACGATCAACACGAACGCCGCCGCTGCCGCCGGGAAGATCGTCATCAACGAAATCCATTACCATCCGGCCAGCGAGAACGACGCGGACGAATGGATCGAACTCCACAATCGCGGCACCAACACCGTCAACCTCGCCGGCTGGGCCTTCAGCCGCGGCGTCGAGTTCACCCTACCGCCCCTCACCCTCGCGCCGGGCGGCTACCTCATCGTCGCGGCGGAAACGAACGCCTTTCGCGCGGCCAATCCCACCGTCGCGAACGTCACCGGCAACTGGACCGGCCGCCTGAGCAACACCGGTGAGGACATCGAACTCGAAGACGCCGCCGGCAACCGCGTCGATCTCGTGAACTACGCGGATCAAGGCGAATGGGCCGTCCGCCGCCGCGCCACCGTTTCAGGCAACACCAACGGCTGGGAATGGCTGGCTCCGCATGACGGCGAAGGCCGCACACTCGAACTCCGGAATGCCGCCCTCGACAACAACACCGGCCAGAACTGGACTTCGAGCACGGCCGACGGCGGCACGCCGGGTTGGCGCAACACTGTTGCCACGACCAATCTTCCGCCCCTGATCCTCGAAGCTGCGCATTTCCCGATTGTCCCTCGCAGTTCCGATCCCATCACCATCACGGCCCGGCTCGCGGACGATCAAGGCAACCCCCGCGCCACACTCCGCTGGCGCAACGCCACCACGGTTAGCCCCGGCAACTTCGCCACGACCACCATGCACGATGACGGTGCGCATGGTGACGGCGATGCCGGTGACGGCGTCTTTGGTGTCATCTTGCCAGCCCAGAACAATCGCACGGTCATCGAGTATTACCTCGCAGCCCAAGGCACCGACGACCAAGGGAGCAACGATCGCACATGGCCGGCTCCCGCTTTGGAAACCAACGGCACCCCCGTCCAAGCCGCGAACGCTCTTATTCAGGTTGATGACGAGGAATACTCCGGCAATCAGCCCCTTTACCGCCTCATCATGACCGAAAGCGACCGCGTCACTTTCAACGGCCACAACCGGAACATCGAAACCGAGTTCAACGTCACGTTCGTCGCCGTGCAGCCCGCTTCACCGCTGGCCGCTCCCGGCTCTGCATCCGCAGAGGTTCGCCACAACGCCTCGATCCGTTACCGCGGAGCCGGCAGCCGCGGGCGCAATCCCCCAACCCTGCGCCTCAACCTGCGCAGCGACGCAAAGTGGCAGAACAAGAGCGCCATCAACCTCAACAGCCAGGCCCCGCACAGTCAGGTCATCGGCGGCCAGGTCAGCGTGCTGGTCGGCCTCCCGAGCGAATACGCCCGGGCCGTGCAGCTTCGCTTCAACGGCGTGAACCTCGCCACGCCCGCCATGCACAACAGCTACGCCGCCGTCGAGGCCACCAACGGCGAGACCGTCGGCGAACACCTGCCAGACGACGGTGACGGCAACGTGTATCGCGCCTCCATCGGCTCGCACACCGCGACCCTGAATTACCTCGGCACCAGTCCGACTGCCTACCAGAACTCCGGGTATTCCAAGACCTCCAACAAGACTGCCAACGACTGGACCGATCTCATGGCGCTGACCTTCGCGCTTGATCCCGCCACCACGGGCGACGCGGACTACGTCGCGGCAGTGCGCCGCAATGTGAACGTCGATCTGTGGCTCCGCTACTTCGCCATGTGCAGCATCATGGAATACACGGAGACCAGCCTCGCCAACGGCCGCGGCGATGACTACGGCCTCTATCGTGGCTTCAGCGATCCCCGCTTCATCATCCTCCCCCACGACTTCGACACGATCTTCAATCAGGGCGATACCGGCGGCAACGTGAACGAATCCATCTACGTCGCCGCCAATGGCATCGTCACCACCATGAACCGGTTCCTGTTCCATCCGGAGTTCAACCCTCTGTTCCAGGCGGAATTCCGCCGCCTGCTCTCCACCACGTTCGCAACGAACAATCTCTTCTCGCTGATCGATCAGCATCTCGGCGACTGGGTTTCGCCAGCGACCATCACCGGCATGAAGACCTTTATCGCCGCCCGCAACGCCGCCGTGCTCGCGCAGCTCGATCCGCTGCCGACGCTCGTCCGCGCCAGCGTCACCGGCGAACCCGCCACGCCGACGTGGCTCGATGCCGCCACGCTTCAAGTCGCCGGTGATGGCCTCACTCACTATCGCTTCGCCATCAACGGCGGCAGCTACGGCCCGGAAACTCCCGTCGCCACGGCCATCGGTCTGAGCGGCCTCGCCGATGGCAGCTACACCGTCAGCGTCATCGGCCGCGATGCCGCTGGCACCTGGCAATCCACCAATGCCCCGACGCTCTCCCGCACCTGGACTGTTCTCTCCACGCTCCGCCGCGTGATCTTCAGCGAAATCCTCGCCCGCAACACTGCCGCCGTTTCCGTCGGCGGCGCGTTCCCGGATATCATCGAGCTCTACAACCCGCGTGCGACCGTCGTCGCCCTCGGCGGTGTCCGCATCGGGAAATCTGGCGGCGCACAGTTTGAATTCCCCGCCGGAGTCACCATCCAGGCCGGCGGTTATCTCTCCATCGTGTGCGACCCCGGACTCGCCAGCGTCCCGGCCGACATGATCCTGAACAACCGCTTCGCCCTCGACGGCGATGGCGGTGAACTACTCCTCCTCGACGCCCCGGCCAACGGCGGCACGGAACTTGACCGCCTGCAATACGGCTTCCAGCTCTCCGACCGCTCCATCGGCCGCGACACTCGCGGGCATTGGACGCTGTGTGTCCCGAGCTTCGGTGCTCCCAACGTCCTCGCGCCCGCCAGCAACACCGCCGCCGTGCGCATCAACGAATGGCTCGCCAGCGGCCTGCCGCCGTTCTCCACGGACTTCATCGAGCTCCATAATCCCGAGCCGCTGCCCGTGAACATCGGCGGGCTTTACCTCACAGATCTCATCTACGGCCAACCCTTCCGCCATCGCCTCGCGCCGTTGAGCTTCCTCGCCGGCCAGTCCTACAAAGTGTTCCTCGCCGACGGTAATCCGGAGAACGGCCCGGATCATCTCTCCTTCAATTTGAACTCCACACTCGGCGAGATCGGCCTCGTCCGCGCTGACGGCTCCGTGGTGGACGCCGTGATCTACGGCGCGCAACGCGACGGCATCTCCCAGGGCCGCGTGCCCAACGGCGGGCCCGGAATCAAGTTCCTCAATCCGCCCACTCCCGGCGCTCCGAACCCCGTGCCTCCCACGCCCATCCCGCCGCAGTTGGTAAATCTGCTGCCGCTCAACGATACCTTCCTCTGGCGCTACGAACAATCCGGCACTGACCTCGGCACCACTTGGACTGCGCCTGATTTCAACGACTCCGCCTGGCCGACTGGCAACGCGCTGCTCGCCCGCGAAGATTTCGGTGTCTCTCCCGAACCGATTCGCACCGTCCTAACCACGGGCACCGGCAAGATCACCTTTTACTTCCGCACTCGCTTCAACGTGCCGGCCGGATTGAACGTCTCCGAATTGCAGGTCAGCTACCTCATCGATGACGGCGCGGTGTTCCACCTCAACGGCGTCGAAGCCGGCCGCTTCAACATGCCCGGTGGAAACATCGCCTTCAACACGCAGGCCAGCTCTTCGCACGAAGCCAGCAGCTACGAGACCTTGAACCTTAGCCTTGCGAACCTCGTCCCCGGCGAGAACGTCCTCGCCGTCGAAGTCCACCAGAACGGCAACAACAGCTCCGACGTTGTCTTTGGCATGAGGCTCGACGCTGTGATCCTGACCAACACACCGACCTCCGCCGGACTCGTCCTCAACGAAATCCTCGCCAACAACCAGTCCGTCACCAACGCCGACGGTTCCGTGTCCGACTGGATCGAACTGCGCAACCCCTCCAACACCGCCGTCGATCTCGCCGGCATGAGCCTCACCGACGACGTCACCGACCCGCGCCGCTGGGTTTTCCCGCAGGGCTCCGTCGTCGCGGCCAACGGCTACCTCGTCGTTCTCTGCGACGCCGGTGTTCCCGCCTCAACCAACACTTCCGCGACGCTCAACACCGGCTTTGGCCTCAACGCTTCGGGTGACGAGATTTACCTGTTCAACCAGCCGTCCACCGGCGGCGAACTGCTCGATGCCGTCGTCTTCGGCCTGCAAGCACGCGACCTCAGCATCGGCCGCTCGCCCGCCAACAACACCAACTGGATCGCCACCGTGCCCACGCGCGGCACGGACAACCTCGCCGCCGCACTCGGTGATCCCGCGCTGCTTCGCATCAATGAATGGATGGCGAACCCCACGTCCGGAGACGACTGGATTGAGCTCTTCAACGGAGCCGCCCAACCCGTCGCCCTCGCCGGCTTCGGCATCACGGACGACTTGAACGACCGCTTCAAGAATCGCCTCCCGGCGCTCTCTTTCATCGGTGCAGGGGCCGACGGCTTCCAGCGTTTCGAGGCTGACAACGATCCCGACGCCGGTGCGAACCACCTGAGCTTCCGGCTCTCCGCCGGTGGCGAATCTCTTGGCATTTTCAACGCGGCCGGGCAGGCCATCGACAGCGTGTCCTTCGGCGCGCAGATCGAGGGCATCTCGCAGGGCCGCCTGCCCGACGGCAGCGGCAACATCCTCGCCTTCCCCGGCCACGCGACTCCGGGCGACGCGAACTTCCTGACGCTCGCCGACATCGTGATCAACGAAGTGCTCACCCACTCCACGTTGCCGCGCGAAGACGCCATCGAGTTGCACAGCATCGGCGCGAACGGCATCGACATCTCCGGCTGGTACCTCAGCGACGCGCAGAACCGCCCGCTGAAATTCCGCATCCCGGACGGGACCATTCTCCCTGCTGGCGGCTTCGTGGTCTTCTACGAGAATCAGTTCAACACCTTCAATCCCGGCACGCCGTTTTCGCTCAGTTCGGCGCAGGGCGACGAAGTCTTCCTCAGTCAGGCGCTCGCTCCCGCGACGCTCTCCGGCTATCGTGCCGCGGCGAACTTTGGCGCGGCTGCGGAAGGCGTTTCCTTCGGCCGCCATCTCACCAGCATTGGCGCGGACTTCGCAGCGATGGCGCTGACGACCTTCGGCGAGGACTCGGCCACCACGATCGAAGGCTTCCGCGCCGGCAACGGCCTCGCGAACACCGGGCCGCTCGTCGGGCCCGTGATTATCAGCGAGATCATGTATCACCCGCCGGATGTCATCGCCGGCGGCATCACCAACGACAACGAGCTCGATGAATTCATCGAGCTGCGCAATCTCTCCGCCGAACCCGTGGCGCTCTTTGCCGGCACGAATTCCTGGCGCTTGCGCGACGCGGTGGACTTCGAGTTCCCGGCCGACTTCACGCTTGCGGGCGATGCCCGCATCGTCGTCGTCAGCTTCGATCCGATCACGAACGCCGCCGCGCTCGCAGCGTTCCAGCTTCGTCACGGCATCGACAACTCGATCACGCTGCTCGGCCCGTGGCGCGGCCGGCTGGCGAACAACTCCGAGAACATCGAGCTCTACCGGCCCGACCCGACGAACGCGGAACTCGGCGCAGGGAACGCGGGGCAGGTGCCGTTCATCCTCGTCGATCGCGTTCGGTATGCGGACACGCTGCCGTGGCCTGCGCTGGCCGATGGCACTGTCGCCGCGCCCGGTCTTTCGCTGCATCGCCGGGGTTCCGCCACGTATGGCAATGACCCGGTGAACTGGATCGCCGCCCCGCCGTCGCCCGGTGCCGGCAACAACCCGGCCGCACTGATCCCGCCGGCCATCACCAGCTTCACACCGCCGCAGGTGCTGGCCGCAGGCGCATCGATCACGCTCACCGTGCAGGCCGCCGGCGGAGGCACGCTGGCCTATCAATGGCGCAAGGACGGCGTGCTGATCGCGGGCGCGACTGGTGTTTCGCTGTCGCTCTCGAGTTTCAACGCCGCCAGCGCAGGAACGTATTCCGTCCTCGTCGCCAACGGCGCGGGTGCGGCGTCCGCCTCCACCGTGATTTCGCTCGGCGCGCCGCCGTCCATCGTGCGTCCGCCCGCGAATCAAGTCGTCGAGCCGGGCGGCACCGCCACGTTCAGCGTGCTCGCGGCCGGCACGGAACCGCTCGCGTATCAGTGGCAGTTCAGCAACACGGACCCCGCAGCGTGGTCGCCCGTCGCCGATGGAACGAACGCCGCACTATTGCTCATGGGTGTGCAGGCGGGGAACGCGGGCAGCTACCGCGTGATCGCTTCCAACGCCTACGGTATCGCCACCAGCGCGGTGGCGCGGCTGTCGGTCGTGTTCCCGCCGGTGATTCTCGCGCAGCCTGTGGGCACGAACATTCTCACGGGGCAGACGTTCGTGCTCTCGGTCGCAGCCGGCGGTACGGAGCCGTTGCGCTATCAGTGGGACTTCACCAACGTCGATCCCGGTGCAGCGGAACCCGGTTCCTGGTTCCCGATTCCGTGGGGGACGAACGCACATCTGGTGGTCACCAATGCGCCGCTGGAGGCATCCGGCTTCTTCCGCGTCCGCGTCTCGAATGTCCTCCGCACGGTGACAAGTGACACGGTGCGCGTGGAGATTCTTCCGCCGCCGCAGGCCGTGGTCGTGGCCTCGGACTCCGTCGCAACGGAGCCGGGCGCGAACCCGCCCGCGGACACCGCCGTGTTCACGTTCACGCGCAACCGCGTCACAGACCAGCCGCAACAGATCTTCTTCACCGTCAGCGGCACGGCGTTGCCGGGAGTGGATTACGTCGCGCTGACCAGTCCCGCGATCATTCCGGCCGGTTCCAATTCCGTTTCTATCGAGGTCGTTCCCCTGGACGACTCCCAAGCCGAGAGCAACGAAGTCGTGTTGGTGACGGTCATCGCAGGGCCGGACTACACGCCCGGCCCTTCCGCGATCGCAGCGGCGGTGATCTCCGACGACGACAACCAGCGCCCGGTGCTGACCTTCCTCTCGCCGACGAACGGCGCGGTGCTCGTCTTCCCGACAAACGTCCCGGTGGCGGTCACCGCGACGGACGCGGACGGCTCAGTCACCCGCGTGGAGTTCTACGGGAACAGCTTCACGAACCTGTTGGGCACGGACACCAACGCGCCGTTCGGCCTGACGTGGTCAACCGCGCCCGCCGGCGCGAATACGTTGTATGCGGTCGCCTACGACAACCTCGGTGCGGTCGGCGTAGGTATCTCGCAGTTCGTGTTGAACCAACTGCCGCTCGTCGCGCTGACTGCGCCGCTGGACGGGACGAACTTCGCCGCCGGCTCCGACATCGCGCTCGCGGCCAGCGCGGTGGACGCGGACGGAACGATCAGCTTCGTCGAGTTCTACGCGGGTGGCATTCTGCTGGGGACGGACTTCACGTCGCCGTATCGCTTCACCTGGAACACCGTGCCAGAGGGCTCGTACTCGCTGCGCGCCGTGGCAACTGACAATCGCGGCATGGCGCGTTCGTCCCTTCCAGTGACTATCACGGTGGGGCAGCCCGCACCGGTCTTCGCGGACGGTTTCGCGCAACGGATGGTGATGCAGGGCTGTTCGCGCACGGTGCTGGGAACGAACATCACCTTCACCCGCGAACCCGGCGAGCCGCGCCACGCGAGCCGCGCCGGCAACCACTCCGCGTGGTTGAGTTGGACAGCTCCGGCGAGCGCTCCGGTGACGATCGACACCTACGGAAGCGACTTCGACACGGTGCTCGGTGTTTACACCGGCAGCGTCGTATCGAACCTGACCGTGATCGCGGCGAATGATTACTTCAACGGCGACACGATCCTGAGCGCAGTGAGTTTCAACGCGACTGCCGGAACGACGTATCATTTCGCCGCGGACGGCTATGGCACGAACGGAACCATCGTCGGCGGCAACGCAGGCCGCATCGTGTTGAACGTGGACTTCAAGAACACGCTGCCCGCTATCGTGACGCAGCCGACGAGCCTGACAGTGCCGCAGGGGACCACAGTGACGTTGAGCGCGAATGTCTGCGGGCCGGGGACGCTGACGTATCGCTGGCGCTTCAACGGCGCGAACATCCCGGGTGCGACGAACACCTTCCTCCGCATCGCCGG
>SXGS01411578.1_pt1 | contig 18685 bp, 15 predicted proteins | sample 3174681 | NCBI WGS metagenome assembly SXGS01 (sample SAMN11356861, study PRJNA531348) | freshwater metagenome | isolation source: freshwater sample F1-80 | place: China: Fuxian Lake, Yuxi | collected 2017-12-25 | reverse complement strand
GTGTCATCTTTCCGGGCCTGACCGACACCCCGCTGGTCCTCAAACGCCCCACCCCCACGCCGGCTGAGGTGATGGCCAAGGCCCTGCGACCCGAGGACGTCGCCGAGGCCTGTCTCTTCGTGGCCGCCCTGCCGCCGCGCACCTACGTACCCGAACTGGTCCTGATGCCGGCCGGACTGGCCTAGGAGCTCCCAGTGGACAAACTCACGGTCGAAGGCGGCACGCCGCTGCGGGGTGAGGTGGAGTTGAGCGGCGCCAAAAACTCCATCACCAAGCTGATGGTCGCCTCCACCCTCACCGGCGACCCCTGCATCTTCCACCGGGTCCCGCACATCGGCGACAGCCGGGTCACCCGGGCCATCTGCGAATCCCTGGGCACCCGTTTCACCGACAGGGCGCCGCGCACCCTCGAGACCCACACACCCGCGCTGCGCTCCAGCGAGATCCCCCTCTCCCTGGCCAGCCACAACCGCCTGGCCATCATGACCGTTGCCCCCCTGCTGCACCGGCAGGGCCGGGCAGTGGTGCCGGCCATGGCCGGGGGCGACCGCATCGGGCCCCGCCCCGTGGATTTCCACCTCGCCGGGTACCAGGCCATGGGCGCCGAGGTCGAGGTGCGCGACCAGGCCTATTACTTCCAGACCGAGGGCCTGCGCGGGGCCGACATCCGCCTGCCCTACCCCAGTGTGACCACCACCGAGAATCTGCTGATGGCCGCCACCCTGGCCCGGGGCCGCACCTTTATCCGCAACGCGGCCATCGAACCCGAGGTGATGGATCTGGTGATGTTCCTGCAGAAGATGGGGGCCATCATCGACTACAACGTGGACCGCACCTTTGTGATCGAAGGAGTGGCCAGGCTGGGTGGCACCACCCACGAACTGATGCCGGACCGCCTGGTGGCCGCCTCCATGGGCGCGGCGGCTGTGGCCTCGGGCGGGGACGTCTTTGTGCGCGGGGCGCGGCAGGCCGATCTGGTGGCCTTCCTCAACACCCTGCGCCGGGTGGGGGGCCACTTCGAGGTGATGGCCGAGGGCATCCGCTTCTTCCGCCAGGGCCCCCTGCGCGCCATCACCCTGGAGACCAACGTCCACCCCGGCTTCATGACCGACTGGCAGCCGCCCTTTGCCATCCTGCTCACCCAGGCCGAGGGCATGTCGGTGATCCACGAGACCGTTTTCGAGGGCCGCTTCGGCTATGTGGACGAACTCCAGCGCATGGGCGCCGACGTGGCCCTCTACGACACCTGCCTGGGGGGCGGCCGCTGCCGCTTCGCCGCCAGCAACTACCAGCACAGCTGCGTGATCAAAGGGCCGGCCACCCTGCGCGGGGCCGACTGCGCCATCCCGGACCTGCGCGCCGGTTTCACCTACCTGATCGCCGCCCTGCTCGCCAAGGGCACCTCCACCCTCACCGGGGTCGGACACCTGGACCGCGGCTACGAGGACCTGGCCGTCTGCCTGCAGGGCCTGGGCGCACGCCTGAAAAGGAGTTGAGCCATGAGACTGGGTGGCCCCGTTTTTGCAAAGTGGAACTCCCCGGAGGAATGGGCCGCCGCCCATCGGAACCTGGGGTACGGCGCGGCCTATTGCCCGTTGCAGCCTGGGGCCCCCCGGGAACAGATCGCCGCCTTTGCCCAAGCCGCCGCTGCCGCCGGCCTGATCATCTCCGAGGTGGGCGCCTGGAGCAACCCGGTCAGCCCCCTGGACGCGGTGCGCCAGCGCTCCATCGCCCACTGCCAGGCCTGCCTGGCCCTGGCCGACGAGATCGGCGCCCAGACCTGCGTCACCATCTCCGGTGCCCGCGGCCCCCAGGACGAGGCCAGCCTCACCGCGCCGGGTTGGGACGGCCCGCATCCGAACAACTACGCCGAGGACATCTTCGACCTCATCGTCGAGACCGCCCGCCAGATCATCGACGCGGTGAAGCCGCGGCGCTCCTGCTTCGCCCTCGAAACCATGCCCTGGATGTACCCGGACTCGCCCGAGAGCTACCTCGAGCTCCTGCACGCCATCGACCGGCCCCAGGGCTTCGGGGTACACCTCGACCCAGTGAACATGGTCAGCAGTCCGCAGCGCTACTTGGCCAATACCCTGCTGATCCGCACCTGTTTCGAACTCCTGGGCCCCTACATCAAAAGCTGCCACGCCAAGGACGTGCGGCTGGGCGGCAGACTCACGGTGCATCTGGACGAGGTCTGCCCTGGGGACGGGGCGCTGGACTACCCCACCTACTTGGAGGAAGCCTCCAGGCTTAACCCCAACCTGCCCATCATGCTCGAACACCTCCACCACCCCGAAGACTACGACCGCGCCGCCGCCCACCTGCGCGGCGTGGCGAGTGAGCTTGGATTGGAATGGCAATGAAACAGATCGCCTTCACCGCCCTGGGCCAAGCCGACCTGATCGAGACCGACCAGGACCAGCGCCCCCTGGCCAGCGACGAGGTCGCCGGCCCCACCCTTTTCTCATTGATCAGCCCGGGCACCGAACTGGCCAATTACCTGGGCCAGGGTGGGCCCTTTCCCATCCGTCCGGGTTATGCCTCGGTGTTCAGGGTGGAGCAGGCCGGCACCGGGGTCGAGGATCTGCCGGTGGGCAGCGCCGCCTTTTGTATGGGACCGCACGCCGCCTGGCAGCGGGTGCAGCGGCGCAACGCCCTGCCCCTGCCCGCCGGGCTCTCGCCGGAGGTCGCCGCCTTCGCCCGGCTGATGAGTGTGTCGATGAGCACCCTGACCACCACCCTGGCCCGCCCCCCGGCTCCGGTGGTGATCACCGGCCTGGGCCCCGTGGGCCACCTGGCCGCCCAGATCTTTGCCGCCGCCGGATACCGAGTGAGCGGCTGCGACCCGGTGGAGAGCCGGAGAAAACTGCTGAGCGCCAAAGGGGTCGAAGCCCTGGCCGCCCTGCCCCTCGACCAAGCCGGGTACCAGGACCAGATCGAGTTGGTGGTGGAGTGCAGCGGACACGAAGAGGCCGCCCTGGGCGCCTGCAAACTGGTGCGCAAACAGGGGGAGGTGGTGCTGGTGGGGGCGCCCTGGAAACAGCGCAGCGAGGCTGCCGCCTTTGCCCTCCTGCACCCGGTTTTTTTCCGCTTCGTCACCCTGCGCAGCGGCTGGGAGTGGGAACTGTCCATGCACCCCGCCGAATTCCGCCACAACAGCATCTTCGGCAATATCGCCGGCGCCCTCGACTGGCTGCGGCAGGGCCGGGTGCGGGTGGAGGGCCTGTATCAGACAGCGTCTCCGGCCCAGGCCCAGGAGGTCTTTCAAGACCTGCTCAACCGCCGCACTGACTACCTGACCGCCCTCTTTGCCTGGAATGCCTGAGCCCTTCATCACCACTGATCTGGGCGGGCCGCTGCTCTTGGTCCTCCCCGACGGCATGGCCGAAGCCGCCCGGCCCCTCGGCGACGCCATCGCCGCGGTTGGCAGGCGCCCCGAACTGCTGGAACAGCGGGATTTTGCGCCTGGCCATTTCGCCGAGTTCCAGATCATCGCCTGCGGCCACCTGGCCAACAACGCCGCCCTGCGCCGGCTCTACACCGCCCGCCGCTCTTTCGTCGACACCTTCTTCCCCGGGCCCCAGGGTTATTTCGTCAAATCCGTGGCCGACCCCTTTGGGCACCGCAAGAACTGCGTGGTCGTGGGTGCCAGTTCGGACAAGGATCTGCCCGCAGCCATCGCGGTGCTCGCCAACCTGGTGCTCCAGAGCCAGGGCCAACTCGACCGTGTACACGCCCACCGTTTCCACCACCCCATGCCACCTCCGCCGGGCGAGGACCAGTGCGAGGGCCTGGTGCGGGAGGCCCTCGCCACCTGGAGAGGCGGCTGGAACGCCTCCCCTTTCCGGGACGGCCGGTTGCGCGAATTCCTCTGGAATTTTTACCTGACCGACCATCCGGGCTGGGGCCGGCTCATCCCGCCCATCTTTGCCGGCTCCCTGCAGCCCTGGCTCGAGGAGCGGCGCACCCACCCGGAGACCTACCACTGCTTCTTCTGGCTGCATCACTACATCCAGCTCTGGGACCTGGTAGAAGACAGCCCGCTGTACAGCGCCGGGGACCGGGCTGCGGTGGCCGAGATGTTCACCCACCTGCTCAAACACCTCAACGGGCTCTTCTACATGACCGAGCGGGTCAACCCGGCCGGTGACCTGCGCCAGAACCACTCGACCTTCATCGCCCTGAGCCTGGCCGTTGGCCAGCAGTACCTTCAACATCGCCACGCCAGCGCCGAGTTGGGGCAGGCGGCCCTGACCGCCCAGCGCATCTTTGCCGGCCAGGCCTCCTCCTACAAACCCAACGACGACGCCGGGGTGGGGTACGCCTGGCTGGTGCCCCGCGAAACCCTCGACTACCACCTCCTGCACGACGACCACCGCTACCTAGACGAGGGCCATATCGACCGCCTCTGCGACCTGGTGGCCCTCAGCACCGACAACATGCGCAGCGAGGTCTCCTACGGGGATGCGGCCGGCTACGCCCCCTTTTCCCCACAGACTTGGGATGGTAGGCTCTGGCCCCTGATGGTAGCCCTCTGGCACCGGGGCGATCCCCGCCATCTCTGGCTGCTCAACTGGCTGGGCCAGGGCAAAGAGCCCTCGCTGCTGCACAGCCTAGCGGGCCTGTACGCCACCGTGCAGTTCGGGCCGGCGGGTTTTTCGCTCCCCAGCTGTACCCCGCGCGAACCAGACGACCTGCTCGGGGTTTCGGCCCTGCCCCTGCCCGAGGCCGCCCAACGCGCCGTGGCCCGGCGGGTGCCCGCGGCCCACCAGCCCGCCGCCGGCCGAGCCTATTTTGACAAACTCTCCCTGCGCAGCAGCTTCGATCCCGGAGACGAGTACCTGCTTCTGGAGGGCGTGGGCACCTTCTGCCACGGCCACGAGGACACCAACGCCATCCTGCGCCTCACCTGGAAGAACCGCGCTTGGCTCGCCGACGGCGACTATATTCGCGCCGCCCCCAAGTACCACAACTCGGTGGTGGTCTGCCGCGACGGATCCGGCGTCCACCTCTCCCCCGGCGAGGGTTTGCTGATCCCCCCCCTGGCTGCCCTGACCTGCCAGAGCGACGGCCCCCTCTTCGGCCTGGTGCAGTCCGAAGCCCGCCAATACAACGGCCTGGACTGGCGCCGTTCCCTGGGCTGGCGCAAGGGCCGGTACCTGGCGGTCATCGACCAGCTGCACTGCCGCCTGGACGGCCACTACGAAGTGCGCTGCCAGTGGCGCTTGCTGGGCGAGGTGCAGCCCGACGGGGACCTGCTGCGTCTGAGACAGCAGGGAGAGGATTTCTACCTCCACCAGGCCAGCCCCGGAGCCTGGGAACTGCTGCCAGACCCTCACGAGGGTGGCCTGTGGAAGGCCTACCCCTATGCCGACCCGGTGATCCAGGTGGCGCACCAGACCCAGGAACGCGCCCTGGTCGCCGGAGCGGACCTGGGTTTCCTCAACCTGCTCACCCCCCATGCCGGGGTGCAGGTGGAGCGTCTGGGCGAGTTGCTCTTGCGGGTGCGGGATGGCCGGACCCTGACCCTGCTGGGAGCTGGGCCCGCACACCTGGGGGCCGTGCGGATCAGCGGCGCCCTCTTTGCCCTTTCCCTGGACGGGGAGGTGCTCACCGTCCAGGGCGCGGAGCAGATCGAGGTCCGCAGCGGGGACCGGGTGTATGCCGAGTCCTTCCAAGGCGCGTACCGCACCCTCGACCCGCGGTCCCCGGTCGGCCGCCATCTGCGGCAACTGCTGACCGCCGCCGAACCCCTGGCCACCCACCGGCCCGCTCCGCCGGTGAGTTGGCCCGCCGGCGGGTTCCGCACCCGCTGGCAGCAGGCCCTCCCCGCCACCGCCGCCGCAGTTGAGGGCGACCAACTGGCCGTGGGTATGGCCGAGGGCAGGCTCGCGGGCCTGTCCCTGGCATCCGGCGCCCTGCAGTGGGAGGCCGCCGTGGGCGCTCCAGCCACCGCCCTGATCCTCGCCGATGTGGACGGGGATCACCACCCCGAGTTGATCGCCGGCACCGCCGACTCGCAACTGATCCTGCTCAGGGCCGGTCACGAGAGCTGGCGGCGCCCCCTTCGCAACATCTCCGGCCGGCCCGCCGCCGTCACCACCCTGGCCGTGGCCGATTTGGAGGGCAAGGGGGAACAGAGCGTCCTGGCCGGCACGGCGGGTTGGTACGTCAACGTCTTTACCGCCGACGGCGCCCCGCGCTGGGCCAACTGGTTCCGCTACCATCCCATCACCGCCCTGGCCGCCGCCGACGTGGACGGGGACGGCTTGGCCGAGGTGATGGCCGGCAACGTGTATTCCACCCCGCTGACCGTTCACAACCACGACGGCACCTTCCGCTGGTCCACCCTCGAACAGGTAGGCTCGGAGGGCAATGCCACCACGCCCAGGCGCGGCATCTGCCTCACCCACCTCTGCCTATGGGACGCCGACCAGGGCGGGGTGCGCAAGCTCGCCTACGGCACGGCCGACGGCTGGATCTACGTGGTCAAACCCCAGGACGGGTCAGAGCTGTGGCGTTACAATCTGGTCGGCGAGGTGCGCGGGTTGCTGCTGGGCAGCGCTGGCCTGGTGGTGGCCTCGGAGTTCGGCCAGCTCTACTGTTTTGGCGAAGGGGGCCAGCTCCGCTGGCGGCGCACCCTCTCGGGATGGCTCCGCCGCCTGGTGCCCTGCGGCGCGGATCTGGTGGTCGAGACCGAGAAGGGCCTGCTGCGCTGCGGTCCGGACGGGTTGCCCAAAGGCTTTCTCGCCCTCGAAAAACCCACCAGCGGCCTGTGGCCCTGCGCCGGCGGGCTCGTGTTGGCCCACCCCGGCGGCCCCTTGTGCTGCATCGACCTACCCACCTGAGGAGACGACCCTCATGTCGCAGAACAAACCCTTCCCCGCCCTCACCCCGGCACAGCGCCTGTACCTGGAGATACACGGGTACGTGGTCGTCGAGAAGGTGCTCAACCCCGAGCAGGTCGCCCGCCTCTGCGAGCGGCTCTACGAGATCGAGCGGGTCTACCGGCAGACCGGCGCGCTGCCCGGCCCCCACTGCCATTTTTCGGCCACAGGGGAGGATTTTTTCCGGGTCGACAATCTGCCCCACCTAGGCCCATGTTTCCTCGAATACCTCACCCATCCGCGCCTCCTGGGCATGGTCGAGGAGATCACCGGCGGCAGCGTGCGCCTGGAGCAGTCCGACGCCCACATCCGCCGCACGACCACCCCAGAAAAGCAGCGCTACGGCTTTCACCGCGGCATGGACGTGGCCACGGGGTACAGCAAAAACGGGCTTTTCCACGGTCCCTTCGTCAAGACCCTGACCAACCTAACCGACCTAGGCCCCGACGACGGGGGCACGGTGTGTATCGCCGGCACCCACAAGATCGATATCGACCCCGCTGCACTCATCGACGCGGCCATGGCCGACCCCAGCCTGATCCACCACGTCGAGGCCCCGGCAGGATCCACCCTACTTTTCTTCGAGAGCCTCATCCACGCCTCGGGTATCATCCGCTCTGGCCGGGACCGGCTCCTGATCATCGGCGGGTACACCCCCACCATGTACCAGACCTGGCAGGGGTACGAGCCCCACCCCGAGTTTGCCGAGGCCCAGGACGAAGCCACCCGCTCCCTGCTGACCGGAGACCAGAAGTACCACTGGGAGCGCAAGCTGCGCCAACTCTCCGACCCAGTGCCGGGAACCTGATCCCCGCCGCGCCGATGAAACTGCAGCTGCGCAACTACCCTCCTCGGGCCGGCATCCGGGTGCCCGCCGGCCCGATGCGCCAATTGGTCACCGAACTCTTCGTTCGGGCCGGCCACGAGCCCGGCGGCAGCGTCCTGCTCGCCGACCTCCTGGTGCAGAACGACCTGCGCTGCATTTTCAGCCACGGCACCCGCAAGCTGCCCGATTACCTGCCCCTGCTGCGCCGGGGCCGGATCAATCCCCGGCCCCAGGTGCGCGTGGTGGACGAAACCCCCACCACCGCGGTGCTGGACGGCGACGGGGGCCTGGGGTACTTCCCCTGCCACCAGGGCGCCCGCCTCGCTGCAGCCAAGGCCGCCGAAAACGGGGTGGGCGCCGTGACCACCCGCAACCACTTCCACTTCGGGGCTGCCGGCATCTATTCGCGCCTGGCTCTCGATCGCGACTGCATCGGCCTGGCCATCTCGGCCAACCGCTTCGACCTCTCCCCGGAGGCGCTGGTGCTCAGTGCTGCCTCGGTCTCCCCCCTGAGCATCGCCGTGCCCACCGGGAAGGAAGCGCCCCTGGTGCTGGACATGGGCGCCGGGCTCCTGCCCTACAGCCCCGAGCTCTTCTCCCGGTTTCCGGCCCCCTTCTTCAAGAGCCTGGGCCTGGGTGCGGTGTTCATGGCCCTGGGCGGGGTGCTGGCCGGCATCTGGAGACCCGAGTGCCAGCAGCACCCCGCCGGCTGGCTTTCCGACCAGGGGGCCTTCATCGCCGCCTTTGCGGTGGCCCACTTCATGGAGGTGGAGGAGTTCAAGCGCGAGATGGACCGCTATATCGGCCAGGCGCGGGCCATGCGCCCCCTGCCGGGCACCGAGACCGCCGAACTGCCCGGGGGTCTGGAGTGGGCCTGGGAACGCCAGAACGCGGCCCAGGGCATCCCCTATAGCGACGAGCACTGTCAGCTCATCGAGGAGGTGGCCGGCGAATTCGGGGTGCAGACCCCCTTCGCCCACTGGCAGCACACCCGTTTCGCGCTCGAACCGTAACGCGGCCCTGTCCTCCCTCTCCCCACTCGAAAGCCCCGTCAGCACACTGGAAAGGAGTTGAACATGGGTATCCTGGAAAGGTTCTCCCTCAAGGGGCGCATCGCCCTGGTATCGGGCGGGGCCGGCCCCCTCTTTGGCAGCAGTATCTCCGAAGCCCTGGCCGAGGCCGGCGCCACCCTCATCAGTGCCTCGCGTTCCCTGGAGCGCAACGAGGTGTTTGCCGAGGGGCTTCGCAGCAAAGGCTACGACGCCCACGCCCTGCAGCTGGACATCTCCAGCACCGATTCCATCGCCGGGCTACAGGCGCGGGTGGTGGAGCGCTTTGGCCGCCTGGATGTGCTGGTCAACAGCGCGCTGGTGGCGCGGGGCGGCGGTTTCGAGGAGCAGACCCCGGACTACTGGGACTTCAGCGCCCAGGGCAACATGGTGGGCCTCTTTGCCATGTGCAAGGCCTTTGTCCCGGGCATGGCCGCCCAGGGCCGGGGTTCGATCATCAACATCTCCAGCATCTACGGGGTGGTCGCCAACGACCCCTCCCTGTACGAGGGCACCGATATGCGGCAGCCCCCCGACTACACCTTCGTCAAAGCGGGCATGATCAACTTCACCCGCTACCTGGCCAACTACTACGGCAAACGCGGGGTGCGCGCCAACTGCCTGTGCCCTGGGGGGTACTACAACGACCAGCCCGAACCCTTCCTAACCAACTACACCAAACGCTGCCCCATCGGGCGTATGCTCGACAACGAGGACATCAAGGGGGCCGTGGTTTTCCTGGCCTCCGACGCCTCGGCCTATATCACCGGGGCCACCCTGATGGTGGACGGAGGCTGGACCGCGCTCTGACCCCCCCCGAGGTTGTGTTGCGCGGGTTCGGGAATTCCCCTAGACTTTGATCGCCGCTACTAACCCGGAGTAGTCCCCCATGAAGGTGCTGGTGCACGAGCGAGACCCGTCCGACGAATACCTGCTTTTTGCCCGGATAAAGGCCTAGGGACCATGTCCCAGTTCCCCGACCTGCCCCTGAGCCGCCCCTCCCTCAACCACTACGGCAGCCTGGAAGGCATGATCCGCGCCATTCGCGCCCGTCGGCCCCTGGACCTCAGCGCCGAGCGCTGGCATCAGGCCCACCCAGGGGCGAGTTTCGCCCAGTGGCAAGCATTGGCCAAGGGATGTCTTCTCGACGGCCTGCACTGCGATCCAGGCCCGCTCGACCTGCGCCCGGTCACTCTGGAGCGCAGAGAGCGGGACGGCTTCACCCTGGAGCGGGTCGAATTCAACACTGCCCCCTGGAGCCGGGTCGAGGGGTACTTTCTGCTGCCCACCGGCGTCCCGTATCCGGTGCCTGGTCTGGTGGTCTTCCACGCCTGGGGCGGGCCCATGCTCTTTGGCCGGGAGCGCATCGTCGACACGGGCCGCGATCACCCGGTGCTGGCCGAGCACCGCCGCGAGTTCTACAGCGGCACCTATCTGGCCGAGGTTTTTGCCCGCCGGGGGTACGCCGTGGTGGTCATCGACGCCCACCACTTTGGCGCCCGCGCGCCGCGCGGCCTGGGCCCAATTCCGGCCCAGTACGATCCCTTTGCCCTGTCCACTGCCGAATACAATAGCCTCGACGCCAGGGTCTGCGAGCAGCTCTATCTGGGTGTACGCCAGCTCAACTGGGCCGGCACCACCTGGGCGGGCATCAATTACTGGGACGACCGCCGCTGCGTGGATTACCTGCGCAATCGACCCGAGGTAGACCCCGAGCGCCTCGGCTGCACCGGGCTTTCGGGCGGGGGCTGGCGCACCAATATGCTCGCCGCCCTCGACGAGCGGGTAAAAGCCTCGGTGAGTGTGGGCTGGATGAGCACCGGCGATTACCAGCAGGTCTACAATATCGCCGGGGCCATCGGCACCTTCTGCCTCTTGCCCGGGGTCTGGGACCGGCTCGACGTGCCCGACCTGACCATCATGGGCGCCCCGGGCAGACACCTGGTGGTCAGCTGTACCGAGGACCCGCTCTTTCCGCCCGAAGCCCAAGCTGAGGCCGCCCGGCAGATCAGCGCCGGGTACGCCTGGGCGGGCTGCCCGGAACATTGCGGGCACGACCAGCCGCCCAAGCCCCACTGCTACGACGCCCAGATCCAGACCGAGGCCCTCGCCTGGTTCGACCGCCACCTCAAGGAAGGGTGAACATGAGCGCCTTCGCGGAGATCAAAACCGGCAATGCCGCCCACCAGGGCTGGCCCTACTCCGAGGCGGTGCGGGCCGGGGATTTTATCTTTGTGGCCGGCATCGGCGCCGAGGACGAAGCCACTGGCCAACTGGTAGGCCAGACCATCGAGGAGCAAACCCGTTTCGTCTTCGCCAAGATCGACCGCATCCTGGCCCACGCCGGCGCCGGTCTGCGGCAGGTCTGCCGGGTCTCGGTGCATCTCAAAGACATCCAGGACTTCCAGGCCTTCAGCGACACCTACGCCCAGATCTTCGCCTGGGAACCCAAACCGACCCGCATCACCCATCAGTCCGGCCTCTGGCCCGGGCTGCTGATCGAGGTCGAGTGTACCGCCTACCAGCCAGCCCGGAAAGAACCGTAATGGACATCGATCTCGACCAGTACCGTCAGCAGGGTTATACCGTGGCGCGGAACCTGATCCCCACCTCCGACCTGCTGAGAATCCGCATGCGCCTGATGGATCTGCTGGAGGGCGGGCACAGCTGGCCGCCAGACCACTTCCAGGTCCTCGATCCGACGCGCTTCCGCAACAGCCGGGGCGGGACGGTGCCCGTCGGTGTGCAGCGCCCCGCCCGTTGCGAACAGGTCTTCCGCGACATCGCTGAACACCCGCGGCTGGAACAGGCCATGGGGCAGCTCCTGGGCGGCCCGGTCGAAGTCTACACCGATCAGGCCCTGATCAAAGGCCCGCAGATCGGCGGCCAGTCCTTCTACCACCAGGACTCGTACTATTGGAAGATCGCCCCGGAAAAGGGCTGCAATGCCTGGATCGCCCTCGACAAGTTTGGCGCCGAGGCCAGCGCCCTGGCCATCATGCCCAAGAGCCACCAGGGCTGGCAGCTCACCACCCACGAGGCCTATTACGACACCCCCACCTTCCACAGCGCCAAGAGCGGCCAGGCCTTCACCCGCTGGCGCATCCCGCTCACGGAGGTAGACTTTGCCCCCGAACACCTACTCGCCATGGAACCAGGGGACGCCGCCTTCTTCACCAACTACACCTGGCACCGCTCCGAACCCAACAACTCGGGCGCCCACAAATGCGCCTATGCCGTGGCCTACCAGCTCAAAGCGAAACGCTGAGCGCCGGGTTTCACCCCGTCGGCGCTGAGCAGCGCCGACGGGCTACCTCAGAAAGCCCACCCCTGATCGACGTCAAACTGCTCCGCTCCGACCCCGAAGCCATGCGCCAGGCCATTCACCTGCGCAAGGTAGACCCCCAGAAGGCCGACCTGGACCGCTGGCTGCAGCTCGACGAGCAGCGCCGGCAGCTCCAGTCCAGCATCGACAGCCTGAATACCGCCAAGAAGGAGTTGTCCCGGCTGGGCCGCAGCGACCCCGAGGCCGCCCGCCAAAGGGGCCAGGAATTGCGCGAACAGAGCCGGTTGCTAGAACAGGAAATGAGCGAACTCAGCGCCCAGTGGCAGGCCATCCTCGACTGGATGCCCAACTGGCCCCACCCGGATATGCCCCGGGGCGCCGGCGAGGAGGACAACCCCGAGGAGAAGGCGTGGGTCCCGGGCAAGGGCTACCTGGATGCCGCTCAGTTGGGCCACAGCGCCGCCCAGATGCCCTCCTTCCCCTGCCACGCCGAGAACCCGGACTTCACCCCCCAGGTCCACGCCGAACTGGGCGCCCGCCTCGGCATCGACACCCAGCAGGCCGGCAAGGTTTCGGGCTCGCGTTTCACCTATATACGCGGCGACCTGGCCCTGGTGCAGTACGCCCTGTCCCAGCTGCTGATCGGGGAGTTGCTGCGCCGCGGGTACGAGATGCTCATCCCGCCCCTGCTGGTGCGCGAGCCGGCCCTGTACGGCACCTCCCATTTCCCCGAGGGACGGGCCCAGGTCTACGCCATCCAGAGCGACAACGTCGAGGACCAGACCCAGCTCTTCCTGGTGGGCTCCTCTGAGCCGGCCAATTTCAGCTGTTTCGCCGGCCGCACCCTGCAGGAGGAGGAGTTGCCCCTGCGCCTCTTTGCCTATACCCCCTGCTTCCGCTCCGAAGCAGGATCGTGGGGCAAAGACGTCAAGGGCATCAAGCGGGTCCACCAGTTCGACAAGCTGGAGATGAACTCGGTCTGTACCCCCGAGCAGTCGGAGGCCATGTACGAGGAATTCGGCGGCATCAACGAATGGCTGATCCAGGAACTGGAGCTGCCCTACCGCATCGTCGACAAATGCACCGGCGACGCGGGGTACCTGGCCAGCCACCGGCAACGGGACGTGGAAGTGTGGATGCCCGCCTCCCGCGAGTACATGGAGGTGATGACCGATACCAACACCACCGACTACCAGGCCCGGCGCCTCGAGATCCGCTACAAGGCTGGCCAGGGCGGGACCCGCTTTTGTCACACCGTCAACGACACCGGCTGCGCCATGGGCCGTATGCTCATCGCCATCGTCGAGAACTACCAGCAAGGGGGCGGGCTGGTGAAGGTGCCCAGGGCCCTGCGGCCGATGGTGGGCAAGGACTACCTACAACCCCAATAGGCACTCCCATGAGCGCGAAGATCATCGATGGCAACCAGGTCGCCGCCCAGATGCGGGCGGAGATGAAGGCGCAGATAGGCCAACTCCGCCAGACCGGCCGGCCCGTGCCCGGCCTGGCCGTGGTGCTGGTGGGTGACAACCCGGCATCGGTCTCCTACGTGCGCGGCAAACGCAAGGCCGCCGAGGAGGTGGGCATCCATTCGCTGGAGCATCGTTTCCCCGCCGACCTCGCCCAGGCTCAGCTCGCCGAGCTCATCGCCGGTCTCAACCAGGACCCCGCCGTCCACGGCATCCTGGTGCAGTTGCCCCTGCCCCCCCAGATCAGCGAGAGCGCCATCATCAACGCCATCCATCCCGACAAAGACGTAGACGGCCTGCACCCAGTGAACCTGGGCCGGCTCTTGCGCCAGGAGGAGGGTTTCTTGCCCTGCACGCCGTACGGGGTGCAACAGCTGCTGGTGCGCTCGCAGATCCCCGTCGCCGGCAGGCACGCGGTGGTGGTGGGCCGCAGCTCGCTGGTGGGCCGGCCCCTGGCCAACATCTTATTACAGAAGCGCGAAGGGGCCAACGCCACGGTCACCGTCTGCCACACCGGCACCCCGGATCTGGGCCTCTACACCCGGCAAGCCGAGATCCTGGTGGTGGCGGCGGGCAAACCCAATGCGGTGACCGCCGAGATGGTGAAGGAGGGGGCGGTGGTGATCGACGTGGGGGTGAACCGGGTGGAGGACGCCTCGCGCAAGCAGGGTTATAGGCTGGTGGGCGACGTGGATTTTGCGGCGGTCGCGGAGAAAGCCAGCGCCATCACCCCGGTGCCCGGCGGGGTGGGGCCGATGACCATCACCATGCTGCTGCAGAACACCCTGTGGGCCGCCCAGCGGCGGGCCTAGGAGGGACGGCCGGGCGGCGGGCTCCCGCGGCGGGCCGCCTGGTACTCGAGGTGCCCGCGCAACTGGTTCAGCTTGGCGCTGATCTCGGCAAAATAGGGGTTGTCGCGCGGCCCGCGGATCAACTTCCAGCGCTCCAACTCGCCGGGGTCCAGGGCCGCCGCCTGTAATCCGTAGACCAGGCGCAGACCGTGCTGCAACAGCCGTTTGCCGGCCCGTTCACGCACGTTGGTGTGTACGAGCTGGGCGATAAAGGGGAGCTTGAAGGGCAACTCGGGTTGGAACTGTTTTAACTCCTCGGGGAACCGGAGGCGCGGGTAGAGATTGAGGTGGATCATCGGTTTTTCCAGCGCCTCGAAGGCCCGGTCCCAGTGCGGCCCCGCAAAGGGGCTGCCCTCCTTGTGGTCCTCGGGCAGCGCGGTGCCCAGCAGCCCTTTGAGCAGGGCGGTCTGGCCCTCGATCCTCAGGCCGCCGACGCCGTAGTCCACCAACTCCATTTTGAGGCCCTCCTCCCCCATCAGCGGGCCAATGGGGCGGACCACGTCGTTCTGGATCTGGGTCTCCACCACCTCGCAGCGTACCTGCCAGTACCCGCCGCGGGCCGGGAAATAGAGCACCACCCGCTCCCCTGGATGCAGGTTGTAGGGATTGTCCTTGTTGGCCAGATCGGCCTTTGCCGATTTTTTGATATAGAGGACGGTGCGCTGCAGGTCGCGTTCGAGGCCCAGCACGTTGACCTGCCCCAGCTTCAGCAGCTCCTCGGCGGCGCCGGGTATCTGCCTCAGGTCCTTCTTGGCCACTTTGGCCACGGTGACCAGGCGGTCAGGCGGGGCTTTCTCCTGCATCAGGGAGCGGAAGACCTCGATGGCCGGACGCGCCTCGGCCAGTTTGCCCGCCGCCGGCACCCAGGGCACGGGGCGCAGATCGTCCAATGCGGGCGGCAAGGTGCTGGCCCTGGGGAACTGACTCTGGGTGTTCTTGACAAAAACCTCGAACTGCACGTACGCGGTGAGGGGCACGCGGGTATCGCCGTAGTTCTTCACCGTGTAGCGGAGGTTCTTCCGCCGCTCCTCCTTGTTGAGTGGGCCGAGAGGCTGGAGCTTGAAGGCTCCCTTGACCTTGAAATCCAGTGCCTCGATCACCTCTGGCAGCAGCCGGAAATGGCCCAGCACCTGGCATTCCACCTTGACGGGGGCCTGCCGGTGCATGAACTGCAGCAGCACGATGGCCTTGCCGTTCTGGAGCAGGGGCTGCTGCTCGGCCTTGAGGCCGTCGGGGGTGGTGAGGTAGAAACCGGCGCCCTCGTGGTAGAGCTGTTTGCCGCGCTTGAGGAAAAACGACTTACCGAGTTTGGCGACGGCCTCCGCCGCAGGCCCTGACTGCAGATCGACCAGTGCCGAGGTCGGATTCAGTTCCGCCAAACGCAGTATCTCCGCCTCGGCATCAAAGGACTCGGTTGCCTTTTTCGGCGATCGTGAGAACCCCAGCATGCAGCCCAGCTCCGCGTCGGGATTTGATGCATCATAAATATGGGCTTTCCCACCACCCAAACAAGCGAGGAAACGCACCATGAAACTGATGGATTACCTTGGCTGGCAGGAGGTCAACTCCGAGAACCTGAATTTCTACAGAGCAATCGGAGTGGATTACCTGATGGTCCACGTCCCCGCCGAGCTGGCCGACGGCACCGACCGCACCGAGGAGTTCCGCCAGCTGAAACGCATGGTGGAGAACCACGGTCTGCAGCTCTACACCCTGCACTCGGGCGGCCTGCCCCGCGACCAGATCGTCTACGGCCGCCCCGGACGCGACAAACAGGTGGAGAACTGGATCAAGGTGCTGCGCGCCATTGGCAAGGCCGGGGTGCCCACCACCGCCACCACCTTTTTCGCCATCAACCACTTCCGCACTCCCTCGACCAAGGGCCGGGGCAACGCCGAGTACAGCACCTTTGTCTACGACGAGCTGATGATAAGTCCGCCCAAATTTCCAGGGCAGGAGATCAGCGAGGAACAGATCTGGGAGAGCATCGCCTGGTTCCTGGAGCGGGTGATCCCCGCGGCCGAGGAGGCCGGGGTGCGCATCGCCCTGCACCCCGACGATCCGCCCATCCCCGAGCCTTTGGGCGGGGCCGCCCGCATCGTCACCAGCATCCCCAACTACCAGCGCATCTTCGACCTCGCCCCCAGCCCGAGCAACGGCATGCTCTTCTGCCAGGGCTGCGTCTCCGAGATGGGCGAGGACGTGTTCCGCGCCATCCGCTACATGGCCGAACGCGACAAGATTGTCTTTGTGCACTTCCGCAACATTCGCGGCGGCTCCTACAACTTTCAGGAGGTCTTCATCGACGAGGGCCAGGTGAACATGATCGCCGCCATGCAGACCTACCGCGACGCCGGGTACCGCGGCGCGTTTATGATGGACCACACCCCGGGTATCCCCCACCCCAGCGGCCACTGGGCGGGCCGGGCCTATGCCAACGGCTATATCAAAGCCCTGATCCAGATGGTGTACGGGCGCAATCCCTGAACGCCGGGCCACCGCCCCCCAGGTCCGTGCCTGGGGGCGGCAGTGCCTAGCCGGGTGTGGCGGCCCCGCGCCCCTGCCCCTCAACCGGCCGGGTGCGCTTCCATCCACGCCCGCATCGGAGCGCTGGCCTCTTCCAGCTTCTGCCGCGAACCCGGCGGGGCAAAGGGGCTCAGGTAGGTGGTCAGGCCCCCGTCCACCACGATGTTCTGCCCGGTGACAAAACGCGATTCTTCCGCCGCCAGGTACAGGGCGCAGTGGGCGATGTCCTCGGGCATACCAACCAGCTCCAGGGGCTGGAAGAATTTGTGGCTGTCGCGCATCACCTCGCCGAAGCGCTCGAGGAATTCGGCTTGACTGGTGGCCTCCACCTGTCTGAGCAGATTCTCCTCGTACATCTCCAACCAGATCGCCCCCGGGCTGACGGTATTCACCCGGATGCGGTGCGGTGCCAATTCCGCCGCCAGGGAACGGGTGCAGCCGATGATGCCGCCTTTGGTGGCGGCGTACACGGTGTTGAGCGGGCTGCCGTCCACCCCGTGTACCGAGGAGACATTGACAATAGCCCCGCCGCCGCGTGCCTTGAGCAGAGGCACGGCAAAGTGGCAGCCGTGGTACATACCTCTCAGATTGGTGTCCATCACCCGGTCGTAGTCGGCGGTCTCCACCTCGTCCACCGGCAGCCGCAGGCCGATGCCGGCGTTGTTGACCAGGATATCCAGGCCGCCAAAACGGTCCTGGGTGGCGGCCACCAGCGCTTTCACGTCCTCGGCCTTGGACACATCCGTGGGCACCGCCAGCACCTGGCCCCCATCGGTTTCGATCTCCTTCTTTACCTGTTCCAGCTTGGCCTCGGTGCGCGAGGCGATGACCACCCTGGCCCCTTCGCGGGCAAAAAGCCTGGCGGTCGCCCGGCCGATGCCTTGCCCCCCGCCGGTGACAATGGCGATTTTTCCCTGCAGTCGCATGGGGTCCTCCTCTCGATGTGGACCACGTACGCATTCCGCTCTATACTTGGACCTAAATTCTGAATCTAGTCCTCCTGCCGCCGCGGAGCAAACCATGGTACGGCCCCTGCCCCCCTGCCTGCACACCCCGGCTCCCTACACCGGCCCTGCCAAGGCCGATGTGCTCGCCCTCCGCCAGCGCCACTACAACCCCGCGGTCTTCACCTACTACCAGGAACCGCTGATGATCGTCGAGGGCTACCTGCAGTACCTCTACGACGAAACCGGGCGCCGGTACCTGGATCTCTTCGCCGGCATCGTCACCGTTTCCTGCGGCCACTCCCACCCCAAAGTGCTGGCCCGCGCCAAAGAGCAGCTCGACCGCCTGCAACACACCACCACCATCTACCTGCATCCGCTGCTGGGTGAATTCGCCCGGCAGTTGAGCGCCAAACTTCCCGGCGATCTGGACGTGGTCTACTTCACCAACAGCGGCAGCGAAGCCAATGACCTGGCCCTGACCATGGCCCGGCTCTTCACCGGCCACCACGATGTGGTCGCCCTGCGCAACGGGTACCACGGCGGCATTTCGGGTATGATGGGGGTCACGGCCCTACACACCTGGAAATACCCCCTGCCCCAGGGGGCCGGCATCCACCACACCGTCTGTCCCGACCCCTACCGCAGCCCCTTCGCCGGCCCGCCCGAGCAGATCGCCCGCCAATCGGCCGCCGATCTGGAGCAGACCATCCGCTGCTCGACCCCTGGCCGTATCGCCGCCTTCATCGCCGAACCCATCCAGGGTGTGGGTGGCACCACCACGGCCCCCGACGACTATTACCGGCTGGCGTACGAGGTGGTGCGGCAGCACGGGGGCCGGTGT
>SXGS01227591.1_pt1 | contig 18686 bp, 12 predicted proteins | sample 3174681 | NCBI WGS metagenome assembly SXGS01 (sample SAMN11356861, study PRJNA531348) | freshwater metagenome | isolation source: freshwater sample F1-80 | place: China: Fuxian Lake, Yuxi | collected 2017-12-25 | reverse complement strand
TTGTTGGTACTAGTCTTCAATTTACCCAATCGTTGTTTGGCTTCCTCGGCGCGAGTGCCGTTTAACAGCCAACTCGCACCCAACAAGCTCTCCGGCTCTTTTGAACTGGATAACCACTTCCCTGCCTCAGTTAACAAAGCACTATCGGCCTCGCCAGATGTCCAGCACAGGGGCATCGTGGCGTACAGCAACGGCGGTGGGCTAGCCTCCGCAAGGTACTTGAGAAAAAAACCTCCGGCCGAGCGAGTATTACCTAGTGCGTCAGCGGCCTCAACCAATTCGGCGACCAGCATTTTCTGTTGCCAATGCGGAATCCCGCTTGCCAAAGCGGAATTTATCAACCCTGCAATCGCTCCATATTTTCGATCCAAGTACATTTGATGAACCAGCCGAGCTTGAGCGCTGCTCCAAGATACATCGACTCGCTCCACGCGCTGGCTCTCCAGTTCGCGTTTGCGTCCCATATCGTCCAAGTAAACCAACCGCAGCGCGTCGAATTCCTGGATCTTGCCTTCGAAATAAAGTCCCTCGGGCAGATCCCAGATATCACGACCGCGCACTGCCGCTGGTCCATACCAGATCCTGTCGATGGATTCTACTGCAAGAGTTTTTTTGGCGTTCGCCTCAGATTCCGCCAGCGCTGGATGTTGGCAGGCGAGCACGATTGCTATTGACGTTCGCAAACTGACAACGGCAAGCAACGGTGAAATGCGCAGGCACCTGCCAATTGCAAGATGAAATCGCGAAAGGAAAGTCGAAATGCAGAGTTGCAGAGTTTTCATTTATCTGCCGCGGCAGGGTTCAACGAGCCAGCAAGGGTAACGTCGATATACCGAAACTTTCCTGACGTCTCGTTCGCTAGGCTAGAGATCCACTCCCCTGCACCTTGACTCGGACCAACGCCGAACTGGATGGTGTGGAGTGTGACGCCGCGGCGGGCGCAACGATCGACGATTTCCGTAAGCTCGCGCGCCGTTGGGATCGGACGATCAGCATCGGTCAAAAAGAAAATAACGTCTGGCCCCATGGAAATAGCCAACTTGAGAGCCTGTACATGCTTTGTGGCACCCGTCGCCGACATACTACGCACAAAAGAAATTGCCTGTGATTTGGATCGTTCGTCGCCGCTAAGTAATGCAGATCCACCGGGCCCCATACCACCAAAAGGATGCTGCAATTCGTTATAGAAGATGATCTGAAATTGATGCGCTTGGCCTAAGGATTGTAGGCTCTGCACCAGCTCATGCTTGGCAGCAGCAAAGGGCAAACCGCCGTAATCATTCATGCTGTCGGAGCGGTCGAACACATAGATAAAACGTGACCCTTCGCCTTCGATTCCAAACACACTGGTTTTTACTTTGGGGATGGCTCGCGAACCTCCAATACGCGGTCCGCCCTCACCCAGCCCCAAGCCTCCAGCGGCATCCGACGCGTTTCCGGCTCGACTGCCTTCGCCTGGCAACAACTCTGCCAATATTTGGTCGGTATTGAGTCCGGTGGAACTAGCATTCGGTAGACTGGCGATCGTTGATTGAATCGAATCCAAAGTTTGACCCGAACTGGTTGCCCCTGATTGCGATAGAAAGTATGCCTCGCTGCCCTCAACTTCCTGCACAATCGCAATGCCCACTGGCCGGTCCGGCCCCGAGTTTGTCCCCTTGGGTGCCGACGTGAGAAGCGTTGCCAAGGTCACAAAGACGGTGACGTGGAAAGTCATCGACGCTAACAAAGCGTAAGCCTTGGGCCATCCACCAGTACCGGTTGGCAGGGTGGGAATGCCACGGCGACGCAGTCGCTGGTCATCGTCATTGCTATCTGAATTTGAAATCGCCATATGATAAATTATACCACTGGTATCGACTTATTGGCATCGGCATCAATATCGAGCATAATCTCTGACATCAAATCAAAACTGCCCTACCAATTGCCATGTCCGCGCACCACGGTATTCATACGCTGATGCGCGTCTAAATACCTCGCCATCGAACCCCGAAACGGAGAACCGAGATGTCTCGTATTTTTACGTTTTTCACTGCACTGTTTTTCACTGCGCTGCTATTGCCTACTGTTGTTGCAATCGAGGAAGGCAAGCAAGCACCATCCGAATCTTCCGATATGAAGGTCATTTTCAACGGCAAAGATCTATCCGGCTGGGACGGTGATCCACGGCTGTGGAGTGTGAAGGAGGGCGTAATTCATGGCGAAACTACCGAGCAAAACGTTGCCGAAGGAAATACGTTTTTGATTTGGAAAGATGGCAAGACCAAGGATTTCGAATTGCGTCTGTCATTCCGCAGCAACGCAACCAACAACTCGGGAATCCAATATCGATCCAAACACATCACCGAGAAAGTCAGAAATAACTGGGTAGTGGGCGGCTACCAACACGAAATCCGCAACGAAAACGTCCTACCCAGCGTTTCTGGATTTATCTATGACGAGCGAGGCAAACGCGGTCGGGTTTGCTTGGTAGGCGAACAAGCGACGTATTCGCCCGAGGGCATCAAGACTGTGCATTCGACTTTGATCGATCAGGAACAGTTCAAAAACTTGTTCAAGCTAGACAATTGGAACGATGTCGTGATTATCGCCAAGGGGAATCATATTCAACACTACATGAACAATCGTCTCATCCTCGACTTTACCGATGCCGATCCCAAGTCCGCTTTGACGGAGGGCATTCTCGCGGTGCAGTTGCACGGTGGACAGGCCATGTGGGTTGAATTCAAGAACATACGCATCAAAGAACTTCATTGAGAATTCCTCGTACGCAGAGTCGACAGTGGTCGAAATGTCCGATGTATCGCAAATACTCTCGAAGATAGCGGCAGGTGATTCGCGGGCATCGGACGAATTGTTGCCATTGGTGTACAACGACCTGCGAAAACTGGCTGGCTTGTACTTCCCGAAAAGTGACTCCAACACATCAGTGGTGCCAAGTAGAGCCTCCGACGACTGGCGGTGGCCACCTTCGGCGTGAAGGTAACGCAACATTTCCTTCACGAACTCGAACATCGAGTTCCCGAATATTCGTTGCTGATTGGCCAGCGACTTAGCCTTCCACTTGTCTCTGCTATCTTTGAAGAATCTAGCCAACCTGGTCGGAGACGACACCAAATCTCGCAACCTACACACCTCCCTGTCCAATTCGTTCAACCACAACTTGCACTTATCCCATCGCCCAAAAAAATGTGCAGGAATAATTTTCCGTGTCAAGACCAGATTTTCAACACGCTAATCCGAGCCCAACCGAAAGGCTTGCAACGATTGACCAGCTTGCACGTGGACGCGTTGCTTGCGTCTGTCGTCCCAGATGTGGACTTTCGATCTGCCACCTCCCAATAGAGTGTTACTGTCGGGAGCAAACAGAGTCCCCAAATGAGTTCATCGGCGTGCAATTGCGCCAGCTCAGCGCCCGAATCCAAGTAAACGCAAAGGCCGCCCATTAATACTCGTAATCATGGCTGCGAAGTTCGCCGCGTCGGCTTCATGAGCTGACTAACTTCCTGGGCTCCACTATACTATTGGCGATTCTCGCGACTTCCGTCGGTTATTGCGGACTCTGTTGATAGAAAATCATCGTTCGAAAGGGCAAGATTGTGCGGTGTGCATCCATTCTATTGGCGACTGTTTTACTTGGGACGCTTAGCAATCCAGTCTTGGCGGCAGACGGCAAAGTCGCGACCAATTGGCATCAGTGGCGCGGTCCTAACTTCGATGGGACATCGGATTCCGCAGATCCGCCTGCGCATTGGAGCGATTCGTCAAATATTAAATGGAAAGTCAAGATTCCTGGCCTGGGTAGCGCCAGCCCGGTTGTCTGGGAGGACAAAGTCTTCATAGCTACTGCAATTGAAACCGATCGCCCCGCTCCGGCCGGGAGCGCGCCCGGCCAGGGTAGTCGCTTGGCGTTGCCGGCGCCAAACAAGTTCGTCGAATACGTACTTATGTGTTTGGATCGAAACACAGGTAAGGAAATTTGGAAATCCGTGGCAACTCAGCAAGTACCTCATGAGGGTCGGCACAATACTAACTCATTCGCGTCAGGATCACCAACAACAGATGGTCAACTGGTCTACATCTCGTTCGGATCGCGAGGCATTTTTTGCTTCGATATGCAGGGAAAGAAAGTTTGGGAACGAGATCTTGGTGATATGACCACTCGCAATGGATTCGGAGAAGGTGCTTCACCCACGCTGCATGGCGATTCCTTGATCGTCCAATGGGATCACGAAGGACCTTCGTTTATCGAAGTGCTCGACGCGCGGACTGGCCAAACTCGTTGGAAAAGGGACCGTGAAGAAGTTACGACCTGGGCAACTCCCTTGGTAGTCGAATTCGAGGGACGCACTCAAATTATCACCAACGCAACCAAACGCTCGCGCAGCTATGACCTTAAGACAGGAGAGGTGATTTGGGAGTGTGGCGGCCAGTTTACCAATCCAATTCCTTGTCCGCTGTTGGTCGATAAAAACGTCATCTGCATGACGGGATATCAAGGTTACGCGATCTACTCCATTCCGCTTGCGTCCAAAGGTGACCTAACGGATACCGATCGCATCACTTGGAAACGCAACGATGCGGCACCCTATGTGTCATCCGCAGTGCTGTACGGTGGCCAGCTCTATTTCACAAAGTCCCGCGATTCAATTTTGTCCATTGTCGACGCACGAACTGGCGATGCATTTGTCGAACAGATTCGCTTGCCAGGAACTAGCTCCTTTTATGCATCGCCGGTGGCGGCTAAGGACCGAATCTACTTCACTGGACGCGATGGTACCACGGTCGTACTAAAGCACTCCAAGAAAATGGAGATCATCGCCACCAACCGACTCGGCGAAGGTGTTGATGCTTCGCCGGCGCTGGTTGGCAAGCAGATATTCATTCGCGGGGCCGAGCATTTGTACTGCATCGAATAGCTGCGCTTCGTGATGACCACTGCAGGAAGCGGAGCTTGTGGAGCATGGCGTTCCCAAGCCGGAGCTTGGGAACGAGGTAAGGAGCTTCCCGTGGAGCGTGTTTCGATCCAGGCGATGCAAGTCCCGAGCCGAACCTGCGCTCCAGTTGAGTCTTCGTTTTGCCAAGGACGTGATTTTGTCGAGTGAATTTGATAGCGTCTTGATAGTTTCATTCGGCGGCCCAGAAGGTCCGGATGACGTGTTGCCGTTCTTGGAAAACGTTCTTCGCGGAAAAAGCGTACCGCAACAGCGGATGCTGGAAGTCGTACAGCACTATCAACAGTTCGGTGGCGTCAGCCCAATCAATTCGCAGAACCGGGCCCTTATCGAGGCGCTGCGACAAGAGCTGGATTTGCATGGCATCAACCTGCCAATCTACTGGGGAAATCGAAACTGGCATCCAATGCTGCCCGATACCTTGCGGCAGATGGCTGTCGATGGACGAAAACGGGCGATTGCATTTTTCACTAGCATGTTCAGTTCCTATTCGGGATGCCGGCAATATCGCGAGAACATCATTGCCGCTCGTGAGACCATCGGTGCGGACGCGCCTGTAATTGAAAAAGTCCGCATGGGATTTAATCACCCTAGTTTTGTTGAAGTTCAGATTGCGGTAACTCAGGATGCTCTTCAATTGCTCAATGCTTCGCAGCGCGACCAAGCGAAGCTGCTGTTCACGGCGCACAGCATCCCGACTGCGATGGCAGATCGCTGTCAGTACCAAAGCCAATTGCGAGAAACAGCGAGGAGCGTCTGCGCGGTGCTCGGACGATCAGATTGGGAGCTGGTATTTCAAAGCCGCAGTGGACCACCGCATCAACCATGGCTGGAGCCCGACATCTGTGCAAGAATCGAACAACTTGCCTCGAACAATGTCCCAGCCATAGTCATAATTCCAGTCGGCTTTGTGTCGGATCACATCGAAGTGCTGTTTGACTTGGATACACAAGCGGTTCAGCTTTGCCAGCAACTCAATCTTGCTTGTGTACGCGCGAAGACTGCTGGCACTCATCCGGCATTTGTAACCATGATTCGCCAGTTAATTGAAGAACGTCTTGCCCCGTCATTGCCTCGCCCAACCGTAGGGATTTTTCCTGCGTGTCCGGATATTTGCCCGGAGGATTGTTGCTTGCCCCGGTAGTCGCTGGAGAAACGCAACGAACTATCCAAACAAGGCTCGGCATAATCGGCCTAGCCGTCGCGATTGATTTTTTGGTCAAGCAAAGCACCGTAAATTGGGCGAGCGTCTACGATTTTTGCCCAACGATATGTTTTTGCGAGGCAAGATTCCCAATGGACCGATACACATTTGCACTTCGGGTACATCGTTGCGAGTCGCGCGCAGAAAATTCAAAATTGGCGGAGGCAGCGTATTTCCTACATCCATACGTTCAACTTCCGCCAATTTTGAATTTTCAACGCGCGACTCCTAGGGCAGACAAGGCGAGCGGCAGATGGGAATTTACCAAGGCCTAAGCGAATACAAGCCCGATGCGCAAGCGAGTGCGTCAATCCTGGCATACACTCGCTTGCGCTTCGGGCTTGTATTGGTAAGAAACTATCTGCCGCTCGCCTAACAGCAATTACTACCGAGAGGAAATGAACTATGGAAGTTGGAGCTGACTACGCATCCGCATCCGCAATTCAACGCCAACAGGTCGCAAACCGAATTGGATTTGCAATCGTTCGCAAGTCCTTGGATACGCAGCGCCAGCAAGGGCAAGCTGCGGTTGAGTTAATCGATCAGGCTGCACAGTTGCAGGATCAGCTCGCTTCTGGTCGAATTGACGTTCGCCTTTGAACAGAGCGAATTGTCAGTCAACGTATAAGAACGAGTTCGAATTGATCAGGGCTTGGCAGAAAAGCGCCAGAGCTTTGCGTCCGCTTTCATGCGGCTGCTTCGCGGAATTCAAATGACCAAGTTCGCGCTCCGTTTCGATCAAGAAAGCCACGGCTGTGTCCAACTGAACAGGCGTGGGTTCTTGGGAAAGTGCGTACCGCCAAGCCGATCGAGCTTGAGTTCGCCAGTCTTCCCCAGACATTGCCACAATGCGACCCGCGAAAATGTCGCATTGCTGAATGACAAACTCGTTGTTCATCAGCATCAGCGACTGCGGAGCGACGGTCGACGAAGTGCGCAAGGTACAATTTGGCGTCAGTGTAGCGCCGTCAAATGTATCGAACATTGCCAGTGGCATTGTGCGCCGGACTTGGACATAGACGCTTCGCCGAAACTCTTCATCGTACAGCGGAACAACTTTTCCGGTCGGACGCCCGGCTCCGTCGCGAGTGTCCACGCCGACGTGAATTTGCCCCGCCTCATCGGGTGCAACCGGAACGCTTGGTCCATAGATTTCATTGGTAAGATTACCGCTGATCATCAGTATCGAATCGCGGAGCGTCTCGGCGTCTAATCGTCTCGGATTCATGCGGCCTAACCAACGATTCTCGGGATCAACTTTGTCGTGAGCATCGTTGCGCATCGACGATTGCCGATATGCCCAGGACATCATCAACAGCTTGTGCAAACGTTTGACGCTCCAGCCGCTTTGAACAAATTCGTCGGCCAGCCAATCGAGCAATTCTGGATGCGTTGGACGCTCTCCGAGAAAGCCAAAATCGCTGGGCGTTCCAACTAGCCCGCGGCCAAAATGGTGCAACCATAATCGATTGACGTACACTCGCGCCACCAGCGGGTGGCGACCGCTAGTCAACAACCGGACGTAGGCCAGACGGCGTCCGGTGGTGGCCAGGTTGGGAGCGTCCTCAGGAATCTCGCCACAACCGTCATTACATAGAATGCTCAACTCACCTGGTGCAACGATTTGTTTCGGCTGATTGAAATCGCCGCGAGCAAATAAAAACGTGGGATGAAATTTGCCAGCGATCTCGGTGAGGCCATGGGCAAAATCATCGGGCGGCCGCTTGGCTTGGACCGCTGCGATCGAATCCGCATATTTCTTCTCGATGGCATTGTATTCATTCTTGGCATTGCGACGCAGCAGGTCGCCACGCGACGGGACGTTGGCGGCGGGATATTTTGTTAGCAAGTCTTTTTGTTCGGTTGTTCGTTTAGCGACTGGAGTTTCAAAAGCTCCGCGTAGCTGTTTTTTGAGTTCGTCCGGCAGAGACAACATTCCACGTTCGCGTACTTCCTGGCCAAGTTTCTCGAATTCGGAAGTCTGTTCAGCTTCCAGCTTTTTTAGTTCTCCGTCGCATTGCTGGGCCAGTTCCTGCTGTTGTTTCGTCCATAACGAGACCAACCGCTGCTGCGGCGAGCGCCAGTTTTTCCAATCTAGCGCCGGCTCGAAGATCGCCCGCAACCGGTGGTAATCGACATGCGTAATGGGATCATAACGATGGTTGTGGCATTGTGCGCAACCGACCGACAATCCGAGCAACGAGGTACTGACGATTTTTAGCGTCTCGGCGATGCAATCGTTGCTCGCTAGATTCTTGTCGATCGCCGGATCGCTCGTGCCATCGGGCCCCATGCGCAAATAACCCGTCGCGATCAGCAACTCGGAATCGTCGGCCGACAAACTGTCCTTGCCTGAAACCAACATTTCATCGCCAGCGAGTTGCTCGCGAACGAATTGATCCCAAGGTTTGTCGTCATTAATGCTCTTGATTACGTAGTTGCGGTATTTGTACGCGAACGAACGTTCGACATCCTTTTCTCCGTAACCGTCGCTATCAGCGTAACCGGCGATGTCGAGCCAATGCCGTGCCCATCGTTCGCCATAGCGCGGCGACCCGAGCAGACGGTCGATCAATTCGCCAAACGCAGTATCGACTCCCTGTTTCGCCACTGACTGTAGAAACTTCGTCAATTCGTCTGGAGTTGGTGGCAAACCGTGCAAATCAAAGAATGCGCGGCGACATAACGTTGCTGAATCGGCCAACGTCGAATACTGCAATCCATTATGTTCCAATTTCGCTAGGATAAACGCATCGACGGCGGTCTTCACTTGATCAGCCGATTTGGTTGCTGCTAGTACTGGGCGTCGAACGGGTTGAAACGACCAGAAGCTGCGTTCGTCGTCAGAAAAGTCACCGGTAGTTTCGGGCTCTGGTTTCATTGTTCGCGCGCCCTGATCCAACCATCGAGATATGATCTCTAATTCTGCTGGAGATACTTTCTTGTCGATGGGTGGCATCTCACCGGAAGCCACTCGCTCAAACAAGAGACTCTTGGCGTGACTGTCCGCGATAGCTGGCCCAGAATCGCCACCGCGTAATATGAACTTGACCAATCGTAGGTCGAGTTCACCTTTCTTTTCTTCCTCTTCACCATGGCAATGAAAGCAGTGTGCTTTCAGAATTGGCCTAACGTGGCTTTCAAAGTAGACGTCGGCTCGCTGCGACGATTCAGCTATTGCGACCGCAGGTTCACTCGCCGCGATCGACCTTTGCCCACTAATCGCGCAGGCAGTGCAAAAAAGAATGATGTTAGGTAATCGCAGTGCAGGCATAACAAATCTTCATGTACGGCGAACCGCAGATGGGTTCTTACCAATAAAATCGCGACGCGCAAGCAAGTGCGTGCCAGGATTTATGCACACGCTTGCGCTTGTATTCGCTCACGCATTGGTAAATTCCTATCTGCCGTCGCCTATGGATTCTGGTCCCAAAAGTTGGTCGGAGTTAATGGTGGGTTGATGTTTTAGTTGCAAATTGTCGGCGCGGCAATTGTAGTATTTAGTTTAGCCCGCCAATTCGCGCTCAGCAATCCACGTGGTTGCGAGCCAAACGGCCTACTTTTCGTTGACCCTGGCTGGCACGCATGGTAAACTCGCGCGGTGAACTTTGGTTCGCGTCGCGGTGAAAGTCGCTTGTCGAAAGTGTGCCGCGACGCTATCGATTTTGAGAGGCTGGATGTCCCTCTGAAACGAGACGTTTTATGAACGCATTTGCCGGAATTTCGTCACTCAATGCCGGCTCGGCTAATAATCGTCGAGGATTTCTTGCCAAAGCAGGAGGTGGGGCGGGCATGCTGGCGCTTTCGGCGCTCATGGCCGACGAACAAATGGCGTGCGCCTCAACCGGGTCGACAAGTCAGCATGAAAAGCCGCACTTCGAACCGCGAGCAAAACGCGTAATTTGGCTGTTCATGCACGGTGGTCCCAGCCACGTCGATCTGTTTGATCCAAAACCAGGCCTGATCAAGTATGCTGGCCAGCCGTTGCCTGAGAGTTTGGCCGCCAACGTAAAGACGCGGCGCCCGGTTGCGCGAAATCCGTTGCTTGCGCCAGTTAAACCATTTCGGAAATATGGTCAAAGCGGCCTGGACGTGAGCGACTTTCTGCCTGAGATCGCCAAGCATGCGGATAGGCTGTGTGTCATTCGTAGTTTGCATGGTGACAGTGTCAATCATCCACAGTCGGTTTACCAGATGAACACCGGCAGTATTCTGATGGGGCATCCGAGTGTTGGAAGCTGGGTGGCCTATGGATTGGGAAGCGAAAATCGCGACCTGCCGGCGTTCATCGTGTTGCCAGACCCTGGCGGAGGATTGAAGGGTGGTCCGCCGGCATGGGGCAGCGGATATTTACCCGCGTCCTACCAAGGCGTTACGATGCGGCCAGGTGCACAACCAATTCTGCATCTGACTCCACCGCCGGAAATTAGTTCTCAACAACAACGTTCGACGTTGGCACTGGTGCAACAGTTAAACCAGCGGCATTTGTTAGCACGCGACAACGATGACGAGTTAAATGCGCGCATCAAGTCTTATGAACTTGCGTTTCGCATGCAATCTGCTGCACCGGAGTTGGTGGATCTGAGCCAAGAAACAGAGGATACATTGTCGCTCTATGGACTTGACCAGAAAGAGACACGGGAATTTGGGCAGCGCTGTCTGTTGGCGCGACGCTTGATTGAGCGCGGTGTGCGCATGGTTCAAGTCTACTCAGGCGATACCAATGGCTGGGATGCTCATAAAGATGTGCTTAGTAACCATACTCAGCTTTGCCGCGCGACCGATTTGCCAGTCGCTGGTTTGTTGACCGATCTCCATCGGCGCGGTCTGCTAGAGGACACATTAGTGATCTGGGGCGGAGAGTTCGGGCGCATGCCGATGAGCGAATCCGGAACTGGCCGAGATCATAATCCTTGGGGCTATTCCGTGTGGCTGGCAGGGGCTGGCGTAAAAGCCGGATTTGCTTACGGAGCAACTGACGATGTTGGCCTGCGCGCCGCAGAAAACAAGGTCCATATTAACAGCTTCCACGCGACGCTGCTCCATTTACTCGGATTGAACCACAGCGAGCTAACTTACTATCACAATGGACTCGACGAGCGATTAACTGGTCCAAGCGAGATCGACATCGTGCCGGAGATTCTCGCGTGATAATCACAAAATGTTTTCGAAGCTTCGCGGCCAACTTGCTCGTTGTGCTGTCGTTGCTCGTTGTCGCGGGAGTTAACAATCAGGCAACCTGTGCCGATGAGCAAGAGAAATTGGAAGAATTTCCAATCTCAGACAGCGACCGCGAGCACTGGTCGTTTGCGCCTCTGGTCAAACCTCTCATTCCGAAGGTCCGGGATGCTTCATGGGCGCGCACGCCAATCGACGCATTTATTATTGCTGCGATGGAAGCAAAAGGAATCAGCCTCGGTGTATCGGCAGATCCGGCAACTTTGCAAAGACGATTGTACTTTGATCTTGTCGGTCGGCCTCCAACGATCGACGAATTGGCTAGGAACTCGAACACGGATCGCGAAACGTGGTACGAAGAGCTGGTAGATAGATTGCTGGCGTCACCGATGTATGGTGAGCGATGGGGGCAACATTGGCTCGACTTGGCTCGCTTTGCGCAGACCGACGGATTCGAACATGACCGTATTCGCCCGGCAGCGTGGCAATATCGCGATTGGGTACTCGATGCTTTCAATCAAGATCTGTCCTTTGATCGTTTTGTCGCGTTCCAATTGGCTGGCGATGTCGTTGATAACGGCAGCCAGCGCGTAGCCACAGCGTTCTGTTTGGCTGGTCCCGATATGACCGATGTGAACGACCAAATCGAACGCCGGCATAACTTACTGAATGAAATGACGTCCACGGTTGGTTCAGTATTCCTGGGTCTGCAATTCGGCTGCGCACAATGCCACGACCACAAGTACGATCCGATCAGCCAAGCGGATTTTTATCGCTTGCGAGCAGTATTCGAGAGTTCCGTACCTGTCTTGAAGCGCGATGAACCTTACAACTTGCTGAGTATACAGGACAATGTTCCTGCGCCGCGACTTTGGAAACGTGGTGATCATCGCCAGCCAGGAATCGAATTAAGTCCAGCTTTTCCGCGCATCGCAGATCCCGCAAATCATTCTCAACGCATTCAGGATTCGCGCTCAGCTAGATCTCTGTTGGTGTCCTGGATGACCGATTCCAGCAATCCATTGACCGCGCGAGTAATCGTGAACCGAGTTTGGCAGCATCACTTTGGCAAAGGGATTTTCAGCGAAACGAGCGACGCGGGCCTGATTTCCTCCGAGCCAACTCATCCGCAGTTGCTGGATTGGTTGGCGTGTGATTTCCGCGAGACGGGGTGGAGCATCAAGCGGCTTCACCGCCTGATCGTTTGTTCTGCCACGTATCGCCAAACTAGCCGGCTATCGACGGGCGATCACACTTGGTCCGATCGCTTCGCGGCCGATACGGAAAATCAACTGTACAGCAGATTTCCTCGCAAACGCTTAGAAGGGGAAGCCATTCGGGACGCCATGCTAACCGTATCGGGATTGATCAATTACCAGCGCGGAGGAACTGGAGTCATGCCTCCCTTGCCCGATGAAATGCTCAAGACTTTGCTGAAAGGACATTGGAGCACCAGCGCGCAAGAAGCGGACCATTATAGGCGAAGTTTTTATTTGTTCGCGCGACGTAACTTGCGATACCCGTTGTTTGATACGTTCGATCGCCCCGATGCCAATGCCAGTTGCCCACAGCGAGGCCGCTCGACCACAGCACTGCAGTCGCTGCAAATGATCAATAGCGAGTTTTCGTTGATTGCTGCCCAAAATTTCGCTCGCGAACTGATTAATAGTCCTTCCGATTCTGACTCTGGAACGAACCGAGGACGACAGTGGATTGAAAATGCTGTGCACCGAGCCTATTCGCGTCCCGCGCAAGTCGACGAGATAACGGCTCTGAGCAACTTCTTGGTCACTCAGGCGCGAGAAATCGAAAGCAACCGCGAAAAGCAAAGTCCAAGTGTTAGACTACCTGCCTCGAAGTTCGACGGCATCATTTCAACCAGCGAGTATGCTGCGCTGGTCGATCTTTGTCTTGCGATAATGAATGCCAACGAGTTCATCTACGTCGATTAAGTCTGCGTGATTCACGTTGAGCGAACTATACGCACCAGTTCTTGGCACGTTCCAGCGCGCGTTTCCAATAAGCTCGACGTCGGGTGACTTCTTCGTTGGGCATACTTGGAGTAAATGTCCGGTCTGCTTGCCAAACTTGGCGCAGTTCATCGATACCGGTCCAATAACCTGTCGCCAAACCTGCTAGATAGGCGGCTCCCAAAGCAGTCGTTTCGATAACTTTGGGTCGCACGACAGGCACTTGCAAAATGTCAGCTTGAAATTGCATCAATAGATCATTGGCGGCCGCTCCGCCATCGACGCGCAACTCTTTGATCGCGACGCCCGAATCGGCTTGCATTGCATCCAGTACATCGGCAACTTGGAACGCGATCGATTCGAGCGTCGCGCGGGCGATGTGAGCTGCTGTGGTTCCTCGATCTAGCCCGACGATCGTACCGCGCGCGTAGGCGTCCCAATGGGGAGCTCCGAGTCCTGCGAACGCCGGGACAACGACCACGCCGCCGTTGTCGGGAGTGGACAGCGCAAGTTTTTCGACGTCTGCCGACGATTTGATAATTCCCAGGCCATCGCGCAACCACTGAATCGCCGCGCCGGCGATAAAAATGCTCCCTTCCAATGCATACTCGCACGGTTGCTGATCACCGAGCTGCCAAGCGACTGTCGTCAGCAGCTTGTGATTTGAAACTTTAGGAACATTGCCAATATTCATCAGCATGAAACAACCGGTGCCATAAGTATTCTTGGCCATGCCATGCTGGATGCAATTCTGGCCAAAGAGCGCCGCTTGCTGGTCTCCGGCAATTCCGGAAATCGATATTGGATCTCCCAGCAGACCAACCGCCGTGGCACCATACACGCGGCTGCTGGGCTCGGCACTCGGCAATATTGACTTGGGGATGTTCAGCAACTGCAATAGCTCGTCGTCCCATTGCCGCGACGCGAGATTGAATAGCATGGTGCGCGATGCGTTGCTGACATCGGTTACGTGTTTGCGGCCGCCGGTCAGATTCCAAATCAACCAACTGTCGATCGTGCCAAACGCCAGTTCCCCGCGTTCGGCCTTTTCGCGAGCCCCCGGCACATTGTCGAGCAACCAACAGACTTTGGTGCCAGAAAAGTACGCATCGACCACCAGTCCAGTTTTTCGCTGAATCAAATCCGCGTGGCCGGCATTGCGCAGCTCGTCGCAGATGCCTGCGGTGCGACGATCTTGCCAGACAATCGCGTTGTGGATGGGTTTGCCCGATTGTCGCTCCCAGATAACGGTGGTTTCCCGCTGATTGGTAATTCCGATTGCGTGCACGTCTGCGGCAGTGATTCCGGCTTGAATCATCAACTGGCGAGCGACCGCGATCTGCGATTCCCAGATTTCCAATGCGTCGTGTTCAACCCAGCCTGACTGAGGGAATATTTGACGAAACTCACGTTGTGCGACCGACAACATTGTCCCTGCGCGATCGAATAAGATGGCGCGCGAACTGGTGGTACCTTGATCGAGAGCCATTACAAAAGACATCATTTCCTCGCAAAATTGAGCGCAATGTTAACCCAGGGACTCACGGATGAAGAGCGTATTGTAAATGTTGGTGCGGACAAGATGGCAGAAGCAAGTTACAATTCGTTGCATACGCGAGGAAGGTGTTAGACCGTTACCAGCAGCATGTTTGTTAAGGAGTGAAACTCATGTTCCGGAATTTATCCAGTTTTCTAATGGGCGTTGTCGTAGGTGCAGTTGGATTGTATATCTCGATGAACTACTACATCGTACGCACTAATGAAAATGTTCACCTGGTGCCGAAGGTCGCTGCCAAACTGGAGATGCCTTACTATGACGTGCGCAAATACACACTCGACGACTGGACGAACCATACTTCGTTGGGGGTGGCAATCATCCAATCGAATAACCAGACTCTAATATCTAACACCAGCTTCGAATCGGTTAAGCAGCAATTCGAGGGGTTGTTCATGAGGCTCAAGAAGCTTAACACCAATTTCTAGTGCTATTGTCATAACCAAATGAGACTTCATTAACTAAAGCCCTATGACGAAATTATCGCACATCTTGATTGCCACGTTTGGCATGCTGGCGTTGGCCCATTGTTCAATAGCTCTGGCAAATCCAGGTCAGATCGACTTCAATCGCGATATTCGCCCTTTGCTATCGGAGAACTGCTTCAGTTGCCACGGGCCGGATACGAAGGCACTGAAAGCTGATTTACGGCTTGATCGACGCGAGTCGGCGTTTGGTCGAGGGGAGTCTGGCCAAACGCCGATCGTGCCGGGCAAACCGGACGCTAGCGAGTTGGTTCGGCGCATTACTGCTAACGACCAGAGCGAAAAGATGCCTCCGGCCGAATCGAATAAAAAACTCTCCGGGCAGCAAATTGAGTTGCTCAAACGATGGGTAAACGAAGGCGCACCCTGGACGGATCATTGGTCATTTTCGCCGATCTCGATGCCCTCAATACCTCAGCCAGCTCAATCGGAATCCGTTGTTCGCAATCCGATCGATGGTTTTGTCTTGGCTCAACTGGCGACCGCAGGATTGTCGCACTCGCCGGAAGAATCACGACCGCGTTTTATTCGTCGAGCGTCTCTGGATCTAGTCGGACTGCCACCATCGATTGAGGATGTCGAGTCCTTTGTAAATGACAAATCGGATCGCGCGTTTGAGTCAGCAATCGATCGCTTGCTCGCCAGTCAGCATTTTGGCGAACGAATGGCGCTCGTTTGGCTGGATCTGGCGCGGTATGGCGATACCAGCGGATATCACAACGACTCACTGCGCGACATGTGGTTATGGCGCGAGTGGGTCATCAAGGCTTTTAACTCGAACATGCCCTTCGACCAGTTTACCATTGAGCAGATCGCTGGCGACCTCTTGCCCAATGCGACTGTTCAGCAGCGGATCGCCAGCGGATTCCATCGCAACCACATGACCAGCGACGAAGGCGGGTTGATCGACGCCGAGTACCGAAATCTGTATGTGGTCGATCGAGTCAGTACGACAGGCGTGACTTGGTTGGGCATGACAGTTGGCTGCGCTCAGTGCCACGATCACAAATACGATCCATTGACGACGAGAGATTTTTACAGGCTGTATGCGTTCTTCAATAACGTTCCTGAGAACGGGAAAGATGGAGTGCGCGACCGTAATCCACAACCCTTTTTGCGAGTTACCAGTCCCGAGCAAGATTCGCAGTTGCAGAACCTTGAAAACGATTTTTCACAAGCCGAGAAGCGGTTCCAGCAGCGCAACGAAACAGCCAAGTCGCTGCGCGAAGGTTGGGAACAGGAAATCGTCAAGCTCGGCGAGTCCTTCGAGCCCGTTGGTCCAATGGCGCGATTCCCGCTGGACGAAAACGGGGCAAGTGCGGGCGAGTTTGCCGAGACGGTCGATGCTCTCGTACACGGGGATGTCAAATTCGCCGAAGGGCCGATCGGCAAGAGTTTGATTTGCGACGGCTCAACCGGACTCAGCTATGGCGATCGCTTCGGTTTCGAACGCGACCAGCCGTTTAGCGTCAGCGTGCGACTGAAGGTCGATGCCAAAGGAGGTTCGCCACTCGGAAAAATCGGAGGTTCACAACAGAATCGCGGTTGGGACATTGCAGTGGACAATGGCCGTCCCAGCGTCCGCCTGATACACCACTGGCCCGACAACTGCATTCACGTTCAATCCGCCGATGAGCTTTCGGCTGACAAGTTTTCGCAACTCGCTTTCACCTACGACGGTTCCAGCAAGGCTGCAGGTGTGACTCTGTATGTCAATGGCATCCCAGTTCGCGTCTCGATCCAGAAGGACAATCTAACTGGGACCATCCAAACCGCCGCTCCGTTCAGTATTGGACGAAGTGATGGGCAAACTCCCTTTTATGGTCAAATCGACGAAGCCCGAATCTACTATCGAGTTTTAGATAATTTTGAGTTGGCCTTTCTGGGAGACAGGCAGACCCTGAAGATTGCCTTGACCGCTGCCAAAGATCGCAGAAAGAGGGACGCGGACCAGCTCGATAGTTTCTTCCAACAATCTACTGCGCCGGAGTTGGCACAGATGCAGAAGGAGGTGGATCAAAAGCGGAAATCGAAGGACGAATTCGAGAAATCGTTGCCAAATACTATGGTCATGTCCGAGATGGAATCGCCACGCGAAACATTTATTAAAGTGCGTGGCAACTACGACCAGGATGGCGAAAAAGTATCGCCCGGCGTACCGGCCTTCCTGCCACAACTGGCCACGCCTATAGACGCCAAGCGTCTTAATCGACTTGATTTGGCGCGGTGGCTGGTTTCGCGCGAGCATCCGCTTACGGCGCGCGTCATGGTCAATCGACTGTGGGCCATGTTGTTCGGGACTGGCTTGGTCAAGACGCTCAACGATTTCGGGTCGCAAGGGGAACGGCCCAGCCACCCGGAACTTCTCGATTGGTTGGCGGCCGATTTCATGACGGATTGGGATGTCAAACGCATTGTGAAACAAATGGTGATGAGTTCCACGTATCGACAACGTTCGGCTGCGACTAGGGAGCTGTTGGCCCGCGACGGAGAGAATCGTGTGCTTGCTCGAGGACCAAGGCAACGATTGGACGCTGAAATGATTCGCGATAATGCTCTGTCGGTCGCCGGAATTCTCAACCCGAGCATCGGCGGCAAGAGCATCAAACCCGCTCAGCCCGATGGGACTTGGGAAATCAACGAAATGAGCGGCTACAAATACGATAAGTCTACAGGGGCAGACCTGTACCGGCGGGGTTTGTACGTGTATTGGCGACGCTCGACGGTCTACCCATCATTCGTGACACTGGATGCTCCGACGCGCGAGTTTTGTATCGCACAACGAGCCAAGACCAGTACTCCTCTGCAATCGCTTGTGTTGATGAACGATCCTGTGTTCGTCGAGGCGGCTCGGGCGTTTGCACAACGCTTGATCTCGGAGATCCCAGGTAATTCACGCTCGCGACTTACGCACGCATGGCGCTTGGCGTTGGCTCGCTGGCCTTCACCAGACGAACTGAAGATCCTGGAAAATACGCTTGACTCGCAAATGGCGACCTATAATCGCGACAAGGATGCCGCAAAAAAGCTAATCAGTGTCGGCGATCTTGCGCTCCCCAAGGACGTCGACGAAAGCGAACTTGCCGCCTGGACCGCAATTAGCAACGTAATACTGAACCTCAACGAGACGATCAGCAATTGAGTTTTCTTGAACCGCAGACGCTAGCCGCAGTCCGCAGGCGCCGCAGTCTGGGTCCTTGCGATTGCGGACTGCGGCTGGCGCCAGCGGTTCAGACTTGGCGTGGTCGGAATCTCGTTCAACGAACGTGGGATAAGCTTCCAGCTTGTCAACCTGTAGCGGGGTTTCGCCATTGCTTGCACAAGATATTGACAAGCTGG
>SXGS01775506.1_pt1 | contig 18695 bp, 16 predicted proteins | sample 3174681 | NCBI WGS metagenome assembly SXGS01 (sample SAMN11356861, study PRJNA531348) | freshwater metagenome | isolation source: freshwater sample F1-80 | place: China: Fuxian Lake, Yuxi | collected 2017-12-25 | reverse complement strand
TGGGGCAGCGAGTAGCCGCCCAGGTGCAGGAGCTCGAGCGCCTCGTCGAGGCGCGCGGTGTCGGAGGCCCCCGGCGTGCAGATCGGGAAGATCCGGTCGAGGTCGGCCCGCCCGCCGGTCTCGAGGAGCGGCGAGGCCAGCAGCGCCTCCCGGGCCCGCATCCAGTTCTGGTTCCCCTGGACGGTGTTGATCTCACCGTTGTGGGCGACGTAGCGGTCCGGGTGCGCCAGCGGCCAGGACGGGAACGTGTTGGTCGAGAAGCGGCTGTGGACCAGGGCGAGGGCCGAGACCACCCGCTCGTCGGACAGGTCCGTGAAGAACTCGCCGAGCTGGGGCGTGGTGAGCATGCCCTTGTAGACGAGCGTCCGGCTCGACAGCGACGGGAAGTACACCGCCGAGTCCCCCTCGGCGTCCAGCACCTCGTGCTCCACCCGCTTGCGCACGATGTAGGCCAACCGGTCGAGCGCGATACCGGACCGGTCGCCGGCGGCGTCCGACAGGAAGACCTGGCGGAACGTCGGCATGGCCGCCACGGCGGACCCGCCGATCCCCGCGGGGTCGACCGGGACGTCGCGCCACCCCAGCACCGCCGCACCCTCCTCGGCGCAGATCGACTCGACCGCAGCGACGGCGGCGGCGGCCGCCGCGGGCTCGGTCGGCAGGAACGCCGTCCCGACGGCGTAGGAACCCGCCACCGGCAGGTCGAACCCCGCCACCGCCCGCAGGAAGGCGTCCGGGACCTGGATCAGGATGCCGGCGCCGTCGCCGGTGTTCTCCTCGGCCCCACGGGCCCCCCGGTGCTCCAGGTTGCACAGCGAGGTCAGCCCCTGGGCGACCAGTCGATGGCTGCCGCGACCGTGGAGGTCGACGACGAACGAGACGCCGCAGGCGTCGTGCTCGTTCTGCGGGTCGTACAGACCCTGGCGTCGGGACATGCTGCTCCTGTGACTCGGTCCTGGAACAGTCGACGTTGACTGCGGAGGTCGGCGCCGTTGCCGCGGGTGCCGGGCGTGGTCCCACCAGACGACACGCCGCAGCAGCCCTGCAAAGATAGCCGCTCCCGCCCGCGTACCCAATACGGCCCCGTCGGATCGCTACCCTGCGCAGGTGCGCAGCCGACATCTCCCCGTGGCCACCTCCGTGTTGCTGCTGGCGGGACTGCTCGGGGCCTGTGGATCCACGTCCTCGGCACCGTCCCCCTCGGTGCCACCGACGTCGGCTCCGCGGGGCCCCGAGGGCAGCGGTGAGGCGGTGACGATCGCCTTCGGCGGCGATGCCAGCTTCGAGGGTCTGGCCGACCTGGTCGAATCCGATCCGGAGTCGGTGCTCGCCGACGTGGGCCCGCTGCTCCGGGGCGCCGATCTGGCGGTCGTGAACCTCGAGGCGGTGCTGGGAGAGGCCGGCGAGCCGGTGCCCAAGGCCTTCAACTTCCGGGTGCCTGCAGCCGCGGTCGACAGCCTGCGGGCCGCCGGAGTCGACGTGGTCTCCATGGCCAACAACCACGGACTCGACTACGGCCGGGACGGACTCGCCGAGTCCCTCCGGATCGAGCAGGAGACCGGGTTCCCGTTGATCGGGGTGGGCCAGGACCTCGACGAGGCCTACGCCCCCTTCACCACCGAGGTCCGCGGGCAGCGGATCGGCGTGCTCGCCGCCAGCGACGTGATCGACGCCGAGCTGCGGTCGTCCTGGATCGCCACCGACCAGCAGGCCGGCCTCGCCAGCGCCGAGGAGTCCGAGCAGGCCCTGCTCGAGGACCGGGTGCGGCAGCTCCGGGGCGAGGTGGACACGCTGGTGGTGTACCTGCACTACGGGGTGGAGCGCGAGACCTGCCCGAACGAGCGGCAGCGGGAGCTCGTCGAGGCGATGATCGAGGCCGGCGCCGACATCGTCGTCGGCACCCACGCCCATCGACTGCAGGGCCACGGGTTCCTCGGCGATCGCTACGTGGCCTACGGGCTCGGGAACTTCGTGTTCTCGGCCGGGTCCGAGGGCGGCCGGGCGTCCGGAGTCCTGACGGTGACGGCGACGGGGCGCCGGATCGACGGAGCCGAGTGGACCCCGGCGGTGATCGTGGACGGCCGGCCGGAACCGCTGTCGGGCGATGCCGCCGACAACGCCCTCGCCGAACAGGACGAGCTCCGGGAGTGCGCCGGCCTGAGCGCCACCCCGGGCGACATCGACACCCCGAGCGAGAGCGGCGGAGGATCAGGAGGCGAGCCGTGATCGAGGACCTGACCGCCTACCTCGAGGACGCGCCCACACCGCACCACGCCGTGGCCGTCGCGAGCGGTCGCCTGCTCGAGGCCGGCTTCAGCGAGCTCGACCCGACCGGGCCGTGGGAGGCCGAGGCGGGCGAGGGCCCGGCGTTCGTGCGACGTGGTGGGGCGCTCGTCGCCTGGGGGGCCGGTGACGGGACCCCGCACGCCCCCCTCCGACTGGTGGGCGCGCACACCGATTCGCCCGGTCTCCGGCTGCGACCGCACCCGGACCGCACGAGCGTGGGCTGGCGCTCACTCGGGGTCGAGGTCTACGGCGGGGCGCTCTGGAACTCCTGGCTGGACCGGGACCTTCGGCTGGCAGGGCGACTCGTCGTCCGTGAGGGCACCGGAGCACTTCGCTCGGTGCTCCTCGACACGCGGCGGGCGATCGCCCGGGTGCCCCAGCTCGCCATCCACCTGGACCGTGAGGTCAACTCCGGCGGGTTGCGGCTCGATCCGCAGCGCCATCTGGCGCCGGTCTGGGGACTGGAGCCGGACGGACCCGACAGCGTGGTCGAGGCACTCGCCGTCGAGAACGGCATCGACCCCGGCGACGTGCTCGGCGCCGAACTGCTGCTCGTCGACGCCCAGGGCCCGGAGCGACTCGGCTGGCGGGGCGAGCTGCTGGCCGCCGGGCGTCTGGACGACCTCGTGTCCGTGTGGGCCGGGCTCCGGGCGCTGCTGGCGACGGCGACATCAGGGAGCTCGACGGTGCCGGTCCTCGTCTGCTGGGACCACGAGGAGGTGGGCAGCGAGACGGCCACCGGCGCAGCCGGAGCATGGTTGGCCGGGATCCTCGAGCGGCGGGTGGCGGCCCTCGGCGGCACCCGCGACGAGCTCCTCCGGTCGCTCGCCGGATCGGCGCTCGCCTCGGCGGACGTCGCCCACGCCACGCACCCCAACCACCCCGAGCGACACGACCCCGACCACCTCCTCGTCGCCGGGGGCGGCCCGGCGGTCAAGCACAACGCCAATGCCCGGTATGCCACCGACGCCGGGAGCGCCGCCGCGTTCGTCGACGCCTGCCGGTCGGCGGGTGTCCCGTTGCAGCACTACTCGCACCGCAACGACCTGCCCTGCGGCTCCACGGTCGGACCCCTGGTCGCCGCCGGACTGGCCGTCGACACCGTCGACGTGGGCCCGCCGATCCTGTCGATGCACTCGGCACGGGAGCTCGTGGCCGTCGCCGACGTCGAGGCGTTCGTCGACGCCCTCGGGGCCTGGTTGGCTCCCCGGTGAACGAGCCGGTGACCCTCGCCCTCCACGGGGCCGACGGCAACCTGATCGCCGCCGACGAGTGGCGAGGTGGGACGGTGCCGACGGTGGTCCTGGTGCACGGGGGCGGTCAGACCCGGCACTCCTGGGGCGGTACCGCCGGTACGCTGCTCGCCTCGGGACACCAGGTGCTCGCCTACGACCAGCGGGGCCACGGCGAGTCGGACCGGGCCCCGGGCCGCGACTACTCCCACGTCCGGTTCGCCGAGGACTGCGCGGCGGTGTGTTCGACGCTCCGGCACCGTGACGAGGTCGCCCCCATCGTCGTGGGCGCCTCGCTGGGAGGGCTGGCGGCCCTGCTCGCCGAGGGCGATCTCGCCCCGGGCACGGTCAGCGCGCTGGTGCTGGTGGACATCACCCCCCGGATGGAGCGCACCGGCGTGGACCGCATCGTCGGGTTCATGCTCGACCGGGTCGACGAGGGATTCGGCTCGTTGGAGGAGGCCGCGGCGGCCGTCGCGGCCTACCAGCCCCACCGACCCCCGCCCCGCGACCTGAGCGGGCTCGCCAAGAACCTCCGACTCGACGACGACGGACGCTGGCGTTGGCACTGGGACCCGGACATGTTCCTCGGTCCCCACCCTCTGGGCGGGGAGGCCGCCCGGGGACGGTTCGAGGCGGCCGCGACCAAGGTGGAGGTGCCCACGCTGCTGGTGCGTGGTCGACAGTCCGACCTGGTGAGCGTCGAGACGGCCCGGGAGTTCCTGGACCTCTGCCCCCACGCCGAGTTCGTCGACGTCAGCGAGGCCGGCCACATGGTGGCCGGGGACCGCAACGACGTCTTCACCGCCGCGGTGGTCGGGTTCCTCGACCGCCTGTCGGCCTCCTGAGCAGCTGATGGACCCCGAACGCGCCCGGTCGCTGCTCGGGCTGGTCCCCGGCGCCGACCGGGCGACCATCCGGGCCGCCTACCGACGACGGGTTGCCCGGGTCCACCCCGATGTCAGTCCGTCCCCCGACGCCACGGACCGCACCCTCGAGCTCCGCATCGCGCTCGAGGTCCTGCTCGACGCCCGACCGGACGACGCGTCCCCGGAACCGGCGGTGCAGGCCCCAGTTCCTCCACCGGTGCTGGTCGAGCGTCGGTCGGCGGACACGATCGGCGTCGCCCTCCCTCCCGACGAGGTGCTGCTGGTGTTGATCGACGTCGCCCACGACCTGGGCGAGGTCGCCTACCTCGACCCGGCGAACGGGCTGGTCGAGGTCGTCGTCGAGTTCCTCGAGGCTCCGACGTCCTCGGTGCTCCTCCACCTGCAGGGCCGGGCCACCGGGGTCACCGAGGTGGTGTGCACGGTCGAGCCACTGAGCGGTGGGATCCGCCCGCCCACGGAGGCGGTGACCGAGTTGCTGCGCCGGACGATCGTCGCCGCGCTGGCCGAGCCGGTGCGCTCAGCGGCCGAGCCGGAGCCCTCAGCGGCCGAGCCGGTGCCGCCAGGTTGAGCCGTAGCGGAGCCGGGCCGCCCGGATGCCGAGATCGGCCAGCCGCTCGGGGACGGGGAACCACCACGGTTCTCGCGGCGTGCGCCACCGGGTGGCCAGGATCGACTTGACGTTCGTGAACTCACGGAGCCCCTCGGGACCGTGCACCCGACCCAGTCCGGACTCCTTGACGCCGCCGAACGGCAGGCCCGTCACGGCGTACGAGACGATGCAGTCGTTGATGCAGACGTTCCCGGATTCCAACCGCTCGGCGATCCGGGTCGCCGCCGCCTCGTCGGCGGACCAGACCGAGCTGTTGAGCCCGTACCGGGAGTCGTTCGCCAGGTCCACCGCCTCGTCGACCGACCGCGTGACCATGATCGGCAGGACCGGACCGAAGGTCTCCTCGACCATGATCTCCATGCCGTGATCGACGTCGACCAGAACGGTCGGCTCGAACCAGGTGCCGGGCCGGTCGACACGACGGCCACCCGTGAGGACCCGAGCCCCCTTGGCCACGGCGTCGGCCAGGTGCCGCTCCACGGTGTCCACCTGCGGGCCGAAGGTCATGGACCCGATGTCGCCGGTACCGGTGTCGTCCTGTCGGATCCGGCCGACCTCGTCGACGACCCTCCGGACGAACTCGTCGGCGACGGACTCGTCGACGTAGACGCGCTCCACCGACATGCAGGTCTGGCCCGAGTTCTGCATGGACCCCCAGACCGCCCCACGCACCGCACGATCCAGGTCCGCATCGGCGCACACGATCATCGGGTCCTTCCCCCCGAGCTCGAGCAGCACCGGCGTGAGCGTGTCGGCCGCCGCCGCCATCACCCGCCGCCCGGTGCGACCCGAGCCGGTGAACGCGATCTTGTCGACTCCGCTGCGGACCAGGGCCTCGCCGGTCGGTCCGCCCCCCTGGACCACCTGGACCAGCTCCGGCCACTCGTCACCGCTGAACAGACCCCGGATCGACTCCCCCACCGCCGGGGTCACCTCCGACGGCTTGAGCACGACGGCGTTGCCCGCCGCCAGGGCCGTCACCAACGGCGTCATGGCCAGGGTGAACGGGTAGTTCCAGGGGCTGATCACCCCGACGACGCCAACCGGCTCGTAGCGCTTCCAGGCCCGCTTGTGGACCATGGTGCCGGGATGGACGGGCTGGTCCCGGAGCCATCGGGCGGCGTGGTCGGCGTAGTACCCGATCGTCTCGCACACGGCGGTGACCTCGGTCGTGACCGCCTCGGCGGGCTGCTTGCCGGTGGCGGCGCAGATGGTCGCCACGATCGCCTCGGCATCGTCCAGGATCCGGTCCCGGATCCGCACGAGGTGCGCCGCCCGCTCCTTGGGCCCGGTGGCCGCCCAGGCCACCGAGGCCTCCCGGGCGCGGGCCACGGCCCGGGCCACGTCCTCGGGCCCGTCCACCGGGACGGCACCGACGACCCGGCCGGTCCGGGGGTCGACGCACTCGAGCATGCCGGGCCCGCTCCCCCCGACGGCCGCGGCGGATGGGTCGGCGGGCGGGGCGGCAGAACGCTCGGTGGTGCTCATGACCGGACGCTACCGCTGCGGGCCGAACAACTGCTCAGGGATCCCCCCGAGCCGGCCGATAGGAGCCCGTGCGAGCACATGGACCGAACCCACGAACCGGCGTACCGGGCAGGTCCGGACGACGACGGGGCGAACGGGGGGCGGTCCTCGTGGAGGCCGCCTTCGCCATCCCGGTGCTGTTGTTGATCCTCCTCGGCACGATGGAGTTCGGCCTGGTGTTCGCCAGCGGCTCGGTGACGACCGGGTCCAGCCGGTCCGGCGCCCGGCTCGCGGCCACCTCCTACGCGCCGGCCGGAACGGTGCAGAGCGCCCAGCTCGAGGCGGCCGACGGCATCGCAGCGGCCGTCTCGGCCGACCTGATGGCCCTCCAGAACGCCGAGCCGGTCGGACTGGCCATCTACGAGGTCAACCCCTCGTCCGCCGACGGTGCACCGAGCGGGGGCTTTCCCGGTGAGCTCCTGAGTGGCGGATGCTCGTCGAGCTGCATGCGCTACACCTGGGATGGCGACGAGATGGTCTTCGCCAGCGGCAGCTGGACCGACCCCGACGCCTGCGGCACGACCGTCGACTCCGTGGGGGTCTTCGTCCAGGTCCGCCACACCTACGTCACCGGCCTCATCGGGGAGTCCCGAACCGTGAACGGGCACACGACCATGCGACTCGAACCCCTGCCGTCGGACCAGTGCTGAGCTCGCTGCGCCTCCTGGCCGCCCGCCGCTGGGCCGAGGACCGGTCCCAGGACGGACTCGTGCTCGTCTGGATGAGCCTGACGCTGACCCTGATGCTGCTCTTCGCCGGGTTCGCCGTCGACATGTCGAACTGGTGGTTGCAGGCGCAGCGGATCCAGACCGCCGCCGACGCCGGCGCCCACGCCGGTGCGGCCTTCCTCCCGGCGGACTTCGCGAACGCCCAGTCCAAGGCGGCCTCGGAGACCGGTCGCAACGGCTACACGACCGGCGGGGCCGACAACCAGGTCGTCACGATCACCCAGGAGCCCAACCCCAACCGGATCAGGGTCAGGGTGACCGCCGACGTGCCGTCGTTCTTCCTGGACCTGGTCGGTCTCGACTCGATCCGCATGACCCGCGAGTCCGTCGCCGAGTACGTGGCCCCGGTGCCCATGGGCTCGCCCCAGAACAAGCTCGGCAACGACCCCGAGGGGGTCAACCCGAACACGCAGCTGTGGGTCAACATCGCCGGGCCGCAGACCGGCAAGCAGCAGGGCGAGCGCAACCACACCCGCCTCTGCAACGGCAGCCCCCGGGAGTACGGGTGCAGCGGGTCGAGCAGCACCGAGTACGCCGACGACGGCTACTTCTTCGGGATGGAGGTCGGCTCGATCGTCTCCGGGCAGTCGCTGAACTTCCAGGTCTTCGACGCGGCTTTCGTCAACGTGGGTTCCACCTGTACCTCCAACATGCCGTCGAGCAGCCAGATCAACGGCAGTTCGACCTACACGGCGCTGACCACGAAGTTCGCCGACGCGGCCACGCGCTACGGCACCAACGCCGCCTACTGCACGGGCGACCAGGGCTGGGGCAACCGGAACGTCCAGACCAGCTTCATCTTCCGGGAGCCGGACGAGACGCCGTGGTCCAACGTCGACAACCCGATCATCAACACCTCCACCTGCGCCCCCGTGACGGTCTCCGCGTACAACCCCAGCAACGCCTCGACGCCGAGTCGCTACATCTACGACCAGCTCATGGGTGCCACCACCGGCCTGCTCAACGCGAACGACGGGGTCATCTCGTTCGCCGAGGCCTTCCGCCGGTTCTCGACCTTCTGCTCGATCCCGGCCGGTTCCGTCGAGACCGGTACCTACGTGGTGCAGGTCCGCACCAACGCCACCTCCGCCGCCCCGACCGTGGCGAGCAGTGCCGTGACGACCGAGGGGCACAACCGGATGGCGTTCCGCGCCGGCTTCGGCACCTCGGGCCTCACCGAGGTGAGCGGGACGAACGTGACCCTCGCCGCGCTCGGGCGGCTGCCCATCTACGCCAACTCGACCGGCGCCGACTCGCAGTTCTACATGGCGAGGGTCCGGCCCTACGACGCGGGTCGGACGCTGCGGATCAACCTCTACGACATGGGCGAGGCGTCCCAGGCGGGGTCGCTGCAGATCCTGCCGCCGGTCGAGTTCGCCTCCACGTTCTCGGGCTGCTCGATCTCACGCGACGACGGCGCCGCCCTGAGCGTCAACGCCGGCATCTGTCAGCTCAACAACGTCTCGAGCTCCTCCTACACCGGCCGGCTGCTGACCATCGACGTGCCGATCCCGTCGAACTACACCTGCAACGAGAATCAGGCGACCGGCTGCTGGATCAAGATCCGCGCGTACTACCCCTCGGGGTCCGGCGTCACCGACGCCACGACCTGGACCGCGGCGATCCTCGGGAACCCCATCAGGATCGTCGAGTAGCCGCCCACTCGGCGATCGCCTCCCCCATGGGGGTCGACGGCGGCCCGTCGACGAACGGCCAGAGCTCCTCGGCGATCCGCCGCCAGTTCCCCCGGGCCCCCAGGTCACCGAACAGGGCGAACAGCCCCAGGTTGATCCGCTGGATCACCACCATGGACGGCGGCAGGTTGGCGGCCTTCATGATCTCGGCGTGCGGGCCCGAGAGGTCGAAGAAGGCCCTGACCGACTGCGAGGACCACTCCGGCGTGATCTCGAGCACCCGGTCCTCCATCACGAACTCGTAGAAGTGACCGAAGTAGTCGGCGAGGTCCGACACCGGGACGTCGAGCCCGGGCGACAGGATCCCGACGTCCTCGACGACCCGCCGGAACCCCACGATGTCGCGGTCCAGGACCATGGCCCGGATCATCCGTTCGAAGATCGACACCTCGTCGTCGGTGAAGCGCTTGCAGAGCCCGTAGTCCAGGAACGAGATCCGACCGCCCGGGCGGAACAGGTAGTTGCCCGGGTGCGGGTCGCCGTTGAAGGCCCGCAGCCCGTAGATGCTGCCGAAGGCGAACCGGTAGAGGCACTCGGCGGCGAGCTGTCGCTCCTCCTCCGGCCAGGTCAGCACCTCGGCGAAGCGGGCGCCCTCGACCAGCTCGGTGGTCAGGACCCGCGCGGTCGAGCGGTCGTCGACCACCTCCGGCACGTGGATGAAGGGGTGCCCCCGGTAGTACTCGGCGAAGGTGCGCTGGTGGTCGGCCTCGATCCGGTAGTCGAGCTCCTCCACCAGCCGCTCCCGCAGCTCCCCGACGATGGGCACCGGGTCCATGCCCGGGAACAGCAGCGACATGACCTGGAACAGCAGATCGGTGTTCTCGAGGTCCGCCGCGATCGCCCGGTCCACCCCCGGGTACTGGACCTTGACGGCCACCTCACGGCCGTCGTGCGTGCGGGCCCGGTGCACCTGCCCGATCGACGCGGCGGCGAGCGGAACCGGGTCCCACTCGGCGAACACGGTGTCGGGCACCCCACCGAGTTCCCGCTCGACCACCTCGGCCACGAGCTCGGGAGCCATCGGCGGCGCATCGGCCTGGAGCTCGGACAGCGCGGCCCGGACCGGTTCCGGCAGCCCCTGGTCGAGGTAGCTCGCCATCTGGCCGAGCTTCATCACGGCACCCTTCATGCCGCCGAGAAGCGACGCCACCTGCTCGGCGGTGCGCAGCTGGTACTCGGCCTCGAGCGACTCCCGCTGCGCGTCGTCGGCGACCAGGGAGCGCGCCCGCATGACCGCATACCCCGTCCCGGCCCGGGCCCCGATCCCGGCCAGGCGTGCGGTCCGCTCCAACCGGTCCACCGACGCCACCGGCCCGGTGGTCCCGCCGGCCGCAGCGGTCGCGCCCGCGCTCCGCCGACGGGCGACCACGGCCGCACCGGCCCCGACACCCCCGACGACGAGGGCGGCCGTGAGTGTGCGGCGGAGTCCCCGTCGCACGACGGATCAGGACTCGCTGATCGTCACCGACTCGATCACCACGGGGTCCACCGGCGCGTCACCGCGACCGGTCGCCACCTTCTGGATCTCGTCGAGGACGTCGAGACCGCTGATCAGCTTGCCGAACAGCGAGTACTGGGGCGGCAGCTTCATGCCGCTGCCCCCGGAGATGACGAAGAACTGGCTCCCGTTGGTGTCGGGGCCGGCATTCGCCATGGCCAGCGAGCCCACGGCGTACTCACCGGCCTTCGGCAGCTCGTCGGCGAAGCGATAGCCGGGGTTGCCCCGGCCGCTGCCCTCGGGGCATCCGCCCTGGATGACGAAGTCCCGGATGATCCGGTGGAACGTCAGGCCGTCGAAGTAGTGGTACCGGGCGAGGAACACGAAGCTGTTGACCGTGCGGGGCGCCCGCTCCGGGAACAGGAACGCGACCATCGTCCCGTGGTTCGTGACGATGGTGGCCTCGTAGGTGTGCGTCGGGTCGATGCACATGGGCGGCTCGGCCTCGAACCTCGTTCGGCGCTCCGACGAACCGTCAGCTGCTGGACACTCGACTGCCATGCGGATCCTCTCGGACGGGGCCCTGCGGGCGGGCACTCGGAGCGTACCCGCCCCGCCCGGACTCACCGGAACCCGGCGAGCACCTCGTCGGCCTCGGGCTGGGCGAGCAGCAGCACGGCCGCACCATCGATCTGGGTCGGCCGGGTGGGCAGGGTCACCGTCAACGGCGACCCCGACGACAACTTCCGGGCCAGACCCACCAGCTCGAAGAAGGACGCCGTGTCGTCCAGCACCACCCCCTCGGACAGGGCGCCGAGCGCGTCCACGAGCGCGAACGGGTTGCGCTCCGACCCCAGCTGGGACAGCGCCGAACGCAGGAACGCCTGCTGGCGGAGGTTCCGACCCAGGTCGGCGGTCGGATCCTTCACGAACTCCCCGTCGATGAACTCGGTGTAGTTGCGGGACCGGACGTAGGCCAGCGCCTGGCGGCCGTCGAGGACCACCGGCCCCGACTGACCGACCTGCAGGCCGGAGGCTGGGTCGCCGGCCGGATGCGGGAAGTCGACGGTGACCCCACCGATCGCGTCGACCAGGCCGCCGAACGAGGCGAATCCGATCTCGACGTAGTGGTTCACCGGCACCTCGAGCGCCGAGCGGACCGTCCGGACGAGCGCTGCGGGACCGACCGCGTACGCGCCGTTGATGCGGCCCTGCGCACCGGAGACCGGGTAGGTCACCCACAGGTCCCGGGGGATCGACATCATGGCGGCGCCGTCGGGCCCGGACCGGAGCAGGATGATCGTGTCGCTCCGGCGCCCCTCCACGGTGCTCGTGCCCCCGGGCCCGACGTCCGGGTCGAACCCCTCCCGGGAGTCCGAGCCGACCAGGAGCCAGTTGACGTAGTCGCCCTCGACCGGGTCGAGCACATCGGCGAGGTCCACCCGTTCGATGCCCCGGTACGACAGGAACGCCCGTCCGCCGAGCCACAGGCCGACGAGTGCGACCACCAGCAGGGCGGCGAGCGCCACGCGACCCCACCGGGGCCGACGACGCGGGCGGACCGCCGGGTCTGGGGGCCCCACCGGCGCCCGGCCGCGGCTCGGCGGACTCGGCGGTCGCTTCGGCGGCGCTGGCTCGGGTCCCGGTCCGGCCGACCGGGGAGGGTCGGACCGGCCCGACGCCGACCGGGAGGCCACGGGGGCCGCCGGTTCGGCGGGCTCGCCCGGGGCGGGCACGTAGAACTTCCCCGGCCCGTCGTTGCCACCCGCAGGTCCGCGGTCGTGGCGTCGTGGACTCACCCGGACAGTGTGTCTGCTGGCCGACCCCCGGTGGCGGCACCGACCGGGCCCGGCCGCGCCTCGTCGCCGTGGCCCTCTGCGTCGCCGGGGCGCGTCAGTCGGCGGACAGGAACAGCGTCTTGGACTCCGTGTAGTGATCGAGCGCCGCCAGGCCGAGCTCTCGTCCGAGGCCCGATCGCTTGAACCCGCCGAACGGCAACTCGGTGCGCACGCTCCGGTTGGTGTTGACCGACATGACCCCGGTCCGCACCGCCGTGCCGACCCGGATCGCCCGTCCCAGGTCCCGGGTCCACAGCGTTCCCGACAGCCCGTACTCGCTGTCGTTGGCGATCCGGACGGCGTCGGCCTCGTCGTCGAACGGGATGACGGTCACCACCGGCCCGAAGATCTCCTCCCGGGCCACCCGCATGGAGTTGTCGGCGCCGGCCACCACCGCCGGCGACAGGTACCAGCCCAGTCCCGACGTCTCCCCACCGCAGACCACCTCGGCCCCCTCCGATCGAGCGATGTCGAGGTACTCCAGGCTCGTGGCCCGCTGCGCCTCCGAGATCATCGGGCCGATCTCGGTGGCCTCGTCGGTCGGATCCCCGACGACCAGCCGCTCCGTGCGGGCTGCGAGCGCAGCCACGACGTCGTCGTACACGCTGCGCTCGACCAGCAGACGGCTCCGGGCGCAGCAGTCCTGTCCGGCGTTCGCGAACACCGAGTACGGGATCGCCTCGACCGCCGCCTCCAGGTCGGCGTCGGCGAACACGATCGCGGCCGACTTGCCACCGAGCTCGAGCGAGATCCGGGTCACGTTCGGCGCCACCTGCGCCATGAGGTGCGATCCCGTCGACGAGTCGCCGGTGAAGGACACCTTGGCCACGCGGGGGTCGGTGACCAGCGACTCGCCGATGCTCGACCCCGGGCCCGGCAGCACGCTCACGCAGGATGCCGGCACGCCGGCCTCGACGAGGACCTCGCCGAGCATGACGGCCGTGATCGGGGTCAGCGACGCCGGCTTGAGGACCACCGGGTTCCCGCAGGCCAGGGCCGGAGCGAGCTTCCAGGTGGCGATCAGCATCGGGAAGTTCCACGGCACGATCAGTCCGCAGACGCCGACGGGGACCCGGAGCACGAGCCCCAGCCCCGGATCGGGAGTCGGCACGACCGCACCCAGGTGCTTGTTGGCCGCACCGGCGTAGTAGTCGAAGACGTCGGCCATGGCGCCGGCCTCCCAGCGGGCGTCGGCGATGGTGTGGCCGGCCGTGCGCACCTCGGCCAGGGCGAACTCCTCCGCCCGACGGCGGAGCTCGTCGGCGACCCGACGGAGCACCCGACCCCGGTCCGTGGCGCTCACCGAGGACCACTCACCGGTGGCCGCCGCCCGGTCCGCCGCGACCAGCGCCGCCTCGAGCTCCTCGGGGCCGGCCTGGGCGACCACGTCGGTCACCAGGTCGATCGACGGGTCGCTCACCCGGAGTTCTCCACCGGTCGCGCGGTGGACCGCCTCCCCCGCCACCAGCAGAGGGTGTCGCAGCACCTCGGAGCCGTCCGTCATCGCCGTCTCGCTCATGGCGTGGGAGTGTAGGGACTCCGAGCCACTAGCCTCCCCACGCCATGGGACGCCTCGACGACAAGGTCTGCCTGATCACCGGATCCGCTTCCGGACTGGGCCGGGTGGCGGCGGAGCGCTTCGCCGCCGAGGGGGGCACCGTCGTCGTGGCCGACGTCGGTGACGGCAGCGACACCGTCGACGCCATCACTGCCGCGGGGGGAACGGCGACGGCCGTCCACTGCGACGTCGCCGACGAGTCCTCGGTCGCAGCGGCCGTCGCCCACGCCGTCGACACCCACGGGGGGCTGCACGTCCTCTACAACAACGCCGGCGTCTCACTCGGCGACGACGACGGCCCGGAGAACACCGGAGTGGACGTCTGGGAGACCACACTCCGGGTCAACGTCACCGGGCTCGCGCTGTGCTGCAAGCACGGCATCCCGGCCATGCTGCGCACCGTCGAGGCGGGCGGGCCCGGGGTCGGTCGCGGTGGCGCCTCGATCGTCAACGTCGCCAGCTTCGTCGCCCACCTGGGGGCGGCCACACCGCAGATCGCCTACACCGCCTCCAAGGGGGCGGTCCTGTCGATGACACGGGAGATCGCCGTGATCTACGCCCGCCAGGGCCTGCGCGCCAACGCCCTCTGTCCGGGGCCCGTCCTGACGCCGCTGCTGGCCAAGTACCTCTCCGACGAGCAGAAGCGCCAGCGTCGGCTCGTGCACATCCCCATGGGCAGGTTCGGCGAGGCGGTCGAGATCGCCGAGGGTGCGCTGTTCCTCGCCTCCGACGAGTCCTCGTTCATGACGGGCCAGTCGCTGCTCGTCGACGGCGGCATCACCGCCGCCTACACCACCCCGGAGTAATCAACCCGCACAGGGAGACCCACATGGCCACCACCGGGAAGATCGACCTGACCACACTGCGCCAGCTCGTCGACGCCGACGAGATCGACACCGTCGTGGTGGCCTTCACCGACCTGCTGGGCCGTCTGATGGGCAAGCGCGTCACCGGGCGGTTCTTCGTCGACCACATCGTCGACGAGGACGGGACCGGCGGCGAGGGCATCGAGGCCTGCAACTACCTGCTCACCGTCGACGTCGACATGAACGTCGTCGAGGGGTACCAGTACGCCACCTGGGACGGCGGCTACGGCGACTTCCGCGGCCGACCCGACCTGTCCACGCTCCGGGTGACCCCGTGGCTGGAGAAGACGGCCCTGGTGCTCTGCGACGTCGTCGAGCACGACGGCAGCCCGGTCCCGGTCTCGCCCCGCCAGATCCTCCAGCGCCAGGTCGAGCGCGCGGCCGAACGCGGCCTGCAGGTCATGGTCGGCTCCGAGCTGGAGTTCTTCGCCTACCACGAGACCTACGACGAGCTGGCTGCGCAGCACTACCGGAACCTCGAGTCCCAGACCTCGTCCTGGTACAACCTCGACTACCACGTCCTCCAGACCACGAAGGACGAGCCGCTGCTCCGGGAGCTGCGCAACCAGATGCTGGCGGCGGGCCTCCCGGTCGAGTTCTCCAAGGGGGAGGCGGCCCCCGGCCAGCACGAGCTCAACCTGCGGTACGCCGATGCGCTGACGATGGCCGACCACCACGCCGTGTACAAGAACGGCGCCAAGGAGATCGCCCACCTGCAGGGGAAGTCGATCACGTTCATGGCCAAGCCGCGGATCGACCAGCCGGGATCGAGCTGCCACATCCACTCCTCGATCTGGTCGACCGACGGCGCCCCGCTCTGCCCCGGCGACGGCCCGGACGGGATGAGCCCGGTCTTCCGGGCCTGGATGGGTGGGCTGCTCGCCCACTCGCGGGAGCTCGCCATCTGCTTCGCCCCGTTCGTGAACTCCTACAAGCGCTACCAGCCCGACTCCTGGGCGCCGACCGCCGTCGTCTGGTCGCCCGACAACCGGACCTGCGGTCTGCGCCTGGTCGGCCACGGGGCCGGCCTGCGCGTCGAGTCGCGGATCCCCGGAGCGGACTGCAACCCGTACATCGCCTTCGCGGCCATCATCGCCGCCGGACTCGACGGGATCGACCGGGAGCTGGACTGCGGCGAGCCCTACCGGGGCAACGGCTACACCGCGACCGACGTCGAGCGGATCCCCTGGAACATCGTGGAGGCCATCGAGGCGTTCCGGGACTCCGAGTTCGCGCTGGAGTCGTTCGGGGAGACGGTCCACCACCACCTGCTCCACCAGGTCCGCGACGAGTGGCAGTCGTTCAACAACACCGTGACCGAGTGGGAGCTCCGCCGGAACTTCGAGCGGATCTGAGGACGGGGGCACCGCAGTGGGCAGCACGGAGTTCCGGACCACGCTGAGCTGGGTCGGCAACGACGGGACCGGGACATCGACCCGGTCCTACGCCAAGGACGGCGAGCTCGCCGCCGAGGGCCGGCCGACGATCCCGACGATCCCGCCGGACGGCACGGGCGGGTGGAGTCCGGAGCACCTGCTCCTCGGGTCGGTGTCGCAGTGCCACATGCTCTGGTACCTCCACCTGTGCGCCCGCAACGGCGTGGTGGTGGAGACCTATGAGGACTCGGCGACCTGCCGGCTCGAGGTGACCGGTTCCGAGGGCGCGGTGCGCGACGTGGCCCTGCACGCCCGCGTCGGGATCTCGAGCGGCGAGGTCGCCACGGCGGTGGAGCTCTTCGAGCTGGCCGGCGAGAAGTGCTACGTGGCCCGATCGCTCGCCGAACCGGTGGGCCACACCGTGGAGGTCAGCGAGGTGCCCCCGGGCTGAGGTGCCGGCCGGATCGGTCAGCCGGATCGGTCAGCCGGATCGATCCGGGGTGGACCCAGCCCGGGCCAGGGCGGCGTCGAGCGCCACCCCGAAGCGGCCGACGTCACCGCCGCAGGCATCGAGCTGGGCGGCGTCGAGCAGCTCGACCAGGCTGCCGTCGTCGAGGCGACCGACGACCGTCGGGGTCCGACCCCGGGTGAAGGCGGCCACATCGGGCGTCTGCTCGTTGCGGTGCCACACCTGCACGGGCACGTCGAGGGAGCAGAGCAGGTCATCGAAGGTGGGCTTGCGCCGCAGCCGTCCGTGCGTGATGTCGCAGAGGCCGCAGTGGCGGCCGGCCAGAGCCCCCAGCACGTAGCGCAGCTCACCGGCGAGCCCGCCGTCGGCGTCGTACACCATGTCGATCTCCACCACCAGCACAGGCGGGTAGCGTAGGTCGCCACGCCGGAATCCGTGACGCGGCGTCGGTCGGCGGAGAAGGGGGATGCACGTGCCGGAACTGATCGAGTCGCTCGTCGGGATCGTCGGGGCCTCGGCCGTCGACAGCGGCGAGGACGTCCACGAGGACGACACGCACGACGAGTGCCTCACCGTCCCACCCGTTCGCCCGCAGGCGGTCGTCCGACCCACCGAGACCGCACAGGTCGCCCGCATCCTGGAGCTGGCGCAGGAGCACGGTGTGCCGGTCACCGCCCGAGGGAGCGGGACGGGGCTCTCCGGGGCCGCCACCCCGGTGGCCGACGGGATCGTGGTGTGCTTCGACCGCATGGACCGGATCCTCGAGATCGACACGGAGAACCACCTCGCCGTCGTCCAGCCGGGGGTCCGCCTCGTCGACCTCGACGAGGCGCTCCGCCCGCTCGGGCTCGTCTACCCCGTCTACCCGGGCGAGTACTCGGCGAGCATCGGCGGGAACGTGGCGACGAACGCCGGCGGCATGCGGGCCGTGAAGTACGGGGTGACCCGCCACCAGGTACTCGGCCTCGAGGTGGTGCTGGCCGGTGGCGAGGTCATGCGGACCGGCGGCCGGTTCGTGAAGTCGACCACGGGCTACGACCTGACCCAGCTGATCGTGGGGAGCGAGGGCACCCTGGCCCTGGTCACCGAGGTCATCATCCGGCTCTACCCGCGCCCGGAGCACCAGGCCACGGTGCTGGCGCCGTTCTCCACACTCGACGAGGTCACCGCCGCCGTGCCGAGGATCGTGGACTCGGGCATCGGGCCGGTGGTGCTCGAGTACATCGACCTGCTCACCATGTCGGCGACCGCCAGCTACAGCGGCCTGGAGCTCGGCATCCCCCAGGAGATCAAGGACACGGCCCTCGCCTATCTGGTGGTGGTGCTGGAGAACGACCACGAGGAGCGACTCGAGGAGGACCTCGGCGCGGTCGCCGGCCAGCTCGCCGAGCTGGGCGCGCTGGACGTCTTCGTGCTGCCCCCCGCTGCGGCGGCCGACCTGATCGCCGCCCGCGAGCAGGCGTTCTGGATGGCCAAGGCCAACGGCGCCGACGACATCGTCGACGTCGTCGTCCCGCGGGCCCAGATCCCGGTGTTCATGCAGCGGGTCTCGGAGCTCGCCGCCGAGTACGACGCCTGGATCGCCGGCTGCGGACACGCCGGCGACGGCAACGTCCACCTCGGGGTCTTCTGCGCCGACGACGAACGCCGCGGCCGACTGCTCCACGAGCTCTTCGCCTCCGGCATGGCCCTCGGCGGGGCGATCTCGGCCGAGCACGGGATCGGCGGGGCCAAGAAGGAGCACTTCCTCGAGCTCGAGGACCCGGCCAAGATCGCGCTGATGCGCCGCCTCAAGTCGGCCTTCGACCCGGCCGGGATCCTCAACCCCGGCACGATCTTCGACTGACATCCACCCAACCGCACCGGAGGACCACCACGTGAACGGCGCCCAGGCTCTGATCCGAACGCTCGTCGACTCGAGCGTCGACGTCTGCTTCATGAATCCCGGCACCTCCGAGATGCACGTCGTCCACGCCCGCGATGAGGTCCCGGAGATGCGCTCGGTGCTCGCCCTCTTCGAGGGGGTGGCGACGGGGGCGGCGGACGGGTACGCCCGCATGGCCGACCGCCCCGCCGCCGTGCTGTTGCACCTGGGCCCGGGACTCGGCAACGGCGTGGCGAACCTCCACAACGCCCGGCGGGCCAAGACGCCGGTGGTCAACATCGTCGGCGACCACGCGACG
>SXGS01676817.1_pt1 | contig 18697 bp, 17 predicted proteins | sample 3174681 | NCBI WGS metagenome assembly SXGS01 (sample SAMN11356861, study PRJNA531348) | freshwater metagenome | isolation source: freshwater sample F1-80 | place: China: Fuxian Lake, Yuxi | collected 2017-12-25 | reverse complement strand
GCCTCGCTCGTCAGCGTGAAGTCTGTGGCCGGTGAGATCGGGATGCCGCCGGCGGGCAGACGGAGCTTGCGGTCCTTCAGCGCCAGCAACGTCGCCAGTGTCAGATTGCCTCCCGCCGAGTCCCCCGCGACGAACGTGGCTTTCGCGGCACCGGGGCCGCTCGGTCCGTTGGCAATCAGCCATTCGTAGGCCGCGACGCAGTCATCCAGTCCGGCCGGAAATGGATGCTCGGGAGCGAGTCGATAATCGGGCAGTAGGACCGCGCACTTCGCCGCGAGCGAAATCTCCGCAGCCAGCGGCAGATAGTTGCCGCCCGAACCGGAAACCCAGCCGCCGCCGTGCAGATAGAGCAGTCGCACGTTGAGATCGGCCTCGGGAGCCATCACCCACTCGCAAGGCACGTCGCCGACTTTGATCTTCGTCAGCTTGACGCCCGGAATGGTCGGCTCGCTGCGTGTACCCATGCCGGCACGCAGTCCGGCGAGATCAAAACTCGAAGCCCCGAACGGCGGCGATTGGCGGCGTCGCTCCAGGAATGCAGCTCCTTCTTTCGAGACTTCGCGTTGCCAAACATCGCGCGAGGCATGACGGCGCGTCGGCTCCAGCAGGTCCACGAGCGGCAGCTTCTCGAACACGAGATGCGATTGGCTCCCCTCATACACGATCCCGACATGATCGCGGTCAATGCGAGTGAGACTCGGATAGCCGGCCCCGCGTCCCTCATCCAACAGCCAATGATGCGAGTCCGGCCAAGTCAGCCCGTCATCGAAGCTGACCTGCACGGTGTGATGCGTGCGGCCCTTCTGCGATTGCGGATTCGCAAAGAGCAGCAGATGTTTCTGCTCGCCGCCGCGTTCGTAGTCGAACCGCAGCAGGCTGCCGTTGCAGTTCGGTTCGATGAGCGTGTTGCGACTGGTTGGATGCGGCTGCCAAGTTTGCCCGAGATCCTTCGTGACGACGACCGCTCGAAAGCGTTCGTGATCGTTGCGGACATTGAGCATGATCGAGCCATCGCCGAGCAGCGCCGCCTGGCACTCATTGCCGCCGGTGTATCCGGGCTTGCCGACCGTCCAACTTTGGCCGTGATCGCGACTGATCATGATCGTCGCGAAGGTCTCCAGTCGCTCGCGGCCCGTGCGGCCTTGAACCGGCATCACGAGCGTCCCATCCGGCAAGCAAAAGCCCGACTGCGGCGCGGGTGCGAGGAGCCACCACGATTTCTGTTTCAACTTCCGCGTCAGGTTCTCCGGCAGCGACCAGGTGAGGCCATCGTCCTTCGAGCGGACCATCAGGAACTGAGCCGCCTGGCCGATCTCGAAGCCGGGTTCCGAGCCGTCGTCATTCCACTGATGCTTTCCCGGTTTGCCGTTCATCCACACGGCGAAGCAAAAAATCTCGCCCGTCTGCTGATCGACGATGATGCCCGGATCGCTGCACCCGTTCTGCTCCTGAGGCAGGCCGCCGAATTCCCCCATGTCCATGATGACTCGCGGAGTTTCCCAAGTTCGCCCGCCATCCGTACTGCGGCTCAGCCCGATGTCGATGTCCCCTTGCAGGTCGCGCCCCATGCGGCGTCGCATGTCGTAAACCGCGAGCAACGTCCCGCGTACCGACGTCGTCAGCGCGGGAATGCGATAAGTATGCACGCCTTCGTCATAGTGTCTCCGCAGAGCGACCCCAATCCGCTGCCGCGCGTTCGCGACGTCGTCACGCGGCACGATCTTCCCCACCGACGTCACGATCGAGGTGCAGGACGCCGCGACTTGATGCAACAATTCGGCGGAGTCTTTCAACCGGCACGACAGCCAGAAGACGTTCTTGCCCTCCGCCAACTCGCGATCAACTGGCAGAGTCATCGTCATCGCCGGCGAGATTGCCTCACCAATTGGACTCGCCGACGAGAACGCCTCAGAAGCCCCCGTCGCAAACAACCGCACCGCCGCAAGGTCATTCAAGTCGTCCGTACCATCGATCGAAATCACAAGCGACGCGGCTCGCACCGCCTGCCCCTTCGGCACATCAACAACAACTCGCAGCAGCGGCCCCTGCTCGTTGCGAATCAAAATCGGATGCACCGGCCGCACCAACTTGGCGACCAACGCCGCCCCTTCTTGCGCCAGCCCTTCCGCCCGCGCGCCGATCACGGCAATCACCAAGGCCCCAACGAAGAGCAGCGACCGAACCACCAACCATCGACCGCAGTGTCGTTTCACGGTGTGTCCTTTCTCGATGAAGTCATCGCTCGTCAGAAACTCCAGTGTTCGGCTTTGCCGCGTTGAGGTTCGATGTCGACCTGGTCGATCTCGATTGGCTTTTCGTGGGCGGGGAGGTACAGGCGCAGGACGCCGATTCGGCCGGAGTGTTTCAGTTCGACTTTGATCGTTTGCCAGCCTCCCTTGGGAACGTCGAAAGGAGTGCTGACTTTTTCGTCGGGCTTCGCGGCACCTTGAGTCAGGCAGTCGATGCGGCCCGCGCCGCCAGTCTCGCTGCGGACTCGAAGTGTGACAGTGGCCGGTGCAGTCATGTTTCCGGTCGCATGTCCGAGGAATGCGGTGCCCGCTGCGCCGGTTCCTTTCATCGTGAGGATGCCTTCGGCGATGGATGCGTTGCAGCCGCGCTGCTTCCAAGCGTCGAGAGCGGCGGCCGAGTCTTTGCTCGCATCGGCAACGGGGCGATACGCGGGATTCGGTCGCGGGTAGGTGGCACCGGTGTCGCGAAGGAAACCGTCAATGAGCGCGTCGAGTCCCTTCACTCGGTCGGACAGACGTTCCGCGAGGTTCGTCGTTTCGCCGAGGTCGTCACGGAGGTTGAACAGTTCGTGAGTGATCGGGTTGCCGAACCAGCGGATGAGTTTGAAGTCGCCGCTGCGGACCCAGACTCCGCCGGCTCGATTCGCTCCAGCGTGCGGGTGATAGTTGAAGTACGCCTCGCGTTTCAGAGGGCCTTTTCCGATGAGCACGTTCGCGTAGCTCACTCCGTCAAACGTCTGCTCGGCGGGTTTGCCGATCCCGATTAAGTCGAGCAGCGTGGGATAGATGTCGATCGGCCCGACGACCGCGTCGCTGGTACTGCCAGCGGGAATGCGGCCCGCCCAAGACCACATCAGCGGCACTCGTGTCCCGCCCTCGTACAGCGTTCCCTTTCCATCGCGCAACGGAGCGTTGTTGGTCGGCGGTTGCAGCCCGGCCCACTTCAGCCAGTCGGAGTTCGCGGACTTCTTCCCCTCTTCGACCGTGTTGCTGTGCGTGTTGCCTCCGTTGTCGGAGTCGAAGATCACGATCGTGTTGTGGGCGATCCCCTGTCGCTGAAGCTCATCAACGATCCGGCCGAAGCACTCGTCAACGCTCCGCAGCATCGACGCCATGATCGGGTTCCCCTGTCGGCCGGTGGAATCTTTCTTGTTGGCGAACGCTCGCGTGTAGTCCTCCTTGTGTCCCCACGGACCATGCACTCCGTAGCACCACAGGTTGAGAAAGAACGGGCCGCCCTTGTTGTCCTGAATGAACTTCACCGCCTCGGCCGCCTGCCGATCGACGATGTATTCGCCAGCCGGGCCGTCGGTGATTGTGCCGATGGTCCAGCGGACGGCATTGCCTTTCGGCTTCTCCGCGCCGGGTGCAAGCACTTGATACGGCGAGAAGTAACCGCCCGGCGGTCCCGGATCGGGATGCGTGTGAAACGCGAAGTCGAATCCCTGCCGTTCCGGCCAGTGCGGCTCGGTCGTGCCGAGATGCCACTTGCCGATATGCGCCGTGCGATAACCGGCGGCGTGCAGCGTCTCAGCCAACGTGATCTGCGACGGCTCCAGATAATTCTTGCTCTCTGGCAGCAACATCGCCGTCGTGGCCGGCGCGGACTCGGCGAGGAATTTGTGCCCCGGCTCCTGTGGCGGCAGATGCCCGCTCGGCGCGGTGATCCGATGCCGCGCCGAATACTGCCCCGTCAAAATCGACGCCCTCGTCGGCGAGCAAAGCGGCTGCGAATATGCATTCGTGAACCGCATCGCCCGCGCGGCAAAGCGGTCAATGTTCGGAGTTTCGTAATACTTCGACCCATACGCTCCGCAGTCCATCCAACCCATGTCATCGACCAGGAACAAGACGACGTTGGGCCGGCCAGGCTTCGGTGACTCGGCGGCATTCAACGTGATCGGCAGTACGAGCACAGCGATGAGAAGTGCAACTCTGTTTCGCATGGTGGTTCCGTTGCGGATTGGGTGGCACGAGGGCCGTTGTCTATTTCGCCGGCTTCAGCCAACCGAGCGAGACGAGGAACTTGTCTGCTTCGGCCAGAGTCTTCTGCTTGAATTCGTCACCGTTGAAGAAGCCGTGTTTCTGTCCGTCGAAGCCGTGCAGTTCGCAGCGGTTGCCGAGCGACTTCATTCTCGCGGTGAAGGCTTCCGCCGATGCGAACGGGACGGTCGTGTCTTCGCGGCCGTGGAAGATGATCGTTGGTGGGCCGTTCTTCGTGATGTGATGAGCGGGCGAGAGGTTTTTCGATTTGGTCCCCATTCGCTCTTCGGGAACGCGAGTGCCGAAGCTCTCCGCATCGAAACCTTCGATCGGAGCCAGTACGAGCGCCGGGTTGAACAGCACGAGCGCGTTCGGAACGGCGCTCACGGTCTTGTCCTCACTGGGTTCATCAAACTCCGAGATGAACGCCGTGCAGGCCGCGAGATGCCCACCGGCCGAGCCACCTCCCGCCGCGATCCGCTGCGGATCAACACCAAGCTGGTCGGAATGAGCACGCACCCAGCGGACGGCGGAACGAGCGTCCGCCAAACACTGCGTCGGTTTGACGCCGTGACGACTCTCAACGCGATAGTCCGCCGTGATCGCGACCATCCCGCGTTTCGCGAGTTCCCGGCACTGCGTCTCGAACTGCTGAGGCGAACCGTTTTTCCAACCACCGCCGAAGAAGAACACGATCGCCGGCGCGTTCTTCGGAGCCGACGGGCTGAAGACATACAGATTGAGCTTTGTGTCGCCGACGGTCTTGTAGGTCTCGACGCGACACCCTGGCATCTGCGGCGGATACGCCCGGCCCGCGCGGGACTTGGCCGCGTCTTGGGTATTCGCAGTCGTCAGACCTAAAGACAGCAACAACACGGACAAGAATTGTTTTCTCATTGGCGACTCCAGATTGATCAACTTCAGTTTTTTGTGGGGCGAACGACACTTCGCCGCGTCACGGCCAGCGCACGCAGACAACGCGGCCGCAACATCTCTCATCTCCGATTCATGGAATGAGCAGCTTGAATGGACAGTTTCACTTCTTCAGAAACGCTTCCAGCTTCGTGCGTTCGTCATCCGTCAGAGGTTTCCAGTCGATGGCGACGGACGGCAGAGCAGTACGCAAAGTCTCGACATCCGCCGCCGGGATGTCGATGCGGCGGAGATCGAGCTTCTTGAGTCGCGGCAACTCCTTCAACCGCTGCAATGCCGCGAGCGACAGCCGAGCCTCATCCAGCGTGAGTGATTCCAGCGTCTTGAGCTTCGTCAGCACATCGAATGTCGAGTCCTCAAGACTGGCCGCGTTCGAGCCGCCGTCATAGCGCCGCAGACGTTGACCCAGCCACAGCGACTTGAGTGCCGGCAGCTTCGTGAGCGACTCGTTCCCGGCAGACGTTTGATAGGTATGCCAAGTTCGAAAGTCGCGGAGTTGCTTGATCTCGGCGACGGCGGCCATCCCCTTGTCGTCGAACGGTGTGCCAGCAATCGTCAGTCGTTCCAACTTGGGCAGAGCTTTCAACGCCGCGAAGCCGGAACCGTCAAAGCCCTTCATCCCAAATGACGGATGAAAAAACGATAGCGACCGCAAGCTGGTCAGCGCGGTCAAGTTTGCCAAACCGGCATCGCTCACTTGGATGCCATCGGTGCCCAACTCTTCGAGCTTGGTCAGGCCGGATAGATGTGGCAGCGTTTCGTTAGTCAGGCCTTTGCACTGTCCATAGAGCGTCAGGCTCGTCAAATCCTTGAGCCGTCCGATCAGCCGGAACTCGGCATCGCCGAGCTTCGAGCAATCTTTGAAGAAGACCTTCGTGACGACGCCATTCGTCTGCGTCACCTGCGCGCCGAGATCCGTCAGCGCCGCCGCGACGGACGCATCGTCTTTCGGTTTCAAACTTGTCTTCAACCACGCGACGAGCTGCTCCCTGTAGTCGGAGTTCAACTTGTCCCAACCTCCCATGCCGTGAACGCCCTCCGGGATCGTGATCAAGTCGCACTGGTTGCCCATGTCCTTCATCTGCTTTTGGAATCGGGTGGATTGCTCGAACGGCACTGTCGGATCTTTATCCCCGTGGATGAGCAGAAACGGCGGCATTCGCTTGTGAACGTAACTGCTGGGCGAGACCTCGCGGAGCCGTTTCCAGGCGTCGTCGTTGAGCTCCGTCAGCCCTAAGAGCGCCGTCATCGACTCACCGAGCATGTTGCGGTGCTTGACCTGCAACTCCAGGTCATGTGGAGCGTAAAACGGTACGACCGCCGCGACGCGTGTGTCCTCTTTGGCCCGCGTGCCGACCCACGACACAAGATGCCCACCGGCTGACTCGCCGATGAGCGCGATGCGGCCGACATCGACCTTGTAGTCTCGTGCATGCGACTTCACCCAACGAATCGCGGTCTCAACATCCTCAGCACACGCTGGCCAGCGATGCTGCGGAGCCAACCGGTAGTTAATCGTGAACCACGCGAAGCCCGCGTTGCTGAGCGGCTCGAAGAGCGGCTTGATGTAGCTCTGCTTGTCACCCCTCACAAACCCGCCCCCGTGGACCAGGATGCACGTCGGAAACGGCCCAGTTCCCTCTGGCACGAACGCATCCAGTGTCAGGCTGAGGTCTCCGACTTTGGCGAACTCAATGTCCGTCTTGAGGGCCGGAAGCGCAGGGTCTGCCGCGTCCACGACAGCCATGCACGGCGATAGCACGGCAAAGCAAAGGACAAGGCAAAGAATGAGCTTCATGGGGAGCTTTCCGGAATAGGTCAGTCGGGGTGGCGTGAATTGGAGAAACTCCAATCCAACATTGAGACCGATCGGCAGTCTGTTGAACTCAACACCCAGGAAGCACCCTATCGCCGCGGCCCTAAAAATGCCTATCAGTGGGATCAACGCGCCCGATGACACAGAGGGTTCCTCCGCGAGGCGGTTTTGGACCACTTTTGGGGTGTCCCGAAGCCCTCCGCGACCGGGCGTGGAGCCGAAAGAGGTTTTCCGTCGGCGAGACATTGGAAAGCGGCAACCACTCAGGCCGTATTGATTTCAAAGTGTCGCAACCGGCTTGGCAGAGGTCTCCAAACAGGGGTTGCGAGCCCCTTGGGAAAACCGGCGAGTCCCGGGATTTCGCACGAATTGGTGTACAAGCTAGTGACATTCGGAAATGGATGGTGGCCCTCAGCGTTTGGTCGCCGTCGCTTGAATCACCGGTCTCATAGCCCGTTGTCGTGTCGACTCGGTCGCCTAAGGGCAGAAACTCGGTGAATCCCGAGGATTTGCACGATCCAGTCGTGATTGCGCCGACGTCGTGAGGCAGTCTGCGCAGCAATTACTTGGCAGAATTGGTGTCTTCTGACGCATCTGCGACATCTTCGGCGAAAATCTCCCCGAGCAGTTCGAGTTTGCGACGCTCTGACTGCCCTCACATCCGTAAATCGCGGGAAATAACGGGGGATTGTCAGGGATCGCGGGGCTTGGACACCTACCAAAACTCGGTCTGAGCGTCATTCGGTCATCCTCCCGTCGGACACGGGGATTCCGTCGAACCTACCGCGCGTCACCCGCGGCCGAACGGCCAAATGATGGTAAATGCAGGAACGCTGTTCCGGTTCGAGGGTCAATTGCGGTGATGACCGGCCAAACGGAGTTCGGCCGCAAACAGCGTCTGGCGAGCCCTTTTTGGGAGGGCGAAACGGGCTTCCAGAGCCTGTCGAGACAGCCTTATCTCCCGGACCAAGCACCGTCCGTTTTGCCGTTGGCGACGGCGACACCTTTCCCGATAGCGGTGCGCAGGCTGGTCCAAAACTCCCACGGGAGCCCTTCAGAGCAGCCTCTCGGAGCCCATTCCGACCGGTCTCCGAGAGCCCTCCCTGGCGGACTTGGTTTTACCTTCCGGCGTTCGTCGGCGAGGGTTCTTCGACTTGGCAATCGGTGTCGGCCGCCGCACCCGTCTGCTGTTGAAGGCAAACACCTCGGTCGGTAGCCCTCAAAGAGGGGGTGAAAAAAGGCTTCGGAAAGCCCTCCGGACTGGCCTTCGGACACCTTCGGCAGCCCCGTCCCGATAGGATCGGAATGGGTGTCCGCCCTCAATTCAGCCCGGACCAAGACAACTCGACGACAGTGAACGCTGCGGCCGAGCCCGATCCGGCTGACCCGGCAATGGTCGCCCTCGATGAAGCTCGCGGGCTGTTCTATGGTGGCGACTACGCAAAGGCGCTCGCGTCGCTCGACACGACGCTCAAGACGATGCCGCGTGACACCGCCGTTCACGAGTTCCGCAGCCTCGTGTTGTTCGCGATGAAGAAGTACCCCGAATCATCGGCGGCGATCTATGCAGTCCTCTCGGCCGGTCGCCGCGCCGCTTGAACCACGGTTGCTCGCTCACGGATTGTATTGCCGCAAGATCACGGCCTGGCTCACCGAGTGCGCAAACGTTGAAAAACCGACAGACATCGTCGCCGAACCAGCGTGATTCCGTGCCTCCTTCGGCCAGAACCGGCCGAGTTCTCGATCGTTTGTTCCATCAAAACTCGATTGGCCAAAGAACTTCCCATGCGGCTGATTATTTTGACCACACGCGATGGTGGCTTGGTTGCCGTTCGGCACGGGAAGTCGCTCCCGCTCACATCAGGTTGGCTCGAACAAGCCGCCAGTGCCGATCGGACGCCTCCCGCGACTGTCGTTGTCCGTTCCGCAGATGCCTGGCACCTGCATTGCGCCCGCGAGCACGACTTCGCCGAAATTCCCACGAACGATTGCTACGTCCTGACCGCAGCCCCGCACTTCGGGCTCAAAGGGTGGACTTTGTCTCCAGCACTTCGCCGTGACGCCGAAGTCTGGCGGTCCCTTGCGACCGAGGAACGGTCAGCGCCACCTTTGTTTTCGATGCCCCACAATCGATTCCTGCCCACCTTTGGTTCACTTGGAACCGCAGGTCTGCAACCCGACACGACCACAAATTGACCAATGCAATGTCCAACCACGGATATTGCGGAGTCCCTGAATGGTCGTGGTTGGATAATCCGGTTCAATGGCTCATTGGCTTTTTGGGCCTTGAGGTTGTCGGTTACTCTATGCTGCCCGGCCAAATCAGTCGCACAGTGTCATCTCGCTTGGTTGAATGTCGCCAATTCTTGAATTGCTAGACTGGCCCAATGTCGCACTTCACAAGTCTTCGGACGCAGATGGTTGACCCGCAGTGGATTCAAGCCGGGTTGAGGGACATGGGATATTCACCGATCGCCGGGCCGGTGAATGTGCGTGGCTTTTCGGGTGACCAGACTCCTGCAGAGTTCACGATCGCGACGCCGAGCATGGACTACGACATTGGTTTTCGGAACCGAGGCAAATCTTACGAGATCGTCGCGGATTGGTGGGGCGTCGGGCGTGGGGGCATCAAGCAAAAGCAGTTTGTTCGCCAGTTGTCACAGCGGTACGCGTACCACGCGACGCGAGCGAAATTGGCAGAACAAGGTTTCTCGCTCGTCTCGGAAGAAACGCAGGCGGGTGGTCAAATCCACTTGGTGTTGCGACGCATGGCGTGAGCCGTCTGCCAATGGTTTGCATTGGGAACAGGAATATGGAACTGCAACAAATTGATGTCTTCATCGACAAAGATGGGCAAGTTCGACTTGAGGTGCGTGGCGTTCAAGGCGGCAAATGTCTGGACATCACACGTGATCTCGAAGCGGCGTTGGGTGGCCAAGTCGCGGAGCGGAAGTTGACTCCCGAGGCTCAAGACGCGCTGGCTCAGACGCAGCAACAGCAACAGCTTGGTGGCCAATCTTGAACCTGCGACCCAAGGGGGAAGCCAGCATGTCTGATGATCTCTTGCGGATTCACAGCTTCGTCCCACGCAGCCGAGCCAACGGGCCGGGTTGGCGATCGGTGGTATGGTTGCAAGGTTGCTCGCTGGGATGTCCTGGCTGTTTCAATCCGGAGACGCATCCAGTTCTTGGTGGGCACTCGGTCTCTGTGGCCGATTTGTTCGTTCAGATTGCCGCGATGTCGGAACAAGTGGAAGGGGTTACTTTGAGTGGAGGCGAACCTCTTCAGCAGCCGGGTGGACTCCGCAGCTTGTTACGTCGCGTCCGAAGTGAGACCGAACTCTCAGTCATTTTACTTACGGGGTTCTCTTGGCACGAGGTGCAATCATTTCCGAACATCGACGAGTGGCGTTCGCTCGTCGATGTGTTGATTGCAGGTCGCTACGATTTTCGGCAGCACCTAGCTCGCGGCCTGAGAGGTTCCGCAAACAAGACCATCCACTTTTTCAGCGAACGATACGAGCAAGCCGATTTTGATCGAGCTCCGACTTCTGAAGTGATTCTTAACGCCGATGGAGAAATCGTGGTCACGGGAGTCGAGCCAATGCGGTGGTCGTGACGGTCTAACGGATCACAGAGCGTGCATCGCGAGATTGCATATCCTGCGAAGCGACGTGATTGAATCGCAGCGACAAGGTTGATCTGAATGCTTGATGACTTTGGCAGACCGACCACAGATGCGGAATGGGGGGCAACCGCAGAGTTGCTCGTCGGAACGCAACAGTGGAGTGAATTGTGGCGATTGGCTCAGGAAGCTCCGCCAATCTGGAGCATTCGATTATTGCGGAGGCTTTCTTCGCAAAGGCTCTCTCGGACGGCCCCCAATTGGGGGCCGCCAGAAAAAGCGGATGCGTCGAGTTTCAATCAGTTGTTGCGGCTTGCTGGCGATTGCTGCGATGAACAACCATTTCACGACGAAGTGGAACTTTCTCCGTTAGCAACCCACTTTTTGGGTTCGGATGGCGGCGTGAAGTGTCTTGCGATGACAGTGGATAGTCGGATTCTTGTCGGTGGCTGTATTGGCGGAGATTTGCGTTTTTGGAATTCGTCAGACGGACGGTTAATACGGCAGACAAAGGGATACTTTAATGGCGTTGATTGTTTGGCGATGAGTCCCGACGGGCAAATCCTTGTGAGCGCTGGTTGGGACGGAAACAATGGTCCTTCCATCCAATTGCGAACGCTTCCCGACGCTCGCCTGGTAACGCAACTGAAAGGACACGCTGTTTCAGGTCTTGCGATAAGTCCGGACGGCCAAAGTTTGGTGGGTATTGGCGGCGATACGATTCGGATTTGGGATCTGTCCACAGGCCGACCAGTTCGGACTCTCAACATAAAGACGGGAAACTGCAATGTCATATCCCCCGACTGGCGCATTTTGGCAAGCGCGGGACCTAGGCGTAAAACGATCCAATTGTCGCTTCTTTCAGACGGTCAACTGTTGCGACAGCTCACGGGCCACAAAGATTTTGTGACATGCCTCGCAATCACTCCAGATGGTCAGATTCTCATAAGTGGTAGTTGCGATAGAACAGTTCGCTTTTGGAGTCTTCCCGAGGGGCGATTGTTGACAACGCTCGAAGGTCACAAGCAACAGATCAACTGTTTGGCGGTGACTCCTGATGGCAGGTTCTTGGTGAGTGGTAGCGGCGAAAATCTACATCCCGTCCGTGGTGGTAACGAGCTTCGCTTCTGGAGAATTACCAACGGAAGTTTGATGCAACGCAAAGGATTTCATGACCCTGTCGAGTCTGTTGCGTTTTCACCTGACGGACGCGTTCTCGCAAGCGAAGACCTATCGGTTCGATTATGGTCTGTCGGAAAATCGACATTGGCAACACAAGTTGTCGGAGCACCATTTACCAACATGAGCGATAAAGAACTGAATTGGGCGAAGCGCAAATTGCGGGATTCATACCTCAGCTTAAACGAACGGAACTGGCTGAAATTCATCGTTGCGATGCTCCTTTGGCGGCGACGGTTTGACATCCAAATCGGCGAGATGCCGCCGAACCATCCGGCTGTCGGTGCGTACGATATTGAGATTGATGGCTAACCCGCTTGGTGACAAATGACTTTTGAACAAGAACTCGACATCTACCTGCGCGCACGGTTCACACTGATTGTCGTCGTCACGAAAGAGGAAGAGCGTGTCCTCCAGTCGGTGAAGGCGGTCTGCGAGCAGTCGAAACGGACGTCTTTGACATGGGATGTCGCGGACCTGTTCCAAGTGCTGGCCGGGAACACGACGCCTCCGAATTCGCCTGACCCGCTGTCGTGCCTAGAAGAAATCGAGAAGGCTGAAGGGGACACACTGTTTGTTCTCAAGGACTTTCACGAGGTTTGGGGCAATGCCATCATCAAGCGGAAGCTGCGAAACGTCGCGCAGCGGTTGAAGTTCAGCCGCAAGTCGATCCTCGTGACGACCCCCTCCACCAAGCTGCCGCTGGAACTGAGCGACGAAGCGGTCGTGGTCGAATTCCCCGAACCGCGCGAGGCCGAATTGAACTCGGTGCTGGATCGGCTGACGAAGACTCCGGGAGTGAAGATCAATCTCACGCCGTTGGGTCGCGACAAGCTGGTGCAGGCGGCGTTGGGTCTGTCGGCCGCTCAAGCGCAGCGCACGTTTTCCAAGGCGATCGTCACCGACGGCACGCTCGACGAACGGGACATCGGCCTGGTCACGGAAGAAAAGAAGCAAATCATCCGCGAGAGCGAAGCGTTGGAGTTCTTCCCAGCTCACGAGACGCCGGACGATGTCGGCGGCTTGGGTGTTCTCAAGGATTGGCTGCGGCTGCGCGAACGAGCCTTCAATCAGCCTGCGCGAGACTACGGTCTGCCGAGTCCCAAGGGGATCGCGCTCATCGGCATCCCTGGCACGGGCAAGAGTCTGACGGCGAAGATGATCGGTGGCATGTGGAACCTGCCGTTACTGCGACTGGATGTCGGCTCGCTGTTCGGTAGCCTGATCGGCGAATCCGAAGAGCGAGCGCGCCGAGCACTCCGCATTGCCGAGACCGTCGCCCCGTGCATCGTCTGGATCGACGAAATCGAAAAAGCTCTCGCCCACGGCGGCCTGGATGGCGGCACCAGCCTGCGCGTGTTCGGCACGATCCTGACCTGGATGCAGGAGAAGACCGCCCCCTGTTTCGTGATCGCCACCGCCAACGACATTTCGCGCCTGCCGCCCGAACTGCTCCGCAAAGGCCGCTTCGACGAAGTCTTCTTCCTCGACCTCCCCACGTTGGAGGAACGCGAACAAATCATGGCCGTGCATCTCCGCAAGCGCAACCGCCTGACCACTGATTTCGACGTCGCGCGTCTGGGCCGCGAATCGCAAGGCTACGTCGGCGCGGAGATTGAGCAAGCTCTCATCGACGCGATGTACGTCGGTTTCGACGCCAACCGCGAATTCACGACCGAAGACATCTCCGCTGCACTCCACCGCCAAGTCCCGCTCTCAGTCTCCGCCCGCGAAACAATCGAAGCATTGCGCCAATGGCTCAGCGAAGGCCGAGCACAATCCGCCTCGTTCCAAGCGGCCAAAGACGCAGCGGAACAATTCGTCCCATTGGAGTTGAGCGACACACCAAGCTGATCTTGGCGTTTCATGTCGGCAAGCGGAACATCGACAACACCGAGTATTTCGCCAGCAAGCTCAACATGGCGACCGCTGGCCGGTTCCAACTCTCAACTGACGGATATCGTCCGTACCTTACAGCAATCCCGGCCGCGTTCCGTCAGCCTATTGCTTTCGCACAGTTGGCCAAGAACTTCAAGATCCCTGACGAGGCCGAGAGGCGAAGGTACTCGCCGCCAAAAATTGTGAGAATTGAGAAGATACCTATTTGTGGGAACCCTGATCCGGCGCGGATCAGCACGAGCATCGTGGAACGCAGTAATTTGAGCGTCCGCACACACAACCGTCGTATGGCACGATTGACGACTGGCTACTCGAAGAAATGGCAGAACCATGAGGCCATGCTGGCGTTGTACTTCTGCTGGTACAACTGGTGCCGATCGCATTCGACGATCAAGAGCACACCAGCCGTTGCCGCTTGACTCGCGACCGAAACATGGTCGCTGGAGAAGTTGCTTGCAGAGACGGCCAACGTCGAGCGAAAATTCGCGACGCTCAGTTAATTCACGCCCATCCAAGGAGTCAAAAAGTGATCGTAACGAATGGTCCCGGAGAATATGAGACCGTAGAGACGGAGCCAGAATCGAAGAAACCAAAGTGCCCGGCATGCCGTCAGCCTGCGGACTTCATTGGAATAGAGAAAACCCTCTTTGCTACTTCCGGCGTTCTTGTGGTTTGCGAGAAATGCGACACAGCTCTCACATGGTCGCCGATTCCTAAATGAAATCGAATCCACCTCTACCGAAGCCAGTCAGCACCCAATTGGCCAAGCGCTTTGAAGTCTCTCCACAATCAATGGGCTACCAGTTGAATGAATGGCCCATGAAGATCAACGAAAAAGTCGAAGCGGCAATGGCCGCACAGTTGGACGATCTTTAAGACGACTTGAGCAAGAAGGCAGAACAACGCCATGGCAATTCCGATTTGGTCTGACATCGAAAAACTCATTACCGAGCATGGGTCAGCAACAATCAAGCAGGCTCACATCGAACTGCTTCGCGAACAAATTGCCATTCGCGACCGCAGAATCACCGATCTTACGAATCAAAATGGGACTCTTGAGTCTCGAATCAACGATCTTGAACTTGAGGCTAAAAATCATCAACGGCTGATCGACAATCTCACAAAACAAACGCAACAAACCAAACCGACAACAGAGGATCGACACGACATTCAACACCGAGTTTTACTCCTTCTGTCTGATGGAAATGAACACCCAACAAAGAAGGTCGCGATTCATCTCGATATTCGTGAGCAACTTGCCAAATACCACCTCACGGAATTGCTGAAAGACGACATGGTGCGTCCCGTCTCTTATGGATTTGATAACGATCATTGGCAGCTTTGGCCAAATGGACGTGACTACCTGGCAAAACGAGATCTGCTTAAATAAAGCATTACGCATCGGTGACGTTGACTTGAAAAAGACGCTGAGTGATTTCAATGTTTGGTTGGTTGCGAAAGTTGTTTGGCTCGGTGGAATCAGTCCCCGTACCGTCGTCTGCCGACGATGATGTACTGGCGCTGGTGCGAGAGGCACAGACGCTCCGATTGGAGTTGGCAGAGCAGGAGCAGTTGATCGTTCGGCTCAAGAGCGACCTGGACCGGCAGCGGGCAGGGGAATCGCAGCGAGTGGATTCAGTTGTCGATGCGGGTTGGGAGCGATTGATTGCGGACGCGAGTACTCCGCTGGTGCAGTTGATGACACAGGCTCATCTGTTAGATGTCGCTGGCAAGCCGGTGCAAGCGGCGGATGTGCTCGCCGTTGCCAAACGACTGGTGCGCGTCTTCGAGACTGCTGGCGTGGCCTGGGAAGGAACATTCGGCGAGACGCTCGCATTCGACCCCGCTCGGCATGAGCCGCTCGGCAGCGAAGATGAATGGGCTCCCGGCGAATCGGCCGTCGTGCGTTTCGTTGGAGTGCGGTATCGAGAGCAACTCATTCGCAAAGCCCGTGTGGAACGGGCGAGTGTGTGATGTTGAGCAGGTTTTCAACCCGCCCTTATATCTGAGGGCAGGTTGAAAACCTGCCCCACGAATCAAAGAAAGACAACCTCAATGCCCGGCCGACTTGCCGTTGATTTTGGGACATCGAACACGGTGCTCGCCGTGTGGGATGTCGCTCGGCAAGAAGGCGTCCCGTTGGCTTTGCCAAACTTGGGGCGAGTGGTCAGCTATCGGACGGAAGAGAGCGAGACGCTTGAACGCATATCGGTCATCCCCTCACTGATTCATTTCACGGCCGACGGACGGCAATTGTTGGGTCAACAAGTCGTCAAACAGAATCTCGCACAGGCGCACGGGACGTTTCGGTGGATGAAGAGGTACATCGCCAACCGCAACCCTCGGCGTGAGCATGTGCATGGTCGCGAACTATCGTGTGATGACGCTGGGCGGGCTTTCTTGGTCAGCGTGCTGCAAGCGGCCGTTACCGAGTTGGCTTTAATTCCGGATGACGAAGAGGTCGCGTTCACGGTGCCGGTCGAAAGTTTCGAGCACTACGAAAACTGGCTTAGCAGCGTGGCTGAGTCAGCCGGCCTGCGGCGCTACCGGTTGATCGACGAACCTTCTGCCGCCGCGCTGGGGTGTGGTGTGCCGGTCCAGCCGGGGCAGATTTATCTCGTGTTCGACTTCGGCGGCGGGACGCTCGATGTGTCGGTTGTGCTGATGGAAGAGACCATCGCCAGCACCGGCCGCCGCTGCCGAGTGCTCGGCAAGGCGGGAGCGGAATTGGGAGGCATGACGATCGACGGCTGGCTATTCGAGGAAGTCCTGCGCCGCAATCAACGCCGAGACGCCGATGACGACGTGCGACGACTGAGCCGCGAACTGCTCCACGAATGCGAACGAGCCAAGGAGACATTGTCGTTTCGCGACCAAGCTGAAATCAGCGTCATGAACCCCGACACTGGTTCCGTCTTGGATTGGGAAATGACTCGAAGCGATTTCAACCACTTGCTCGACCAGCACGAGGCGTTGACGCTGATCGACCAAACGATCCGCCGCGCGATGAATGCGGCTCAGGCGCGCGGGTATGGGGACGACGACATCCACCAAGTTCTGATGGTCGGCGGCAGCAGTTTGATTCCTTGCGTGCAACAAACCGTGCGCCGTATCTTCGGTCGCGACCGAGTACAGGTTCGCCGCCCGCTGTGTGCCGTCGCTCGCGGCGCGGCAGCATTTGTTGCCGGAGTCGATGTCAGCGACCACATCCAGCACGACTACGCCATCCGCCACCGAAATCCCGCCACTGGCGAATACCAATTCCGCTCGATCATCCCACGCGGCACCTTGTATCCCACCACCCAGGCTCTCGACCGCATGATCATCAAAGCCACATACGTTAGCCAAACCGACCTGGGCCTCGCCCTCTTCGAACTGGGCGAACCGCACCGCATGTCCGGACAGCCACAAGTCGAACTCATCTTCGATCCGTCCGGGGCAGCACGGTTGACTGCTGTCTCTGCCCACGACTCAGAGAGACGCTCAAAATTCTGGATCAACGAGCACACTCCAACATTCCTTAAACCATCCACCACCACCCAGCGAGGCCAGCCTTGCTTCGAGGTTGAATTCCAAATCGACGCCAACAAACGCCTACTGATCACCGCTCGCGATCTTGCGAACGGCCGATTGACGTTCAAGGACTATCCCGTCGTAAAGCTGAATTGATTGAAACGTCAAAGGATTTCGCGACGAACAAAACTTGAGGATCATGGCCCAGCAGAACTCGCAGTATTCGATACGACCACAGGCGGCGAGTCTGTCGCAGGCGAACTACCGGCGAAGAAACTTGCACCGCTGACGCCATCGGGATTCAAAATACATCGCCGTACGTCAAATCTCTCACCTCGCTTGCCGGCGATTGATTCCGATGCTGAATGGAGCCGCTGTTGGCCGGCATCCAAATCTGCAAACGTCCCTTTGATATCTATGAAAGAGCGTTCGTTGCGATCGAGCCGTGGTTGTCCTATTCCGGTGGGAAACGATCAACCCTTTCCCAACAGGAGAACCACGATATTGTACTTAGGAATCGATCAGCATGCCCGTCAGATCACGATCTCGCTGCGTGATGATCACGGCGATGTCCTGCAAGCCCGGCAGGTCTCGACACAGCCGGAGAAGATCCAGGCGTTCTTTGCCAAGCTGACTCGGGACTGTGTCCAGAGGGGTGAATCGTTCATCGCGGTCTTGGAGGTGTGCGGTTTCAACGATTGGTTGATCCGATTGCTGCAGGACTACCGCTGCCACAAGGTGATCCTGATTCAACCGGAGGAACGGAAGCAACGCAAAACGGATCGGCGGGACGCGGCCGCCTTGAGCGAACTGTTGTGGGTGAATCGCGAACGTTTTCTGGCGGGCCACCCCGTGCGTGGCCTGCGGCAAGTGGGCCTCGCATCTTCGATCGATCAAGAGAACCGCCGCCTGACCACCCTTCGGCAGGAGGCGAGCCAGAGCCTCGGCTCGGCAATTGAACAAGGACGCTGAATCCCGCGTTTTTCGGCAGACGGTCATTTTGTATTCAATTGAATTCAAAAAGCTCATCCGCCCTGCTAGGCTCTGCCGACACCTAGACAGGAGCGTGTCGGATGCAGACCAACAATCCATTGAGCGAAGCCGACGTCCTGCGGTTCTTGCAGCAACAGCAGCAGAGGGGGCGGCCATCTCCCACGCTCCGCGAGATCGCAGCGCATGTCGGGCATAAAGCGACGCTCAGCGTCCAGCGGATTCTCGACCGACTGGAGCAGCAAGGGCTGATCCGCCGTGAGGCTCAGCAGGCGCGAAACATCCGGCTGACGGCCAGGGCGTTGCCGAAACGTGGGTTGTTGTTGATTGGACAGATTGCTGCCGGGCCACTCACTGAGGCGATCGAGGACCAGGAATTCTTGGACTTGGGCGCGTTGTACGACCCTGGCACGCATCGCGGGTTGCGGGTGAAGGGGAACTCGATGGTCGAGGCGCACATCCTGAATGGCGACATCGCGGTGATCCGCCTCCAAGAGACCTGCAACGACGG
>SXGS01299290.1_pt1 | contig 18709 bp, 13 predicted proteins | sample 3174681 | NCBI WGS metagenome assembly SXGS01 (sample SAMN11356861, study PRJNA531348) | freshwater metagenome | isolation source: freshwater sample F1-80 | place: China: Fuxian Lake, Yuxi | collected 2017-12-25 | reverse complement strand
TATAGTCGCCGAACAACACGTCCGCGATCGCATGACCACCCATCGTGCCGGGATACCAGGCGTGCAGGATCGCATCGACATTGTCATGCGCCCACTGGATCGTGTTCGGGCGCCCCGACATCATCACCAGAATGATCGGCGTGCCCAGCTTCTTCAGTTCCTTGAGCAAGGCCTCCTGCTCACCCGGCAGGTCGAGGTCGGTGCGACTGGCGGCCTCGCCGGTCTGGTCCCATTTCTCGCCCATGGCGGCGATGATGACGTCCGAATTCCGCGCCGCCGCGATCGCCTCTGCAAAGCCCGATGTGTCGGTGTCGCCGATTTCGTAGCTCGCACCCTTGGCATAGGTGATCTGGGGCGCGTTGCGGCGTGCCTGCAACCCTTCGACCAACGTCACGGGCCGCGTCTGGCGATCGCCCGCCGCCGACCAGCTGCCGATCATGTCGGTCTTGGAATTGCCCAAGGGTCCGATGACCGCGATGCGTTTGGCGGTTGCCGCCAGCGGCAGCGCGTTGTTCTGGTTCTTCAGCAGCACCATCGACTTGCGCGCGACGTCGCGTGCGGCCTCGAGATATTCGGGCTTGTAAAGTTCGGTCTTCTGGCGGTTCAGATCCGAATAGCGGAACGGATCCTCGAACAGGCCCAGCCGGTACTTCATTTCCAGGATGGCCTTCACCGCGGCGTCGATCCGCGCCATCGGCACCGTGCCCTCGGCGACCGATTTGGCGAGGTGGTTCATGAACACCGCGCCCTGCATGTCCATGTCGACCCCGGCATTGGCGGCCTGTTCGCCGGCATGTTTCTCGTCGCGCGAATAGCCGTGCGGGATCATCTCGTTGATCGAGGTATAGTCGGTGACGACGAAGCCCTTGAAGCCCCACTGATCGCGCAGCACGTCGGTCAACAGATGCTTGCTGCCGCTGGCGGGCACGCCATCGACTTCGTTGAACGATGTCATGATCGATGCCGAGCCTGCATCGATCGCTGCCTTGAACGGCGGCAGATACACGTCGCGCATCGTGCGTTCGGACACATCGACCGTGTGATAGTCGCGACCCGCCTGTGCGGCACCGTAAGCGGCATAGTGCTTGACGGTGGCGAGCATGGTGTCGAGCGCGCCCAGGTCGTCGCCCTGATAACCGCGCACCCGCGCCTTGGCGACCACCTTGTTCATATAGACCGATTCGCCAGCCCCTTCGGACACGCGGCCCCAGCGCGCATCGTGCCCGACATCGACCATCGGCGCGAAGGTCCAGTGCAGCCCCTCGGCGGTCGCTTCCTTGGCGGAGACGCGCGCGGCGCGTTCGATCGCTGCCAAGTCCCACGACGCCGCTTCGCCAAGTGAAATCGGAAAGATCGTGCGGTGGCCGTGGATCACGTCATACCCGAACAGCAGCGGGATTTTGAGCCGGGTTTCCTCGACCGCGACCTTTTGCAGCTTGGTGGTATATTCGACGGTGAACGCGTTGAAGAGCGCGCCGACCTTGCCCGCCTTCACATCGTCCATATAGCCTTCGCGCAGCGTCGGGCCGGTCACGTCCAGATCGCTGGTCAAAAGCGTCATCTGGCCGATCTTTTCCTCAAGCGTCATCTTGGCCATCAGGTCGGCGATGAACGCATCCATCTTGGCCGTGTCTTCGCGCTGCCAGCCGGCGGCATCGACCTGGCCGGTGGCGGTGGTCGTCGCGCGGCGTTGCTGATCGGCGTCGCGCGCCTGAAGCGGGGTGGCGAGGGTGAGGGCGGCGGCGAGGGCGGTCAGACCAGCCCCGATAAACGGACGCGCGTTCATGCGGTCTCCTTCTCTGCAAACCTTATGGGCGTTGAGTGTGACAGAAATCCCGCATTCGGAAGGGAATGCGGTACGAAATTGCCCGTTGGTCTTGCCAATCAACCCCCGCATTGGCAAGTGGAACGCAATCGATTTCGCCTAAGTTGCTGAAAAACAGTGATTGTAGTGTGGGCGAATCGACGGGGTGCCACTTCCGGTAGAATCTGCTTGACCAATCAGGGTGCGAGCGAAGATTAACCGGGCATACGTATGCAACAAGCGGCGCGCCCACGACGATCGCGGTGACAGAATTTTCAGGGGAGAAAATCATGACGTTCATTGAAAAGGATCGGCGTAGCCGCCGTACGCGCACGATCCGCCTTGCCGCCGCACTGATGATCGGCACCGCCGCCAGCGCGGTCGCGATTGCGCCTGCACATGCGCAGACCGTCGATGCGTCGCTGCGCGGGACGATCCGTACCGACAATGTCGCAGTGACGCAGGTCACAGCGGTTGAGGTGAACACCGGCTATCGCCAGAACGCGTCGATCGCAGGCGACAGCTATAATTTCGCATCGCTTCGGTCGGGCACCTATCGACTGGAAATCACGCTGGCTGACGGCCTGCGCCAGACCGACCAATTCACCCTGTCGGTCGCTCAGCGAGCCGCGCTCGATTTCGATTTCACCGCTGGGGGTGTCGATAGCGCTCCGGCGGACACCACCGCCAGCACGACCGAAGATCTGGGGGCCGACGAAGGGTCGGTCGTCGTCATCGGCAACCGTATTCGCGGCATGGAGGGCGGCGAGGTCGGTACGACGATTTCGCAGCGGTTGATCGAGCAGCTGCCCCAGAACAACCGCAACTTCCTGGCCTTTGCCGATCTGGCGCCGGGCGTGCAGTTCGTCGAGGACGCGGTGAGCGGCCAGAGCCGCTTGCAGGGCGGTGCGCAGAACAGCCGGACCGTCAACGTGTTCATCGATGGTGTCGGTCAGAAGGACTATGTTCTGAAGAACGGCGTGACCGGTCAGGATTCGTCGGCGGGAAACCCGTTTCCGCAGCTCGCGATCGGCGAATACCGCGTTATCAGCTCAAACTATAAGGCCGAATTCGATCAGGTCAGTTCGGTCGCGATTACCGCCGTCACCAAGTCCGGGACGAACCGTTTCGAGGGGTCGGGCTTCATCGACTTCACCAATCAGGACTTGCGTGCGGCCCGTCCGCAGGAAATCTTCCCGGCCAACCCGAGCGGTATCATTGAGAGCCGCGATCTGCAGTTCGGCGGTTCGCTGGGCGGCCCGATCATTCGCGACACGTTGCACTTCTTTGCGACTTATGAAGGCAAGCGGCGCATTTTCCCGCGCGACATCTTCCCGGGTCTCAGTCTGCCCGTCAGCTTCTTCCCCGCAGAATATCAGGGGGTTTTCGGGTCGGCCAGCCAGACGTTCAACGAGGATCTGTATTTCGGCAAGCTTACCTTCGCGCCCACGTCGCGCGACCTGTTCGAAGTTTCGGTCAAGTACCGCGACGAATATGGCGAAGGGTTCGCGAGTGGCTCCAACGCTTTCGAGACGCGCACCAATACGTTGGTGAAGGAATGGCGTGGGCTCGGTCGGTGGCAGCACACCGCCGATAACTGGGTCAACGATTTCAAGGTGTCGTACGAGGACGTGACCTGGGGTCCGAGCCCGGTGACCATCGCGCCGCGCCAGTTTTTTCGGACGCGCATCCAGAACCCGAACGGTACCTTCTCGGTCGGCGATATCCTGAGCGTAGGCGGCGGCACAAACTTCCAGGACAAAGGCCAAACCGGCTGGACGGTCGGCAACGACTTTACCTATACCGGGCTGGAGGGGCATACTTTCAAGGTCGGCGTCAAGGCGAAGTGGGTCGAACTGAACACGCTTCAGCTGAACGCGGCCAACCCGACGCTCCGCTACTTCACCCCGCTCGGCGGAACATTCAACGACACCACTCCCTATCAATTGGTGTTCCAGGATCTGGCCGATGGCGATCCGGAAATTCGTTCGAAGAATTTCCAGTTCGGGATCTACGTCCAGGATGATTGGGTGGTTACCGACCGGCTGACGCTGAATCTCGGCCTGCGGTGGGACTATGAAGAGACGCCGGCTTTCCTCAACTATGTTCATCCTGCGGCGCAGGTCGCGGCTGTCAGCCCAGCGCTTTATCCGAACCTGAACAACGCCAATTACGATATCAACGACTATATCTCGACCGGCAGCGAGCGTAAGGCGTTCCTAGGTGCGTGGCAGCCGCGCCTCGGCTTCTCCTACCAGCTCGACGAGCAAGGCCAGTTCGTCCTGTTCGGCGGCTATGGCCGGTCCTATGATCGCAACCAGTTCGATTTTATCCAGCAGGAACTGGCGCAAGGGATCGGATCGTCGCGAACCTTCAACTTCTTCAACGCTCCGAACGAAAATACACCATGCACGCCGTCGGCGACCTGCATCGCGTGGGATCCGATTTATCTGACGCCGGAAGGGCGCTCGACCCTGTTGTCGACCCTTCCTCCCGGTGCGGCGCGCGAACTGCGTTTCATCAACAACAACCTGAAAATCCCGTATTCGGATCAGTTCAGCCTTGGTCTGCGCACCCGGTTCGACATGCTCGAACTGGAAACGGGGTATTCGTATGTCACCAGCAAGGATGGGTTCGCCTATCTGAACGGGCGCCGTCGGCCGGACGGAAGCTTTTTTGGCGTCAACCCCACAACCGGTGGTCCTCAGACGCCGGGCGCGGCCTTCAACCCGCCGAACTTCTCGGCGCTGCTGCTCGGCGACAGCGGTCTGGAGACGCGTGCGCATTCGGCATATCTGAAGATGGTCAAGCGCTATACGGCCGCTTCGCCGTGGAGCTTGGACGCGACCTATACTTGGACGCGGGCTGAAGAGAACCGAACCTTCAACGAGTATTTCTCGCTCGATTTCCCGTCGGTCGAAGATTATCCGTTCGCGCGCTCGTCCGGCGTGCGCACGCATCGCTTCGTAATGGCGGGCTCGGTCGATATTCCATATGGCATCGCGTTGTCGGGCAAGTTCCAGATCGCTTCGCCGCGCTGGCTCAAGTCGCTCGTGTCGACGCCAGGAGCTCCGGCGTTCGAGGTGATCGCGGTAGAAGCCGACAGCAACGGCGACCGCTGGGGATATCGCCAGTTGGACCTTGCGGTCACCAAGAATATCGACCTGCCGTTCCTGACCGACCGGACGCGAGTGTGGGTGCGCGCGGACATCATCAACCTGATGAACGACCGCAACTACAACAGCTTCAACGCAACGACAGGCATGCGGAACAACAATGCGTTCGGCACCGACGGGCCGCCGCGTACGATCAAACTGTCGACCGGCTTCAACTTCTAAGCCACAAAACCCTTTGGATAGTTATCGGTGTAGAGGCTTGGGATTGAGCACGATGGTCAATATTTCAGCCTCTGCACTGATTGTCGAAATGGGCTTGGGTGGTACGTATTCCCAACCTAGTAATGAGTGCGCGGTTAGTCATAAATGGGTGACGAAGCGGCGCGAATGGGGAGGAAGAAAATGAAACCATACTTTCATACTCGCTGCGTGACGATGGCAGTCGTTCTCATGAGCGTGCCGGCATCGGCTCATACTCGACACGATAAATCGACAAACGATACGACAGCGTCACAACAATCTAACGGCAGCTGGATGAACGATGCAGAGTTTTGGGTTGATCCTCCGCCTGGAGGCGTAAAAATATTTCGCGACGAAAATAACTATGATGTAACTATCCCACCCTCAATCCCAATTGATGGACAAGTCTGGAACTCGATCAATGTTGTTGTAACTCCGGATATTGTTGGGGTTATGACAACTGAATGCGATGGGACAAGTAGTTACACGGGGAGAATATATCCGCATACGAGTATTGAATACCATCAGGGAGTTTGCTGATATCCTGATATATGCAGGAAATTAATTGATGAACCTTGGGCGCGAGATATTTGGCTACTATTCGCGCCTTTTATTTTGGATGAGGCATTTGCATCGTTACTCGACACTAGCTGTAGCCGTTTTAGGCGCTTTGGTAGCATCATGTTCTTTGAAAACGGATACGCCAGTCGTCAAACCAACGTCTGCCCCCGCGCCCTTCACGATGTCGCGCGATCAGGCGGCCTTCGCCGACGACCTTCAGCAGCGCACCTTCGCCTATTTCTGGGACACGACCGATCCCCGGACCTGCCTGGCACCCGATCGCTGGCCGTCCAATCCGTTCTCCAGCATCGCCGCGACCGGCTTTGCGCTGACCGCCTACGGTGTCGGTGCCGAGCGCGGCTATGTCACGCGTGAGCAGGCGGCGACACGCACCCTCGCCTGCGTCGAATATTACTGGAACGCCAAGATGGGTCCGGCGGAGTCGGGCGTGGCGGGGCACAAGGGGTTTTTCTACCACTTCCTGAGCTATGACGGCACACGCCGCGGCCAGACCGAACTCTCCAGCGTCGACACCACGTTGCTTCTGGGCGGCATCCTGTTCGCGCAAAGCTATTACGACCGCGACAACCCGACCGAGGCGCGCATCCGCGACCTGGCGGAACGCATCTATGGCCGCGTGGACTGGACGTTCATGCAGCGCGACCCGGCGACCAATCCGGCGAAGAACGATCCGCGGTCGCGCGGGATCGCGATGGGCTGGTATCCCGAACGCGGCGGATTCGGCACGCATGACTGGATCGCGTTCGACGAAGGGATGCTGGTCTATATCCTCGCGCTCGGGTCGCCGACGTATCCGGTCGGCAAGGAAGCATGGGACAGCGGCTGGGCACTGGGCCTGGGCAAGCGCTGGGGCCAGTTCATGGGCCAGGAATATGAAGCGTTCGAGCCGCTGTTCGGCCACCAGTACAGCCATGTCTGGGTCGATTTCCGCGGCATCACCGAACCCTATATCGCATCGCGCGGCATCGATTATTTCGAAAACAGCAGGCGGGCTACGCTGGCGCACCGTGCCTACGGCGTCGCCAATCCCGAAAACTGGAAAGACTATTCGGGCGACATCTGGGGCTGGACCGCGTCCGATGGACCGAAGGGCGTCGACGGGCTGGTGGTGAACGGCAAGCCGCGACAGTTCATGACCTATTCCGCGCGCGGCGTCTCGCCGATGATTACCCGCGACGACGGGACGATCGTGCCGACCGCAGCAGGCGGATCGGTGCCGTTCGCGCCCGAAGTTACCATCGACGCGCTGATGGCGATGAAGGAAAAATACGGCGACCGGCTCTACACCAAATACGGCTTCCAGGACGCGATCAACCCCAGCTTCACCTTCCAGGATCAGCGGGTCACCACCGGCACCGTCTATCCCGATATCGGCTGGGTCGCGCGCGATCATCTGGGCATCGATCAGGGGCCGATTCTGGCGATGATGGAAAATCACCGCAGCGAGTTGATCTGGAAGACGATGCGCAGGAATCCGCACATCATCCGCGGCTTGCGTCGCGCGGGCTTCTCGGGCGGCTGGCTCGACCAGGCGCCTGCCGAGTGACGTTGCGAACGGCGCGGCCCCGGTCGCGCCGTTTTCGCCTCAACTTTTCGGAGCCTTGTTGGTTGACCCGGTGACGCCCGCGCGAAACAAGGGCGCGAACCGATGGAGGGACCAATGAACGCATCGACCAAGCTGCTTGCGACCGTCGCAAGCGCGCTGTTGCTGACCGCGTGCGGCGAGCAGGCTGCCGAACCCGAAAATGTGACGGCGAACGAGGCGGCGGACACCACCAACTATGTCGCCGAAGTCATCGCGCTGAGCGAACCCCAGCGCCGCGGCGTGATGTTCCGGGCGATCCGCGACGCCGGACTTCCTTGTCAGGAGGTCAAGACTGCCGAGATCGAACCCGGCATGTCGCCCACCACCTGGCGTGCGGTGTGCGAGGATGGCCGCAACCACCTGATCGCGATGCAGGACAATGGCGACGCCACCGTGATGAGCGGGCGGTAAGGCCAGCCGTGACCGACATGACCTATGGGCGCTATCTGGCGCTCGACGACCTGCTTGCGGCCCAGCATCCGATTTCGGACCGGCATGACGAATTGCTGTTCATCGTCATCCACCAGACCAAGGAGCTGTGGCTGAAACAGGCGATCGCGGAGATCACGCTCGCGATCGATCTGGTGCGGCAGGACCGGCTGGTGGAAGCGTACAAGTCGCTGGCGCGCGTGTCGCGGATCCAGGCGGTGATGACGCTGAGCTGGGATGTGCTGACGACGATGACGCCCGCCGACTACACGCGGTTTCGCGCCGTGCTCGGCACCTCGTCTGGCTTCCAGTCGGACCAGTTCCGGACGGTGGAAGTCATGCTGGGCGTGCGCGACAGCGCGCGGCATGGGCCAATGACCGCGGATGCGGCGGCCAAGCCCAGTCTGTGGGACGAGGCGAATGCGGCGCTGGCGCGTGCGGGCTTCGCGGTGCCGGACGCGGCGCTCAACCGCGACTGGTCGCAACCTTACCGCCCCGACGCCGAGGTCGAGGCGGCGTGGGCCGACGTCTATCGGGACACGACGCGCTGGTGGGAACTGTATCAGCTCGCCGAGAAGCTGGTCGATATCGACGATGCGATGGCGACCTGGCGGCACAAGCATGTCCTGACCGTCAGCCGCATCATCGGCGGCAAGCGCGGGACGGGCGGGACGGCGGGCGTGTCCTATCTGGAATCGACCTTGTCCAAGCGGGCGTTCCCGGAATTGTGGTCGCTGCGGACGCTGTTGTGACCAGCTACAAGCATCTGTTCGCGCGGTCGATCGCCGCCGCGCCCGATCGGCTGCACATGGCCGCGCACAGTCACCATCTCTGGCCCGACGCGAGCTGGCTGGGTCAGCAGGCCGCATGGGAGGACGCCGCTCGCCTTGCCGACCGCAAATGGGACCGGGTGATGGGCGAAATCTGGCCCGCCGCGCAGGCGCATGTCGCGGACGAATTGCGTCTGCCCGATCCATCGACCGTGGTGTTCGCGGGCAATACCCACGACCTGCTAGTGCGGATCGTATCGGCCATGCCCCGCCGCCCGCTGCGCATCCTGACCAGCGACGGCGAGTTTCACAGCTTCCGAAGGCAAATCGCGCGCTGGGAGGAAGCGGGCGTGGTCGAGGTGACACGGGTTGCGGTCGAGGGCGCGGATTTCGACGCGCGCTTTGTCGCCGCCGCGCGCAGCGGCGACCACGACCTGATCTTCGTCAGCCAGATGATGTTCGGCACCGGCACGCCGTTCACCGCGCTACAAGTACTCGCCGACCTCGCCCGTCCCGACGGACCGTGGGTAGTGGTCGATGGCTATCACGGATTCATGGCCGTCGAAACCGATCTGTCCGCCATCGCGGATCGCATCTTCTACACCGCGGGCGGATACAAATATGCGATGGCAGGCGAAGGCTGCGCCTTCCTCCATTGCCCACCCGGTTTCGGCCCGCGTCCCGAAATCACCGGCTGGTATGCCGAGTTCGACGATCTGTCGCTGCCGCCCGGCATGGTTGGCTATGCCCCCCACGCGATGCGCTTCATGGGCGCGACCTTCGACCCGTCTGGGCTCTCCCGCTTCGTCGCGGTGCGCGACATGCTGGCGCGCGAAGGGCTGACGACCACGGCGATCTCGGCGCATGTCGCTGGCTTGCGCGCGCGCCTGTTGGCGGAGTTGGCGGGCACGCCATTGGGCGGTGCCGACCACATCAACGCCGACACCCATCCGACCGCGCGCTTCGTCGCGTTGCGATCGCCCAAGGCGGCGGCGTGGCAGGCCGAATTGCTGGCGCAGGACGCCATCGTCGATGTGCGCGGCGACGTGCTGCGGATCGGGCTGGGGCTGTATCACGATGCGCGCGATATCGACCGGTTCCTGCAAATCGCTAGCGATCTCAATTGCTAGCAAAAGCGCTATTGCGAACGAATATCAAAATCCCTATCGGCACCCCACAAGAATCAATCAAGGGGTGTCTTCGATGCGTTTCGCTAGCCAGGCCAGTCGGGCCGCGCTGATCCTGTCCGCCGGTCTGTGGGCCGCGCCCGTGCTGGCGCAGCCGGTGTCGGATCCGGTGGACGAAAACGATCAGGACCGAACGGCGCTGACCGCGACGATCACCGTCACCGCATCAGCCGACGACGTGCTCGACACCGGCGGATCGGTGCAGCGCATCGAGCATGAAGCCCTCGAACGCTTCGAATATGGCGATGTGAACCGTATCCTGCGGCAGGTGCCCGGGGTGTTCCTTCAGGAAGAGGACGGGTTCGGCCTGCGCCCCAATATCGGCATCCGTGGATCGGGCACCGATCGCAGCGCGCGCGTCGCGATCATGGAGGACGGCGTGCTGAAATCGCCCGCCGCCTATTCGGCGCCCGCCGCCTATTATTTTCCGCGCATGGCTCGTATCCATGCGGTCGAGGTCGCCAAGGGTCCGGCGGCGATCAAATACGGTCCGTCGACGGTTGGCGGCGCAATCAACTTCACCTCGACGCCGATACCCGACGTGGCCGCAGGAACCATCGCCGCCAACGCGACATTGCTTGCGGGCGAATATGGCAGCCAGCGGCTGCACGGCTGGGTCGGCGGCTGGGCGCCGCTGGGCGGCGCGATCGAAATCGGCGCGCTGGTCGAGGGGCTGTATGAGCATTCGGATGGTTTCAAGCAACTCGATATCGGCGGCTCGACGGGGTTCCAGATCTATGACCTGACCGCCAAGCTCGGTCTGCGATCGACCGACGGACGGCACGGCATCGAATTCAAGTATCAGCGCAACGACGAACGCAGCGACGAAACCTATCTCGGGCTGACGCTCGCCGATTTCCGCGCCGACCCCTATCGCCGCTACAATTCGAGCCAGCGCGACCTGATGGACGTCAGGCACGAGACGTTCCAGCTGACCCACCGGTTCGAACTGGCGCCGCGCATCGCCCTCACCACCATCGGCTATCGCACCGATACGTCGCGGTCCTGGTACAAGCTGAACGACGTGCGCAACGCCGCCAACACCGGCTGGGTGTCGCTGGCATCCGTGCTCGAAAATCCCGGTGCCAATCCGATCCCGCTTGCCGACCTGATCGGGGCGGACGGCTATTCGGGCCGCACCGGCGCGTTGCGTGTGCGCGACAATAACCGCGTCTATCAGCAGACCGGCGTGCAATCGGTGCTGACCGCAGGTTTCGACACCGGCAGCATCGCGCACACGCTGGAATTGTCGGCCCGCTATCACGAGGATAGCGAGGACCGGTTCCAGCAGGACGATCGCTACACGATCGTCAACGGGGTGATGCAATTGTCGAGCGCGGGCCTGCCCGGCAGCCAGGACAACCGCGTCGGCGATGCGCGCGCCTGGGCATTCTACATCCGCGACACGATCGAAACGGGGCCGCTGACCCTGGTGCCCGGCGTCCGGTACGAGACGATCGATCTGCGCCAGACGCGCTGGGCGCTGGGCGATGCGGTGCGCGGCACGCCGACCGCGGTTGCGGAACGCACTATCGACGTTTGGCTGCCCGGCGTTTCGGCGACGTTGCGCGTGGCCGATGACGTCCGGCTGATCGCGGGCGCGCATCGCGGGTTCGCGGCACCGACCCCCGGATCGACCATCGATCCCGAAACCTCGTGGAATTACGAGGCGGGGGTCCGCCTGGGCGACGGGCGCTGGCGGGCCGAACTGATCGGCTTTTTCAACGATTATTCGAACCTCGTTGGCACCTGCACCGCATCGACGGGCGGAGGCTGCACGATCGGCGATCAGTTTTCGGGCGGCGCGGTCGAGGTGAAGGGGATTGAGGTGCTGGCCGGACGCACGCTGGGCAGCATCGCCACCCACGGTTTCGAAGTGCCGGTATCGCTCGCCTATACCTATACCGAGGGTCGCTTCGAATCGAGCTTCGTCAGCGCTTACGAACCCTGGGGCGACGTGGTGGAAGGCGACCGGCTGCCCTATCTGCCTGCGCATCAGGTGACGGTGAATGCCGGGATCGATACCGGCCCGGCCCGCATCAACGCGACGCTCAATTTCGTCAGCAAGGCGCGGGCGCCCGCGGGGCAGGGGGCGATCGCGATCGCCGAACGGATCGACGATCGCGCACTGTTCGACCTGTCGGCCGAAGTCGATCTGGCACCGCAGGTGTCGCTCTATGGCACGGTGCAGAACGTGTTCGACACCGCTTATCAGGTCGGGCTGTCGCCATCGGGTTATCGCCCCGGTGCGCCGCGCATCGCGATGGGCGGGATCAAGGCGCGCTTCTGATCCAGGCGCCCCCGGCGCGCCGCGTCGGGGGCAATCGGTTTCACCAAACTGCCACATTGCGTCCCTAGGCGGGATGGGATTTCCCATTCCCCTTCGGAGAATCCCATGTCGCGTCCGTTCGAAACCATCGTCGATGCCCGCCTGTCGCGACGGTCGATCCTGACCGGACTGGGCGGCGTCGGCGCGACGGTGATGTTGTCGAGCTGTGGCTATAGCGGGGCTGGACTTGGGAGCGGAACAGGCGCCGCCGCGCCCGCCTTCGCCTTTACCCCGATTTCCCACGGCATCGACCAGAACCACCACGTCGCGCCCGGCTATACCGCCGACATCCTGCTGCGCTGGGGCGATCCGGTCATCCCCGGTGCGCCCGCCTTCGATCCGATGAACCAGACCGGCGAGGCACAGTCGAAGCAGTTCGGCTATAATTGCGATTTCGTCGGGCTGATCCCGGTGTCGCGCGACCGGATGATGCTGGGCGTAAACCACGAATATGTCCTGCCCGAACTGATGTTCCCCGACCTGTACGGCGCGGACGGCAAGCTCGACCGCAGCCGCTATACCCAGCGCCATTCGGAGGTGGAGCGCGCCGCGGTCGGCATTTCGATGACCGAACTGCGCCGTGAAGGCGCGCGCTGGGTGCCGGTGGTCGGACGCATGAACCGCAAGGTCGATATGCTGACCACTCGCGTCGGCGTCTCCGGCCCCGCCGCGGGCCATGCGCGGATGCGGACGGTCGCCGACCCGGCGGGGCGCACCGTGATCGGCACTTATGGCAATTGCGCGGGCGGGCTGACCCCGTGGGGCACCTATCTGACGGCCGAGGAGAATTTCGACTTCGCCTTTTCGGGCGGGCTGCCCGCGGGCCACGCGGAGACCGTGAACCATCGCCGCTTCGGTGTGGTGCGCGATGACGGCAAGCCGACCCAGCCGGGCCAGGGCAAGCTTAGCTGGGCGATGTTCGACCCGCGCTTCGACGTCGGCAAGGATCCCAACGAGGCCAACCGCTTCGGCTGGATCGTTGAGATCGACGCGCTCGATCCGAACGCGCTGCCCAAGAAGCGCACCGCGCTTGGCCGGATGGCGCATGAAGGGGCAGAAACGATCGTCAACCGCGACGGTCGGCTGGTCGTCTATATGGGCGACGATGCGCGTGGCGAGTATCTCTATCGCTTCGTCAGCCGCGATCGGGTGAGCGACGACCGCGCGGCGAACGCCGACCTGCTCGATCACGGCGTGCTGTCGGTCGCGATCTTCGACGAAGCCGGGATGCGCTGGGTGCCGCTGTTGCATGGGACCGGGCCACTGATCGCCGACAACGGTTTCCACAGTCAGGCCGATGTCGTGATCGAAGCGCGGCGCGCAGGCGACCTGCTCGGCGCGACACCGATGGACCGGCCCGAGGATGTCGAGGCGCATCCGACCAACGGTCGCGTCTATGTCATGCTGACCAACAACAGCGACCGGACCCAGGCGAACGTCGCCAACCCGCGCATCGCCAATCGCGATGGCCAGATCGTCGAACTGATCGCGCCGGGCGGCGATCACGCCGCCGACCGGTTCGACTGGGAAATCCTGGTGCTGTGCGGACGCCCGAACGATCCGAAGGTTGGCGCGCGCTGGAATGCGAACGTGTCCACCAGCGGCTGGTTCTCCTGCCCCGACAATTGCGCGTTCGATCCCGCCGGGCGGCTGTGGATTGCGACCGATCAGGGGTCGAACTGGCCGAACAGCGGCACCGCCGACGGGCTATGGGCGATGGAAACCGACGGGCAGGGCAGGGGCACCGGCCATATGTTCTTCCGCGTGCCCGCTGGTGCGGAGATGTGCGGCCCGCGCTTCACCCGCGACGGACGGCACCTGTTTCTGGCGGTTCAGCATCCTGCCGCCGACGGCATGGCCGAATGGCCCGAATTCGGACGCCGATCGACCGCTGTGGACCCCGCGCACCGCTGGCCCGATTTCCAGCCAAACATGCCGCCGCGTCCTTCGGTGGTGGTGGTGAGGCGCGACGATGGCGGCGTGATCGCGGTCTGATCCTTAGCTGCCCGACGGGCACTCCCCGCTGCGGTCGGTCGGACGGCCATCGACCAGCCACACGGTCGCAGGCGTCGCGTCCTCGTCGTGATAGCAGAGTTCCGGGCTCGATCCGTCGGCGGCGACCAGCAGCGTCCAGTTGTGCGGTCCGCAATTATGCTGCTCGCATCCCCAGGACAGGATGCGTCCGTCCTCGGCGGTTGCGATCGGGGTGGACGGGCCGGTGCCGTTCAATATGCGGTCGACCGGTGCGTTGTCGCCACCCGCTTGCGCCAACGCGGTGCGCACCAACGGATGGTTTCTGAACGCTATGCCGGCCACTTCGTCGAAAGGATATTGCCCGACATAGCCGGACAGGTCGCCCGCCATGCTGTCATTGGTCATCAGGTCGTTCTGGACGATGGCGTCGTTGCCGATCGTCGCAGCATCATCGTCGGGCACATTGGGGCCACAGCCGGCAAGCATCACCGCCCCACCAACCGCAAGAATTGCTGTCTTCGAAAAGCGCATGCGACCCACCCGGTTGCGCGTCAGGCGGCGAGCGGCGCGGGTTGCTTGCCCGTCTTGCCGCGGAACAATCCGCCTCCGAACATGCCGCCTTCGTTCAGCGGCAATGCCGTCGCGCAATAAGCGCATTCGGCGGTCATTCGGCCCAGCAGCCAGTGCGATTTCCCGCAGCCCGGGCAATGGTTCACTTCGTGTGCGTGATAGGCGATCCGATATCCCGAACGCCCGATCGCAAATGGTGGCCTGATCGACGCCATCGCACTTCTCCCTTTCGACACCCCTCAATAGCACGACGAGTCGTTCGGTTCCATCGACGAGCCGAAAAATGCGACGAAACGAATCGGAAACGAAGTTAACGGGATGGGCGGTGGTAGCAGCGGCGATCGGTTACAGGCTTGCGCAATCACAAAGCCGGTGGGAGGTGCCCGACGTCCGAGAAAGCGCGCTCACACGAACCGCGTTCGTTCAGCGGAGGTTCGTTTCGTCGGAACCGAAGGGCGCAAGCCGGGGCACCGCTGCGAGTGCCTCAGGCGGTCTCGCGGTCCAGCAGGCTTGCAGGGTCGAGGTCGAGCAAGTCGATCTGCGCGCGGATGCGCGGCCATTGCTGGCTCAGGAAGCGCTCGCGCTCGGCAATGCGGAGGCGTTCGACCGCGCCTTCGAGCACAAACATGCCGACGCCGCGGCGGACCTCGACATAACCGTCGTCCTGAAAGCTTTGATACGCCTTGGCGACGGTGAGCGGGTTGGCACCGTGTTCGGCGGCGAGCGCGCGCACCGACGGCAACTGGTCGCCCGCACCAAATTCGCCGCGCAGGATCGCGGCAGCGATGGTACCGCGCAGCTTGAGATAGACGGGGCTATCGCCGTGATCCAGGCCTGTCATGCTGCTTTAATACACCAAAGGACGTTGGGGTCCATAGCGGATTCGGTCAGCCACGCCATTCGGTGAAGATGGCGTCGATGGCGGGGCGGGGGCGCTCTTCGAGCGGGCGCGACGGCGTGCCGATGAACACGAAGCCCGCCACGGTATCACCGTCGCCGCCGCCCAGCGCACGCAGCACCCGTTCGCTATAGGCAGCCCAGCCCGTCATCCACCCGGCGACGAAGCCGTGCGCGTGAGCGGCATGTTCCAGATTCATGCATACAGCACCCACCGACAGTTGCTGTTCGGACAGCGGAATGTGGCTTTCGCGTCTGGGCTTTGACAACACCGCGACCAGTGCGGGGGCCTGGCGCGCGAATTGCTCCATTGCCTCGATCTCCAGCCGCCCGGCGGCGGGTTTTTCGGCGCGATAGGCATCGGTCAGCAACGCCGCGAACGCGTCGCGTGCGTCGGCGGGGATCGACACGAACCGCCACGGCGCCAGCTTGCCGTGATCGGGGGTGCGCGTTGCCAGCGATACGATCTCGCGCAAGGTGACGGCGTCCGGGCCGGGCGCGACCATGTCGCGCGGACGGCCCGAACGGCGGGTTTCGAGATAGCGAAGCGGGCTGGAGAGATCGTTGAAGTCCATGGTCCCTCGACTAACGGTGCAACCGTCCTGAAACAATCCGCTTCACAGCGCGAGATTCGCCGTTAGGGTGCCGCGCAATAAACGAACATGGGCGGGGTCCATATGTCATTCGAGTTGATCATTTTCTGGGGAGCGGTGGTCGTCCTTGCCGGCTTCCTCTTGGGCGGCAGCTATGTCGTCACGCGGCCGCAGCCCGAATTTGCAGGTCATCCCAAGGGGTTGTTCCTGCTGTTCCTGGCTGAAATGTGGGAGCGGTTTTCCTATTACGGCATGCGGGCGCTGCTGATCTTCTACCTCGTCCAGCACTGGATGTTCTCGGACAGCGAAGCATCGGTGATCTACGGCGCCTATACCGCGCTCGTCTATATCACGCCGGTCGTCGGCGGCTATCTGGCTGACCGGTATCTGGGCCAGCGCAAGGCGGTGTTGTTCGGCGCGGTGCTGTTGACCTTCGGCCATTTCTTCATGGCGTTCGAAGGGGACGGCGCGGCGGGCCAGGCCAATCCGATGATCAACGTCTTCTGGCTTGCGCTTGCGCTCATCATCGTCGGATCGGGCTTTCTGAAGGCCAATATCTCGGTGATTGTCGGCCAGCTCTATGCGCGGACCGACGTGCGTCGCGACGGCGCCTATACGATCTTCTACATGGGCATCAACGTCGGTGCGGCGACCGCATCGCTGATCTGTGGCTATCTCGGCCAGACCTATGGCTGGGCCTACGGTTTCGGCCTGGCAGGCCTGGGGATGCTGATCGGCCTGGTGTTCTTCGTGCTGGGCAAGCCGCTGCTGATGGGCAAGGGCGAGCCGCAAAATCCCGAATATCTGCGTCAGCGGATGTCGGGCATTCCGCGCGAATGGCTGTTCTACGGCATCGGCATCGCGATGGTCGCTTTGTGCTGGTTCATGGTTCAGAACCAGGCGCTGGTCGGCATTTTGCTCGGCGGGTTCGGCGCGGTACTGCTGACCTATGTGATCTTCACCGCGGTCGTGAAACTCGACCGCGAGGAGCGCGATCGCATCTTTGCCGCCATGTTTCTGATCGTGACCTCGATCATCTTTTGGGCATTGTTCGAACAGGCGGGCTCGTCGCTCAATCTGTTCACCGATCGCCATGTCGATCGGGCAGGCGTTCCGGCATCGATGTTCCAGTCGGTGAACGCAATCTACATCATCCTGCTCGCGCCCTTGTTCGCCAGTATCTGGACCGGATTGGGCCGCCGCGGCGCGGAGCCGTCGGCACCGTTCAAATTTGGTCTGGGCGTGGTTCAGGTCGGCCTGGGCTTTCTGGTCCTGGTCTGGGGTGCGCAGTCTGTGGGCGTCGATGTCGCGACGCCGGTGCTGTTCATCTTCCTGATCTATCTGCTCCACACGACCGGCGAGCTTTGCCTGTCGCCCGTTGGCTTGTCGGCGATGAACCGGCTGGCGCCGTCGCACATGGCCAGCCTGATCATGGGGATGTGGTTCTTCGCCTCGGCCACCGGCAATTTCGCCGCCGGGCTGATCGCGTCCGCCACCGGTGCCGAAGGCGTTGGCGAGGAAGCGGGGAAGGAAGTGGTGCTGGGCGTCTATTCGACGGTTGGCTGGGTCGCGGTCGCGGTCGGTGTCGGCGTTCTGGTGATCTCGCCGCTCATCAAGCGGATGATGCATCTCGATACGCTCAAGGACGATGCCGATCACGCGATGGCCGGTCAGGAGTCGATCGGCGAACCGCAGGCCGCGGGCATGAATACCAGCGGGGAGACCCGCTGAGGTTCGTAGCCATCCGATAGAGGGGAGGGGGAAATGACCGAATTGATCGTCGCTTGCGTTGCGTTCGTCGGAAGCCATTTTCTCCTCTCCCACCCGTTGCGCTCGCCCGTCGTGTCCCGACTGGGCGAGCGCGGTTTTTTGGGGGCCTATTCGCTCGTCGCCTTTGCGACATTGGGGTGGATGGTATCCGCCTATCTGAGGTTGCCCGAGCAAGCCCCGCTGTGGCCGGTCGGCGACGCGCTGTGGGCGGTCGGCACCGCGATCATGTGGCTGGGGTCGGTGTTGTTCGTCGGATCGCTGTTCGGCAATCCGGCGATGCCCGAGGCGAAGACGACGGCAGTGCCCACGCCGCGCGGCGTATTCGCGATCACGCGGCATCCGATGATGTGGGGCTTTGCGCTGTGGGCGCTGACCCATATCCTGGTCTATCCCGAGCCCGCGCAGATAGTGCTCGCCGCGGCCATCACCTTCCTCGCGCTGGTCGGTGCGCATATGCAGGACCGCAAGAAAGCGGCGCTCCAGCCCGATTTCTGGCCCGAGTGGGAACGCCGGACGAGCTACATTCCGTTCGCGCGCGGCCTCGCCAATCCCGGCGCGGTCGCGCTGGTCGGCGGAACGGCGCTGTGGCTGGTCGCAAGCTGGGCGCATCTGTCGATCGCCGGATGGGATGCGGGCGTGTGGCGCTGGATATCTTGACTCCGCGAAGCGCCCCGCCTAACGCGCGCCCTTCGCAATCAGGCTCCGCATTCCCGGTGAAGCGGTAGCCACGGTTCCCATGGGGACCGGGCGATGACCGGGATCGCGATCATGGTCCTTCGAGGACCAGGGTCAACGTCACACGCTATTGCCAAGGAATATCACATGTCGAAGCGTTCAAGCGCCAAGTACAAGCTCGACCGCCG
>SXGS01132486.1_pt1 | contig 18709 bp, 9 predicted proteins | sample 3174681 | NCBI WGS metagenome assembly SXGS01 (sample SAMN11356861, study PRJNA531348) | freshwater metagenome | isolation source: freshwater sample F1-80 | place: China: Fuxian Lake, Yuxi | collected 2017-12-25 | reverse complement strand
GTCCGCAATGCGCCGTGGTGCCCGCCCCTGCTCAATCTTCCTCGTCGCCTTCGCACTCTCATGGCTGCGCCGCAACGACGCCAGCTTATCCGCCTCCGCCCGCAACGTCACATGCCGCAACAGGTCAGGGTCCCCAGCCGCCGCCGCCTTAATCTGCGCCGCCGACAACACAATAGCCGACCCCGCATCCGCATCCATCAGGCTGTCAATCCCCGGCTCTTTCTGCATAATCGCATGGATCGCCTTTGCCTTGCTCTCCACAATCTGCCACATCACCGCATCCAACGGCTCCTGCACATACTGATAAATATCCACCTCCGAGAAGTAGAGATTCCCCTGCCGCAAGATGCGCCCCTCCCGCTGCTCCAAATCAGACGGACGGAACGGTGTGTCCAGATGGTGCAGCGCCGCCAGCCGTTCTTGCACATTCACGCCCACGCCCATCTTCTCCGTGCTGCCCATCAGCACCCGTATTTCCCCCGCATTCATCTTGCGAAAGAGTTCCTTCCGCTGATTGTCGTTCTTCGCATCGTGGATAAACGCAATCTCACGGGCAGGTATCCCCCCCTCCACCAGCTTCCGCTTCATATCCGCATACACATCGAACATGAAAACCTCACCCTCCGCCTGCTCCCCCTTCGGTACACCCAGGTCAGAGAATACCAACTGCGTCCCCTTCACATCCTCCGTCCTGCGGTATGTATCCAGCACCTCCCGCACAGCCTGGTTCGTCTTGCTGTTCGGTTGGTCCGGGTACGATGGATCAATCAACCGCATATCCAGCCCGGCCTTGCGCCCGTCCGTGCTGATCTTCAACATATTATCGTTCTTCGGGTTTATTTTTTTTGTGCTGATCGCACCCACCCGGTCAACCAGCGTCCCCATAAACGCATCCAGATCGCCCGTCTTGGGTGCCACCACCACCCGCCGTTCCCCCCCGGCCAGCTTCGGCATGTTGGGTAGGGCCAGGTCTCTCGTCTTCACAATGTCCATCGTCCGCTGCATCAAGTCACTCAACACAGGGATATTGTTGAACTGCGCAAAGCGAGTCTTTTGCTTGTACTCCCCCGCCACTGTCATCTCAAGCTGCGTCACAGTGTCCCCAAACTGCGCCGCCCACGAATCAAAGTGGCTCAGGCCCATCTCCTGCAACGTGCTGTAGTCCAGATAGCGCAGCATCGTGTACGCTTCCGCAATACTGTTGCTGATCGGTGTCCCCGTCGCAAAAACCACGCCCCGCCCATTGTTCCTCTTGGTCAGGTACTGCGTCTTCACAAACATATCGAACGCCCGGTTGCTGTCCGTCGTAGGCAGACCCGCCACCCGCGTCATCTTCGTTGGAAAGAACAGATTCTTGAACAGATGTGCTTCGTCTACAAACAGTTGGTCTACCCCCAAATCCTCAAAGTAGACCGTGTTGTCCCGCCCAATGTCCGCCGCCGTGTTACGCACCTTCGATTCCATGCGCAGCAAAGCCGCCTCAATCTGCTTCACATTCCTGTCATTCTTCCCGCTTTCCTTCCGCAAGTCGCTCAGGTATTCCCGCAGTACCGCCAGTTCCCCATTCAGATAACTGTTGAACGTATCATCCCGTACCGGCAGCTTCTCGAACTGCGTCTTGGTCACGATCACAGCATCCCAATCCCCGGTAGCGATCTGGCTCATCAGCCTGTTGCGGTTCTTGGCCTCAAACGATGCAGCATCCGCCACCAGAATGTTCGCAAAAGGGTACATCCTGCGAAAGTCCCCCTCCCACTGCGCCAGCAACGCATTCGGCACCACATACATAGGCTTGCGTGCCAGCCCCGTGCGCCGTAGCTCCATCCCCATCCCAATCATGGCAAAGGTCTTGCCCGCCCCCACCTCATGCGCCATCAGCAGATTGCCGCCCTGCAACCCGCGCCAGATCACATCCTTCTGGTGTGGCCGCATCTCAATCGAAGGGCTGCTCCCCGGCAATGTCAAATGGCTGCCGTCGTACTCCCGCTTCACCGATGTATTGTAGCGGTCATTGTACAGGCGGCTCATCTCCTCCGCCCGCTCCGGCTTCTCCCACATCCACTCCTTGAAGCGTGTCTGAATCTCCTCCAGCTTGCCCCGTGCCGCCAGCGTAGCGTCCTGGTTCAGCACGCTCTTACCCTCAATCCGGTCATAGATCGTCGGTGTCTTTAGGTTCAGCGCATCGTCGATCAACTCTATAGCCGAGTAATCCGGTGTCCCCCACGTACCAACATTCGCTATGTCGGACACCGCCCGCCCTGGCAGTTTCCCAACCAGCCACTGCCCCTGCGATTCTACGTGCTTCACATCCACATGGTAGTTCAACAGGTGGCCGACAAAGTTGCTCACCACACGCTCAGGCACCCACGGCGCGCCCAACTTCACCGAGATGCGCACCGGCTCAATGTCAGCGGGCAACGCCTCCCGCAACGCCTCCACATTCGGCTGATACTTCGGATCAAACTTGGCCGCCTGCTCTGCCTCCGCCAGTTTGCGCCGCACATTACCGCTCAAGTAGCTGTCCGCCGTCTCCCACTGCCCCACCGGGTTGCGGTAGACCAGCCCACTCAGTTCCTCCGCCAACGCCGCCTCGCTCTTCCCGGTCAGCGCCGCCATGTGTTCCATGTCCACCCGGTTGCGCTCAGTCAAGCTCACGATCAACGCATCCTTGCCCGTGGCCGCGCTCTTCACGCTCGCCTGCTCCCGGATCACCCGCTTCTGGAAGATGGCCGCCTTCTCCGTCGTCGCCTTCCCCTTCGCATCCTTCCCCGTCCGCTCCAACGCCAGTAGAAACGGGCCATCCGGGTCAAACGCCATCAACTGCCGATTGCCCTGGCTGTTCAGCGCCCCGTGCTTGCGCACAAACCCATCATAGGCCGTGTTCAGCTTCGCCTGCACAGCCGCCAGCCCTGCATCGTCCACCCCGTTTAGTTGCGCCTGGATCACCTCCCTGGCCGCGTCCCGCACATCCACCATCCCCCGAATCTTCTCCGCCTCTCCTGCCTCCCGTGTCACCTCCACAATCTCCCCACGCTCCCGGCGTACCAGCTTCCCGCCTACAATCCCATGCCCGCCCTCCTTCACCCCCTGCGCACCCCGGATCGTACTGATACTCTGCCCCGGTGTCGCCCGCACAGGGTCCGCTATCACATTCTCCGGCAACCGCTGCACCGCCGCCGCCAACAGTTCCGCCAACGGCTGCTCCCCCGCCGTCACCGTATACTCACCGCCCCGGTACATGCTCCCGGTCATCTCTTCCTTGCCCAGAATCATCTCCGGGTGTTCGTCAAAGTATTCATTGCGCAGAAAATTCCCGCCGACTGTCTCCTGTAGATTCACATCCAACCACGCCGCCCCCCGCCGCTCCTCCCCCGGCAGCCGCTTGCGCAGAAAGATCACATCCGTCACTACCTCAGTCCCCGCGTTCTCTTTGAAGGCAGTGCTAGGCAGACGGATCGCCCCCAGAAAATCACCCCGCTCATCCAGATACTCCCGCAACCGCCGCCCCTCCCGGCTGTCCATTGTGAAGTGACTGGTAATGGCCGCGATCACACCGCCTGGACGCACCTTGTCCATGCTCTTCGCAAAGAAATAATTGTGGATGCTCTTCTGTGCAAACCGCTTCGTCGGATGCTGGAACGCCACATCACTGACCGGGTACGCGCCGAAGGGGAAGTTGCTCACCACGAAGTCATAGTAGTTATCTGCCAACGGAGCTTCCTGAAAGCCACCGACGAACACATCCGCCTGCGGGTAAAGCTGCGTCAATATCCGACCGCTCAGACTGTCCAACTCTACCGCCGTGCGGCTGCTCTTCGCCGCCAGGTCAGCGGGCATCAGCCCCAGAAAGTTGCCCACCCCAGCCCCAGGCTCCAACACCCGTGCATGGGCCAGATTCCCCGCCCCCAGCCGCCGCAACGCATCGTACATAGAGTTCACTACCAAGCCAGACGTATAGTGTGCGTTCGGTGTGCTGCGCTTTGCGCTCGCCCACTCATCCGGTGTCAACAGTGCCTTCAGTTCCTGGTGTTCCTTCTCCCAGTCCCCCCGGTTATAGCGTCGCTCGTCCAGCACATTATTCGCCAGCGCGCTGTCACCCCAGCCCACATACCGGGCCAGAATCGCCTGCTCCTCTGCCGTCGCCCGTCGCCCCTGCCCCTCAATTATCTTCAGGGTAGAGATAGCGTCTACATTGGCCTTGTACTTCGTTTTGCTGCCGCCTGCACCCAGGGATCGCCCGCCGTCGGGGATGGTGTAGTCGCTGCCTGGTTCCCGCCGGGCTGGGGCCGTGTCCGTGGGGCTGGCTGCTCCTCCTCCTCCTCCTCGTCCCACCCCTTCCGCAGATACCCCTCCGCGTACGGCTTCGCTTCCTGCCCCAGTTCCGGCACCTCCTCCTCGTCCGGCAGGAATATCTCCCCCCGCACCAGGTCCCACGCCTCCCACCAGTGCATCCCGCTCCGAATCCCCTGCGCCACGTATGCCAACGCTGCTTCCGCCTGCGCCCGCACCGCCTTGTGTAGCTCGCTGGTCTTGCCGTACCCCTTGCACATCTTCGGGCGAAACTCCCGCCAATGCGCCATCCCCTGCCTGGTCAACTCGTCCACCGTCGGCAACTGCTCCAACCCCTCCCGTACCTTGTCGTCCACCTCTGGCCTCCTCTGATACCCAACTGCCGTATCCCGTGCGTATCTTCACATCGTCGGTAAGTCTCCGGGCAAAGTCCGGCTCTTCCACATAGCGTTTGTAGAGGCTGGGAACATCCTTGCGGATTTTTCCCACGGCCTCATGGATGAATCCGTCTAGGGCGATTCTGGCGTTCTGCGCGTCAATGTTGGTGGCAACCCGTGTGTTGTAGGTGGGGAATGCCTGCACTATATCGGCTACACGCTGAACAATCTCCCTGTTTATGCTAGTGGTGAGTGGCCTAGCCTGCACCGCTGCCTGTGTGGGCGCATCCCGCAAATCCAGCCCCGGCTGCGCCAGCAACCGCATCCGCTCATCTTCCCCAATCACCCGCATCTGGTCCGGGAATCCAGTCACATCCGCATAATAGTTCGCCCCCTTCGGCCTCGGCTTCCCCGACAACTCCACCACATCCCCATAGTGAAAAACCACATCATCAGGATACTCCGGGTCCATCACCTGCGCAAGCATCTGCGCCGTCACTACCTGCGTCTGCGTATCCTTGTTGTTGACGAGATTCCACTCCGTGCCCACCTTCAACACCCGCACCGGCACCTCATCCGTCTGCCCCTGCAACGTCACCATGTGCGTAGCCCCCGCCAACGGCCCCTGCACCTGCCCCGGCAACGTCACCCTCCGCACCGGCGCACGCACCGGCTCAACCACCGCCGTTTGTGTCGCCTTTGTCACCGCTGGCTTGGGTAGCTGGGATCGCAGTGGTTTCACCTCTCCATAGGTGGAGTAGTAGGTGGACGAAGGTAACTCAGTGGGCAAGTGCCATTCATCCGGTGCCTCTGCCACCCGCCCATCTACCCCTAGTTTTTTCAGTTGCGCATTGATTAGATTTTGTAGACCTGCTGGCCCACGCTTCGCCTCTTTTACTCCCTCCGGGAACCGCGGATGGAGAAATCTGCGGATTTCCCCCGCCGCCTCCTCCGCTGTCATCATCTTGTCATTCAGGAATACAGTATCCTTTGCTTTACTGACAATGATACCCTGCGGAATGCGCGACTTCTCCTCTTCTGCCCTCCGTGCCACCCATCGCTCATGCCAACCAGCATCCTCCGTCGCCAACGCTACTTCGTCTGTTGGTGTCGGCCCCGTCAATCTCTTCTGCCCCGGCCCGCCCAACGGAATAGCAGGCCCCTGCAAGTCCGGCTCTTTCCCCGCTGGCCCAAAGTTGCGACTGTAGATAGTGGGACCGCCAATGCGCCCCTGCTCGCTGGTTGAGCCTGTCGAAATCCTGCGGAACTGCCCGTCCACAATCTCCACCTGCTTCGGCGGCACATCCGCAAACGTCGGCGCGTCCACAATCCGCGCAACACTCCCCTCTCCCGCTGCGGGGTTGGGGGTGGGGGTGGGGGTGGATGTTGCCCACACTGGCTCCGTCCGTGCCCCTGTCCGTGCCAACGCTGTCCCCGGCACCACCTCCCCCGCCGCGGGCTTCAACGCCTTATCCAACGTCTCCAAACGGCGACGCCCTTTGGCTGTCACCTTGAATACGCCCACCTGCCCCGGCCCAAACACCCGGTTCGGCTTCTGCTCAGTCACCTCGAAAAATTTCTGCGCCGTCAACGCCGCCCGCCTGTTCGCCGCCGCCTCCCGCCCTATCTCCAACTCCGCTGCCGCCTTGTCGCTGTCCATCCCCCGCAACAGCCGCCAATCCAAACCCTGCTGCGTAGCCTCATCCAACTCCCCAAACTGCATCACCGCCTGTGTCGGCTGTGTTGCCCCTGCCCCCTGCCCCCTGCCCCCTGCCACATTCGCCCGCGCCGCCCGCTCCCGCCGCTGCGCATCCCGTGCCGCCCGAATCGGATCATCCTCAACCGCCCGACCAACGCTCCCCTCTCCCGCTGCGGGGGAGGGGCTGGGGGTGGGGGTTCCCGTGTCGGGTGTGTAGGGTTTCCGTTTCCCCATAAAATTCACTTCCGGTTTTATTTCCCTCGCCGGAGCATCTGGCCGCGCCTTCACCTTTGCCTCATCCACCCGCTGTACCGCCAACTCCGGGTTCCCCCGCGCAAAATCAGCCCACGCTGCCTGCGCCTCCACATCATCCACCGGGATAGCAGGATGCACCGGCACATCCGCCCGACCAACACTCCCCTCTCCCGCTGCGGGGGAGGGGCTGGGGGTGGGGGTTCCCAGCGCCGCCACCTCCGCATCCACCTTCTGCCTGGCCGCCTCCTGTGCCGACCGCCACTGCGCCCGCACGTCCTCCGGCACCTCACGCTCAGGCAGCGTCACATCCGCCCCTTCCGCCGTAATGCCCCGCCACCGCTGCTCACCTGTCGTCGGGTCCTTGCCCACCGGCCCCACAATAGACAACTCCCGCTCCATCCCCGGCCACTGCGCATCCTGCACCATCGTCACACCCGCCCGCACCCCCGCCTGCGCCCGTGCCCCCACAATCTCATACTGCGCCGCCCGCCACCTGGCCGCCTGCTCCTCCGCCAGGTCCCGCCACGCCTGGTTGCGCACCTTGTAGTATTCCCCCAGCTTCAACTTCTTCGCCAGCATCTGGTCCCGCTTCTGGCTCACATACCCCGCCACCTTCGCCCCGCTAATCTGCGTGTCCTTCTCCGCGCTCAACAGCACATCCAGCGTCTCACTGTCCATGTACCTGTGCGCCGCCGCCCATGCCCGGCTCACCTCCCGATCCACAAACGCGCGGTTGGCGTCGATGACCTGGGCGAACGTCTCCCGATCATAGCGCGGCGAACCCGGCTGCAACCCCCGCTGCCGTGCAATCTCCGCCTCATCATAGCTCAGGAATCGCCTCACCATATCCCAACTATCCCCACCCCGCCGCTGCACATCCTGCCCGCTGGCTATAGCCGACACATCCGCCAGCGCCTGCGCAAACACCCCCGACACATCCTCCGTGTACCGTCCCCAATTCTCCTGCGCCGTCCCAAAGTAGCGTGTCCAATCCCCCCCCGCCCCCGTCGCTATAGCAGGCTCCACAGCCTCCCCGTTCGCCATCCGGGTACGTCGCTTCAGTTCAAAAATATCCGCCCACATATCCACCAGACGCGGCATCACCCGCTCCGCTTCCACGCCCTGCGCCGCCTTCATCACAGCCGCCAGCCCATCCGCCTCCGCCTTCTCCTTCGCCGCCATCACAGCCGCCGCCTGCTTTGGGTCAACCCCTGCCTTCTCTGCCCGCGTCACAAAGTCCGCCGCATCCGACAACCCATCCACATCACTCCACACCCGACGTCCGGGTTGTGGTGGGGCTTCGTTGATCACACTGGCATATCTGGTCAGATCACGGTCAAACGCCCGGTCTATGGCCCTTTTCTTCTGTTCAATACTCTCCCCATTCGACACCGCCGCACGCACCTCCGCCCACCCCTCCGGTGTCAGTGCATCCGCGGGGATACCCCACGCCTCCGGGGAGAAGGGAATCATCCGCTCCTGGCTTGCCCGCCGAATCGCCTCCGCCACATCCGCCCGCCCGCCCATCAGCCCAGCGTCCACCACCGCACTGCGGATCGCCTTGCCCGTACCCGGGTCCACACCCAGCCCCGCCAGCACACGCCCCAGCCCATCGTCCACGCCCCGCCGCCACAGCCTCTCAAACCCACGGCGAAACGGCACCACAAACCCGCGTAGATACATATTGCCCTCACCTACAGGCACATCCAGGAAGCCCAGGTCCAGACTCTTCTCTCCGTATGCCCAGTCCGCCCCCGCCTCGCTCCACCGTCCCAACGGCCCCGGCAACTTGCTCTTGAATTTCCCCGCCCGCTTCCCTTCTGGCCGCAACATATCCTGCATGTTGCCCATCCCCTCGGCCATCCGTGGGTTAGGCCGCACCCCGCCCGTCTTGGCCGTCAGATAATTCCACAACTGCTCCGTCGGCTCAAACGTCATCGTCCCATCGGTCAGTAAATGTCCAACCCCGCTCGCCGCATTGCGAATCGTATACGCGGGATTCATATTCAGGTTCACTTCGGACATGAGTGTGCGCTGTGCATCCGCCGACCGCTGCGCAAAGTTCCGCTTCGGCCCCTTCTGGATCGCCTCCATCCGTGCCCGTGCCGCCTCCACCCCCATCACATCACTGCGCACCACAGTACCCCCCGGCCCGCTGTAGTCAATCCGCACCCGCCCATCCGCCGTCGGCACAGCCTCCACCTTGCCCATCCCCGCGGGCAGATTCAACGGGTCCGCCCCGTGCATATTGCGCGTGGCGTCGTACACCAGATTGTGCAGTTCCCCCATCAGCGCGCCCTTGTCCAGTGGCCCCTCGCCCGTCAGACTCGGCAACTCTGCAATCCGCTGCCCGATCTCCTGGTAGGCCGCCCGTCCTCTCCGGCTATCCTTGCTCGCCAGAAACCCGCCCCAATACACCTTGCCCCCGCTGTCCGCCTGCTGCGCCAGCCTGGGCGACGTGACACCCCCCATGCCCTCCTCGATCAAGCTGACCGGGTTCATCGCATTCGCCGTCAATATCCGCGCGGCATCCTCCTTCGTCCCCACATCCGCCAACAACTGGACGTGCATCGTATACAGCGCCGCCGCGTCCATCTCCGCCAACGCCTCCGGTGTGCGCGCCAACGGATTGATACGCTGCCAGATCGTCCTGTCCACCTTCGCCGCCTGCCCCCATATAGCCTCCCCCGCCGTCCCTGCCGTCGCCGCCCGCAACAACGGGATCGCCTCTTCCGCCGTGGGGATCGCCCTCGTCCCGGCCCGGAATTTCCGTGCCACTGGCCCGATGTGTGCCAAATCCGTCGCCCATCCCATCCACCCCAACGGGTCAATCAGGAAGGAGAACACAATCTCCGGCCCGATAGCCATGTTCCGGTCAATCACCTGGCTCGCTGTCATCTTGCGTAGCTCATTCGCCTGCCGCCCCAGGTCCGCCGCCTCCACTGCCATCTGCTGCCGCTGCGCCTCCGGCAACTGCGGGTTTTCCAGTTGCGTCACCAACGCCGCCGCCCGCTGCTCCAGCCGTTGCGCCTCTGGCTCCCGATTGATCAACTGCTCCCGCGTGCGCGCCGTCACCTCCGGCCCGCCCACGCTGTTGATACGTGCCATCCTGTCCGTGTAACTGTCTGTCGGTGCCGCCGCCCGCTGCGCCCGCAGTGCCGCCTCATACCCCCCTCGTATGGACTCCAGCGTATCGCCCACCGCCGCCATCACATTCGGCCCGGTCAGCTTCTCCTGCAAATTCGCCGCACTAAAATCCATACCGCGCACACCGTCCAACACAGCGCGGTTATACCCCTCTTGCCGAATCTTCTCAATCCCCTGATCCAACAACCCCCACGCCGCCCCCGCATACTCACCCAGACTCGTACCCCACGGCAACCGCTCACTCTTGCTCACGTCATAGGGCACATTCACACCGCTCCCCACGTCAATCGCCCCCCGCTCAATCTCCTCCGCTGGCCGCCCCACCCCCGGCAGCCGCGTCAAATTACGCCACGCCGCCAACGGGTCCACACTGTTCATACTGCTATAGGCTGGGTTCGGCATCGTCACGGCTGCCCGTTGTGGCTGCCCCGTCAACCCCGTCAACCAATTGCTGGAGACCGCCATCCCGCTGTCCGGCTGCGTGTTCCCTGTGAATATCGGTTCAAACGCTGGGGCAGGCGGACGCCACGGATTCTCTACGGGCTGCTCCAAATCCGCCAGCCCCTGCTGCCCATAGAACGTAGTGGCAGGTTTCATAGCCTCCGCCGCCTGTTCCCAACTGGACGTACCCCCGCCCATCGTCGGCCCCACCTGCGGCCCCATCACCCCACTGGGCGCGGCCTGGCTGCGGTACTCCCTCGCCCTGTTCTCCTCCACCCGCCCCCGGTACACCTCCATAGCAGGCGTACTGTTCAGCCAATTGCCCCACTCCTTCACCGCCTGCATAGGGGCAAACGGACGAGACTCCGTAGCACTCGGCATAGCTGGCCGCGGCTGCGGTCCCTGCCTGTGCGTCTCCTGCCAGCGCTGCGCCCACGGGTCAACCTCACTAGGCAGAGGATTGCGGATCGGCCTCTCCAAATCCGCCAGACTCTGCTGCCCGTAGAATCCCCCCCGTGGGTCCACCACAGGCGACGCACTGGCCTGTCGTCTGGGCGCGGGCGCGCTCGGTTGTGGCTGCCCAGGATACACCCCCGGCAAAGGGCTAGGGGTGGGTGCCTGCTGGATCGGCCTCGACGTTCGCTTCGGTTCCGGTAGCTGCATCGCCCGCTGCTGCGCGCCGGATCGCACCCCCATCTCCCGCCGCCGTGCCGCCGTCGCCCGCGCTGCCGCCTCAGCCGCTCGCTGCTCTGCCTGCTGCCGTTCCCGTTCCGCCTGTAGTCGCTCTACCCACGGGTCAACGTCCGCCACATCCCACCAATTTACCGGCATCGTCGTCTCCTATTCCCTCTATCCAACACTACGCCCAGTTGCGCACCCAGCGCGCCGCTGGTGCCTGGCTCCTGCCAAAGCTCGCATACCGTGCCGCCTCACTCTCCGCCCGAATGCGTGCCATATCTACCCGCTCCTGCTGCGCCATCGCCGCTGTGTCCAGCCCCAGCCTGCTCTGCCCCAGCCCGATATTCTGCCGATTCAACCAGGCAGAGTTCGCCAGTTCGCTCTGGCCCAACTGATTTTGCAACAACATCTGTTGGCGTAGTCTGCTCTCCGATGTCTGGCCCAACTGGTAATCCTGCGCCTGCCCCTGGCTCAGTCTGGCCTCACTCGCCTGCTTGCCCCATTCGTCCAGCCCAAACTGCTGCTGATTCAGCGCATAGTTCTGCGCCTGCCCCTGGCTCAGACGTGCCTCACTCGCCTGCCGAGACGCCACATCCTCCGCCAATCGCCCCTGGCCTATCTGGTAATCCTGCGCCTGGCCCTGGCTCAGACGTGCCTCACTCGCCTGCCGAGACGCCACATCCTCCGCCAATCGCCCCTGGCCTATCTGGTAATCCTGCGCCTGCCCCTGTCTCAGCCGTGCCTCCTCCGCCCTCTGCTGCCAGTCCTGTAACCCGAACTGTCTGTTCTGCAACAACATCTGCTGCTGCGACATACTGTAATCCCGGTTCGCCATCGTCGTGTCCAGCCCCAGCCGACCCTGTGCCAACGCCGCCTGTTGTTGGCGCGCAGCCGTCTGTTCCGCCAACTGTCCCTGGCCCAACTGCGCATCCAGCCCACACCGCTGCTGTGCCAGACCCGCATCCTGGGCCTGCGCCTGTTGCCGCAACGCCAGATCTCCCTGCCCCAACCCTGCCTGCTGCGCCTGATACCACGCCTGCGCCGCCTGTTGTTGCTGCGCTACCCCCAACTGACCCTGACCCAACTCGTATTGCTGCGCCTGGCCCTGGCCCAAACGTGCCTCCTCCGCCCTCTGCTGCCAGTCCGTCAGACCAAACTGCTGCTGTGCCAGTGCCGCCTGTTGCGCCTGCGTCCTGTCCGCCAGGGATAGTTGCCCCTGTTGTACGCCCAACTGTCCGCTCTGCCACGCCCGCAACTGCTGCAACTCCTGCTGACTCAACTGATTCGCCTGCTGCTGGGTGAGTTGCGCCAACCCGAACTGGTCCCGCGCCAATCCCTGGCTGAAGAGATCGTTGCGCTGCGTCTGCCCAAATTGATTTTCCCACTGCGTGGCCGCCGTCTCTGCCTGCCAGCGCGCCATCGCCTGCTGATCACTCGACATGCCCATATTGAACTGGTCCATCGACTGCTGCCAGTTAGTGGACTGATCGTACCGTCGTTGCGCCTCATTGAAATCCTGCGCATACTGATAACTGTTCTGCTGTTGCTGCTGCCACGGGAGTACGCTGTTGTAATAGGTAATCGCCCGGTTGAACTCGTCGTCATTCAGCCCCGCCCAGACGTTTTGGGGGGTCTCCGGCGTGCTAGGCACCGCATACCCCGGCAATCCCCCGCTCTGCGCCGGCGTGCCCCCATGCGTCCCCGCCGGTACAGGCACGGGCACAGTCGCCCCTCCGCCTGGTGGCGCAGTGATACCCGACGGCGTAGGATTCAGCGGATTGTACGGGCTGGGCAGTCCGTTGGTCTGCCCGCTCCCGCTCCACCCCCCTGCATTGTTGTTCCCGCCCCACGGGTTGGTCTGCGCCGCTGGCTGCTGCTGTGCTGGCTGTTGTGTCCGGTCTGCTGGCCGTGCCTGCACCATCGCATTCTGCGTCGTCGATTGCCCGCCCCCATACTGCCCACCAGTAACAATCCCCCCCGTGTTCCATCCCCCGGCCATCTGCGGCCCGCCCCCCTGCCCGCTCCCTGTCCAGTTGTTCGCATTATTGTTCCCACCCCACGGGTTCGCCTGCGCCGTCGGTCTCTGCTGCTGTTGTGGCCGCGGTCTCTGCTGCTGCGCCGACACCCCCCATCTATTCGCCCCCATCTGCGGCTTGATTATCTGCGTCCGATACAAATCATTTGTCGCCATCGAATCGTCTCCTCATCGCATACAAAAACCGCTCACCCTCCTCCATCGCCCGGTGTTCCCCCACCTGGCTCGCCGCAAACGCCCGCAGTGCATCCGGGTTAGCCCGCACCTGCTCGTACACCTGGCGTAACTTGTCCTCCGAATTGCGCCCAGCCGCCCGATTCTCCTGGTACAGACTGTGCCTCGCCCCCTCCAGCTTCCTCAATGCCCCCAATCCCGCTTTCGTCCATGCCGTATTCATCCTCGCTCCTTTCCCACAATGTGCAGCCAAACGTCCCGGCGCACAGAAAATCAGCGTCCTGCCCATCCTGCCCAATCGACATCGCCTCCGACTCCCGCCCCGTCGAAATGCGCCGACACAACATCATATCCCCCTGCCCCACATCATCCCCCGCCTGCTCCCAATGCCTGCATGTAGCGCAGTTATCCATACCTTTTCGCCTTTCTTTGCTGTCTTTTCGTTTTGGCTTACCCCATCGGTTGCCCGCCCAGCATCATCAACTCCTCATCAGTCGGCCCAGTTGGTGGCATCTGCCCCTGCATCAACTGCGCATACACCTCTGGCGGCATCCCCAACAACTCAGGACTCATCCCCCCGTTCATCGCCTGCGGGCTGGGCATCCCCGGCCCGCCCATCCCCATCGGCGGCCCACCCATCGGCCCACCTGGTGGGGGTGGCATCATCTCCGGTGGCATACCCGGCGGCATCATACCCGGTGGTAACGCTCCCATCCCCTGCTGCGGGGGAGGGGCTGGGGGTGGGGGTGGTACCATCATCCCCGGTGGCGGCCCACCTGGTGGCGGCCCCATCATCCCAGACCCCAATCCCTCCTCCCCATAGTATTGCTTCATCGCCTCCTGCATCTCCCGCTGGCGGATACTCGGCTCCATCATCGCCTGCTCCACCAGCACCCGCTCCTCCTCATCCGAAGGCAGTGGCATATTGAGCGACTTCTGGCGGAATGTGCGCTTGCTCAGTATCCCGCTCTCCACCAACCGCAAATGCAACGTCTGCTTCCCAATGTCATCGTTCGGCACATTCGTGGTCAGCCGCACATAGTTTTCCAGATACCCCGCTACGTCGCTGGGCAAGATCTCCACATGGTAAATACCATCGCTCGCCTCATCCCGTCCCCACACCGCCACGCCCTTGCTACCCGCCATTTTCTCAACGAGAGCCAACGCAATCTCGTTGATCGTCTCTATCGCCATCTCCATATTTTCCCGCAGATTGTCCACCCGCCCGCTCGCCGCATCCGCCAGAATCTGGATACCATACCCTGCGGAGATGTTACCCGGACTGTCGCCGTACATCACGCTGGGGAATGTGCTGGCCTGGCTTGCCTGCTCCAACTGCCCCGCCAACGCCTGGGCCAGCGGCACATTTGGATTGATTTGCAATACCTCCACACTCGCACCCGGTGGCAGCGCCGTTGTCGTCCCAGGTGTCACCTCAAAATCTGGCAACGCATGACCAAATTCGTTCTTCACCAGCACCGCGGGCCAGAAATACCACAGCATCCCCGTTCCCATCTGGCTCGCCAACCGGCATTGATACTGCCACAGCCCATCCAACGGGTGCAGAATAGACAAACTCCGGCTCTCCTCATCCGCCACAGGTGCCCCGTCACAGTAGCCCAGAATCAAAGGGATGTCCGGGTAATCTGTCTCCTTCGGTTTGCTCGCAAACTCATCGTCCGCAATCACCGCATTCCAGATCGCCCCCGTTTTCTGGTCCACCCACCAGAAGTCAACCATCACCACCATTTTGCTCTCGTCGTCCGTCCCCCCCCCGTCTATCTTGCTCGCCAACTCCGGCCAGCGCTGAAGAATCTGTACCCGCTCACTCTCGTACTTGTGGTATCCCCACATCGGCCCCAGCGGCCCCTGCTCAATCACCACATTCAGCGGGTCAAGTGTGCGCAGAAGCAGCGGCATCCGCCTATCCCTCTGTCGCAATGGCAACTGCTCCCGAATCCACTTGATCTCGAACGCAAAACGCCCCCGCACAAACCCCTGCCACGCCGCGTCCTTCACCAAATTGGTTCTCTGCTCCCGCTTCGCCCGATACCACAGCGCCTGGAGGAATCTCTGCCGCTTCTCCGCGCTCTCGTCCTTGCCCTCGCTCACATCCTCACTGGGCACCTCGATAGCAGGGTCATCCGACAACAACCGCATCGCCAGATTGACCACATTGTACGGGTCAGGCAGCGTCACCTGCTCCCGCCCCTCCTTCTGCCACTGCGCCGCCGTCTCATCAAACGCTTTCAGCCGCCACATCTGCTCCCAGCGCATCGCCCGTGCCCGATACCCAGCGTGTGCCGCCTCCCCCCGTGTCACCCTGTCCAGAATGTCCTCTAGTTCTAGCATCACACGCTCCCAAATCCCTTGCGCTTTACCTGTGCAGGTGGGGGCGTCCTCCCCCCCACTGGCCCGAACCTGTCATACGCCCAATACCCCAACGCTTTCAACCCGTGATTGTTGGCGTCAATCGGCGTCTCACTCACCGGCTGCCCATCCAGCGCTTGCTTGTACCGATACAGCCCCATCTCTGCCAACGTCCCATTCGCCAACCCCTGCCCGTCCTTGTCGGATCGCATCGTCGCCTGGAAGAAAATCCGTGGGTCTCCCGTGCCGGGGTCCTTCAACAGCACCCGCAACGCCTGTATCCCCTGCTCAATGCTCACCGGCTGATAGCGTAGCCCCACATCCCCGTCGCTCGCCCACACCTCAACGTGACTATCTAAACCCTGATGTTGGGTCCCGGCCACATCAATCACCCCGCCGCTCTGCCCCGATGATCGTTTGCGCACCTGCTTCCACCACGGCCTGCGCTTGCACGCTGCTATCACCTCCTGCGCCACCAACCCCCGCTCATACACCTCGTCGATCACATGCACATACGGCCCCGCCTGTTGGATTGCCAGCACCGCATACCCACCCGCATACCCTGGATCAATCGCCAACTCCACCGGCAGCCCCTCGGCCAACGTCAACGTCTGCACATGCGTAGCAAAGTCGAACTCCCGAAACACCAGCCCCTGCGGTTTACACGGTATCGCCCCGAAGCGCTCCTGAAATAAGTCGGCTGGGTAGAGAGATTCCAACGTCTTGATCTCCGGGTCCGTCCGTCCCCCCGGATACCGTGCGAGATTACTCCACGTCGGCAGTGAAAACGATACCCCGTCCTCCGCATTCGTACCCTGCCACCTACTAAACACGTCAGGATACCAGCCCAAAGACCCCTCAAATGTGCCAACCGCAAGTAGCCACCCCTTCTCCTGGCTCAACCGCCCGTATGTTTTGAGATACGCCGCATAAGATTGCTGCGCCGCCTCCGCCATCACAATCCCATCCGGCGCTTTGCTCGCTATCCGCTCCTCATGTTTAGCGCTCTTCGTCTCCACCACCTGGCCGCTTTTGGTCCGCAACCACCACGGCCCCACCCTGGGCTGACTCACATTGCGGTGGGCATTGCTGATCGCACCCAGCCGCACCAGGTCATCCAACAGGTACTGAAATTCCGCCCTCGCCTGCTCGTAGTCCGGCCCCAAAATCCAGAACAGCGAACCGAACGGCACACGGGTTAGCACCTCCTTTGCTACACTGAAGCTCTTGCCCGCCCGCTCCCCTCCGGCCACCAGCACACGCCTGCTCCTGCTCCGGTGGAAGGCAGTCTGCATCTCGTTCGGCTTGTAGCCCACCGCCTCCCACATCACCCGCTTCTGCGCCCAACTCGGTAGCCTCATTCCCCATCGCCATTCCCCGCCTGCGCCAACCGCTGCAACACAGCGCCCCACGGGTCCCCACTTACCTCAATCTCCACCGCCTCCGGTGCCCCGTTCCATTCCAGCACCTTGACGATCAGATTCGCCCGCACAGCATGGGGTGTCTCTGTGTCCCGCAACATCGACGCCAACTGGAAGATTGCCGTCCCCAGTAGCGACCAGGCCCCCGCCCTCGCCAGCTTCCGCGCCTGCCCTATTCCGCTCGTCCGCGCCTCCGCCTCTTTGGCCCGGAACTGCTCATCCTCCCGCTTCCATCTGGTCACAGTGTCGCTATCCACCCCGGCCAACTTCGCCGCTGCAACCTGCGTCATCCGCCCGCCCGCCTCATCCACCGGCATCGCACGGTACGCCAGATAAAGCGTCTGCCGCTCCCGTTTCCCCGTCTCTTTCGCCTCGGCCAACGGCCCGCCGCCCGAACCCCCTGCATCTACCGACATCTACCGACACCCCCACACCAAAGGCACAAAAAAAGCGGCGAGAAGCGCGCATCTCTGCGCAATCTCGCCGCTCGCAAGTGGCATCTAAATTCCCCGCTCACCCGCTAAACTATGTCATCTTGTCATCTTATCATCTTGTCGCCCCTCGGCTGCACACTGCGCTGCATATCCTCATGCTCCTCAATCGCCGCCAGCACTATCAACACCGACTGCCGCCACGCCCGCACCAGCAACGACCACCGGTTGCGCCGCTGGCTCTCATACCGTGCTATCTCACTCCGAATCAACTCCCGTAGCTCATTGTCACTCATACCCCATCCTACCACTCATACCGCCAATCGTCAATCACCCCGTCAACACTCGGCACTACGCCATTCCAACCTAGCCATGTGGCTAGTTTTTTGTTTTTCCCATGCTTTGCCTATTGACAAAAACCCATCGATAAGTTATAATGGATACATAGGGCAAGACAAACGAGACGCACCAAAGGGAGACAGAACAATGAGCAGCAAACGCTACCACAAATCGACAATGGACAATGCAAAATTTTGCTACGAAAACCGCCCATGCAACTGGCACATGACAAAGCAAACATTACGAGAGTTTGCACACACCTGTGCAGACCTCAACGATGTGAAGCCAACGCCCGCCCTGATCGACGCACTGATTGACGTAATCAACGAAAACGAGTAATCACCACAAGCCGAGGGCAGCGGCCATTCTGCCCACACCAGCCCGATAGCGGGCATAGAGGAGATGAACGATGGACGAAAATACCATGCTCAAGGCAGCGGTAGCGAAAGTCAAGGAAATCTACCGCCGAAACACCCGCTTCTGGGTGGATGGGAAGGAGGAAGACGGAAGGTTCCCCATTGCCCCAAGTGACGATGCAACATCCATTGCAAAGACGTTGCGGTATCTGAACGAATCCTGGGAGGTCGGAGAAATTGCCGAGTTCTACAACGGCAGACCGATTGTGGCCGACCCAGCCGTACAGTTCGTGTTCTACACGGACTAGCACCGCAGCAGCCGAAGGGCAGCGGCCATTCTGCCCACATCGCCAAAGGGAGACAGGACATGAGCAACCAAACCATAGCGCAAAATACGCTTTGTTACTATTTTCGGCTGCTGGGGAGCAAGTGTGAGGTAGGGTGGAACGGTGACAACGATTTGGAAATTGCTTCCATTGTGGAGGCAATTTTTGATGAGATTGAGGCGCAAACCACCCACGCCGCCGCCGCAACCCTGGGCAGCATGACCAGCCCACTCAAGGCGCAGACCAGTGCCGCCAACGGGCGATTAGGTGGACGGCCCAAGAAGACAGCCGCCTAACCACCACCCAGCCGAAGGGCAGCGGCCAAACTGCCCAATCAAAAAGACCCGGCCACCCCAGCCGGGTCTTTCTT
>SXGS01689307.1_pt1 | contig 18711 bp, 15 predicted proteins | sample 3174681 | NCBI WGS metagenome assembly SXGS01 (sample SAMN11356861, study PRJNA531348) | freshwater metagenome | isolation source: freshwater sample F1-80 | place: China: Fuxian Lake, Yuxi | collected 2017-12-25 | reverse complement strand
GACATTTCGGTATTGGGCCATTGGACCGAATCCAGCTCCAACCGGTTGGCAAAGTCGGGAAAAAACAGTTGAAGGAAATCGGCAAAAAAGGCTTTGATGAGAGCCTTGAACCGTTGATCATGGTCAGGCATGGGAACCACCTGGGTAAAACGGCTGGTTCGGAAAATGTGAAGGATATACCCAATTCCTATCCCTAAAAAAGTAAAAAAAAAGGGTTGGAATTGGGAAGCAATGGAAAAGAGGCCCACTTTTTTGAGGCGGTAACCTTACAAACTGGCACATCCGTTGGCGAAAATGCATTTCAACAGCCTTTCTTAATGGCAAAAAAGCTGGAAAGGGTTTCATTTGCCCTAATTTCCATTCCTGGGGTTCCGATTTGGCCCGGACCAATTTTTTCCAGCCAGAAGGATTTTTGAAATCGTACCAAATTTGTACGATTTCTTGGATTTTCGGTGGACAAAGGAAAATGGCCCCGTTAAAATATCCTTATTGAGCCTGAGTCTCAGTAGCTTGTGAATGAAGTGGGCTCCTTCCGCCCTCCTGGTGTGGTTTGGTTTGGTGTGGTTTGGATTGGCTTGGCTTTGAACGGGTCCCTTGGAGGATTTGGATTAATGTTGATTTCACGCAAAAGGTCGGCTTTCACACTCATTGAGTTGCTTGTGGTCATTGCCATTATTGCCGTACTTATCGGCTTGCTCCTCCCCGCCGTCCAAAAGGTTCGGGAAGCAGCCAACCGCATGAGCTGTCAAAACAACCTCAAGCAATGGGGCTTGGCTCTTCATAGTTACGAATCCACCATGGGAAATTTCCCAAGCGCAGGCGATTACCCTCAAGCTGGTGTCGGGGTGTCATGGAGCATGACAGCCCGGTTGTTACCGTTTGTGGAACAGGAGAACTTGCAAAAATTGGCCAATTTCAATCTCCCCTATAGTGATCCTGTCAATGCCCCTGTAGCCCGTTACCGTATTCCCACCCTGATTTGTCCAAGCGAAATCAACGCCAGGGAAAGGGTCGACGGTGCGATCATTTATTACCCGGGCAATTATGTTGCCAATTGCGGTACCTGGATGGTGTTTTCGCCACAAAACCCCGGAATGGGGACAGGTATGTTTCGTCCCAATCACAGAAACCGGATGGCGGATATCCTGGACGGGGCCAGCCAAACCTTGGGCCTGTCCGAGGTAAAAGCCTTTACCCCCTACCTCCGTGACGGGGGAAACCCTGCAACTTTGGGTGCCCCAATTCCCGCCACCCCGGAGGAAATCTCTAACTTTAGCCTTGGTACCTTCAAAACGGATTCGGGCCATACAGAATGGGTCGATGCCCGGGTCCACCACAGCGGATTCACTACCACTTTTACACCCAACACAAAGGTTCCCTATACCAACGGGGGAATCACCTATGACACGGATTTCACATCCAACCGGGAGGGGCGGTCCGCAACGCTCCCTACCTTTGCAGCTATTACTAGTAGAAGCTATCATCCATCCGGGGTCAATAGCCTTTTTATGGACGGATCAGTTCGTTACATTTCCAATTCCATTAGTCGGGCAACCTGGCAAGCCATGGGGACAATCCAGGGTGGGGAAGTAATCCAGGATTAACCGACCATTGAGAATTAGCTATTTTTCGAACCCTATTGCCTGCAATCGTGGATATGGACCACAATCCACCGATAAGGGTTTCCCCTCCATGAGCAGGATTTTTTGGGTATGGCAATTAAACTGTTCTCCATTTTCAAATATGTTTTGGCCTTTGGCCTGTTGTCTTGGGTGGTGGTTTCCCATTGGAATCCTGCCACAGGGGTTGGGTTAAAAGGGATCTGGCAAAGGCATTGGGGAGAGGGTGAACCCTTCGGGTGGGGTTGGTTTGTAGGCGCAGTGATATGCCAAATCTTGGCCCTTTTCCTGACGCTTTTAAGGTGGCATGGCCTGGTTATTGCACTTAAACTTGCTTGCCCTTTGCGGGATGCAATCCGGTTGGGTCTTGCAGGGTTTTATGCCTCGGTCATTTTGCCCGGAGCTGTGGGGGGTGATTTGGTGAAAGCGGCGGTTCTTGCTCGTCGCTCCCCCATTGGGAAAACCCGGGCTGTTGCCTCGGTGCTAATGGACCGTTTGATTGCCTTAACCAACCTGTTCCTGATTGTTGGTTTATTGGGGCTAACTTACTGGGTTTCTGATGGTTTGACGGGTGGGTTGAAAGGGAAACCAGGGTTGGTTGTCTTGGCAGCCTGGATTCTGGGAGGGTCTACTGCTTTCGGTTGGTGGATTTTGGGTTGGCTCCCGGAAGTCCGGGTGGAAAAATTTGCTTCACGGTTGAGGTCGTGGTTTCCAAGGGGTATCGGCGAGGCAGCAAGCCATTTTTGGCTTGCAGTCCATGCCTATCGGAGGCAACCTTGGGTAGTGGTTCGGGCCTTGGCAATTTCCTGGTTGGCACAGGCGGTGATGGTAATTGGCTTTTATTGCATAACCAAAACCGTGGCGGATGAGACCATGCCCGCCCCCCCATTATCCCAAATGTTTCTCATCCTTCCTGTAGGGTTGATCATAATGGCAATTCCCCTGTTTCCAGGCGGTGCAGGGATTGCGGAATTGGGCTTTGGCCTTCTTTTTGGTTGGTTTGGGGCAAATGAAAGCTTAGGGGTGACAGCAACCCTTTTGAACCGGTTAACCGTTTGGTTGGTGGCCGGTTTTTGCTTTGGCGTTTATATGACTTCCAAAGATATGAAAGATGCTGCGGAACATTCCGAGACCAAAATTCAACCCAACCATGATGGAGAGTCGGTTGGGCCTGTAACATCCAATTCCTAAAATAGCCCCAAAGGATTCATTTTCGGTAAGGGAAAAACCTTGCCCGGCCAAATGGTGTAGCGTGGCAAAGGCGGACAAAAAATCACTCATCAATCCCCCCCGGGAATGGACTCCCCGCATTTGGCAAGGTTGCAATGCATACGCTTGGTGGCGCCTTTTGCTCAAAAATCGCTTCGCCATTTCCCTAAAACTGCTACCCATTGCCATTGTTATCACCCACACCACCCTGATGAACACCCTGCTCGGGTTCCTAAAAAATTTCCTGACGAGGGGGAAACCAGCAAAGACTCCCCTCGAACATGACCCGGTTTTTATCCTTGGGCATTGGCGAACAGGGACCACCCTGTTGCATGAGTTGCTGATTCTTGACCCAGCCCACAAGTCAGCAACCACGCTTCAATGTATGACTCCCAACCACACAATCGTTTCGGCACCCATATTCAAGCGGCTCCTCAATTGCCTTGTCCCGTCCCGAAGGCCGATGGATAACATGGCAAGCAACTGGGACCTTCCCCAAGAAGACGAATTCGCCTTGGCTCTTTTGGGGCTTCCTTCGCCTTACCTTTCCATAGCCTTTCCCAACAACGCTCCGACGGATGATGAAGCGTTTGAGTTGGACAAATTGAGCCCGAAATCCCGGAACCGGTGGAAACTTGGGTTTTTGCGGTTTTTGCGGGAGATTTCATGGGGTGATCCTCGTCGCCTGGTACTCAAATCGCCCCCTCACACTTTCCGGGTGAAACACCTGCTCAAACTCTTTCCCCGGGCCCGTTTTGTTCACATTTTAAGGGATCCCTATGTTGTGTTTCCCTCAACCATGAATTTGTGGAAAACCTTGCAATTAACCCACGGGGTCCAGGTTCCCCGGTTTATTGGACTCGAAGAGCGGGTGTTTGATACATTTGTCCGAATGCACAAGGTGCTTGATGAGGCAAGGCCCCTTTTAAACCCGGACCGCTTTGTAGAAATCAAATACGAGGAGCTGGTTGCGGAACCCATGGTTCAGCTGGAAAAAATTTATTCTCAACTGCAACTGGGAGATTTTGAAAAAGTCCGCAATTGCCTACAAATGTATCTGGATAGCCACATAAACTACCAAACCAACCATTACAAGCCTTTAGGAAAATCCCTTGAAGCCGATATTACCCGGCTTTGGGGCGATCGGATTACCAAACAGGGCTATCCTCTAAGAGAATCTCCCCATTCCTTGGACTAGATCTTCCTAAAAAGGTGGTTGAGGGCCTCTTTCGAGGTTCTAACAACCCCAAGAGTTTCGTCATGAAGCGAGAAAATGCAGTCACCTTCAAATCCAACCCCATCCACCTTATCGGGCCTGAGCTCAAGGTCGGCGATAAAGCACCCGATTTTACCTGCCTGAATGGTTTGGACCTTGTTTCCTTGGCTCAAACCCCAGCCAAACCCCGCCTTTTCAGTGTGGTACCTTCCTTGGACACCGGCGTTTGCAACCAACAAACCCATCGTTTCGATACGGAAATTGCCGCCTTGGGAGATCGGGTGGCCGCCTATACCTTCAGCCTTGATATTCCATTCGCCCAAAAAAGGTTCTGCACCGCGGAAGGAATTACCCACCAATCAACCCTTTCCGATTGCCACAACCATAGTTTTGGCAAAGGGTATGGCGTACTCATCGAAGGGCTCCCTTTGCCGTTGCTCACAAGAGCCGTGTTTGTAGTAAATGGCAATGGTGTCCTTGTTCATGTCGAGTATGTCGCCGAAGTAACAACCCATCCCGATTATGACAAAGCCCTTGCGGCCCTAAAAGCCCTTTCTTAAGCTTGGGTTTGGCCCATTTGGGTTTGGCTACGCCGGTCGTGCCGCCTTTAACGGGCGGGACGACCCAATTAAACCACTATTTTGCTTGCTTTCCCTTGAGTTGGGATTTGACTTCCTCAAGGATGAAAGGTAGGGGAATCCCCAATTTTTTTGGATGATTGGTGGATTTTCTTAAGTTTTGCGCCAGGGATGGGTGCGTATCATGGAAGGAGGCCCGGAAGCACCGGACCCTTTGCCATGGTGTATGAGGATAATTCCCATGTTTCGCATATCCCTGCTTTTTGGTTTGGTAATCGTTACCCTGGTTTCGTTGCAAGCCTCCAACCTCCAGGGTGCCTGGAATCCTTCGTTTCAAACCACCTGCTTGTTTCGACGAAACCTACCAACAACAACCACCTCCAACTATGCCCCAGTGTCCTCCAATCCTGGGGTTGGCAACAGCCCTATTCCCTGCAACACCTGCAACACCCAATTCGTTCAACGGTCGTATTACGAACCCGTTACCAGCTATGAGCGCAAATCGTATTACGAACCCGTGATTGCCACCCAAACAAGCTACTATTATGAACCAGTCACAACTTACCGGTATAGCTGTTATTACGATCCAGGCTCGTGCAGCCAAAAACAGGTCGCCACGCCAGAAACCAGTTACCAGCTTCGAACCGCCTTAAAACCCGTTACCACTTATGTTGAAAAGGTGGGTTATCAACCAACAACCGGGTATCGCCAAGCTTTCTATTATGAACCGGTTACCACTTGCACCCAAACCACCACCACAACCACGGTAGGATCTCCTATTTTGGCTCCCTCATTAGGGGCCCCAGCTTTTGTTCCCCTAGCTCCTTGTGCCTCCCCCGCTCCGGCACCAGCCGCTCCAGGGGTCAATGAGCAACGCCTTGCACCCAGCCCAACCGGGGCAGCTCCGGCCTTGGGACTTGGCATTGCCCCTGTGTCAGGTCGGGTTACTGCTTCCGATTTCCCGAGGGTGATTCTTGCGGCTCCCCAAGGGGTTACACCCCCGGCCCCGGCCCAGCCTGTTCCCCCTACCGATTTCAATCGCTTGACCTCAAGGGGTCGTGAATTTACCCAACTCAATGGCTTGGTCCATTCCGCCAACCGCCGTGTTGTTTTCATTCCAAACTCCCCGGAGCTTTTTTCCGAGGAGACACAAAGCAATCAAACGGGTCGCTTCAACATTCGCCTGGCGTCAGGGACCTATGGGGTTTATGTTGAAAATGGCAATGGCCGCCCCGTGTTTGTCCAAAACATTGAAGTTCGTGGTGCCCTGACAACGGTTGCCTTGGCCCAATAGTTCTACAACTTTAATCAAACCAATCTCAACCTGCAGAATTTTCCTTCTGCAGGTTGACTTAATGGGTTTGAGGCGGGTTGTGCCGAAATTGCCGAGTGATCGGCAGGTAAGGACAACAAATAGTTTGCATTTGGTTCGGCATGATTTGACTTGTGGACGATTCTCTTTCCAGCCAAGGCATGGATGCCTCGGTCAAAGACTGACCACTTTTTCTCCCGATCGTGTCTGGTCTAACCAGTAGATTTGCAAGAAATTTTGGGACAGGAGGTCCCCCATGGTCTATTCGTGGCTTATGTCGGGTTTAATGGTTGCTGGCCAGGCGGTTCAGCCCAGCGGATCACCGGCAAGATTTGCTCCCTTAACCATTCCGGAGGTTCCCCCTGCAGGAACCATTTATTCCGTAAGGCAGGATGTTCCCCCTAACACCACCTCCCCCTTCAAGGAAAAAAGGGAAGCAGAAGAGATGGCGGAGGAAAAGGGCGACAAGCTGTTTTTAATGAAGGTGCTTGAAGGAACAGCCTTTCAGGCGAGTGGTTTAAGTGCCCGGGGTTATACCGAGGCCAACTACAACATCTCCAACCAAACCGGCCAAACGGTTCGCAAGAACAACCTGCCCCAAGCCATGAACTATATGGGCAACCAGTTCATGATGGAGCAGACCTCCATTACAGTGGAAAAACTACTCGATTTTGAATCGAAGGATTTTCATTGGGGTTTCAACCTCACTGCCCTTGCTGGTACGGATTACCGATTTACCGTATCCAACAACCTTGCCGCCGGTCAAACCACGGCCAATGGTGGCCTTCCCAACACCTATGGCATCGACCCGATGACCCAAGGTTACATAAACGCCTGGCTTCCCGGACTTGGTCAGGGAACCGAGGTCAAGTTGGGTAAGTTTTGGACCACGATTTTCAATGAATCGATTGACCCGACTTTGAACCGGACGGTTTCCCGTGCGGCCACCTTCATGACGAACCCCTTCACCAATACGGGTGTTCTGGCCACCACCAAATTGAATGATCGCTGGACAATGAACAACGGAGCCGTCATGGGTGCCGATGTGTTCTTTGGCCCGGCAGCCCAGTTCAATTACCTGGGTGGTATCAAGTACGAAACCGAAGGGGCCACCGACTCGATCGCCTTCAACACCATGATTGGGCCAGCCGCCTACAACCAAAACCTGGCGGTACTCACCAGTTATGATGTTTTTGAGATCCTGTACAGCCATAACTTCAATGAAGATTGGAACTACACCCTGGATGTAATGTACTCCTTTGCCAACAATTTCCAGGGAACCGTTACCAACCGTGATGGGTCCATCTATGTCCTGAATAACGAATGGGCCAACTGGTATGGTTTTGTCAACTACCTGACTTACAACATCAACGACAAGATGAGTACCACGACCCGCGTCGAATTCTTCGATGACTGCAAAGGAATCCGCACCGGGTTTGCCGGGCTCTACTCCACTTTTACCCAAGCCCTTACCTACAAGGTAAAAGACGGGTTCTGGATCCGGTCCGAGCTTCGTTATGACTATGCCCAATCAAGGGCATACCAGGGCCAACACGGCCTCTTTACCCTGCCCATCGACTTCATCATCCGCTACTAAAAGTGGGTTGATCGAATGGATTGGCCTGCCCACCCGCCCTGGAGAAATCCAGGGCGGGTTTTTTATGTGGTGTAATCGGAATTCAGTCGTACATATTCCGGAGTCAGGTCACAAGTGGCAAGTCGGCAGCCCAGGGTTCCCTCCGCCAAAAGCAGGCGAAAAACAAGGGTAGTATTCGACCGCATATGGTTCGACATAGCCAAAGCATCGAACGGGGCCGGGGAGCCGTCCTTATACAAAAGGTGCCCATCCATCCACAGGGACAATTCCGAAGGGTCAAAGGGAACTCCCGCATATCCTGCCGCAGAAACAATCCGGCCCCAGTTGGGATCGGCTCCATAAATGGCTGTCTTGACCAGGGGGCTGTTGGCAACCGCCCGGGCGATTCTTTGGGCATCCGCCTCGGTCCTGGTTCCTTCGACATCGACATAGACAAGCTTGGTTGCCCCTTCGGCATCGGAAGCAATCATGCCCGCAAGTTCGGCACTGACCTCATGGATTGCTTTGGAAAAAATCTCCAAGTCCGATCCCTCAAGGAGTTTTCCTGGCCTTGAGGCACCGTTGGCCATTAATAGGACCGTGTCGTTCGTACTGGTATGACCGTCAATGGAGAGGCAATTGAAGGTTCGCCTGGCCGTGCCCGTAAGAATCTGGTGGGCCTGCGTGGAGGAAAGCGGTGCATCCGTGAATAAAAACCCAAGCATGGTAGCCATGTCGGGGGCAATCATTGCGGCACCTTTGGCAATACCCAAAAGGGAAACAATCTCCCCGTCGGCCAGTTTCATTGTCCGGCTGCAAACCTTGGGTTTGGTATCGGTAGTCAAAATAGCCCTGGAAGCATTTTCAAGCTGGCCTGGGTCCTTTCCAAGTGTGGTACATGCCTGAATGATTCCCGTCCGGACCTCTTCCATGGGAAGAAATCGGCCAATGACCCCGGTACTTGCAACCAAGGCGGTCCCGGAAGGAAGGCCAAGCGTTTGTTCCACAAGGGTGGTCATAGCCAAGGCATCCATCATGCCTTGTTTGCCCGTGCAGGCATTGGCATTGCCTGAGGAAGCGACCACGGTCCGAAAATGGTTCCCATGACCCTGGGGCATACGGGTGCGGCAAAGGGCAACCGGGGCGGCAAAGACAAGGTTTTGGGTAAAAACCCCGGCAGCAACCGCAGGTCGATCACTGTGGCAAACGGCCACATCCAGACGCCCGGTCTCCCCGGAAGCACCACGGATCCCACAGGAAACACCATTGAACGACCAACCCAAAGGAATCCGATGTGTCATTTTTTTATGCCTGAAAGATTCGGTCCGCCACCTTAGGACGGATCCAATACCTGAGCGGAAAGTTTACCAAGGATGACAGAAATTTCCAAAACCCTATTGGATGGAAAACCCGGAGGCCTCCATGTGAAAGTTCCCAACCCCATTCAAGGGTTGGGGAAGCCTTTGAAATAGGTCCGGTCCCAAATGGAGCAAATAGGGCTCTAAAGTTTCGCCGTCCCGTTCCCAGGATTGCTCCAACCAACCAGGGTGATAAAGTAAAACGGACCATTGGCCATTGGGGATTTCGTCAAAGGTAAAACGGCCCTCTATGTCCGTAAGGGTAATGAGTGGGGTAGGGCTTACAATGATTTGCCCCTGCATCCAAAAATGGCCTGCGGAACTTGCGATTTTGACCACACCGGATCGACGCACGGGAATGTGGGTTTCAAGATTGGTTTGCACCAGGGGGGCGGTGAAAAAGGCAGCACCCCGAAATCTGATACTGTCATAATCCCCCGAGGTTCGAACCACAGTCAATGGTTCCCCTGCCAATACAAGCCCTACCCCAACTTGTTTTTTTCCTTGGGTGAGAACAAGGTCATTGTTTTTTACTTCGATCCGTAATGGCCCGGGTTTCCATGGGGTACTCTTGGGTACCGGGCCTCCCAATAAGGCAACCACAACACCCTCCACCTCACCACCTTTGCCGACTTTGGGCCAATAGGGATTGTTTCGAGGCACGATAGGCTGTTTGGGTTTTTCAGGAAGGGAACTTTGTGCGGCTAGCCATGGTTTTCGTTCCCCAAGGGGGCCTTTCCAAGTCACTTTCCCTGAGATAGGTTTAGTCATTCCCGTTTGAGGGAGCCCATCTTCAGTAATGATTGGCCATTGGGCGAATGGATCCAGGGGATGGGTTGGGGGGGGACTTTCGATTACCGGCGTGGAATCAATGCGGGCGCATCCGGTCCCAATAAAGGCAATGCCAAGTGCCAGGAACCAAAAACCTTCATAATATAAACGCAACAAGGACCAATCCCCGTTATGAAAAGCGACCCGTTTTGTCGTCATTTGGATCATGTTGAACCGGTTCCCTGCCCTTGTGGGGCGAGCATTCGCATCATTACAAAAGCAGATGATTTGGGTTTCAACCTGCATATTACTCTCATTAGGGACTCCACCCGACACTATCACCGCGATTGTACCGAGGTCTACACAATCCTTGAAGGAACAGGAAAAATATCCCTGGACGACAAAATCGAGGAAGTCTCTCCTGGCTCCGTGGTGGTCATTCCCCCCATGGTAAGGCATCGCCTCTGGTCAGTTTTTCCCGATGAACCGGTCCGGGTACACATCGTTGGGATTCCTGCGTGGCAACCCCTTGACGAACATTTCGATTAACCATGCCTGATCCCGCCAAACTTCTGTTGCAAATCCACCGGGCCGCAATGATTCAAAACACCCAGAGTGGTCGCAGCGGGCGCTTGTTGGATCTTGCGGCTGGGGACTCCATCTTAGTTGCAGGCGACCTCCACGGTCAATTGGACATCCTAAGGCGCATTTTATTGCTGGCAGATTTGTCCAATCAAAAAAGCCGGCACCTTGTTTTGCAAGAAGTTTTGCATGGCCCATTCACCTACGAGGATGGATCCGACAAAAGTCACCAGGCCCTTGATCTGGTTGCTGCCTTGATATGCCAATATGCCGGGCGGGTGCATTTTTTGCCCGGCAATCATGAATTGGCACAAATCCATGGCCGCATGATCATGAAGAGCGATCGCCTCCTCAACCGGGTGTTTGAACAAGGTGTCCAAAAGGCATATGGTCCCAAGGCGCCGGAGTTTTTAGAGGCATATGAAACCCTTATCGAATCGTCTCCTTTGGCAATTCGTACGCCCAACCGGATCCTGCTCACCCATTCCCTTCCCAAAGCAGGGGCCCTGGACGCCTTTGACCTTTCCCTGTTGAAAATGGGGCCAGTCCGGCAGGATTTTGCCACAGGAGGGGGTCTTTATGGCCTCTTTTGGGATCGGGATACCACTGCGGATACCGTGGCCCGTTTTTTGGAAAAGTGTAATTCCCAATGGCTAGTCACCGGTCATATTCCCCTGGAGACAGGGTTTGAGATTCGATCCGAACGCCATGTTATTGTGGATTGCCACCATTTGCCCGCTGGGGTGGTCCTGGCACCCATGGACAAGGAATTGGGGCCCCAAGGCATTGGTGCCTTTGGCGTGAGAATGGATGGATAACACGCCCAAGTAATATTGTCCCCTCCAATTAATTGCCCTTTGGATCCCTCAAAGGACTACCAAGGGGCCACGGAGCCTTGCTGTCGGATGGCGTCCAAAACGAGCCAGCACTTGGCGTCAAAGGGATGGTCCGGTTTTTCAAGTAATCGGCAAATAGCCTCGAAATCCAATTCCAGCGGCACAATGGCTTCGGACGATTCGGGACAGGCCCCTCCAGGCAAAGGGCGAGCCAGGACAAAGGCCTGGATGAAGGTTTCGTCTGTAAGACCACAACTTGAATAAAGAGGGGGAGACAACCGAATGATTTCAACCACTTCCAGTCCGGCTTCTTCATGAAGTTCCCGACGAATCGTGGACTCAGGGGTTTCACCCGTTTCGATGAGTCCTGAAGGAAGCCCATAGGACCATGTTCCCACCGGAATGCGAAATTCCTTGAGAATCAGGATCCTGTCCGGTTTCAAAGGATCGCGAAGTATCGGCACGATAACCACCGCGTCGGCCGGAATCGGCCAGGACTTGGGATCGGTGCGACGAGAGGCAAAGATCCACTTTCCGTGGGTATTTTCCTTTGTCCATCCTACACGAAAGAGGTTTAGCCACGGTTGGTTGGTGAGCCTTTCCGGGGTTGTCAATTTCAAGGGTGGGGGCAGGTTCATAAGTTTTCCAAAGGGTGTTGGATTATTTTTGGGTCAAAAAGGGGTCGTTTTGAAAATGATCCTGGGCCTTGACCTGTTCATCCAAACGGCAAAGGCAAAAACCATGGGTCGATGTTGCATATTGGTTATGATACTGGTCCTTGGCCAACTCGGGCCAATCAACAACGGTCAGGCCCAGGTGCCCAATCCTTCGATTTTTGAGCTCAATAAAAAACTTGGCAAAGGGATCAACCTGGGAAATGCTTTGGAGGCACCCAGCGAGGGTGCGTGGGGGGTAACCCTCAAGGAAGGCCATTTCACCGCAATCAAAAAAGCGGGTTTTGATTCTGTCCGCCTTCCCGTCAAATGGTCCGCTCATGCGGGAAAGTCGGCCCCTTACCTTATAGAGGAATCCTTTGCCAAACGGGTCGATTGGGCCATCGACCAAGCCCTGAAAAACGGTTTAAACATTGTCGTCAATGTGCATCACTACGATGAGATGGATAAAACTCCCGACCTGAAATTACCTCGGCTTATGGCCATTTGGTCCCAAATCGGACGAAGGATCAAGGATCGGCCCGATTCGGTTTATTTGGAGATGCTCAATGAGCCTCATGACAAGCTGGTCGATGGCAAATGGAATGAGGTTTTGGCCAAAGTTTTGAGCGGGATTCGCCAAACAAACCCTACCCGGCCAATCATTATTGGTCCGCCCTTCTGGAATGGCATCTGGGCTTTGGGAAAACTGAAACTGCCCAAGGATGATAACCTGATCGTTACGGTTCATTTTTATGATCCCTTTGAATTCACCCATCAAGGGGCAAGTTGGGTGCCCAACTCGGATCGATGGAAGGGAAAGGCTTGGCAAGGAACGAATGAAGAAAAGGCCACATTGAGGGCATCTCTGGAAAAGGCACGGGCATGGGGCGAAAAAGAGAAGAAGCCCATCTACCTTGGGGAATTTGGCGCCTATTCCGGTGGGGATTTGCAATCGCGAACCAAGTGGGCCCATTTCGTTTCCCATGAGGCCACCCGATTGAAGTTCAGTTGGGCCTATTGGGAGTTTTGCTCAGGGTTTGGAGCATACGACTACAAAAATGATCGCTGGTATCCGGAACTTCGGGATGCCCTCCTGGACTGATTTGATGTAGGTCAGGCGACTAAATTACGGTTCCGGGTGGGACAATGGTATTGGCCGGAATGATCACAAAGCCATCCCTAATGTAGTAAAATGGCCCGTCCAGATGTTGAACCTTGGGACTGTTCAGGATCTTGGTTCCGGCACCGATCCGGCAATTTTTGTCGAGGATGGCGTTTTCTATGACGCAGTTGGAACCAATACCCAACGGTTGATGGGAGGGGTTAACGGCTTTGTTGTTGGCCGATTCTTCAAAGTTTGCACCCAGGAAAACCGTATTCCGAATGTTCGTGTTGTCTCCCACCGCCGCCCTAACTCCCAAAAGGACCCGATCCAAAACCACATTATTGCCAATAACACAGCCATCGCTAATCATGGATTGATTGACCGAGGCGGAAAGTATTTGGAAGGCAGGCAAATTGCGCATTCTGGTGAAAATAACCCCGTCCGGACTATGAAAATTAAACGGCGGATGATCACTAGCCAAGGACAATTGCACATCATGGTAGCTGGCAATGGTCCCCAAATCGTCCCAAAAACCATCAAACCGGTAAGCACACGCTCTGCCCGCCGCAACGACCCCTGGCAGGATTTCGTTGACGAGGTCTGTGGTCCAAGGTTGATCCCCAAGGAGCGAAAATAGGGCCTTTCGGGTAAAGACATAAATACCCATGCTGACCAAGTGAGGTTTTTCTTGGGAAAGTCCGGGATTCTTAAGTGTACCAAGGGTCGCGGCATCCGGTTTTTCGACAAAACGGCGAATGGGGGCGGACCCCCCGGGCAGAATCGGGTGATCGGTAATGGTGTTTCCCATTCGGACAGCATGACTTTCATCCTCAGGAGTGCACGCCAAAGTAATGGCGGCCCCTGCTGCCCTGTGGGCCCGAATGAGTGGGCCAAAATCCATCCGGTAGAGTTGGTCCGCAGAAAGGACAATCAGGTCGGTGAAAGCCTCCCGTTCGATGTAGCGGAGGTTGTTTCGCAAGGCATCCGCTGTGCCTTTGTACCAGTCACTTGCCTCATTGGTTTGCTGGGCAGCCAAGGCCTCGATGAAGCCTCCATGAAATGGGTCGGTCTTGTAAGTGTTGGCGATATGCCGATGAAGCGAGGCGCTTTGGTACTGGGTCAGGATAAAAATGCGCCAAACCCCCGAATTGATGCAGTTGCTGATAGGGATATCAATAAGGCGGTATTTTCCGGCCAGGGGAACCGAGGGAATGCTTCTTCGGCGGGTCAAGGGAAATAGCCCTGCCCCGGTACCTCCTCCCAAAATAACAGCAAGAACCTGATTCATGGAACGAATCCGTGGAATGGGAGAAAAGGGGACCCCTTGGCACCTATCCTATGTTCCCTGATTGAAACGAGGGGGACAAAAGGAATGATTTGTTTCAGGCAAAGGGATTCCATTCGGGCTTGCGGAAAAACAATCCATTGGAACCTGTTATTCGTAAGGATTATGCCGGATTTGTCCGATATGAGGATTGAGTATGCCGCCTTGGGCACCTTTTGGAGCAAAATTGAACCCAAAAGGAGCTTCATTCGGCCCTTTGCAGATGAGGTGTTCCATGTTTTTCCGCCGTCGCCAGAAACCCATCGCCCTTCGCCTTGGTTTGGAAGCCCTTGAACATCGGTCGCTTCCTGCGGTAACCAGTTTTCTGGGTGGGGTTTCGATTGCGGTGGGCGATGTCAACAATGATGGGTTTACCGATACGGTGGTGGGTAGTGGAGCGGCGGTGGGGACAGCAGCTCATGTGCGAGTGGTAAGTGGGGCCAATGGCCAACAGCTAATGAGCTTCAACCCTTTTGGAAGCAAGTTTACGGGCGGTGCCCAGGTGGCCCTTGGGGACATCAATAACGACGGTTACCAGGATATTGTGGTGGGTGCCGGTCCTGGGGCTGCTGCCCAGGTAAACATTTACAGCGGTAAAAATGGCAGTCTGATCAAAGGATTTGTGGCGATCAACAATTCCCTGTTAACCGGGGTCAATGTGGCCACCGGCGATTTCAATGCCGACGGTCAAACCGACATTGCGGTTGCTGCAAGGGCCGGGTCCAAGCCTTGGGTTCAGGTGGTGGATGGTAGTTCATTTGGCACCATCACGACCTTTTTTGCCTTTGACCAGAGCTTTCGTGGGGGGGTAAGCGTGGCCATGGGAGATATGGTGGGGGACCCTGCGGAAGAGGTCATATGCGGTGCAGGGGCAGGGGCTCTTCCCCAAGTAAGCATGTTTAACAAAACCTCAACCACTCCAGTCGCCTCAAGGTTGGCCTTTGGGTCCGGTTTTCGTGGAGGGGTCAATGTTTCGACCATTCATTACACGGATAGTGCCTATGCCGATCTGGCCGTAGCGTCAGGCCCTGGTGCCCCAGGTCAAGCCGTGGTGTTTAATGGGTTTTCGGGCAATGCTTCTGCATCCTATGGCGGGACTCCCTCCAGCCCAACCACCGGTTTCAACCTTGCTGCCGGGCAGTTTCAGGGGGCCTCGAATTTTGGCACATCGGGAAACCTGACCTTGGTCCAAACCAATCAACAATTGGTGCTGACGAATATGGCAGGAGGGAGGGATCAACTCAGGATCTACAACCCTAAAAACCAAACTGTGGTAAGTGCCTTTGCACCGTTTTCAGGAAATTTGCCCAATGCCCTTGGCAACCAGAATCTCCTCAATGCAAGCTTCAACACGGGACCTTCGATTGCAAACCCAATTACCAACAAAACCCTTTTTGGTGGTGGTTCCGCTGCAACCGTAAACCTGGCCACTTCTTTTCTTGACAGGCCCACCACCCACAGTTTGGTCCAACTCCAGACCACCGGTGGAAACATTAACATGGAGTTGCTTGACCCCTATACCCCGGCAACCGCAACCAACCTCATCAGCTATGTCAACAGCGGGGCCTACAACAACAGCATCCAACATCGCCTTGCCCTTTCCGGCGGAACCAAGTTTGTCCTGCAAGGGGGCGGGTTCACCTTTACCAACACCACAGGGACCAACGGCACCATTACCGCCATTACCACCAGTGCTCCCGTGGTCAACGAGCCAGGCATCACCAATACTTATGGCACCATCGCCATGGCCAAGCAGGGTGGAGATCCCAACTCCGCTACCAGCCAATTCTTCTTTAACCTGGGTAATAACACCGCCAATCTTGATAACCAAAATGGTGGATTCACCGTCTTCTCAACGATCACCGGGTCAGGAATGGATGTGGTTCAAGACTACTCTGCATTTCCGGTTGTCGACCAAAAGGCAACCAATCCTGCACTTAACGAAATCCCCTTGGCGGGCAATACAGGAGCCGCTTTCCCAACCAACGCCAACCAGGAAAACTTCTCGTTTGTCAAGAACGCTGTTCTCTTGCAACAGGGTGTCCCTCTGGCATTTACGGTCTTGGGCAATTCCAATCCGGGAGTCGTTACCGCCACCATTACAAACGGCCTGCTTACGCTTACGCCGACCCAAGGTGCGACCGGTGAGTCGACCATTACCATTCAGGCCGCCAACAAGAATGGCAAAATCGTATTGCAATCCTTCAAGGTTAGTGTGGCTCCAGGGGAGGCTGCGGCCTTTACCTCGCCAAACTCCGCCCTGTTCCATGCGGGTTCGGCCGGATCCTTTAGCGTTACCTCCACAGGAACACCAGGGTCAACCTACAGCATCACCACGGGCACGCTTCCCTCGGGAGTTACCCTCAACGCCACCTCTGGCCTGTTGAGCAGTACCGCCACAGCAGCCAATGGGGTCTACGCCTTGACCATTACCGCAACCAATGGTGTGGGAACCCCGGCTACCCAACCCTTTACTTTGACGATAGACAAACCCGCAGCATTTACCTCTGCGGCGACCACCACCTTTGTTCAAGGCACTGCTTCAAACTTTATTGTCGGGGCAACGGGGACTCCTGCTCCCTCTTTTGAAGTAACCACCGGTACCTTACCCGCAGGGGTTACCCTTGATGGGACTTCAGGATTTTTGGCAAGCACAACCGAGGCGGCTTTGGGAACCTATTCCTTCACCATCACCGCAACGAACGGGGTCGGCACCCCGGCAACCCAGCCCTTTACCCTGATTATCGCAGCGGCATCCGCCCCGACCTTTACCTCCAACAACACGGCAACCTTTACATCCGGCACCGCAGGTTCCTTTACGGTATCCGCCACCGGGCTCCCTGCTCCCACCTACAGTGTATCCACAGGAACCCTACCAACCGGGGTAACGCTTAATTCTACCACCGGGATCCTCGCGAGTACCACGGCGGCCGCCAAGGGAACCTACACCTTTACACTCTCCGCTTCGAATGGAATCGGTGCCGATCCCACCATGCCCTTCACTTTAACCATCAACTAAGGTTTTAGGATCCTCCGATTCAAGGGTTTGAGATTCCGTGAGTACCATTCCTGGCCACCATTTTGTTATTGGGGACAACCTGCCCCTTTGGGCACTGGAAAGGCCTTGGGATGTGGTTGCCGTCGGTGCCCATCCGGATGACCTTGAGATTCTCTGTGGGGGAACCTTGGCAGGGTTGGTTGATCAGGGAAAATCCGTTGCCATGATCGACCTTACCGATGGCGAACCCACCCCCCGGGGCACAAGGCTTTGCCGGATCGATGAGGCCCAGGCCGCCCAGAAGGAGCTTGGAGTTCCCTTAAGGTTGTTATTGGATCTACCCAACCGGAATCTCATGGATGAACCGGGCAATCGTTACCAATTGGCGACGATTTTTCGTCGTCTTCGCCCCCATTTGGTTCTTGGCATTGCTGGCCGAACCCCTGCCGGATCACCGGACCACCATCAGGCCCACCTACTTATCGAGGCTGCCCGTTTTGGCTCCCAGCTTTCCCAGTGGGAGGAACGGTACGCCATGACCAAGCCTTGGCGCATTCCGCACCTGGCCTATGCCCCATTTCCATTCGATGCGGAGGAGCGCAATTGGCATGGGATTTGTATTGTGGATATTGGAAAAAATTTCGACCGCAAGCTTCGTTCGGTCGCCTGTTATGCAAGCCAGTTTGATGGTCCCCGATTGGCAAAACTAAAGCATACCCTGACAGGGCACGCTATCTATTGGGGTTCACGAACCGGCTTTAGCCATGGGGAACGGATATGTTTCCCCACCCCGATTGGGACGGATAACCTGATGAAAACCCTTGTTGGATTTGCCCAATCCCCGGCCCCGGTAACCCTTCCGGGGTAAGCTTGAGGATTAACCCAAGTTACGCAGTTGGAGTGATTTTTTACGATTTTTTGACTTGTTTTGGAACCCGGAGGGTGGATTTTCCCGAGAATTGGGAGTATATCGAGTTCATAACGGAATGTAGTCCCGATCCAAATACTTATTATGGTCCGCTCCTTTTCCGATTTTATCAAAGGTGCCTGCAACTGTTCGCATGCACGCAGACTTTTTCAAACAACCTGCATCGGATTGAATGATTGAAAGCCCCTTGGAAAACGAGAGGCCATTGCTGGAACCAGGCCCCCAAAAAATGGAATTTGTAGTTTTAACTTTTGCAGGCAGAATTGACTTTTCACTAGAAAAAACCGGTTTTCATGGTCCAGCCTGCAATCCTTGGGCCAATTCCACTCAAATCCAGCTCATTGCATTTCATGGAAATACCCCCCTTTCTTGCCAAAGAAACTTGCCTACAACCTGTTTCCCCATTAGCTTGACTCTGGTATACCTAGTAATCACCTCTGGGATTTAGCCATGTCCTCCCGAAATATTCCGATCCGATCATTACCAATAACCCCGATGGGTCCACCAGTTCCCAGATTATCCGATTGGGTCAGGATCAATCGACCGTAACCTCAGCGGGTGGATACGATTACCACCTGACCCAATCGGGGTCGCCTACGGATTTTGTGTTTACGCTGGGTCACACCAGCCAATCTCAATCCTG
>SXGS01061980.1_pt1 | contig 18714 bp, 16 predicted proteins | sample 3174681 | NCBI WGS metagenome assembly SXGS01 (sample SAMN11356861, study PRJNA531348) | freshwater metagenome | isolation source: freshwater sample F1-80 | place: China: Fuxian Lake, Yuxi | collected 2017-12-25 | reverse complement strand
CTCCTCCCTGGCACATCTGAGTAAAGTCTCGAGATCGTGTACCGTTTCCAAAAGTATGTCGGGTGACTGCATGCCAGCTGGTATCGCTGGAAAGACCCATTCGTGTCAACTAAAATCTCAAAATCCCGTGAACGCATACGTTTGAAGGAACCATCGTGGGGCAGAAACTCTCCCTCCCCAGACCCTAGTTGCAAAGAGAGTCGTAAACCGTCAAGTTCCTCCAAAAACCCACAGGAGCACCAAACCAGGGGTTGCACTTGGTCTTTTCCTTACGATCCCCCGCACAGGTGGAGCGGTTGCGTTTCGAAACATCATTGTTGAGGAACCGATTGAAAGACCACACCGGAGTAACTTCCTTGTTTGGCTGACCCCGTATTTTTGCCCAACATTTGGGATCCACCTTAATCTCCCTTGGCGGGACATCGAGGCTTTGGTTTTGGCTTTCGATGGCGAGATAACCCAGGGTGCCGGATCCCGGGTCCGGATCGCCCTGAATGGGGTTCGGGCGGTATTTCCCAGGCCGCACCCCAAAAAAGAAACCGACAATGGAGCCGTCGCATCCATGCGGCGGTTCCTGACCGAGGCGGGAGTCACACCATGATGGAATACAAAGGCTACATGGCCAAGGTGGCATTCGATGACCAGACAGAGGTTTTCCATGGGGAAATCATCAACACCCGGGATGTTATCACCTTTCAGGGCCAGAGTGTCAGAGAATTAACCCAGGCGTTTCGCAATTCAATCGAGGATTACCTCCAATTCTGCAGGGAACTTGGCGTTGCTCCCGACAAGCCGTTCTCTGGCCAATTTGTGACCCGCATTTCCCCAAAACTGCACCGCCAGATCAACCTTGCCGCTACCCTTTGTAACAAGAGCCTGAACGCATGGGTCACCGAACAGCTTCAAAAGGCTATGCAAGGAGCAACCCAACCAGAAGGCAAAAAGGTTTCCCGAAAATCGAAGGCCAGGAAACACCCCCTTCCCGGGCGATGTAAGAGCGCATTTCTCCTTAATGACCCAGGGCTTGCCAAAGGGGTGGGTATAAAGCCTACTCTCCTTTTCCGATTTTGGGAAGGATAGCCACCGGTTGGCTATTCCCCATTAGTGGGAGGAACCTGCCCCTACCCTTTGGGAAAAACCCATGACTTAGGGAGCAGGTTTTATCGCCCCCTTTTTTTGCCCCGCCAGGAAATCAAGCAAAGCAACAGCCATGCAATGGGAAGCTTGAATCCAACCGTGGTTTGAATGCCAGGATAGGGCGATCCTCAAACCCTTTCGGATCGATCCACAAAAAAGGGAGATCAAAAGGTCGGGTCATCCTCCGATTCCCTTGATCCTGAGCCTTAACCCAAGTTACCCAGTTGGAGTGATTTTTCACGATTTTTTGCCATTTTTTGGAACCCGGATTGATATTTTTCCCGGAAAATTGGAGTATGGCGAGTTCAAAACGGCCCGTAGTCCCGACCAAGTTACTTGATATTGTCCGCTACTTGTGCGAATGTAACAAAGGAGTTTGGAAATATTCGCAGGTACTCTGGAGGACATTTGTACTCCCGATCTTTGCAGGCTGATTTGATTTTTACCGGGAAAACCCTGGGTTTTATGGGTCAATTTGCGTAACCTGGGTTACTGAATTCCCCTCTAGGGAGGGGTGGCAGGCGAAGCCTGACGGGGTGGTGCATTAAAGAACACAACATTTGGAAGGCGGGGTGGTCCCCTTGAAGAGCCACCCCGCCCTGACGGGCACCCCTCCAAGGAGGTGAATAAGGAGGTGAATAATGGCTAATTCCCAGGGCGGATTTGTAGTCCCGACTTTTGCAGGATGTTTTGAATATTCCCCTGGAAAAACCGCGATTCCCTGGTTCCAACTGCGTAACATGGGTTAAAGAGTGGCGAAGGGGTAAAGGCGTTTTTTCATACTCCCCTCCGTTAGAATTTTTCCCAATGGTTGACATATGTAAACTGCGGGTTAGGATAAGTTCTATGGCCAGGCCAAGGCATCCGAAAAAGGAAATTGAAAAAGTCGTTCGCATGGCAGAGCGACTCGGATGGGCCTTTGAGGCAAGAACAAACCACCTTTGGGGATGCATCTATTGCATGGGGACAATTCCTGACCGATGTCGTGTCAATATATTTTCAACCCCAAGTTCGGCTGAAAACCACGCCAAATACATAGGCCGTGAGGTTGCCAAATGTCCTCACTTAAAACCCTGAAGGAACCAGCCATGACCATGCCCAACCATTTCGACTTTACTCTGGTGGTGTCAGGTATCGATCCGATGGATGATACCTTTCCCAATGCGGTTTACGAAGGTGGAGGAAGCGATGCCACCATTAGTTCCCGGTCGGGCGTCGTGCATGTCAGTTTTTCCAGGAAACGGCCATCGTTAATCGAAGCCATTTTTAGTGCCATCCATGAGGTGGAAAAGGCAAACCCCAAAGCCCAGGTCGTTCGGGTTGATGATGCCAATCTTCTCAATCAGGCCCAAATGGGGGTTTTGGTTCACAAAACCAGGCAGATGGTGAATCAGTACATTGCAGGGAAAAAGGGACCTGGGGGTTTCCCCGCCCCAGCTTGTGAATTTCCCAACGGCAAACGACTTTGGGATTGGTCCACAGCTTCCCTTTGGTTTTTCAAAGCGGGCATACTCGGTATGGACAGGTGTAAGGAAGCCGAGTTAATCCGGGCAATCAACAATCAGTTGGAAAGGCGTGTTTTGAATACCCAAAATCCCAAATTGCTTGGCGAAATCAGCAAACGGCTTTTGCCACGCGCCTTTACATCTTCCTTTTCCAAACCAACCTTGCGTTCGCACCCATTGAAAGCTGGAAGCAAAGCTCGTTCTCGCCTTGTAGGCTAGCCCCGGAAAGGAATTGGTCGCTAACCAGGCAGGCCCCCCTTACCCCTTTTGGAGTGGGGAGGAACCTGCCCCTACCCTTTGGGAAAAACCCATGACTTAGGGAGCAGGTTTTATCGCCTCCTTTTTCTGCCCCGCCAGGAAATCAACCAACGCTGCCGCCTCCTCTGCCGACAGGTCGCGCAGCAACATTTCAGGCATTTGCGATATCTTTTGGGTTTCCATCAGGACGATAGATTTGGCATCCAGCCTTATTTCCTTGTCCTGGGCGGTTCTTAAAACAATCTCTTTTTCGTTTCGGCTTGCCAACAGGCCGGTGACCACCTTGCCGTCTGCCGTTTCCACAAGGTAGGTTGCAAATGGGGGTTCAATGGTTTTGGACGGTTGCCAAAGGCTTTCCAGGATTTGGGACCGGGTATATTTCTTGCCGATTCCCGAAAGGTCTGGTCCAAGGGTGCTGCCCGTACCACCAATGCGATGACACGAGGCACACTTTAACCCTTCGGATTTGAAGAAAAGCTCACGGCCCAACCGTTCCTCCCCCTTTAAACCCAGGATCCGATCGGGTTGAATCGCCGTTCCCAGGCGTTTCATGCGTAGTTCCCCAGGCAAGAATCGTTCAAACAGATCGCGAACCGCCGGGTTATCGGCAGTTCTTGCCCTTGCCAGGATTTCGGAGCGAACCGTCGCGGGAAATTTCCTTTCCTCCATGGCTCTTGCCAAAAACAACCCCCCGGCGGTGGAACCAAGCAACTGGCTGGTAGCCCCCTCGCGCTCCCTTTTCTGCGAGGGGTCGGTGGTTAGCAATTGCCCCAAAAGGGAAACGAACGATTTGTCCCGTTCCCCCAGGGGAGCATTTCGCTTTTCGATTTGTTGAATCCAGTCATGGACCAGCTTCAAACCTTTTTCATCCACCCATTCCGATCCCAGATGGGGCATATGTCCCGGTCCGGTCTTGGCCATGCGGTAATAAAGGGTCGAACCGTACGGATCGGCCGGAGCAATGATTTTGGCCTCTTTCATTTGAAAGGACCCTTGCACAGGTACGATGCCAACCGTTTTTGTTTCACCAAGAGGTATCGTCTTTCGCAAGTCGATCGCCGCTGTTCCACCCGCATTGGGTTGATGACAATGGGCGCAATTGGCATGAAGGTAGGACCGAGCCTGATCGGCAAGGTTGGACCCGGCATCCTTGGGGTGGTTGAGCCTTGCCGGGGGCAACGAGTCAATCTTTTTGTTGCTGCTGGCCTGGAAAAATTCCACCAACCCCAGGCGTTTCAGGTTTTCCATTTGGTTTTCCTGATTGCCGTTTTGATCAGGAGCCTGATGAAGTTGCAAGGGGTTAAAGGCAAGGGCATAACCGACCCAGGGGTTGTGGCAGGTCATGCACTGGGCCCGGCTGGCAAAGTGCCAGGTTTGCTGCCGTTTTCCCTTCGGGGCGGCAGCATCCAACACCGTCAGGTCCATGTCCTTTCCCGAGGCAGGAACAAGGTCGGCATCCGTTTGCGCCTCATTCCAGGCATAGGTGTAAGGCCTCCAGGCATTACCCTCCACGAGGAGCAACTGGGTTTCCAAACGGCGCAAACTGGCAGGATTTCCCACCTCCATCTCCATGGAGAGCGTTTTGACAAGGACCCCCTGGTTGGGCAAAAAGACCTGGCCCCCAAAAAACATTTCCGGAATGGGAATAAAAGCATCGTACACCTTGGCGGTGCCTGTTTCGGGCAAGGCAATGAAATAATCCGACACGGCAAAGTCCGCCCATTGACCCGCATTGATCCGGAAAGGATAGACCCCCGGAGCAGGAACCTGGTTTTTGAGGTGGGCGAAAAGGCCGGTCTCGCTCAGTTTGCGCGGAAAATCAGCCCGGTACTCTTTGATGGCTTCGTTTGGGACAAGTTGGTGGAGGGTGCCCACCTCATCATGATGGAGAAAATAGATCTCCTGATGTTGATCCAAACCAAAGGCGATCACCCGTTGATTTCCCTGGGCCAACTCCTTGTGAGAGACGATTTTGTCCCCTTCGAGTTTGGTTCCCCAGAGTTTGCGGGTGACCCAATCCCCATAGATATAAGTGCCGTAAAGCTCTTTCAGCCGTTTGCCCCGATAGACAAATCCACCGGTGATGGACGCTGATTCGGTATGAGGCAAGGCAATGACTGGAGGAAGGATGGGGGTTGGCCCCCGCTTGGCGTCAGGACGGACCGATTGCGGACCTTCCATAACCGACCAACCATAATTGCCCCCGCTTTTGACTTTATGGATCATTTCCCATAATTCCCATCCCACATCTCCCACCCATAGATCCCCCGTGGGCCGGTCAAATCCCATCCGCCACGGATTGCGGAATCCATAAGCCCAAACCTCCGGTCTGGCTTTGGGTGTTTTGATAAATGGGTTATCGGGAGGAATGGTATAATTCCGTCTGGAGCTTGCACTTCCCCCGTTGTCCTCCCGATCCACATCAATGCGAAGAATCGAACCTAAAAGGTCGCTTATATCCTGGCCGGTATCTTTGCCATCGGGTGGCAGGGGATCGGTGGCATCTCCGGTTGAGATGTAAAGGTAGCCATCGTTTCCAAAATGCAGGTCACCGCCATTGTGCCCGCCTCCTGGCCAGGTGAGGAGGATTTTTTCGCTTTTGGGATCACAACGGGGAGGAACGGAATCGGTAACCCGGAAGCGGGAGACACGGGTTCCCTCGGGGACCTGGCCGGGTTTATTGCCACGAACCACATAGCAAATGTAGCAATAGCGGTTTTTGGCAAATTGCGGATGAAAGGCCAGGCCATAAAGGGAGTCGAGCCCGGCAATTGTTGTCTTGTCCCAGGCCAAATCCCTGGAAACATCCATAAAAGGATCTGCTTTGTCTGTCGATTGATCGTTGGGAAAGGAAACAATCCTTCCCCCTTGTTCGCCCACAAAAAACCGTTCGCCACCCGGGCCAAACGGAACGGGTGCCATCGTCAAAAAAACAGGGTTCCGGAAGGTCAACCTGGGAAACGCCCTTTCGACCCGGTACGGATGGGGAGGCTCGGGAGATCCCTTTACCCGGGAGGTCGTCCACGGAATGCGCTTGCCGGGCTCCTGGCCCTGGAGGCCCATGTTGGTCATTGCCAGGAATGGCCCAGCAAGGAGAAACAACCCAGCCAGAAGTGGCCTAGGGATACGGTGGGTCAGGGACATAGGTCCTCCAAAGATTGGTTTGGGATAGATAGTTTAAACAAAAATGGGTGAACCAAGAAGGTGACCGTGAATACCGCTTCCGAAAGCGGAAGATCCCTCGCTTACGCTTCCGAAAGCGGAAGATCCCTCGCTTACCCTTCCGAAAGCGGAAGATCCCTCGCTTACGCTTCCGAAAGCGGAAGATCCCTCGCTTACGCTTCCGGCTCTGAAACGGAACCGCTTGAAATCAGAGCCTGAAGCGTAAGCGAGGGTTTGTTCGGGTAGAATGGGAAATGGCATTCCCGTTTGGTGAGCCCACGGTGGGTGAGGTTCGCAAGAATCTGGCAATCAGGTTCAACCGTCGGTTTGGAGACATTGACATGGCCCAAGCACCCCTGGCCTACTTCATCACCTTCACTACCTATGGGACATGGTTGCCGGGACGCAATCCGGGATGGGTGGATAGGCGGAATAACCAGTACGGTTCGCCGATTCCCCAACCCGATCCCGAAAAAGAGTCGGCCCAGCGCGCCAAAATGCGGCAACCGGAATATCGGCTGGACGATGGGCGCCGGGCAATCGTGTTGAAGACGCTCCTCGAGGTGGCTGCCCACCGCAAATGGCAGATGTTGGCTGCCCATGTGCGGAGCAATCACCTTCATATCGTTGTCAGGACTGCCGAGAAACCGGAAAAGGTCATGGCGGATTTCAAAGCCTGGGCAAGCCGACGACTTCGCGAAGCGTTTGGTGAGGATGCCGCCCGTGATCGCTGGACCCAGCATGGTAGTACCAAATACCTTTGGACCAAGGAATCGGTTGTGGAAAAGCTGGAGTATGTGGTCCATGGCCAGGGTGCCCCAATGGCCGTGTTTGATTACCGAACCGGAAACAAAAGCGGGTAGGAAAACCGTCGCTAACGCTTCCGGCCCGGAGGGTTCCGGCCAGGCCCGGATGGTTCCGGGTTTGTGAAATCGTTTTTTATTGGCTGATTTTTTTGATGAAGCGAAGCATTAACGGATGGCCGGGAGCCGCCATTTCGCCATGATTGTATCCTTGCAACTCGAAGAGTTCGGTGGTCTTGTGATCCACCAGCTTCATCATGCGCCAGAGGTAGGCGTTTTCTTCATACCGACCCAGTAATTCTGTATTGCGATCCCCGGTGACAAGCAACATGGGTGGGGCGTCCTTGCGAACATGAAAAATCGGGGCAAGGTCATCAATGGTTGCCTGGGTTTCGGGAATGTTTCGTTCCCCCCGGATCGTGTAGTGGGTGACGGCCTGGCCACTGAGAGGAATAAGGCCGGCAATGTCGTTGGCATTCACGCCATGCACAGCCAGATATTTTTTGTCGAGGCCGACCATGGCAGTAAGGTAACCCCCCGCCGAATGCCCGCTGACAAAGACCTTTTTGGGGGAACCACCATATTTGGCGATATTCTGGAAAGTCCATGCGACTGCCGCCGCCGCATCCTCGATATAGGCCGGAGCCTTGGCCTTTGGACTGAGGCGGTAGTTTACCGCCACAACCGCAATCCCTTTCCCTTTGAGTTCCAAAGGGACAAAGCGATTGCCATTTTTCAATGCACCCCCGTGAAACCAAACCACGGTGGGAAATCCCTTCAGGTGGGTTGGATAGTAGACATCCAGACGACATCGGGAACGCATGTAGTCATCCTGATTGGCACCGGTCCGGTAGCCAATATCGGCATCGGTTTGGTACGCTTCTTTTGCAGCATTTATTTCCTGGGCAAAATTCGGGCCTACCCACAGGCCACCAAGGGCCATCAACAGGAAACAACGAAAAGTATGCATGGAGTTCCTTTTCCGGCGGGTTCCGGACTATTGCATATTGGGTAAGGCCTTGCCAGATGTTTTATCAAAATAAAGGGCACGAAAAAACCATGGCGGAGTTGCCCGCCATGGTTTCGGATGCCCTTTCGCTTTGGTCCTAGACCAACTCGCGCATGGCCGATTGGGCGACCAGGTGTTGAGGCCGACCGGTGGGGTCCATCAAGGTGTTGTTCATGGGATCGAGCCCCATGGTGTGGTAAAGGGTGCCAATGACTTCGCCAAATTCCACCGGGCGGTCCTTGGCGTGTTCGCCCAAGCGGTTGGTGGAACCGATGACTTGGCCGGTGCGCATACCGCCGCCAAACAGGAGGGCACAACTGACCTGGGGCCAATGGTCGCGACCAGCCTCCTTGTTGATGCGGGGTGTTCGGCCAAATTCGCCCCAAACCACCACCGCAACATCCTGGAGAATGCCCCGGATTTCGAGGTCGTCGATAAGGGCACCAAGGGCCTGATCGAGTTTGGTGCCATGGTCCCTGACAAGGTCAAAGTTTTTGCCATGGCTGTCCCAACGGCCATAACTGAGGGTCACCACCCGAACGCCTGCTTCAATCAGCCGACGGGCCATGAGGATATGTTCGTTTACGGTGGGTGCGCCATCGTATTGGAATTGGTAGGGCTTGCCGGTGCCGTACCTGGCCCGGACCTTGTCCGATTCCTTGGACAGGTCCAAGGCGTCGACAAGTTTGCTGGAGGTGAGGACGCCTAGTGCCCGTTCGGTGAGGTGGTCGGCCCCGGAGATTTGGCCTCCTGCGTCGATGTCGCGTTTCATATTGTCGATGGAGGCAAGCAACTGGCGGCGGTCGCCGATCTGTTTGGTATTGACCCCACGCAAGGTCAGATTGGCCAAGCCTTGGCCGTCCGGTTTGAAAGGTTTGTAGGAGGAACCAAGAAAACCCGCAGTACCCGCATCGGACCATGGGCCATGCTGGGTTTTATCGGCGAGGCCCACGAAAGGGGGAACCGAGGGATCGAGTGGGCCCTGAAGTTTGGAGACGACCGAACCCATGCTGGGACGACCTCCCAGTACACTCAACGAACCGGGGTTCCAGCCCGAAAGGCACTGGATGGCATCGTGGCCGCCTGTGGCCCCAACCATCGAGCGGATGATGGCACATTTGTCCATTCGGGCCGCAATCTGGGGAAAGCATTCGCCAATCTGGATGCCCGGGACATTGGTCGCAATGGGTTTGAATTCACCCCGAATCTCGGTCGGAGCCTCGGGTTTGAGGTCAAACATGTCCTGGTGGGGCGGACCACCACCCAAAAAGATGTTGATGACTGATTTGTGCCTGGTTGTGGAAAGCCCCATGGAGGCTCGGGCGGCTTCCACCCGGTTGATGTCGGTCAAGCTTAGGGCACCGGCACCCAATCCCAAAGACCCCACCTGCAAAAAGCTGCGACGGTTGACCCCGTCACACGATTTCCCCATTCGTTTGCCAAGGAGGGTAAGCATGGGAAGACTCCGTTTTTCTAGCTCAAAAGCCGGGTCGGAAAGCCCCGGAAGGAAGTGTCTTTAACAGACAAGCATCCCACCAAAAGCACCCAGAAGCCCGACTTCGGAGAACCAAGGGGCCAAAGCGGGGGGCCCCAATGTTGCCAAAAGCACGCACAAACACAGAGATTGTGTCTGTCAACAGTATATCTTCTGCCGGGGGCGAGGTCAAGAAATCCTGATAAATCCGGACACTTGTCACACCGGTTGAATCATCGACCATCCCCGGGACCCGGGGTGAGAGGAAATCTGGGCACTTTTGCCGGGATTTCCAACCCTTTTCCCCTGCACCTTGGTGCCCGGCCGACGGAGACTGGCAAAAGATCCAATCCGGGAGCCGAAATGATGTCCGCCATCCTCTGCCTGTTATTGCTTTGGGAAAAGGGAGAACCGTTGGCTGGGGTGGTTGACCTGCCCGCCAAAATGGAAGCCGGGGCCGGCAGGTTGGTTCTCATCCAAGCCAAAACCACCGGTAAACAGGTTCGCTGGTACCTTGAAGGTTCCGACCCAAAAGGCGAACCCCAAAACAGCCAGACCCCGATCCAGTCGATCCTCCAAACGGAGGGCGATTCCACCGCGGATTTGGTGGTGGTCGATGGGGGCCGGACGGCCATTTTTTGTGCTTCCAAACCGGGCGTGTATCGGGTGATAGCATGGACAGCTGCGGGGGATGTTCCAGGACTGCCTTCCCTTTGTGTCCTTGATATTCGGGACAAAGAAGACCTGCTTTCAACTCTGGGATCCCTGATTGCCCAAATCAACCCGGCCGGTCGGTCCGAAAACCTCCTGTCGTTAGCCTCCGTTTACCGCAAAGGGGAAACCCTGGCCCGCGACCGGTCGGTAGCCACTCTTGGCGAACTGCACACAGCCCTTGGCCGAACCGCCGCCAAGGTCCTCGAACCCGACGCCCTTGGTCCAGTGCGTCAAAAGTTGTCCACCTGGACCAAATCCGAGCTTTCCGATCGCCCCGACGAAACCCTCGAGGGCCCGCTTGGAGCCAAGGCAGCTCGGTGGTTCGGTCGGGTGGCAGGGGCCCTTGAAACTTATGCCAGGGAGGACCCCAAATGAGTACTTTTTTGGACGACCCATCCGATTGCGTATTTGGCTGGGTCCACGACCCTGAGGAGGCAGACCGGATCTCCCAAAAACAACCAATGGGTGAATTTGTCCAAACCCCAATTGCCCAACAGACCGCCTCCTTGCCCGAACAGGTCTTCCTTTGGGAATTGGCAAAAACCCACACAGGCAGGCTCCTGCCCGGGGCGAATCAGGGGAAAGTGGGGGCCTGTGTTGCTTTTGGGACAGCTCGTGCCATTCAGTACACCACCCTGGCCGAGATTTCCCGGGGCGATCCCGACCGACCTGTCTCCCTGGTCGAGGAGGCGATCTATGGGGCCAGCCGGATCGGGATTGGCCAAAACCGGTTGGGCCGGGCGGATGGATCCACCGGGGCCTGGGCAGCGGAGGCGGTTCGCACCCTGGGTGTCCTCCAAAGGAGCACCTGCCAGGGGATTGACTTGACTGTTTATGACGAGGTCCGTTGTCGTCAATGGGGCCAATTCGGAGTGCCCAAGGGGTTATTGGAAAAGATGGGCCAACACCCCGTTTGCGGAATCACCCGCGTGAAATGCTGGGAAGATGCCAAGCGGTCGTTGGCCTCAGGCCATGCGATTGCGGTATGCAGTCGGGTCGGCTTCGTGAAAGGACGGGATGCCGACGGTTTTTGCGAACGGCGTGGAACCTGGGGTCACTGCCTTTGCCTTTGTGGCTATCAAACAGGCCACCGGGAAGGGGGCCGGTTGGACAATTCCTGGGGACCTGCTTTCCATACCGGGCCGGTGGGGGCCGGAAATCCGGGCCCTGAAGGTTTTTATGCGGACGCCAAGACCTTGGACGAGATGCTCGCCGAGGGGGATTCGTGGGCGTTCTCGGCGGTGGAAGGTTTCCCCGACCGGGGTGTGGTTTCCTGGTGGATTTAACAATGGAGGTGGATGATGAATCAGGAGTATCCGAAAGACCTGCCTGTCGAGGCAGTGGCCCTGTTGTGGGACAAAGTCCGTGGCAAACCGATTCCCTTGTCCGGAATGCTTCATGCGGCATGGATCGTGTTGGGTTATGCCCTTTGCCAGCTCGCTCCCCAGGAGCTGCCCATTTTCGCTTCGGGGGAGGGAACAGCCGAAATCTCCCCTTCCGGTTTTGATCCCCGGGAAGCGGAAACGGTCCTTGAAGGCATGGTGGACCAATCGATCCAGGTGGGCCCGGCCACCTGGCTGCTCCTCATTCGATTGGCGCTTTGGATAATAGGGTCCAGTCGATAAGCTTGGCGGTTTGGACCCTGCTTTGGGAAGGGGTTTCCCTCCTGGAGCAGGGCAACCTACCGGGTCATTGGTTTTTCCATAAAAACAGGGAAAATACCTGGATCCTGAAAGGCCCTTTCAGGCCTTTGGGGAGAGCACCATTGCAAACCGATTTGACCCGTGTTCAAACAGGATATGACCTCTGGTCAAAGATATACGACACCGAATCCAACCCGTTGGTGGCCCTGGATGAGCGTGTCATCTGGCCAAGGATCGGCGAGGTCTCTGGTTTGGCGGTACTTGATTTGGGCTGTGGAACCGGCCGCCATTCCCTGAGATTGAATCGGAATGGTGCCAAGGTTACGGCGGTGGATTTCTCCCTTGGGATGCTGGCCCAGGCAAGGAAAAAGCCGGGTGCCGGGGCCTTTCCCTTTGTGCTTCACGACCTTTGTACACCCCTGCCCTTTGGGAAGGACCAATTTGACTTGGTGGTATCCGGACTGGTTCTCGAGCATATTCCCAAATTGGAACCTCTGTTTGCCGAAGTTTTTCGGGTGCTTGAACCGGGAGGCCGGGCGGTGTTCACGGCGATGCACCCAGCCATGTTTTTGCGGGGAACCCAAGCCCGGTTTTCCGATCCGGAAACCGGCGATCTTGTCATGCCGGGAAGCATTTCCCATCCCTTTGGGGAGTTTGCCATGGCACCCATTCGGGCAGGATTTTCTCTTAAGGAGATCGCAGAATTTGGGGTGGATGAGGCCTTGGCAAGGGAGCACCCAAGAGCCGCTAAATACCTCGGTTGGCCACTCCTTTTGGTTTTGGTATTGCAAAAGTAAGAGTTGAAACAAAAACCAATTTACGCATTTCGGACTATGAAAACTCAGGTTTCCCGGGAAAAAGTTAAATCAGCCTTAAAAGGTCGGGACTACAAATCCTCCTTACAGGTTCTGTTTCAAGGCGTTTGATCCTGATTGGGGGGAGACTGAGGAATTTGATAGCTCGGGCGAAAAGCCCTTTGGGAATTTGGAAATGGGTACCTGGGGCGTTGCCCCAGGCTGGTAGGGTGCCACACCCTTGGCGTTGAAAACATGGGCCGGTGAGAATTGAAGGTGGCATGCCAATCCATGTCTGTTTCCTGACAAATACGATCCGGTCGAATCCTACCCTTGCCGTTTTGGTTCTGCGGGCCAAAGGCCCAATCTATACCAGCCTGGGCCAACGGCCCAGGTTTCGGACCCCCCCAAATATTGGAGGGCTGAAAGCCCGATCCATTGGGCATTGGACCACGAACCAAAGGTTGGCGAGAGATGGAAACCTGGGCCTCTTGTTCCCCACCGAAACTCAACCCCTCAAACCAAGGCAAATGGTTTAAACCCGTTCAGAGAATCTGCGATCCATTTCGAACCCCATTGTTAAAAACGCACCTGGAGCGGCTAATTTCATGTCCTTTGGTCGGGACTAGGGGCCGTTTTGAACTCGCCATACTCCAAATTCCAAGGAAAAACCACAATCCTGGTCTCAAAATTGGCCAAAAAATCGTAAAAAAGGACTCCCACTGCGTAACTTGGGTTAGCTTCATTCCGTTTTTACCTGGCTGTGCCTATATTTGAAACCTGCTTTCTGAAACTTGCTTTCTGAAACCAAGGGTGGAACGCCTCCCTGTGCGAGCCTTAGTCAAGCGAAACGGTTTCGCCCCCGTTCATTGTAATCGCAGACCAAAACACATTTTCCGAAACCCCTTGGCCAACCGTGCGCACGCTTCCATCGGCGAAACCGCAAAGCAGAGCAGAATGGGGCGTTTGAGGAATGGTTGGATCGCAATCAGCGAGGGATGGACGGACTTGAAAGGTCTTCCCGGGAACACTGGGCACTGTTCCTTGGGGGAACGAAAAAGGCGCTGGAAAAACATCTCCGTAGGTAGGAAACCCAGGAATACCGGCATCGGCGAATGTCGCCCGCCGATGCGACCTCGCTTCATGAAGGTACTGATTTGATTCATAATGAAAAATCCTATTGTTACAGTTTGCATAGTGTTCAGAAAATAAAACAGTTCTTGATGGGCCGTCTGAAAAAGAACTATTTAGATTGGCTTTCCTGCCAAAGACTTGGGCATTTGCAGGATAGCTGCACACTCGCGAGTGCCCAATTTCTGAAAGCGTAAAATCAGCGGGACTGACAAACATTGGGAAGCTGTATCCCGACGGATAGAAATTATCGTCAAAAAGATGTTCAGAATAAACCTTTCCACCATCCAGGTACAAAAGCAGGCTATAGTGGACGGTGGCCAAGGTATCCCTGTCCGAGGGATCATGAAGGCAGGTAGGGAGCTGACCACGATGCATATCCGCCCGTTGCTGGGAAGCCAAACAAAGAGAGAATAAATTATTCTTGCTTTTCAACTGGATGCTTAAGTTTCTTGCATAAAGTACGGCAGGAGCTACCAATGAAATTATGATTGCTATAATAGCGATCACAATAAGAATTTCGATCAGAGTTAAACCGGATCGCACACGGTTCATGGCAACTCCTTTAAAAGGCGCTAGAAAAAGCTATGGAACTGTAACATTTTTTACAGTAACAATTCGCGTAGGTATCATAACGCCTGATCGAATGGATCGTCCATCTATAATCCGATAGCTCCATGCTACTGCCCACAATTGCTTTTCCAAGCGAAAAAGGAAAAATTACCTGTTTTTCATTTTCGCACTTTCTTGCCTTGCATGGTGTCTCCCTCCCTGTGCCAACCTGAAGTGATCCCAGTGACCGATTTGGGATAGATTTCACCCAAGTTACGCAGGTGGGACCATGAAAACCTGGTTATTCCCGGGGAATATTCAAATTCGCCTGCAAACGATGGGACTACCCATCCGCTTTTCCGGTTCTGATTCAAGTCGGTTGGACCTGTTTCCCAAGGGCTTTCATTCGTTTAAAACGGCAGGGATGGTTTGAAACCTGCCAAGGTACCTCCGAACAATTTCATCCCACATTATTAAGATCGCACAAGGTGCGAGCAATATCAAGTAACCAGGTCGGGACTACGATCCGTTTTGAACTCGACATACTCCCAATTTCCTTGGAAAGGCCACGCTTTGGATTCCCAACCAGCCCAAAAATCGTGAAAAACAATCCAACCGAGTGACTTGGGCTATACAGGCCAAATTATCTCAGGCCCCCATAATAAATTTGATTCAAGCAATCAGTCGAAAAAATCGACCTCACCCCCTTTGGGGGTGATCATTGCCCAATATACATTCACCGCCACCCCAGCCGAGAGAACCCTAACGGCACCATCCCCCAAACCAACCAGCATTCCGGTGGAATTACCACTTTGAGCCAGGCGGGGGTCACAATCCTTTGGACGGGGATTTGCCTGAAAGGTTAATCCCGCAAAAGATGGACGGGAAATGGGGGGAGAATGGGAAGAAACCGGATAAACATCTCCCAACACCTGATCCGCAAAGGTGGGTGCCCGAATACAATTCACCCCATCCGGAGCCGGGGTTGGAAAGATGGAGTTCCCATCTGCCCCCCAATAGTAGACACTCCCCCCACAGTTGTAACCATAATGTTCGGCGAAAAAAATTGTCCGTGACAATCCATCCGTGACACGATTCAAGTAGGGTCGATCCCGAAACATATTGGCATTGCAGGCATAACTACTGGTCGCCTGTCCCGATTGGGCCGTTGGATCCTCAGGGCTTTGAAAGGTCCGAATGACAAAATCACTTTTCCAATTCCCGCCTGCCAATCCTTCTTTGATGTTCGCTTCCACCGCAACCTGGTCGATATACGGCAAAAGAGTCGCATAAAGGGAAATTTGCGACGATTTGGTGCTTGGTGAGAAACCACCCACATTCGGCAAACAACCCTGATTCATGGCGGCAAAATTTTGCCCCGCAAGCCCTATTTGCTTCAAATTGTTCATACTGGCAAGGCGATTGGCAGCCTGCCGGACTTTTTGAACCGCCGGTAGCAACAAGCCCATTAAAACCGCAATGATCGCAATAACAACCAGAATTTCAAGAAGGGTAAACCCTTTTCGTAAATTTGATGCATAAATCATATTATTTCCACCATTGTCATTACTACAATAACAACAATCCATCAAGGTATCGAAAACTCCTTCGTAGTTAAGTGGTATGTAATTGGATTCATCCAGTTCAAGGCAGATTTTGTCTTCCAAGTCCCCAGGTTAGATCCTCCATTTTGGATCATAATGCGTATTTTAAAGGTTTTTGGTCCGGTATTTGCAACCGGTGCCTGAAAAGCAACTATGGATGCAAGTGCTGTCGTTCCATCCGGTCGAACAAAAATAGGGGTCCAAGTGGCAAAAATCTCTGCATTAACCAATTCGTTTGTACCTTCCACATCCACTTGAATATTGTTCATGGGAAGGTTCGTTTTTGTTTTTTTTATAATCTTGGTTTCTCCCGCCATTCCCACTGAACAGACCAGGAAAAAAAGAATTCCAAACGCTGGGCGAAAGCTCATAGCAAAACTCCAAAGGTGTGATAACAATCGACGCTATTAATTAAAAATTAACCGTTATCTGAACCATTGTCAATGGGAAAAATGAAAAAACAATTCCCAATCCAAATCATCTTTTGGGCAGAGCGTACACATGATATGTTTTTTCTTGGATGGATCGATTCGCAAAATCCCCCTTCGCCCTTTGGCGTTTGGTTCTAGCCCAAGTTCCGCAGTTTGGACCGTGAAAACCAAGGTTTTCCTCGTAAAAAGTTGCATCTGCCTGCAAACGACGGGACTACAACTCCTCATTTCCCGGGCCTGATCCAAGCCTTGGCCTACAGGTTCCCAACCAGGCCAAAGAATCGAATCACTTCACCTCCTTTACATGGGAAAAAGTCGAAAAAACCGGGCCATCTCCAGAAAAGGGGATTTGGCCAATCCCAACGGCAAACGGCCCCCCAAAGGGAGGCCGTTTGCCGTTTTCGGGGAACAAAACCCGGGTCAGGTTTTGGCGGGCCCGTCGATGCTGACCGGCTTATAGCCGCCAATCGCCATGAAGTAGACCAGCAGTCCAAGATAGAAAAGGGCCATCCCGGCGGGAATAAAAGAATCGGCCTTGAGGGTCTCGCGATCCCCCGTGATGGAGGCTGCATGAACCGTTTTCTCGGCAGGAGTCCTCAAATCCTCCTTTGTTTCATTGATTGAACCCAGTTTTTTGGCATCGATTCCCTTGATCTTGTCAAGGAAAAGGAAACCCGAATCGACGCTGGATTGGTACTCCTTGTAGACCTCGGGGCTCTTCTGAAGAGCCTCGGCCGCAAAACGATCCTTGGCATAACCCAAGCCGGGACCACCCAAGAGGCCCGCAGACATCATTCCGATACCGCCCATGATGGACATTGCAACCGCACCGGTTCGCGGAAAGCGATCCGAGGCCACAGCAAGCATGGTCGGCCAGAAAAAGGTTTTGCCCACCGCATAAACGGAAAGAGCAAGAAGGGCACCGGAGAAACTGGTGATGCCGCTTACCAGGTTGAGCCCAACGCAAGCGAGGATGGCACAAACCAGCAATAGGGCAACCGGGGTTAGCCCCAAGGTGGTTTCGATAAAGTGGGCACAAAACCGAAGGGCAAACATGGTAGCCGAGGTGATTACGAACAGAATCTTCCCTTGTTCGCTGGTCAGGATGTTTCCTGTGATGTTCTGAATCCAGTTATCCGTACCCAGTTCCACCGCACCCACCATGGCGTGGATGAGGAAAAGGACGGTAAGAAGGACAGCACCCATGGAAAATTTGCTCAGTCCGCTGAAGGCAATCCAGGCACCCAAACCCACCGCCATGGCGATGTATTTCCAGGTGTCGCCGGTGAAGAACTCGATTCCCGTCAAGGAAAAGAGAAGGCGACCCAGGTCGGACTCGACATAAAACCAAAGGAAGAAGCCGATGATCGCCGCCCCCATAATGCCTACATCTTTGAACATCTCACCAAGCTCAAGGCCCTTTGTGGCGGCCTCGGACCGGGGGAACTTTTGTCCAAGGAACATGATGCCATACAGCACGGTGGGAATGAGGAAAAGACCGAGCTGAATCTTCCAGTCCACCTTGTATTGGTCGTCCAGAATCCATCCCATGGCCCCACCAATGATAAGGCCGGCCGGCCACGAAGCATGGAGGATATTCAGGTAGTGGGTCCGGTTTTTGGGGAAGAGGGTGGCGACAAGGGGATTGGCCACGGCCTCCAGGGTTCCGTTCGCAATCGCAAAGAGGAAAGTGCCAATGAACAGGTAGTTGAATACCTCATTTTTGGGCATCTTGTCCCCTGCAAAAAAGGTGATCACTGCCGAGCTGACATGGAGAAGGAATGCGGCAACCACCAGCTTGCCGTAACCAATTTTGTCCACGATAAGGCCACCGAAGATGATGCCGAAGCAAAACCCGGTCATGCCCGCTCCACCAATTTTGCCTAGTTCCTCATTGGTGAAACCATATTGGGTTCCCCAATTGTCAAGGATACCGCCCCGAATACCGAAGCCGATACCGGCGGCAAGGATGGCGAAAAAACCTGCCCAGAGGAGCCGCATTGCATTGGGAGCAACGGCATCTCCGGGTTGGGAAGGAGAGGACATATTGGTGGACCCTTCGACGAGAGTGTGAGGGAAGGAAGAAGTTCCTGCTTGGGCATGAACATGCCCCAACGGAAATCCGGTGACTGTCAATCTAGGCAATGTCCTAGGTGCCTGTCCAGATGATAATCCACTCCAAACAGGGTAAAAATCGAAAAAAAAGAGGTTTTGTCCATCCTTTCGGCCAAGGGGACTATTAACAACCCGGCGATTGGAAGGAAATGCACCCTCCTGCCTTTTTGATTAAACTAGGCCAAACCAGATTTTGGTTTCACTGCATGTTGGCACAGAGGGGTTGAATGATTGGGACTCCAACAGGATGAATTTGCCCGGTCCTTCAGGATCCACCCTGTAATCGGGACGGAAGAAAAGAAGGGGGAAATAGTGATGGTTGAATACAGTGAGATACTAAAGCGGCGAATCGACCAATTTTCCGGGTATCTGAAGAAGATGT
>SXGS01032996.1_pt1 | contig 18714 bp, 21 predicted proteins | sample 3174681 | NCBI WGS metagenome assembly SXGS01 (sample SAMN11356861, study PRJNA531348) | freshwater metagenome | isolation source: freshwater sample F1-80 | place: China: Fuxian Lake, Yuxi | collected 2017-12-25 | reverse complement strand
TCATGACAGCCTGCTGGAGGCCTCGCAATACGTGCAGACCATCGAGCATCGTCAGGGCCTGAAAGTCGCCTGCCTGGAAGAAATCGCTTACCAACAAGGCTGGATCAACCGCGAACAACTGCTCAAGCAAGCCGCAGCCTTTGGCAAAACCGGCTACGGCCAATACCTGTTCAAACTGGCTGAGGACTGAACATGCAGGTTGTCACCACGGCACTGCCCGACGTACTGATCCTTGAACCCAAAGTGTTTGGCGATGAACGCTGCTTTTTCTTTGAAAGCTTCAATTCTCGCCAATTCGCCGAAGCCACCGGCCTGCACCGTGAGTTTGTCCAGGACAACCACTCGCGCTCGGCTAAAGGTGTGCTCCGCGGCCTGCATTACCAAGTGCAGCAGGCGCAGGGCAAATTGGTCCGCGTCACCGCCGGGGAAGTCTTTGACGTGGCGGTGGACCTGCGGCGCAGTTCGCCCACCTTCGGCCGCTGGGTCGGCGTGCACCTGTCCGCCGAAAACAAGCGCCAACTGTGGGTTCCGGAAGGCTTCGCCCATGGCTTTGTGGTACTCAGCGAATTTGCCGAGTTTCTCTACAAAACCACCGACTATTACGCCCCCGAGCACGAGCGCTGCATTCGCTGGGATGACCCGACCTTGGCCATCGACTGGCCCCTGACTGAAGCGCCCCAGCTCTCCGCCAAAGACCAGGCTGGCTTAAGCTTTCACGATGCGGCGGTGTTCCCATGAAGGTTCTGCTCCTCGGTCAGCACGGGCAAGTCAGCCAGGCGCTGCAACAGTCGCTTGGCCACCACATTGAACTGACGGTGCTGGGTCGCGAACAGCTTGACTTGGCGAAGCCACATGAGATCCGCCAACAGGTCTTGCAGCAGCGCCCGGCTCTGATCATTAATTCCGCCGCACACACAGCCGTGGACCAAGCCGAAAGCGAGCCAGAACTGACGTTTGCAATCAACGCCACAGCACCTGGCATACTGGCTGAAGCCGCTGCGGAACTCGGCGCACCGCTGATCCACTACTCCACCGATTACGTGTTTGACGGCAGCAAAGCCACGCCTTACCACGAAGCTGACACCCCCAACCCACTGAGCGTTTACGGGCGCAGCAAACTGGCTGGCGAACAAGCGATTACCGCTGTCGGCGGATCGCACCTGATTCTGCGTACCAGTTGGGTGTATTCGCAGCACGGCAAAAACTTCCTGCTGACCATGCAACGTCTGCTGCAGGAACGCGACAGCCTGAACATCGTGGATGACCAAATTGGCGCACCCACTTGGGCCGGCACCATCGCCCACACCACGACACAACTCATTGAGCACTGGAACAACGGCCAGAGCGGCCCCTGGGGCGTTTTTCATCTGACCGCAAAGGGTCAAGCCAGTTGGTTCGACTTTGCCAAGGAGATTGCCGCGCACTTGCAAAGCCAGGGTAAGCGCGTCGCCGAGCTGCACCCCATCCCCAGCAGCGCCTACCCAACACCGGCTCAGCGCCCCCTGAACTCGCGCCTCGATTGCAGCGGCTTGGAGCATGCCTGGCAGATACAATTGCCAGACTGGCAGAGCGCGTTAAATGAATGCCTGAACGACCGCTAAAACCGCCCGACACAGAGAACCGCCAGCGCGACAGGGGTAACCGCAAAATGCTGGCGGGTCTACACCAATAGCGCCACAGACTAACCTTGCCCACTTATTGCATAACCGCCACTCTCAACGTTAAGCCTTGACCGAGTAAGCGCATGCACACCCCGCTCCCCCACCCCAGCCGTCCGCGCTGGCGCAGCCTGGCCCTGCTGGCCTTGGTGCTGACGCCCTTGCTGTGGCCACTGCAACAACTGGCCGAGCGCTATTACAGCGGCGTGCTGGTGGAGCAGAACCGCCAGACACTGGACCTGTACGTGGCCAACCTGCTCGGCACGCTGCGCCGCTACGAGGTGCTGCCGCCGATTTTGGGCGACTTGCCGGCGCTGCGTCTGGCGCTGCAAACGCCTACGGACTCGACCCGCCTAAGCAACGCCAATCACCTGCTTGATCAGGTACGCGAGCAGACCGGCGCGGATGTTATCTACCTGATGGATCCGCACGGCAAAACCCTGGCGGCCTCCAACTGGGCGCAGGCCGACTCCTTTGTTGATCGCAACTTCGCCTTTCGTCCGTATTTCCGCGAGGCCATTGCCGGCCGGCCGGGGCGCTTCTTTGGCTTGGGCACCACCTCGGGTAAACGCGGCTACTACTTCGCCGCCGCCGTGCGGGATGGCGAGCGCAACCTCGGCGCGCTGGTGGTCAAGGTCGACCTGGATCACACCGAAACCCTATGGGGTAACACCCCGGAACAGCTGCTGGTGACCGATGCCAATGGCGTGGTGATCCTCACCTCCAACAGCCACTGGCGCTTTACCGCCAGCCGTCCGCTGGACGCCGCTGAACGCGCCGCCATTGCCGCCAACCTACCCTATCCAACCCAAGCGCCGCCGCCGATCAAACTGGATGTGCAGAACTGGATTCGTCAGGACAGTGAATTGCACGAAACCGGCTGGACGGTGAGCATCCTCGCGCCGCGCAGCCTGCTCGACCGCCCTGTACGCACGGCATTAGTGGCGGGAGGCGGCATGCTGTTGCTGCTGATGCTCTTGCTTGGCCTGTTGATGCAGCGCCGCCGTCATTATCTGGAACGTATCGCCCTCGACAGCCAGGCCCGGCAACAGCTTGAACTCAGGGTGCAGGAACGCACCCAAGACCTGGAGCGGCTCAACAGCCGACTTAAACAGGAGGTGCTTGAACGCGAGCAGGCGCAACAGGAACTGGTTCAAGCTCAGGATGAACTGGTGCAGGCCAGTAAACTCAGCGCCCTAGGCACCATGAGTGCGAGCATCAGCCATGAGCTCAATCAGCCGCTGGCGGCCATTCGCAACTACGCCGACAACGCCGGTGTGCTGCTCGACCATGGACGCCACGACGACGCCCGCGCCAACCTCAAGCTGATCAGCCAACTCACCGAACGCATGGCCTCGATCATCGCCCACCTGCGCGCGTTTGCCCGCCGCGACCGGCACGCACCGGAAAGTGTGGCCCTGCAACCGGCCATCGACGACGCACTGGCGCTGCTGGCCAAGCGCCGCCAAGCTATGCAGGTCGAATTAATCCGCGACATGCCGGACGCCACTCTCTGGGTGCAAGCGGGAGAAACCCGCCTGCGCCAAGTGCTCGGCAACCTGCTGGCCAACGCCCTCGATGCCTTGAGCGAAGTGCCACAGCCGCGCCGACTGTGGTTAAGTGCCGAACTCACCGCTGAAGGCGTCGACCTGCACCTGCGCGACAACGGCCCCGGCTTTAGCCAAGAAGCCTTGCAACGCGCCCGCGAGCCGTTTTTCACCACGAAGACCAGCGCCCAAGGCTTAGGCCTTGGCTTGGCCATTTGCGATACCCTGATGCGCGCCCTGGGCGGCGAACTGCTGTTTGCCAACCACCCCGGCGGCGGCGCACAACTGACCCTGCGCTTGCGTGCGGCCGCACAGGGCATCAAAACCCAGTCGCCTGAGGACTTTGTTGTATGAGCATGATCGATTCCCGCATCCAGGTGCTGCTGATCGACGACGACCCCCACCTGCGCCAGGCATTGAGCCAGACCCTCGACCTAGCGGGTTTGAAAGTCAGCACCCTGGCCGATGCGCGCGGCGTGGCAGAGCGCATTGAGCGGGACTGGCCCGGCGTAGTGGTCAGCGACATCCGCATGCCCGGCATCGACGGCTTGCAGCTCTTGCAACAACTGCAGGAGAAAGATCCCGAACTGCCCGTGCTGCTGATCACCGGTCATGGCGATGTGCCCTTAGCCGTGCAGGCCATGCGCGCTGGAGCGTATGACTTTTTAGAAAAACCTTTTGCCAGCGACGACCTGCAGGGCAGCGTACGCCGCGCCCTTGAGGTACGCCGCCTGGTGCTGGAAAACCGCAGCCTGCGCATGGCCTTGTCCGACCGCCACACCCTGTCGGCGCGCTTGGTTGGCCAATCGTCGGCCATGCAGCGCCTGCGCGAGCAGATCGGCGCACTGGCCGGGATCAACAGCGACGTGCTGATCCTCGGTGAAACCGGAGCCGGCAAGGAAGTGGTCGCGCGCGCCCTGCATGACTTGTCGAACCGCCGTAACGGCCCATTCGTGGCCATTAACGCCGGCGCGCTGGCTGAATCCGTGGTGTAGAGTGAACTTTTCGGCCATGAGCAAGGCGCCTTTACCGGCGCGCAAAAACGCCGCATTGGCAAGTTTGAATTCGCCAATGGCGGCACCCTGTTCCTTGATGAAATCGAAAGCATGAGCCTGGATGTGCAGGTCAAACTGCTGCGCATGCTGCAAGAGCGCGTGGTCGAGCGCTTGGGCGGAAATCAATTGATCCCGCTGGATATTCGCGTGATTGCCGCGACCAAGGAAGACCTGCGCCAAGCGGCCGATCAGGGCCGTTTTCGCGCCGACTTGTACTACCGCCTCAACGTCGCCCCGCTGCGTATTCCGGCGCTGCGCGAGCGCGGCGAAGACGCCCTGCTGCTGTTTCAACACTTCGCCGAGGCCGCACGCAGCCGCCATGGTCTGAGTGAACGTAACCTCCAGCCTGGCCAGCGCGCCGCCCTGCTGCGCCACCCCTGGCCCGGTAACGTGCGTGAACTGCAGAACGCGGCAGAACGTTTTGCCCTCGGCCTGGAGCTGGACCTTGACCTGCAAAGCAGCGCCCCCGCTCCAGCCGAACATGACAGCAGTCAAGCTGGCCTGAATGCTCAGGTCGAGGCCTTCGAGCGCAGCCTGATCAGCGCCGAACTCAGCCGCAGCCACAGCTCATTGCGCAGCCTGGCCGAGGCGCTGGGTGTGCCGCGTAAAACCCTGCACGACAAACTGCGCAAACACGGCCTGAGCTTCGCCGACTCTGGCGGAAGCTCGCCAGACAGCCTCGACTAGCTGGCGGATTCTCGCCAAACCCATCTAATGGCCTTCAAGCAGAAGGCCTTTCCACCTCCTGTAAATCTGCGCAAAGCCTTGATCTATATGGGTTTAATTGCGCTATCACGACACAGCTAGTGCGCTGGCATGGCGGTTGCTCTAGCCCCTGATAGGCAACCTGCTCACGCCCACATCCAGGCCCTTGCTGCCCAGCGCCCGTCATCTTTTGACAGGCCGCCTCGATAGAGCACGTTCGCCCAACCTGCCGCGCTGCGGCGCATCGCGTGATACAAAAACAAGAGGAAAGACTCCATGTTCAAATTGACTGCCAAGGCGCTGGCTTGCGCCCTGTCGCTGAGCATCGCCGGTATGGCCCAAGCGGCCGACCCGATTGTGATCAAGTTCGCTCACGTGGTTGCCGACCACACCCCCAAAGGCCAGGGCGCCGTATTGTTCAAGAAGCTCGCTGAAGAGCGCTTGGGCGATCGAGTCAAAGTCGAGGTGTACCCCAACTCCTCGCTGTTTGGTGACGGCAAGGAAATGGAAGCGCTGCTGCTCGGTGACGTACAGCTGATCGCCCCATCGCTAGCCAAGTTTGAGCACTACACCAAACAAATCCAGGTGTTTGACCTGCCGTTCCTGTTCAAGGACATGGCCGCTGTTGACCGTTTCCAGCAAAGCCCGGAAGGCCAGGCCCTGCTGAAATCCATGGAAAGCAAAAACATCACGGGTCTGGCTTACTGGCACAACGGCCTCAAGCAACTGTCCGCCAACAAAGCCCTGCGTGAGCCGAAAGATGCCCGCGGCCTGAAGTTCCGCGTACAGGCGTCAGCCGTGCTGGAAGAGCAGTTCAAAGCGGTTAAAGCCAACCCGCGCAAGATGAGCTTCGCCGAGGTTTACCAAGGCCTGCAAACTGGCGTAGTCAACGGTGCCGAGAACCCCTACTCGAACATCTACAGCCAAAAAATGCATGAAGTGCAGAAGTTCATCACCGAGTCCAACCACGGTGTTCTGGACTACATGCTGATCACCAACACCACGTTCTGGAACGGCCTGCCTGCCGATGTGCGCAGCGAGCTGGACAAAATCATCGTGGAAGTAACTGCCGAAGTGAACAAGCAAGCTGACGCCCTGAACGAAGGTGACAAGCAACGCATCATCGACGGTAAAACCACCGAAATCATCACCCTGACCGCAGAGCAGCGTAACGCCTGGCGCGATGCGATGAAGCCGGTATGGGGCAAGTTTGAAGCGGAAATCGGCGCAGACCTGATCAAAGCCGCTGACGCTGCCAACCAGTAGGGCGAAGTAGGCCCACCAGCCTGCACCCAACCACGGCACAGCCGCCCGGCTGCGCCACTGGCTGAGTACCCCGGCACGGAGAAATCCGCCGGGGGACACCGCACCCCAATCTCTGGAGACTTTATCGATGAACGCCTTGCGGCGCGTCTGGGACCATTTCGAGGAAGGTTTTATTGCCTTTCTGCTGGCCGCCATGACGCTGGTGACCTTCGTCTACGTGATTCTCAACAACCTCTACACGCTGTTCTACAACCTGGCCGACCGCTGGGAAGGCAGCAGTGAACTGTTTTTCGCCATTGGCGACAGTATTCTCGGCATGGCTCAGTCAATGACTTGGAGCATTGCCCTGACCAAAGCGCTATTCGCTTGGTTGATCTTCTTCGGCCTGGCTTACGGTGTTCGCACCGCCGGTCATATCGGTGTTGATGCATTGGTCAAACTGACCAGCAAACCGGTGCAACGCATCATCGGCCTCATCGCCTGCTCAGCCTGCCTGGGCTACGCCGGCTTGATCAGCGTGGCCAGCTTTGACTGGGTCAAAACCCTGTTCATTGCCGGTATTGGCGCTGAAGACCTCGGCCACTACGGCATCATGCAGTGGCACATCACCCTGATCGTACCCTTTGGCTTTGCCATGGTATTCATTCGCTTCTTCGAGATTTTCGTGCGCATTTTGCGCAATCAGCAGACCGGTCTTGGCCTGGCTGATGAGGCCGCTGACGCCTTGAAAATCAACGAGCATGGGGAGCAAAAATAATGACCATTCTGTTCCTCTTCCTGCTGCTATTCCTGCTGATGTTTATCGGCGTACCGATTGCCGCGTCACTCGGCTTGGCCGGGTCGATCACCATCATGCTGTTCAGCCCGGACTCGGTTCGCTCGCTGGCGATTAAGCTGTTCGAAACCTCCGAGCACTACACCCTGCTGGCCATTCCGTTCTTCCTGCTGTCCGGTGCCTTTATGACCACCGGCGGCGTGGCCAAACGCCTGATCGACTTTGCCAACGCCTGCGTCGGCCATATCCGTGGCGGCCTGGCGATTTCCGCGGTACTGGCGTGCATGCTGTTCGCCGCGCTGTCGGGTTCATCCCCTGCCACCGTAGCGGCTGTAGGCTCCATCGCCATTGCCGGCATGGTGCGCTCGGGTTATCCGCAGGCCTTCGGTGCGGGCATCGTCTGTAACGCCGGTACGCTGGGCATTCTGATTCCGCCGTCAATCGTCATGGTGGTGTACGCCGCTGCAACCGAGCAGTCAGTGGGCAAGCTGTTTATGGCAGGCGTGATTCCCGGCCTGCTGCTGGGTCTGGCGCTGATGGTGGCGATTTATATCGTCGCGCGGAAGATGAACCTGCCGGCCATGCCACGTGCAACCCTGCGCGAGTTCCTCACTGCGGCGCGCAAGGCCATCTGGGGCCTGCTGCTGATGGTGATCATCCTCGGCGGCATCTACTCCGGAATGTTCACGCCGACTGAAGCCGCCGCTGTAGCCGCGATTTACGCAGGCTTCGTGGCGTTGTTCGTCTACAAAGACATGACCGTGCGCGAGTGCCCCAAGGTACTGCTGGAGTCCGGCAAGCTGACCATCATGCTGATGTTCATCATTGCCAACGCCATGCTCTTCGCCCACGTACTGACCACCGAGCAGATCCCGCAAACCATCACCGCCTGGGTGGTGGATATGGGCCTGCAACCTTGGCAGTTCCTGTTGGTGGTGAACATTGTGCTGCTGATCGCCGGCGCCTTTATGGAGCCGTCAGCGATCATCCTGATCCTTGCGCCGATTCTGTTCCCGATTGCCGTGCAACTGGGCATCGACCCGATTCACCTGGGCATCATCATGGTGGTGAACATGGAAATCGGGCTGATAACGCCGCCGGTGGGCCTGAACCTGTTTGTGACCTCAGCGGTGACCGGCATGAAGCTCACCGAAGTGGTCAAAGCCGCTTGGCCGTGGCTGATGCTGCTGCTCAGCTTCCTGATGATTATCACCTACGTACCAGCAGTGTCGCTGGCACTGCCGACCTGGCTGGGCATGACCTGACAGCAACTCCGTGTGTACCTCCCTACACACATTTTTAGCCCGGCCTTAGTGCCGGGCTTTTTTTGTCTATAGCTTTTGCAGGGTAGGTCGGGCCGCGCAGGTTAGCCGCATGCAGCAATGCCCAATTATCACGCTGCTCGAAACGCGGCGTAGCCCACCATCGATGTAACACCGTCACTGGGTTAGATCGTTAAACCCGCGCCAAATCCGGCAGGTCACCGGACAAACCCAAAGCCTGACGCACAAACAACGCCTTGGCTTCTGGCAGTTCATCGACCCAATTGAGGCCGCTGTTACGCAACCAGCGCACCGGCAGCGGATCAGCCTGGAACAACCGTTCAAAACCTTCCATTGCCGCCATCATCGCCAGGTTATGCGGCATGCGCCGACGCTCGTAGCGGCTGAGTACCTTCACATCACTCAGGCGTTCGCCACGCTGCGCTGCGTGTAACAGCACTTCAGCCAACACCGCCACATCGAGAAAACCCAAATTGACGCCCTGCCCAGCCAGCGGATGGATGCTATGTGCGGCATCGCCGATCAGCGCCAAGCCTTCTTCGACATAACGTTTGGCGTGCCGTTGACGCAGCGGAATGCACAAACGGGCGTCGGCGTGCTGTACCTCACCCAGGCGATGCTCGAAGGCAAAGCCTAATGCGCGGCAGAAACCGGCATCGTCCAACGCCATCAACCGCTCGGCCTCAGTGGGCGTGGTCGACCAGACAATCGAGCACCAGTGCTCACCCGGCGGACCTGCCAAGGGCAAGAACGCCAGTGGACCGTCATCGGTAAATCGCTGCCAAGCGGTGGACTGGTGCGGTTTGCTGCAACGCACGCTGGTGACGATAGCGTGGTGCAGGTAATCCCATTCACGGGTGCCGCAGCCAGCCAGGCGGCGCACCGCCGAGTTGGCGCCATCCGCCGCAATGATCAGCGGCGCACGTAACTCGCGACCGTCGCTCAGGCTGACCAACCAACCATCACCAGAGCGGCGCAGTTGTTCCAAACGAGCGCCAGGCAGCAGGCCAATCGGACAGTCGTGCAGACGCTCCAGCAGGGCGTCCTGCACCACGCGGTTTTCCACAATATGACCGAGCGTTTCGGCATGCACGCTGGCGGCACTGAAGTGAATCTGCCCGGTGCCGGAGCCATCCCACACCTGCATTTCGCCGTAAGGGCAGACTCGCCGGTCAGCAATGCCCTGCCACACGCCCAGGCGTTCAAGAATGCGCTGGCTGGCCGCCGAGAGAGCACTGACGCGCGGTTCAAAAGCGGCCGTTTTATCGAAAGGTTTGACACTCAACGGGCTGCCATCAAGCAGGATGATGTCCAAGCCCTGATTCTGCAGGGCCAACGCCAGGGCGCTGCCCACCATGCCAGCGCCAACAATGATCAGATCCGCTTGCATCGCATTTCCTTCTTACTGAAAGCCTGTTCAGGGCTTACGAGCGCGTAGAGGTTGAACAGGTGTCTAGGCGGCCTGCCGAGCACGCGGCTTTAACCGCACGTAGAGTGTTTTATGCACCCGCGCCACCAAAGTGCCGCTGCTATCGCGCACTTCGACGTGCAATTCGGGGTGGTATTTATCACCCTCTGCCGTGTGCTGGCGGATGTCGTCGAGCAGTTGCTCGTTGATGCTGAAATCGGCGTAGACCGGACCTTTGCCGGGGGCGATGAAGTCGATGCGCGCGGCCTTGTCCCAGACGATAAAATCGCGCCCGAGGTTTTCCATGATCATCAGCATGAAAAACGGGTCGGTCATCGAAGACAGGCTGCCGCCGAACTGAGTGCCGACATAGTTGCGGTTATACCAGCCCAGGCCCATTTTCACCTGCACCTGACGGAAGTCCGCGCTGATCTGCCGCACCCGCACACCGGCACCCAAATAAGGCGGATAGAGGTTCATTGCCCAGCGCAGCAGCCGCGCTTTACGAGCCAATTTTTTTGCCGACATGCCTTAATGCTCCGCGCGCGTGCCCAGGCCCATGGCCTGGCGCGCAAACCAGCGTTTCGCCGGAGGAAAGAGATCAAGCCCGAGCAAGCCCAGATTGCGCCCGGTGGCCAGCAAGGGCTGGCCGGTGCTGAACAAGCGGGTGACCTGATCGGAAAAGCCGACGGTCAATTGCTGGTCCATCTGCTGGCTGCTCAGGTAACGCTGCAAGGTCGCCAGGTCACCCAAGGGCGCGTTGCTGGCGAGCAGGGTTTCAGCCAGCACCAGGGTGTCGCGCAGCGAGAGGTTGTAGCCCTGCCCAGCAATCGGATGCAGGCTGTGCGCCGCATTGCCCAGTACCACCAAGTGCTGGCGCACCTGCTCTTGCGCGGCGGTCAGCGCCAGCGGGTAAAGGTGGCGCGTACCGACCTGGCGCAAACTGCCGAGACGATAGCCGAAGGCCTGCTGCAACTCAGAGAGAAACGCGGCATCGTCGAGCCCATACAGGCGCTCAGCCTCCTGCGTGGCCCGTGTCCACACCAGCGCACAGCGGTTATCCGCCAAGGGCAGCAGGGCCATTGGCCCCTCTTCGGTGAACCGTTCAAAGGCGAGTCCGTTGTGCGCGTCCTGCGGGCTGACGTTGGCGATCAGCGCACTCTGCCCGTAAGGCGTGTGGCTCACTGCAATGCCCAGTTGCTCACGCAAGCCGGAGCGGCCGCCTTCCGCCAGAATGGCCAAGCTGCAGTCCAACTCCGTACCGTCGTCCAGGCTCAGGCTGTAGCCATCGGCCAGGGGCTGCATGCGCGTCACCTGCGCCGGGCTGTGCCAGCTCACCACGTCCTGATCCAGCGCCTGCCAGAGGCATTCACCGAGCCAGGCGTTCTCCACCACATAACCCAGCGCCGGCACGCCTTCATCTTCGGCGCTCAGGCGGGCAGCAGCAAAGCGCCCACGGTCGGAGACATGAATCTGCTTGATCGGCTCAGCGCGCTGACTGATCTGCGTCCACAGCCCCAAGCGTTGATAAATTTGTCGCGAGCCGAACGCCAGCGCGGTCGAACGGGAATCGTAGCTGGGCTGATAGCCGTTGCCGGGGGTGAAGGGTTCGATTAGGCAGATGCGCCAACCGCGCTGCTTGGCTTCCGCCTGCAACGCCACCGCCAGGCTGGCCCCGACCAGCCCGCCGCCGATAATCGCAATATCACTGCGTGACATGCTAGGCCGCCACACTGCGCGCGGCAGCCATCAGCGCTTCGATCTCGGCCACGGTTTTCGGGACACCGCCGGTGAGGATTTCGCAGCCGGTCTTGGTCACCACCACATCGTCCTCGATGCGCACGCCGATGCCGCGCCACTTCTTCGCCACGTCTTGATTGTCCACGGCGATGTAAATGCCCGGCTCGACGGTCATCGCCATGCCGACTTCCAGCTCGCGCCATTCACCGCCGACCTTGTACTCGCCAACATCGTGCACATCCATGCCCAGCCAGTGACCGGCGCGGTGCATGTAAAACGGTTTATAGGCCTCGGTGGCAATCAGCTCGTCCACATCACCGCTGAGCAGGCCCAGCTCAACCAGCCCGGCAGTAATCACCTGCACGGTCGCTTCATGTGCCTGATTCCAATGTTTGCCGGGAGCGATTTCCTTAAAGGCGGCCTCCTGAGCGGCCAGCACCAAATCGTAAATCGCCTTCTGTTCCGGCGAAAAGGTGCCATTGACCGGGAAGGTGCGGGTGATGTCGCTGGCGTAGCAGTCAATTTCGCAACCGGCGTCGATCAACACCAAGTCACCGTCCTTGAGCGGCGCATCGTTCTCGCGGTAGTGCAGGATGCAGGCATTCTTGCCCGCCGCGACGATGCTGCCATAGGCCGGCATCTTCGCCCCGCCCTTGCGGAACTCGTAATCCAGCTCCGCTTCCAGCGAATACTCAAACAACCCGGCGCGGCTCGCCTGCATGGCCCGTACATGGGCACGCGCGCTGATATCGGCAGCCTCTTTCATCACTTTGACTTCAGCCGACGACTTGTACAAACGCAGGTCGTGCAGCAGGTGTTCAAGGGTCACGAACTCGTTAGGCGGCGTCGCACCTTGACGGGCCTTGGAGCGGATCACGTTGATCCACTCCATCAACTGCCGATCAAACTCATGGTGAGTACCCATGGAGGAATAGACGCGATCACGCCCCTCGATCAGCCCCGGCAGGATGTCGTCGATATCACCAATCGGGAAGGCGTCATCCGCGCCGTATTGGCTGATGGCACCGTCCTGCCCGGCGCGCAAACCGTCCCACAACTCGCGCAACGGGTCGCGCTCGCGGCAAAACAGCACGTACTCGCCATGCTCACGACCGGGAATCAGCGCAATCACCGCCTCCGGCTCGGGAAAGCCGGAGAGGTATTGGAAGTCGCTGTCCTGACGGTAGATGTGCTCGACATCGCGGTTGCGGATGTACACCGGTGCCGCCGGCAGAATGGCGATGCTGTTGGGTTCCATCTGCGCCATCAGCGCCTTGCGCCGACGGGCGTATTCCGACTTAGGGATGCTGATCATGGGCAGATTGAGTCCACTTCTAATGCATGAAAATCAATGCAGCGACGGTTTTGCCGCGGCAACCACAGGCTTGGCGCATTCGCTAAACAGCAGCAGCGGCGCGACGCGCAGGTACTCCATGACTTCCATGTAATCGTGCTCGCCATCGTCGGACTCATCCAGGGCGTTCTGCACCTGGGAAATCGCCGAGAGATCCTGCAGCACTTCCATGGCCTCAGCGCTGAGGGCGCTGTCGCGGGCGGTCAAACCAAAGCCGCCGAGGAAGCCCTGACACCATTGTCCCAGAGCCACGGCACGCTCGCTAAGCGGCGCATCGTCGCTGGGCAGCAACAGCACCACGGTCACGTCGACACCGGTCAATTCGTTTTTGACCATTTCCTGCAGGCCGATCAGCGCCTGGCGTACGCCGTCTTCTGGCGCGGCACCCAGCAATTCGGCGGCATCAACCAACCAGGAGTCGATTTCAAAGCCAGCACCGGCGCAGCTTCGACCGAGCAACAGGCCATGCAATTCGGCAGGGGAAACAGTGTGGCCGCTGCTGGTAAGCAGGGCGGCAAAAGCAGAGTAAGGCGAATTCGAGATAGGCATAGATAACTAGGCGCAATGCTGCGCGATCACTAGAATGGAGGCCTTGTATCCTAGCACCGGCAGGCGTGCCAAGACCATGCAGCGCTTGAGCTCAGCAGGTGCGCTAGGTAAATCGGTCATATATCGACAAATGCCGCAAATCTAGACCGTTACAGTTGTACGCTTGCGGTTGAGTGGCCCGCGCGCACTGCCGTTGCATCAAGTAACAGCCCATCCTTGCGAGCCGCTGTCGAAGTCCGCTTAAAAACGCTATTTTTAATTTGCCAGCCCATTTACCCAGCATCGAGTAGATAACCATGGAAGATGTCGACCTGCAGGCGCTTGCAGCCAAGCTGGACCTTCTGATCCAGCGTGTCGAACAACTCAAAACACATAATCGGTTGCTTCTGGCGAGCGAGAAGGCTTGGCGTGAAGAGCGCTCGCAATTAATCGAAAAGAACGAAATGGCACGGCACAAGGTCGAATCCATGATTTCGCGCCTCAAAGCCCTGGAGCAGGATTAATGACTGAGTCAAACACCCTAACCGTCCAAATTCTGGACAAAGAATATTGCATCGCCTGTCCGAGCGAGGAGCGCAACAACCTTGAACGCGCCGCCCGCTATCTGGACGGCAAGATGCGCGAAATCCGCTCCAGCGGCAAAGTGGTAGGTGCCGACCGTGTAGCCGTGATGGCAGCACTAAACATCACCCACGACCTGCTACACAAACAGCAACACCTTGATCAACAAGTCGGAGACAACCGCGAACAGGTGCGCAGCTTGCTCAATCGAGTGGACAGCGCACTGCAGCGCAATGCTGATGAGCCCAGCCACTGATTACCTGGCTGAAGTTTAAGGTATACTTCGAACAGCTCCCTGGAGTGTGCGCCAGTTGGTGATGTCCCTGAGCCGATTCGCACAACCCCGGAGGTTGCACGTTGAAGCCGGTGTGCATGTCCGCTTGACGGAAAGCCTTAACGCCTCCTGCAACCTCCACCTTGAACTTTCGGGTTCAAGGGCTAAGCCGACAGCGGCACGTCGGGGAGTCATTTCTTCCAGCCCATTGCCCGCCCGTGGCAAAGGCCATCAAGCAATCCCATGCTCGACACCTCATCATTAAGCCGCGCCCAACTCCGCCGCCATCTGCGAGGTATGCGCCGCGCGCTTAGCCCGCTGGCGCAACATCAAGCTGCACGCGGGCTGTACAAGCAACTGATACACAGCCCCGTGTTTCGCCGCGCTAAACACATCGCCCTGTATCTGCCCAACGACGGTGAGATCGATCCGCGCCTGTTGCTGCGTGCCGCGCAAAAACGCGGCAAAGCCACCTACCTACCCGTGCTCAGCCCCTGGCCACGCAGCAAAATGGTGTTTCAGCGAGTTCGCGCGGGAGAGCGACTGCACAAGAATCGCTTTGGCATTGACGAACCTCGACGCTGCCTTAAACAACAGCGCAAGGTGTGGACACTCGACCTGATTCTGATGCCGCTCGTTGGCTTCGACCGCCACGGCGCACGCCTGGGTATGGGCGGTGGCTTTTACGATCGCAGCCTGGCTTACCGGCAACTGCGCAAAAATTGGCACAAACCGACATTGCTGGGCCTGGCTCATGGATGTCAGCAGGTTGAACGCTTGGCCGTGGCCAGTTGGGATGTGCCGCTGCAGGGCACAGTGACAGACAAGACGTGGTTCTAAAAAGTGAATCGAGGCTGTACCGCACTCCCTGCGGTACTCACTACCGTCAACCAGCCGCTTGCGACTGCGCGGGAGGGGTGTCGGCCTGACGCTCCCACAGACTTTGCGTATACCCAGTAGTCACCACGCCCAGGCTGAACAAAATCACCATAATCAACAGCACATCTGGTTTACGTTTCATCAAATGCCTCCCCCTTAAGGCATACCGCACGCTATTTTTGCGGCGATTATTGTTATAGATCCGCTTACAACCGTTCGTACACGCGCTGAACGCCAACCTGTCACTCAAGGTGTGCAATCAACTGAGCCGAACCAACCGCTTAACGGACTGCCGACCAGGAGCAAAGTTCATGCCTTATTGGCTAATGAAATCGGAACCCGACGAATTATCCATTCACGACCTGCAGCGCCTTGAGCAGGCGCGCTGGGATGGGGTGCGTAATTACCAGGCGCGCAACTTTGTGCGCAGCATGCAGCCGGGAGATTTGTTCTTTTTTTACCATTCAAGCTGCCCTGAGCCGGGCATTGCAGGGATTGGCCGCATCACTTCAGCGCACTACCCAGATCCCACTGCACTGGAGCCGGGCAGCCATTACTTCGATGCAAAAGCCAGCGCGGATAAAAACCCCTGGAGCGCCATCGATGTAGGCTTTGTCGAGGCCTTCAAGCGGGTCATTCCCCTAGCAACGCTCAAGGCACAAAGCGCACTAATAGCGTTACCGCTGGTACAAAAAGGCACTCGCCTGTCGGTGATGCCTGTTGGCGAGGAAGAGTGGGCCGCGATCCTGGCGCTGCGCTAAAAGCGCCAGCGCGAGGAGTAACGCAACAGCAAGAAACGCTTACTGAATGATCAAATTGTTGAAGAGCAAATCTTCAACCAGTGGCTGGCCTTCTTCCTGGGTGATCACGTCCTGTACCTGCTTGAGCGCTTCGGCACGCAGCACTTCCCGCGATCCGGCAGCGGCCATGGCCTCCTCCGTCTGCTGAGAAAACAACATCACCAGTTGATTACGGATCAATGGTTCGTGATGTTTGATCTTGGCTTCTACGTCGACACCCGTGACGCGCAGAGACAAGTCAGCCTTAAAAAACTTCAGTTTCGGGCCATCTCCAAAATTGCCCACCAGCGCGGGGGCCAGTGTCACGTAAGCCACCACTGGCGCGGGCGCTTTCTCGGCATCTTCTTCCTCTTCCGATGCCTGCACCATCAGCGGCAAACACAGGGCCATCAGCAATACGATCCAGGCTTTCACAGGCAGTCACCTCATTAGTTCAGCCCCTAGCATAGCCACAGTCGGCGTACAGCCCAAGCCCTCGGCTTATACACAACCATCAGGGCTGACCATGCTTGTTGACCGAACCTTGGCCAGCCCTACACTGCAAAGCCATCAACCGCAGAGGAACGCCCGATGAAAGCCGTGCTGTGTAAAGCCTTCGGCCCCGCCGAAACCCTGGTACTGGAAGAAATCGCCAGCCCTGAAGCGAAGAAAAACGAGGTGCTACTTCAGGTGCATGCGGCCGGGGTCAACTTCCCTGACACGCTGATCATCGAAGGCAAATACCAGTTCAAACCGCCCTTTCCGTTTTCGCCAGGCGGGGAAGCGGCCGGCGTAATCACGGCTGTTGGTGAGAAAGTCAGCCACCTGAAAGTCGGTGATCGGGTTATGGCCCTGACCGGCTGGGGTAGTTTTGCCGAAGAAGTGGCGGTGCCCGGCTACAACGTTATACCCGTTCCGCCGAGCATGGACTTCGCCAGTGCTGCCGCCTTTGGCATGACCTACGGCACCTCGATGCACGCGCTTAAACAACGCGCCAACCTGCAACCGGGCGAAACCCTACTGGTGCTTGGCGCATCGGGCGGCGTCGGGCTGGCCGCCGTAGAAATCGGCAAAGCCATGGGTGCCAAGGTGATCGCGGCCGCCAGCAGCGCGGAAAAACTGGAAGTGGCCAAAACCGCTGGTGCCGACGAGCTGATCAATTACAGCGAAAGCAGCCTCAAGGATGAAGTCAAACGCCTGACTGGCGGCCAGGGCGCTGACGTCATTTATGACCCAGTGGGTGGCGACTTGTTTGACCAAGCCATCCGCAGCATCGCCTGGAACGGCCGTTTACTGGTGGTGGGCTTTGCCAGCGGGCGTATCCCTGAGCTGCCGGTCAACCTAGCGCTGCTCAAAGGGGCAGCCGTGGTTGGGGTGTTCTGGGGCGCATTCGCGCAGCGCCAGCCGCAGGATAACGCCGCCAACTTCCAGCAACTGTTCGCTTGGTACGGCGAAGGCAAGGTTAAACCTTTGGTATCGCAAACCTTCCCGCTGGAGCAAGCGGCAGAGGCGATCAATACCCTTGGCCAGCGCAAGGCCGTGGGCAAAGTCGTGGTGCAGGTGCGTTAAGTGTGGGGTGGATGACGCTGTATTCATCCACCACTCACGCCCAAATGGGTGGATCGATGAAGCGTGATCCATCCTACGAAGCCGCCCCAGAGCGGCTTCTTCATTCAACTACGCGGCGCGTAAGCAAATACATCAGCACGCATCTGGTGTGCGTCCATGCCGGCCTCGACCAGCGCATCCAACGTGGCGTAAATCATTGCTGGAGAACCGCTGGCGTAGACGTGCAGCGCCTTCAGATCAGCAAAGTCTTCACGCACGGCCTCATGCAGCAAGCCGCAACGCCCTGACCAATCGCCCGCCTCACTCACCACCTGATGCAGAAACAGGTTGGGCACCTGCTGCCACTGCGCCCAGTGCTCAAGCGTGTAGAAATCTTCTGGGCGGCGCGCGCCCCAATACAGGTGCACAGGGTGCGCGAAGCCACTGGCGCGGCAATGCTCGATCAAACTGTGCATTTGCGACATGCCGGTGCCTGCAGCAATCAGCACCAGAGGGCCGTCCGGCAGCGCTGCCAAGTGCGTATCACCGAAGGGCATTTTCACCCGCACCAGGCCGTTGCGGCGCACCTGTGCCAGCATGCCGAGGGTCGCCTCGTCACGCGCCAACACATGCAACTCCAGCTCACGCCCACTGTGCGGCGCTGAAGCCAGGGAAAACGCCGCGTAGTCATCGCCCTCACGCTGCAGCAGCAGGTACTGACCGGCGTGATAACGCGGCGCTTTACCGGCCGGAGCCTGTAAGCGCAAACGCACCACATCGCCGCCCAACTCATCGCTGCTGAGTACCTGGCAAGCCAACTCACGCACCGGAAACTCACCCGGCGCGAGCACACCATCCCAATGCAACACGCAGTCTTGCAGTGGCTCAGCCAGGCAGGTGAACAGTTCGCCGTGCGCCACCTCAATGCCTGCTTGCTGCACACGCCCCTCTACCAGCAAGGCAGCACACACATGGCAATTGCCGTTGCGGCAGCTCTGCGGGCAGTCATAACCGAGACGCCGCGCCGCATCGAGAATGCGTTCACCGGGCAGCACATCCAGCACCGCGCCCGAAGGGCTCAAAGTGACTCGCATCAATCGATTCCCAACTCAGACCACATCGCGTCCACACGCTGTTTGACGGCCTCGTCCTGGACGATGGCGCGCCCCCACTCGCGGGTAGTTTCACCCGGCCATTTGTGGGTGGCGTCCAAGCCCATCTTCGAGCCAAGGCCGGAGATAGGCGAGGCGAAGTCGAGGTAATCAATCGGCGTGTTGTTGATTAGCACGGTATCGCGCTTGGGGTCCATGCGCGTGGTAATCGCCCAAATCAC